>Ga0207770_100092_pt1 | contig 79013 bp, 73 predicted proteins | sample A23E2SouthBayCA_FD_187729 | JGI IMG/M metagenome (GOLD analysis project Ga0207770, IMG submission 187729) | Aerobic enrichment media microbial communities from Eden Landing Ponds, California, USA - A23 E2 (SPAdes) | ecosystem: Environmental > Aquatic > Marine > Unclassified | place: Emeryville...
CCCGCCCCCGCCGACGACGGCGACGACGAGGCCGAGGAAGAGGAGGCCGCGGAGGCCGACGACGGCGACGACGACGACGACGAGGACGACGAGGCCAGCGGCGAGGGCCTCGGCGAACTCTTCGGCTAACTCGGACACACTTCTCCGATTTATCCCGCCGGCGAGACCCATCGCCGTCCCGGATCGCTGTGGCGCGTGGCGACCGGAGATGACCGCCTTGAAATAGCGATATCTCGTCGGGCCCGGTATGGCCGGCGAGTCGCTGCTTTCGGTGTTGACCTCCGCCGTGGGACCGCCGCTGTCGATCGCGGCCGCGGGCTATCTGCTGGGGCGCTGGAAGGACGTCGACATCGAACCGCTCTCGACCGTCACGATCTACCTGCTCATGCCGGCGCTGATCTTTCACAGCATCGCGACCATGCCCATCGCCGTCGGGACCGTGGGCTCGCTCGTGGCGACGATGGTCGTCTTTACCGGTGCGGTCGCGGGCCTCGCCGCAGTCGTCGGAACGCTCGTCGGCGAATCCGGCATCGTCCTCCGAGCCGGGACGATGGCCGCCGCCATCCCGAACGCCGGCAACTTCGGCATCCCCGTGGCGACGTTCGCCTTCGGCGACGTCGGCCGAACCACCGCGGTCCTGTTCGTCCTCGTCCAGAACGTCCTCATGTACACCGTCGGCGTCTACGCGCTCTCGTCGGGTGGCGACGGGACCCACGTCGCGGCGCTGAAGCGCGTCCTCGCGCTCCCGTTGACCTGGGCCGTCGGCGCCGCGGGGGGCGTCCTCGCGCTCGATGTCGTCCCGCCCGAGGGCGGCTCCGTCATGGGGACAGTCTCGATGGTCGGCGACGCATCGATCCCCGTCTTCCTCGTCATCCTCGGCCTCCAGCTCGCGGACATGCGGCCCGCGTCGGCGCTGCGGCGGACGCTCCCGATGGTCGGTGTGAAGGTACTCGTCGCCCCCGTCGTGGCGCTGGCCGCCGTGCTCGCCGTCGGCGTCACCGACAGCACGGCCGCCCGCGCGTTCGTCATGCTCGCCGCCGGCCCGGCCGGCGTGACGCCGCTCGTCCTCGCCATCGAGTTCGGCGAAGACACTGGGGATCTCTCGGCGGCCGAGTACGTCGGGACCGTCGTCTTCCTCAGTATCGTCGGGAGTTTGCCGGTCGTGACCGGGCTGATCGTCCTCTTGCGGACCGGCGTGCTCGTCTGAGCGGCGCGGGTCGCGGCGAACGTTCAAGACCGATCCCGGAACCAGCCCCGGTCGATGGAACCGCTCGCGCGCCCGTTAGGCCTGTCCCCGCTCGCGCTCGGCGTCGGATTCGCGCCCGAGCGGACGCTGCTTTTCTGTGGCTTCCTCCTCGGAGGGATCGCCCTGGGGACGGTGAGCGGACTCGTGCCGGGGATCCACGCCAACACCTTCGCGCTCCTGCTCGCGGGGGTCGCACCGTCGGTCCCCGGACCCATCGTGTTCGTCGGCGCGGCGATGCTCGCGGCGGGGACGGTACACACCTTCCTCGACGTGGTTCCGGCGCTGGCGCTGGGCGTCCCGGACCCCGCGATGGCGAGCAGCGCCCTCCCCGGACACAGACTCGTCCTCGGCGGTCAGGGTCGCGAGGCGGTCCGGCTCTCTGCGCTCGGGAGCGCGGGCGCGGTGGTGTTCGCGGTGCCGCTCGCTCTCCCGATGACCGAGGTGATGACTCGCGCCTACCCGACCCTGCGCGCGAACCTCCCGCTGGTGCTGGGCGGGGTGGCGCTCGGACTGGTCGCGACCGAGCGCGACGCGGTCGCCGCCGTGGGAGCCGTCTGCTCGCTCGCCGCCAGCGGAGTCCTGGGCGCAGTGGCGCTGGACCTGCCCGCCGGTGGGCTCGTCGGTGCGGGCGGGATGCTCGCGCCGATCTTCACCGGCCTGTTCGGCGCGCCGGTCCTCCTCGACGCCCTCACTGGCGAGGGCGTGCCCGCTCAGGCCGAACCGACGGTGACCACGCCGCGGCGTTCGGTCGCGCGGTTCGCGTTCGTCGGCACGCTCTCGGGCGCGGTGGTGGGCTACCTGCCGGGCGTCTCCAGCGCCGTCGCCGCGACGTTCGCGCTGCTGGCAACCGACGACGGCGGCCCGCGCGGGTTCGTCGTCGCCACGAGTGGCGTCAACACCGCAAATACGATCTTCGCGCTGTTCGCGCTCGTGGCGCTGGGAACCCCCCGGACGGGCGTGCTCGTCGCCGTCGACCAGACGGGGGTACCGCTCGATCTCCCGGTCTTGCTGGGGGGTGTGCTGGTCGCGGCGGCCGCCGGGTTCGTCCTCGTCGTCACCCTCGGCGACGGCTATCTGCGAGTCGTCGGCAACACCGACTACACGCGGCTCTCGATCGGCGTGCTCTGTCTGCTCGTGGTCGTCCTCGCGGTCCTGACCGGTCCGCTCGGGATCGGCGTCTTCGCCGCCGCGACCGTCGTCGGTCTCGTTCCGGTGAAGTTCGGCGCCCGGCGGGCGAATCTGATGGGGGTGTTGCTGGTCCCGCTGGCGCTGGGAGTGTGAGCGATCCCTCTGGTTCGAGGTGGTGCGGACGGTGCAAGCATCCGCGCGCCGTCGGCGCGCGGTTCACCGGACCTAAGGGAGCGCAGCGACCGAGACGTCCGGCTTTTTTCGCCGAGCTTTTTCGAGGAGTGGTTCCCGCAGCGAGCCGGAGGCTCGCGAGGAAACCCGACGCAGAAAAAGGTCGTTCCTAGATATAGGAGTGCCGACGGAAGTACCGCAGCATGACGAGTGCGACGACGAACATGCCGATCATGACGGCGGGGTAGGCGTACGTCCAGCCGAGTTCGGGCATGTTGAATGGGCTGTCGGCGAAGTTCATGCCGTAGACGCCGACGACGAACGTGAGTGGGATGAAGATGGTCGCGACGACGGTGAGCACCTTCATCACCTCGTTGGTCGACTGCGAGAGGGCGTTGAGGTAGATGTCGCGGGCGCCGCTGGCGAGGTCGCGGTAGGTCTCGGTCAGGTCGACCAGCTGAACGAGGTGGTCGTAGACGTCGCGGTAGTACTTCTCGGTCGACTCCTGGACGTGGGCCGGGTCGCCGCGGGCGAGGACGCCGACGGCCTCGCGGGTGGGCCACGCGAGTTTCCGAAAGGAGAGCAGTTCGCGGCGGACGCTGTTGATCTCGCTCAGGGTGTCCCTGTCGGGCGATTCGAGGACGGCCTCCTCGATGCCTTCGATGTCGTCTTCGATGGTGTCGAGCAGGCCGAAGTACTCGTCGACGACGACGTCGATGACGCGATAGGCGGTGAAGTCGGGGCCGCGGTGGAGCAGGCGCTCGTCGCCGCTCTCGACGGCGCGGCGCACCCGGTTGACCGCCTCGGCCTGGCCGACAGCGAGCGTGACGACCCAGTCCTTACCGAAGAAGACGCCGACGGCCTCGTCGCGGATTTCCTCCTCGAAGGTCGTCTCGCCGCGCCGGAGCGTGGCGGTCTTGACGACGACGAGGGTGTAGTCGGCGTACTCCTCGGTCTTCGGTCGGACGTTGGTCCGGACGTCTTCGAGCGCGAGCGGATGGAGGTCGAAAGTCTCGCCGATCCGGCGCATCTCGGCCTCGTCGGCCTCGGTGGCGTGGACCCAGGTCGTCCCGTCGGCGTCGCGGGCGGCGGCGAGGTCGTCGTACTCGGTGACCGTCTCGCCTGCGTAGACGAGCGCGGTGGTCACGGCGACCACCCGTCGCCGTCACCGGCCCGACCGGTGGCCACGAGCGTCATACCGACCATCACCGCCGTCACCGCGAACGAGCGGCCGGGATAGGCGATTTCTATCCCGACCACGTACGCGGCGACTCCTCCCGCCGAGAGAGCGAGGCCGACCACCATCGTCCGATTCATATCACCGCTCTCGACGGCTGTCGGGAAAAAACGTGGGTGCGGGTCCGGACGAGCGCGGACTGACGAGGCGCCGGCAGTCACGCCGGGTGACGCAGACCGGCCAGCAGCGCGTCGATCCGACTCCGCTCGTCGAGCGCCGTCGGATGGACGCCTGCGGCGACGACGTAGTCACCATCGTGAGACACGGTCGCGGCGTGGACGGTGACGTTCCCGTCGGGGCCGCTCGCGGCCCGGGCTCGATACGTCGTGACCGTCCGGTCGGAGCCGAGGAACCGGACGGTCCGGTTGGACTCGAACCGGATATTCCGGAGGTTCTCGTTCGAACTGACCAGCAGGTCGACGAGCCGCCGGGTCGACCAGTCCGAGACGGGGTTGACCGTCTGCCCGGCGACCGAGACGCCGGGAACGGTGTACACCGAGAACCGGGCGACCTGGGCCTGCTGGCCGCCGACGGAGACGTTCCGGCCGTACTCGCGGATCTCGGTCGCGATCGAGGCCTCGCGCGACTCGCCGGCGACGGAGACGCTGACCGTGCGGTTCGGTGACTCGCTCCGGACGAGTTCGTAGCCGGTCTCCGAGAGCGCCCCATCGTCGACGGCGGTCGGGTCCGCCTCGAACGACAGCGACTCTTCGCCGGTCAGGACGTCGAGACAGCCCCCGCTCCCGACGACGAGGACCACACAGAGAACGGCGAGCAGTGGACGCGGTCGTACCATACCGACGTCTCGACGGCATCGACGAAAAACCCCCGGGGCGCTCACGGCCAGTTACGACTCGAACCGGAACGTCGGCCCGTCGTCGGAGTCTTGCACCTCGACGCCGAGGGCCGCGAGACGGTCGCGCAGGTCGTCGGCGCGCTCGTAGTTACCGGCCGCGCGCTCGGCCTCGCGGACGTCGAGGACGAGTTCGACCAGGTCCTCGGCGATAGTGACGTCGCCGCCGTCGGGGCTCCCCAGGCCGAGTCCGAACACGTCGCCCCCCAGCTCCTCGAACGCGTCGATTGCGCGTTTGAGCGCGGCGTAGTCGAACTCGTCGCGCTCGCCGACGTGGGCGTTGACCGCCGAGGCGAGTTCGAGCAGCGCGGCCATCGCCTCGCGCGTGTTGAAGTCGTCGTTCATCGCCGCCGCGAACGCCGCGCGGACCTCGTCGACGCTCTCGCGGAGGGCGGCGTCTTCGACGGTGGCGTAGGCGTCGACGCTGTCGGCCGCCTCGACCGCCCGTTCGTAGCCGCGTTCGAGCCGTTCCCAGCGCTCCTCGGCCTCGGCGAGCGTCTCCGCGGAGAAGGTCGGATCCGCCGAGTACACCGTCGAAAGGAAGAAGGTGCGCAGGACGTCGGGGCCGTACTCGTCGATCGCGTTCCGGGCGCTCGTGAAGTTCTGCAGGCTGGAGGACATCTTCTCGCCCTCGACCTGAACCATCCCGGTGTGGAGCCAGTAGCGACAGAACTCCTGGCCGGTGGCGGCCTCGCTCTGGGCGATCTCGTTTTCGTTGTGGGGGAAGACGAGATCCGAGCCGGCGACGTGGATGTCGAAGGAGTCGCCGAGGTGGGTCGTCGACATCGCCGAGCACTCGATGTGCCAGCCGGGGCGACCCTCCCCCCACGGCGACGCCCAGGTCTGGGCGTGCTGGGCGGCCTCGTCGGCGGGGGCGGCCTCGTCGTGGCGGTGGCCCTCGATCTCTGCGGGCGAGACGCCGTCGGCCTTCCAGAGCGCGAAGTCGGCGGGGTTGCGCTTCTCGGAGCGCTCGTCGGGGTCGCCCTGCGCTTCCATCTCGTCGAGTTGCTGATTGGAGAGCTTGCCGTACTCTTCGAAGGCGGAGACGTCGAAGTAGACCGAACCGCTGGACTCGTAGGCGTACCCCTCGTCGACGAGCGTCTCGACCATGGCGATGATCTCGTCGACGTGCTCGGAGACGCGGGGGTAGACGTCGGCGCGGCGGAGACGGAGATCTCGCATCGCGGCGATGACATCGGCCATGTAGTTGCGCGCGACATCGGCCTCGTCGTCGCCGTACTCGCCGACGCGGGCGACGATCTTCTCGTTGACGTCGGTGAAGTTCTGGACGTAGCGGACCTCGTAGTCGAGGTACTCGAGCCAGCGGACCATCACGTCGGTGTGGGTCCAGGTCCGGGCGTGGCCGACGTGGACCGGGTCGGAGGTCGTCAGACCGCAGAGATAGAGCGTGACCCGGTCGTCGTCGGCCGACTCGAAGGGCTCGCGCTCGCCCGTGAGCGTGTTCGTCACGTACAGCGTCATTGTCGGACTCCAGCGCGGGCGAGCGTTTCAATCCGTCGGAACGGCGGTCGAACGGCTACAGCCAGTTTCGACTCACGTAGAACAGGTCGCGTGGTTGACCGTCGAGTGTCGTCACGACTCGTGAACGATGTCCGCGACGGTAGCTGGCGAAAGGGAATCGTCTTCGATCAGGAGCAGGCCCGCGTAGTCGCCCGGATCGAAGCCCGTGAGGAAGTCGTCGTCGCTGGTCAGGACCGCTCGGTCAGTATCGGTCGAGTACTGTGCGATCTGCTCGTCGTCGGTTCCCTTACCCAGCGCCGGGACGAAATCGACGTGTTCAACGTCGTAGCCGTAGTGTTCGAGGCGATGGACGACCCGATGGTCGACGTTCTCGTCCGCCAGGATCCGGACCGTCATTCGAGGTCGTCGGGACCGGTGGCTGCGCGCTCGCGGTTGGACTCGATGGCGCGCTCGCGAGCGCGCTCCACCTGGCGCATTTCCTCGGGATGTTCGTGGTAGTACGCCAGCGCGTGGTAGACGGCTGCGACGTCGAGGTCGTACCTGTCGGCGACCGCCGCCGGGTCGAGGTCCCCGTTCTCGACCCACTCGTGGATGGATCGAACCGTGATCCTGCTTCCATCGACGTGCGGTTCGTCGTGGATCGACGAGTCCGCACCCGCGACGATCCACTGGTTCTGCGTCGCCATCTTATCACCAGGTAGGTCGGCATCGCCCTTGAACTATCGCTCCGAACGGCCACTCGGCACTCACGCCGACAGCGCGTCCTCTACGGCCCGGAGCGCGTCCGGGCCGTCCCGGCGCCCGACCACGACGAGGAGCGCGTCCCCGCCGACTGCCGCGGCCTCGACGGCCACGTCAGCCGTTTCCAGGCGGCCGAGAGCGACCCGCAGGTCGGAAGCGTCGACCTCGCCGGTGGCGACGATGGCCGTCAGCGACCCGGCGTCCGGGGCCAGCGCGGTGTCGCCGACGACCACCAGCGCCTCGGCGGCATCCGTCCCGGCGTCGACCGCACCGAGTCCGCTTCGCATACTGACCGGCGGGCCCGACCCCGGTCGCTCGTAGTCGGGCAGGTCCTCGGCGTAGCGGCGCAGGGCCGCGACGACGGCGTCGGTCTCCCCGTCGACGTCGAGAAAGCGAGCGGCCGCGCTATAGTTGACCACGCCCGCCCGGAGCGCGTCGTGGAGGAACGGATGGCTGCGGACGGCCTCGCGGGTGTCTGCGGCGAGTGTCATACCCGCGGGGTCGTCGTGGGGTGCGAAAAAGCTCCCGAAGCCCCTAAGGTCCGCTCGCGCCAACTCGTGGGTATGCCAGCGCTCGTCGTCGTCGCCCACGGCTCGCACCTCAACGCCGAGTCGAGCACGCCCACGTTCGACCACGCCGACCGCATCCGCGCGACCGGCGCCTTCAACGAGGTTCGCGAGGGGTTCTGGAAGGAAGAGCCCTCCTTCCGCGAGGTCCTGCGGACCGTCGACAGCGAGGAGGTGTACGTGGTTCCGCTCTTTATCTCGGAGGGCTACTTCACAGAAGAGGTCATCCCGCGGGAGTTGCGTCTCGAGGAGTGGGACGCCGAAGCGTGGGACTCCGACGGGACGAGCGCGACCCACGTCACGCTCCGGGCCAGCGACGTGGACAAGACGGTCCACTACTGCGGGCCCGTCGGCACGCACGACGCGATGAGCGACGTGATCGTCCAGCGCGCGGAGTCGGTCACCGGGGACCCGGACGTGGGCGAGGGGTTCGGCCTCGCCGTCGTCGGCCACGGCACCGAGCGTAACGAGAACTCCGCGAAGGCCGTCGAGTACCACGCCGACCGCATCCGGGAGATGGGGCGCTTCGACCAAGTCGAGGCGCTGTTCATGGACGAGGACCCGGAGGTCGACGACGTGACCGATTTCTTCGAGAGCGAGGACATCGTCGTCGTCCCGCTGTTCATCGCCGATGGCTACCACACCCAGGAGGACATCCCCGAGGACATGGGCCTGACTGACGACTATCGCGAGGGTTGGGACACGCCCACCGAGGTCGACGGCCACCGGATCTGGTACTCCGGTGCGGTCGGGACGGAAGCGCTGATGGCCGACGTGGTGCTCGAACGGGCGGCCGACGCCGGCGCGGACGTGTCCGCGGCCGTGGAGACTGTCCGCGAGGAGACCAGCGGCGTCGGCGCGAGCGGCGACTGAGCGCGATATCCTCACCCTCGGGGGACGTGACAGGTCACGCCCTGCCCCGAGACGACCAGCACGCCCGCGTCGACGAGGAACGGGCCCGCGTCTATCCTGTCGTACTCGACCGTCCAGTTGCGGCTCCCGTCGTCGGCCGAGAGTGCAGTCACGCCGCTGCCGGTGTGGACGAACACGCTCGTTTCGCCGGCAGCGACGTTCGTCTCGCGCTCCACCCCCTCGTTCGTCCAGCGGGTTTCCCCGGTGTCGTCGAGCGCGTGCAGTTCCGCGTCGACGACGCGGTAGAAGTCGCCCCCGGTCCGGTGATAGCGAGCGCGTCCCAGGGCATACTCGGGAAGGTCCGCACTCTCCTGTGCGGTCCAGCGGCTCTCGCCGGACTCGGCCGCCAGCGCGTACAGCGTCGTCTCGTCGGCCACGTGGACGCGGTCGGAACCGACATCGACAACCTGCTGGACGAGCGAGATGTCGGGTCGCCGCCACCGCTCCGTTCCGTCGGGCGCGAGGTGGACGGGTTCGCCGCCGTCGGCGAGGACGACTCCGGCGGGGCCTGCTCCGACCAGTGCCGACGACTCCCGGTCCGGACCGGCGTTGCCGAGGTCGTACGACCCGCGCCGCCAGCGGACCTCGCCGTCGGCGCAGGCCACCAGCGCCCCCTCGGCGGTCACCGCGTAGACGCGCTCGTCGGCGACGGCGAGTTGCTCGACGGCCGCGTCGACGGTCACCGTCCACTGTCGGCCATCGGGACCGATTCGGGCGACCGCGCTGGAGGAGGGGCCCTCGCCGCCGAGTCCGGTGTCGTCGCTGCCGAGTCCGACCGCCACGTCGGACTCGCCGACGCCGAACGCCCGGGCACGCTCCTCGAACCCCTCGCTGTAGCGTTCGCTGCCGTCGGCGGTGTCGTATGCGACGACCTCCGCACCCCTGGTCCAGGTCTCCTCTTCCACGTCGTACGACTGGGTGCTATCGGTGACCGTGTACAGCGTCTCGCCGGCGACTGCTACCTCGTCGGTCCGGTAGAGACCGCCGAGCGACTCCTCGCGCCAGCGGATGTCACCGCCGCCGGGGTAGTAGCCACAGCCCGCGAGAGTCGCTCCGGCCGCGAGCGTGGCCAGTGACGCGAGAAACCGCCGGCGGGAGGTCACGCCCGCTCACCCGCGAGTTCCTGCAGGCGTTCGATCCGTTCCTCGGTGTCGGGGTGGGTCGCCGGGAAGATGTCGCTGCTGATGAGTTCGCGGTCGCCGTCGCCGAACTGGTAGTCGTCGATGGGCGCGACGTACAGCGCTTCGAGGCCACCGTCCACATCGCGTAGGTCGCTGTCCGGCATGCCGGACATCTCGTCGTCGACGGTGCGGAGTGCGGAGGCGAGCGCGAGCGGGTCGCCGGTGATCGCTGCGGCCCCGCGGTCGGCGGCGTGTTCGCGGTACTGCGAGAGCGTCCGGAAAAGGACGTAACTCGCGACCCAGAACAGCACCGAGATGGCCGCGGTGATGAGCGCGCTCACCGTGATCACGACGATAGCCACGACCACCCCCTTCGCGCCGTCGTCGTCGACGTGGCGCGCGTTCCCGACCACGTAGAACAGGCCCTTGAGGATGAAAAACGCGACCGTCGCCACGGCGTAGGTCAGCGAGGGCAGGAAGTAAGAGAGCGACATCACGGTCACGTCCCTGTTTTTCACGTGGGCGAGTTCGTGCGCGAGGACGGCGTCGAGTTCGTCGCCGTCGAGACTGTCGATCAGACCGTCGGTGACGACGACCGTCGCGTCCGAGGGGCGTGGACTGACGGCGAAGGCGTTGGGGACGCCCGACCGACTGACGGCGACCGACGGCGACTCGATGCCGGCGGTCTGGGCGAGGCGGTCGACGCGCGCGAGGAGGTCCGGGTGCGAGTCGCGGTCGGCCCGGCGGGCGTCGACGGCGTGGAGCGCGACCCTGTCCCCCAGGGCGAACTGCGCGGCGAACCCGACGGCGACGGCGCCGACCGCCAGCCACGGCTTGACGTAGACGCGGCCGTTCCACGGGCGGTCGGTCGCCCACTCGAGCAGTTCGAGGCCGACGGTGTTGATCGCGACGACGAAGGCGTAGACGAACGCGACCGGGAGGACGGCCACGAGCACGAGCGCGACGGCCATGCGGAACTGCAGGCCGCGGTCGGGCTCCCACTCCATCGTCTCACGCTCCGGTGGGCTGTCGTCCCGCGGCGCATCGGGTGGAGGGCGAACGGACGGGCATCTGTCACGTTCTCCGACCGAGACCGACATACGTTTTCCGGTCGCGCGGGTCGCGACGGACTCCAGCAGTCACGCGCCGCCGCGGGACGGACGGCTTTATTCTCGTGGGGTCCTACCCCGCGAGTATGAACGCCGACCAGGTGGACGCGCTCGCCGAGGCGGCCGCCGACGGCATCGACTTCGACGGGTTCGCCGCCGGCACCGAGGGCGAGGGGTACGTCCTCGCCACCGCCGAGGGGTCGGAGACGCTCGTCCACGAAGACGAACTGTCGCGGGCCGCCGGAGAGTACGACGACTACGTCACGAACTGGTACTTCTGGCACGCCACCGCCCCCCAGGCCGAACCGCGCTGGGCCTTTCTCCGGTGGCTCGAAGGCGCCGACGAGCGCTCCGTTCCCGACCGCTACGACGTGCTCGTCAAGGATGAGGGGTTCACGCGGACCTGGGGACAGCTCCGCGTGACGGTCTCTCTCGACGATGACGGCGCCCGCCGCTACGAGATTCGCCACGAGAACGACGTCGGCGCGGCGGTCGACGACCTCGACGCGTACGACGACCCGCTGGACGCGCGCACCCTCGCCAAACACGACGACCGTGGGCGCTACCGCCCGCTCAAGACCGCCCCCTCGCTCCGGACGGGCTGGCGATTCGCCGACCTGGGCCCGACCGAGGTCGTGCAGGCGGTCGATTCCTTCTACCCCGCGACGGTCGCGAACTGGCACCGCGAGCGCGAGGGCGAACTGGACGTGACCCACTGGCACGAGACGGTCGAGCGCCAGAGCGGCATCTACGGCGTCGTCGAGACCTGGGACCGCGGCGAGGGCCACGAGCACGTGAACTGGGTCGCCGAGGCCTGCTGTGACGACTCCCAGTGTCTCAAGCGCCGGGAGTGGCAGTACGACGACGAGTCCGACCTGGCGGTCGACGGCGGCGACGGCGAGTTCCCCTGCCGGGAGCCGTGCTCGCTCGTCATCTCGGCCGCCCGCCGCTGGACGAAACTCGAAGGGGAACAGTCCCGGACCTACGAGTTCGAACTCACGCCGAGCGAGAAAGAGCAGGTCGAGGAGATCATCGGCGCCGTCGCCGAGGGCCGCACCGCGGATATCCGCGAGGCCGACACGCGCGACGGCGCCAACCGCTACCGCGCGCGCTTCCTCCGCGCCAAGCGCTTCGACGACGACGGCAACCTCTCTGGCGTCCCGACCGAGCCCGACGACGCCGAGTGACCGCTCGAACCAGGATTGTTTTCCGGCTCTTGCCGCCCGATCACCCACTCTGGCGCGCGCCGTCGCGCTCCTGTGGCGCGACGAAGCCGCGCGAGGGATGAGTAACGCAGGAGCTTGCGACGAGTAACGCAAGAGGCTGGGGAGGTGTGAGGGTCGCGCCTGCCCGAACGACCTCCGTTCACAGAACCGGTCGACTAGATTCCCCTGGTGGACTGAAAGGGCGAGGCCCGCTCGCGTTCATCTAGTCGCTGAGCGGGCCAGTATCCGCGCGAGTGCGGTGCGGTTGTTCGACGCGGGGATATCCCGCTCAGCGAGCGCGAGCGGGTCGAGGGCTTTCAACGCACAGGATCGACTGCGGTCGCGGTGTCGTTTGTGATCGTGGTTACGACTCGGAGCGAGCGGGTCGAGGGCTTTCAACGATCAGGATCAGCTGCGGTCGCAGTACTGTCTGCGGTCGCGGTGCCTCTAACTCGTAGCGAACGGATCAGCGAATACAAAAAGGCGACTCAGGAGTCAGAGCGCAACACGAACAGGGCGGCGAGGACACCGGCGAGGACGACGAGTGCGCCCAGCAGGACGACCATCTGGTCGATGACGACGGCGGCGACGACGGCGACGAGGAGAGCGAGCGCACCGAGTACGAGCACGACCAGTTCGGGGCTATCGAGCAGACTCGTGCCGCTCTCACCGCTAGATCCGATATCGGTCGTCGTCGTCGGCTGGGGTTTGGAGAGCGACTCGTCGACTTCGACCGTGGATTCGGTCTCTTCGGGTTCGGTGATGCGGACGTCGACGTAGCGGGTCTGGGCGCCGTAGGCAGAGGCGATCTTGAGTTTGCCCGTGACTGGGCCGGAGCCGTTGACCGAGACGTGGGCGGCCCGCTGGGTCTCGCCGTCGATGAAGTGGTTGCTCGCGTCGAGCGAGGCCACTTCCGAGAGCGCGTCGTCGAGGTGGAGGTGGACGTGGACCGAGGTCCCGTGATTGACCAGCCCCACGTCGAAGGAGTCGCTGGTCTCGAAGGCGTCGGGGACCTCCACCGCGTGGAGTTCCTCCCGGTTGAGATGCACGGGCAGCGTGTCTGGCACGTCCGAGAGTGAGCGTGCGCGGTAGAAAAAGGTTCAGGCCGTGATCACGTCCGACCGGCGACCGCGCGGTCCTGTCGTCGATGTGGAGTCAGGCCGGCGCCTCGTCGCGCATGTCCGGCGGCAGCAGGTTCGGAATTCCGTCCTCGATGGGGTAGACCTCGCCACACTCCGTGCAGGTCAGCGTCCCCGAGACGATCTCCCCGTCGTCTGTCTCCTCGGCGTCGAGTTCGAGGTCGTGTTTGTCCAGCGGACAGCAGATGATGTCCAGCAGGTCCTCTTTCATGGCTCGCCCTCCGGACGGGTCCGCAAAAAGCGTGCCGGGTCGACGTGTCTAAACTGTGTGTGAGAGAGTGAGTGCTGTTTTTGGGTTCTGTTAGTGGGTTTGTGACCCGCTCGCTAGCTGTTTTCGTGACCGCAGACACTGTAGCCGCGACCGCACTCGATCCTGGGCGCTGAAAGCCCTTCGACCCACTCGCTACCAGTCACACCCACCGCAACCGCACTCATCGGAGTGCGCTGAAAGCCCTCGACCCGCTCGCTAGGGAACGAAACGACCGCAAACAGTACCGCGACCACACTCGATCCTTGGCGCTGAAAGCCCTCGACCCGCTCGCGGTCGCTGCGGGACATATCCGCGCTCTCCGCACCGCCCGCGCGGATAGTGGTCTCGCAGGCGACTGAACTGCACGCGAGCGCGCCTCGCCCTTTCAGTCCGCCAGGACCGCAACCGCCCCGCACCCGCAGACAGCCACATACCTCCCCAGCCGATTGCGGTGCTCGTGCCTGCGCTCCTCATCCCTCGCGCGGCTCCGTCGCGCCACGGAGGGCGCGACGGCGCGCGCCACCGCATCCGCACCGCCACTGCCAGTCGACTCTGGAGAAACGGAAAACCGACAGCAGAAACAGCCCGTCCTCGTTCAGAACGGGTACTCGCGGACGATGGTCTCGGAGCGGCCCGGGCCGATACCGACGGCGTAGACGGGCGTGTCGAGTTCCGCTTCGAGGTATTCGAGGTAGTCCCGGGCCGCTTCGGGCAGGGCCTCGTAGCCCACCTCGGCGACCTCGCTCGCGTCGAACTCCGGCCACCCGTCGAAGGTGCGGTAGTTGGCCTCGCAGTCGGCCCACCGCTCGGTCGTGGCGGGGACGGTGAAGATTTCCTCGCCGTCGAGCGTGTACGAGTGGCCGACCTGCAGTTCGTCGAGGCCGGCGAGGGTGTCGATGTGGTTGACGGCGAGGCCCGTGAAGCCGCTGGCGCGGGCGGCGTGGCGCAGCATCGGCACGTCGAGCCAGCCCACCCGCCGCGGGCGACCGGTGACCGTGCCGTACTCGTCGCCCTCCTCGCGGATGTAGTGAGCCAGGTCCTCGTCGTCGCCCTCGGTGTCCTCGTCGTAGTCGGGCGTCTGGCCGACGACGCCGCCGAGTTCGGTCGGGAGCGGGCCGCTACCGACACGGGTGAGATAGGCCTTGACGATGCCGATGATCTCGCCGCCGCCGACCACGTCGGGGCCGAGGCCGCTACCGGTCACAGCGCCGCCGGCGGTCGGGTTCGAGGACGTGACGTAGGGGTAGTTGCCGTGGTCGATGTCGATGAGCGTGCCCTGGGCACCCTCGAACATGATCTCGGCGCCCTCCGCCCGGCGCTCGGCGAGGAAGTCGCCGGCGTGGACGGTCATGTCCTCCGCGGCGAGGCGCTCGCCGAAGGACTTGTACTGCTCGTAGAGGACGTCGACGTCGAAGCGGTCGTCGGTGTCGACGCCGTAGACGTCCTCGGCGAGCGCGCGCTTTACCGGGACAACGTACTCCAGTCGTTCGCGGAGCACCTCGGGGTCGAGCAGGTCGCCGACGCGGACGCCGCGGCGGCCGGCCTTGTCCTCGTAGGTCGGGCCGATGCCGCGACCGGTGGTGTTGACCTCGAAGTCGGTCTCGCTTTTGACGTCCTCCTCGATGCTGTCGAGGACGCGGTGATACGGGAAGATGACGTGTGCGCGGCGGGCGACCCGCACGTCGGGCTCGAGGCCGCGCTCGCGGAGCTTGTCGAGCTCGTCGAAGAGGGTCCCGGGGTTGACGACACAGCCGTTCCCGAGGACGCCCACCTTGCCGCGGATGGCGCCGCTCGGGACGAGCGAGAGCTTGTACTCCTCGCCCTCGTGGACCACGGTGTGGCCGGCGTTGTCGCCGCCCTGATAGCGGACGACCACGTCGGCGGCGTCACCGTAGACGTCCACGATGCCTCCCTTCCCCTCGTCGCCGAGTTGGGAGCCAACGATGGTGACGGTCATACACCGTCGATACCTCCCACCGGGGTAAACCGATTACGGTCCACCGCGCACTGGCCTCTCCGACCGGAGTCCACCGCGCACCACCTCGAACGACCCACGCGAGACCCCTGACACCGACTCGCTGACCGGAATCGTTAACTGTTGGCACGGCAAACTCCGGATCTGAGCCGGACTGACGACGGATTTGGTTAAATACCCCCCGTCCTCGTCCCGTCGCCATCGCGCGGTTCTCGATCCGACAGCAACCTTTAAAACCCTCAAACACAAGTTAACAATTGCCATGATAGACAGACTCGAGAAGGAAGTCGACATGCTGGAACGTCATCTGCAGGTTCTGCGGATGGTGATCGAGAACGAGCCGATCGGGATCGTAAAGATGTCCAACGAGACGGGCTACCCGCATCACAAGGTCCGCTACTCGCTGCGAGTCCTCGAGGAGGAGAACCTCATTGAACCCTCCAGCCAGGGCGCGATCACGACAGAGCAGACCAGCGAGTTCGTCGACGACCTCGACGGCAAGATCGACCACATCATCGAGAAGCTCGAGGGCATGAAGATCGAGGAAGCGGCCGAGATCGAAGGCTAACGAGTTCGAACACGCGACACACCGCGCGAGCAACAACCGGACTCCTGGGGGTTACAGTTCCGGGACGGCCAGGTGGAACTTGTCTTCTCTCGCCTCGACGAGACAGAGGTGATAGCCGCGCTTGCGCGTCAGTTTCACGAAGCTCTCGCGTTTGTCGCGGTTGAGGATCCCGCCGCTGGTGGCGTCGGCGGCCGTCTCCAGCGCTTCTGGCTCGAAGAAACTCGACGTCACCAGGAACGACGCCGCGAGCGAGTCGGTCGACTCGCCGACGTGCGAGGAGGCGGTGACGAGCGCCGACATCATGCTCTCGCTGGCAGCCTGCCGTGAGGCGTTGAGGTTCGCGGTCATCAGCGGGTTGCCCATCCGGTCGCGGACGACGACGTCGAACGATTCCTGCGTGCGTCGCTCCTGTCCGTCCTCGGTGTACTCGGCGTTGATCGTGCCGTTGAGCTCCGCCCGGTCGATCCGCGGGATAGCGTCGTACAGTTCCTGCAGCGCCGCGGTCTTGCCGGTGTCGCGGATCTCGTACAGCAGGTCGTTGATGACCCACGTGACGAAGCGATACTGGATCGTGTTCCGGAGGAACTCGTCGAACGAGCGGCCGCCGACGGAGACGGCGTCGGTCTCGAACTGCGTGTGATACTCCAGTCCGAGGTTGTCGCCGACCTCCTGCCGGCTGGCGTTGCCGCTGTGGGCCGACTCCAGGGTGGCCTGGCCCTTCGACTCGTAGCGGACGAAGAGGTTGGTCTGGTCGAGCGCCTCGCCGGCACTCAGCCGACGCTCGGCGTCGACCGCCGCGCCGAACTCTTCCTCTATCTCCTCGACCTCCGATTCGAGCCCGTCGAGCTCGCTCTCCAGCCGTTCGACCTCGCTCTGGAGGTCGTCGCGCTCCTCGCGGAGGCGGTCGCGCTCGGACTCGAGGTCGTCGATCCGCGTCCGGAGGTCGTCACGCTCCGAGCGGACGTCCTCGAGCGTCGCCCGGAGGTCGTCGGCTTCGGCCTCGGCGTCAGCGAGGTCGCCCTCCAGGCGCTCGATCTCGATCTCGCGGTCCTCGAGTTCCGCCTCGAGTTCCGCGATCCGCGCGTCGACCTCCTCGCCGGTCGGCCCGGCAGGCTCCGGTTCGGCCCCTCTGCCCGCTGGGTCGGGCTGACCCCTGTCGGCGGGTTCGGTCTGACGGTCGCGCGATTCCGCCGACGCGCCCGCACGCGACGACCCCGCGTCGCGGGCGACGGGCGACGACTCCTCCGCTCGAGCCGGGTCCGTCTGCCCCGTCCGCCCGGAACGAGCCGGATCCGTCCGCTCCGAGCGAGCGGACTGGCCGGTCGCAGGCCCGCCCTCGGGTTCGGATGGGGCAGGCGGCGAGTCGGACTGTGGCGCGGGGTCGGACGCGGAATCGCGACCGGCGACCCCCCCACCGAGTGCCGTGGCGCCGCCCGTGTCGTCGGACGGCCCCGTCTGTGCGGGGTCGAGCGAGGGGATCGACCGGGTCTCCAGGTCGTCGGCCGACCCGGCGCTCGCGGACCCGCCCGCGGCGCGGTTCGCGCCCCCGGTTCCGTCCGATCCGCTCGCGCCGTCGCTCCCGCCGGCAGCGCCTGCCCCCGCGTCGGTCGGCCGACTACCGTCGGAACCCGGGTCGACGTCTGTCCGTCCGGCGGCCGGGTCGGGGTCGCGGCCCGCCGACTCGCCGCCCGAGCGTGGTTCGCTCGAAGCGCTGTGGCCGGATCGACTCGATTCCGATCGGCGTCCCCCCTCCGAGGACGACCGACCGGACCGGTCGGTCGACGAACGCTCCGACTGACCCGAACGGTCCGCGGACCCCGACCGGCGAGACGACGACTCCGACCGCGACGACTCCGACCGCGACGACTCCGACCGCGACGGCTCAGACCGCGACGACGCGGTGTCTGACCGACCGGCGTCGCGTGACGACCCGGAGCGCCCGCCGGAGTCGGTGTCACGCCGTTGTCGGCGGCTCGATCCGTCGGTCGACGAGTCCCGACCGGCCGAGCGCGAATCCTCCCGCGAGCGGGTCCCGTCCGCCGAGTCGGATTTGCCGCTGTCGGTTCCGGCCGTTTCGGAACTGCTGTCGGACTCGACAGCCGTGCCCGCCGTCCGCTCCGTGTCCGCGGTCTTGTCCGACGGCTCTCCGCTCGTGTCGGGCGACGGGTCCGCGGACTCCGATGTGTCGGCGTCAGAACCCGGATCGCGCTCGGTCGGTGCGGACTCGGCCGACGCACTCGCCGCCGAGTCGGTGGTCGACTCGACCGAGTCGGCCTCGCTACGGGGCGACGAACCGGTCACGTCCGGCTCGGAAGGGTCCCCAGTTTCGACGCGGTCTGCCGACGATTCGGCGGGCCCGGCGTCTTCGGAGGTGGGGCCGGCGGCGCCACCTGCCGCGGCCCCAGCGGCCCCTGCCGCGGCCGCGTCGTCGTCCGGTTCCGGTTTCTCGGCCTCGGGGATCTCGATTGGGTCGACTTCGGCCGGGCGGACCTCGTAGATGCCGACTTCGCCGTCGGCACGCTCGAAGGCTTCGTCCTCGGTGAGCAACTGGCCGGTGTTGCCGACGAACGCGACGGCCATTCGCCGGCCTTCGTGGTAGACGACGTAGTAGTCGCCGCTGAGAACGTTCTCGGAGAGTTCGATGTAGCCGGTGAAGTTGCCGTCCGAGAGCGTCGTGTCGACGTCGGAGATCGGCGTGTCTTCGGTGTAGTATTTCGCGCGGACCTCGTCGTTGCGCTCCTGCATCAGGGCGAGCAACGGGAGCGCGGGCGAGGGGGCTCGATAGGCGGTGCCGCTGGCGTCCTCGAAGTCCTCGATGTCGCCGTCGAGGATGCCGACGACAGTGCCGTTGAGCATGCACAGTTTCGGGCGTCCCGCCCGAACGACGCCCGAGAACTCGTCGTCAGCGAGGTCGTGCAGGCCCCGGTAGCCGCCACTGAACGGCGCCGAGTCCCAGTCGTCGACCTCCTCGACTGCACGTGTGGTCATTGTATGGGACAAGCCCCATGCGAACCAAATACTTTGCGCCCGCATCCCCGCGTGCGAGTGCCGCGGCCAGCGCCACCGCCGACACACCGGGCGCGTGGAGACGTGGCAACCCTGCGCGCGCCCGGACGGATCCGGTGTTCCTTTGAGCGACCGGTGCCAACTGTGGGTATGGAAGAGCAACCGGGACTGTCGGACCAGTATCGGACCGCGAGCCCGTGGCCGCTGCTCGTCGCGCTCGGGTTCACCCTCTCGGAGGTCGGCGTCTTCCTCGGCGTCTTCCCGGTCGCCGTCGGCGGCATCCTCCTGCTCGGCGGGAGCGTCGCGGGCATCCTCGCCGAATCCGGCTACGCCACGCGCCCCTGGCGCGCGCTCGGGTATCTCGGAGTCGGCTTCGCCGTCCTCGGTCTGATCGTCGTCGCATCGCAGGTGTCACTGGGCGACCTGGCCGTGATGGACACCATCGCGGACCCGAGCGGCGCCGTCGGACGCGGCCTCGCTGTCGTCGTCGCCGGCGTCATGCTCGTCGCCGCCGGCCTGGTCGGACAGACCGCCGGCACGCGCGGGATCTGACCGCCCGCATCCCGATCGGACGGCGACACGAACGCGTACCGCGTCAGAGGGCCGTCTCGGATCGTCACTCTATTTACCGCCGTTGCCGAACGACCGAGTATGGCAGAGAAGGTCTTCGACCGCGAAACGATCCTGGACCTGACGGTCAACATCATTCCCCTGGGCATCCTGCTGTTTTTCATCGCCGCGTTCGCCGTCTTCGCGCCGTGGGGCACCGACCCGCTTATCTCCGGACTCCAGTTCGCCATCGTCGGCGTCACCGCGATCTTGCTGACGATCCTCACCTACTACTCCGGCAAGGCCATCTCCCAGGCCGAAAACGAGATGGAAGCGCGCGAGGCCGCGGCCGATTCCGAGACCGCCGCGGAGTGAACCCGGAACTCACTGCCGCCCCAGTTTTCGTTCCGAACGCGCCCGCTCCGACCGCTGAACCGCCTGGTCTCGGCGGATCTGAATGTCACTATTTTCCATCGCAGACGGTCTGAGGCGAACGTATTCGCCGGACGGGATTCCTAACCATTCATATGGCCCCAGTCCTGAGGTTTGGACATGGCATCAGGGCAGTTCGTGTTGACGGTGCTGATGGGGATCTTCCTCGTCGGCGTCGCCGCTTTTCTTTCCCGCGTCGAAGACTGGCGGTCGTACACGCCGGCCGTCGGCGGTGGCGGGGGCTACGGCGAAGCCGTCGGACACGGTCACCAGGAGAAACCGTCGGGTATCGTCCGCTGGCTGACGACCGTCGACCACAAGGACATCGGTCTGCTGTACGGCACCTACGCCGTCGTCGCCTTCGCGGTCGGGGGTATCATGGCCGTCCTCATCCGGATGCAGTTGCTCGTGCCCGAGGGACTCATCATCGGGAACGAGTTCTACAACTCCATTTTCACGAGTCACGGGATCACCATGTTGTTCCTCTTCGGGACGCCCATCCTCGCGGCGTTCTCGAACTACTTCATCCCGCTCCTGATCGGCGCTGACGACATGGCATTCCCGCGTATCAACGCTATCGCGTTCTGGCTGCTCCCGCCGGGCGCGATTCTCATCTGGGCCGGTTTCTTCACCGCGCCGCTGACCGGCAACGCCATCGAGCCCGCCCAGACCTCCTGGGTGATGTACACGCCCCTCTCGGCCGAACAGGTCAACCCCGGCGTCGACCTCATGCTGCTGGGGCTGCACCTCACCGGCGTCTCGGCGACGATGGGCGCGATCAACTTCATCGCGACCATCTTCACCGAACGCGACGAGGACGTCACCTGGGCGAACCTCGACATCTTCTCGTGGACCGTCCTCACCCAGTCGGCGCTCATCCTCTTCGCGTTCCCGCTGCTCGGGAGTGCGATCGTGATGTTGCTGCTCGACCGCAACCTCGAGACCACGTTCTACGCCGTGGAGGGCGGCGGTGCGATGTTGTGGCAACACCTGTTCTGGTTCTTCGGCCACCCCGAGGTGTACATCCTCGTGCTCCCGCCGATGGGGCTCGTGAGCTACATCCTCCCGAAGTTCTCCGGCCGGAAGCTGTTCGGATTCAAGTTCGTCGTCTACTCCACGCTGGCCATCGGCGTCCTCTCCTTTGGCGTCTGGGCGCATCACATGTTCTCGACCGGGATGGACCCGCGCCTGCAGGCGAGTTTCATGGCCGTATCACTGGCTATCGCCGTCCCATCCGCAGTCAAGACGTTCAACTGGATCACGACGATGTGGAACGGTCGCCTGCGCCTGACCACGCCGATGCTGTTCTGTATCGGGTTCATCTCGAACTTCATCATCGGCGGCGTGACCGGCGTCTTCCTCGCCGCGGTCCCGGTCGACAAACTCCTGCTCCACGACACCTACTACGTCGTCGGCCACTTCCACTACATCGTCATGGGCGCTATCGGCTTCGCCGTCTTCGCCGGCATCTACTACTGGTTCCCCATCTTCACCGGCCGGATGTACCAGCGTCGCCTCGGCAAGTGGCACTTCTGGCTGTCGATGGTCGGGACTAACATCACGTTCTTCGCGATGTTGTTCCTCGGCTACCTCGGCATGCCCCGCCGGTACGCCACCTACGAGTTCAACGAGACGATCGCGCCGCTGACACTCGATACGCTCGCACATCAGGCCGCCACCGTCGGCGCGATCATCCTGCTCCTCGGGCAGTTGATCTTCGTCTGGAACCTCGTCCAGTCCTGGCTCGAGGCCCCCGAACTCGAAGATCCCGACCCGTGGGACCTGAAAGAGACCGACCAGCACGGCCGCGAGTTCCAGTGGCACGAACGCCGCCAGGAAACCGCCATCACCGACGGTGGCGAACCCGAAGAGGGCGAAGCCGTCACCGACGGCGGCGAAGTCGAAGCGGACGAGGCAGTCACCGACGGCGGCAAGCCTGAAGCCGAGAACGACGCCGACACCGAAGCCGAAGCGTAACTGCCGCTGATTTTCCGTATCGTCCCGCGACACGCTCGAGATACCGACCAGCGACACGCTCGACTATCGATCGCGACTCCGAAAGCCGTCAGACCAGTCACCGAGCAGCGCAGCTGGTCGGCGGTCGGCGACACGGCGACGAGCGTGGCGACGTTACCCGCCGACGACGAGGACGAACGCCGAAGCGAACATCATGAGGGCGATGATCACGAGGACGAACAGGAGCAGTTCCTTCTCGGAGAAGCCTGAGTCGTCGTCTACACTGCTCATACCGGACGGTAGGGACGTGAAGTGAAAAGGCTAACCACCTGTGGTCCTAACCCGGCGCTATGACAGCGAACACGGACGAGTCGACGGCGGTGGGACGTGTCGCGGGGTCTCGGGTCGTGGTGACCGTCTACCTCGCGGTCCTCGGGGTCGCCGCGGTCATGGGCGTGTTGCTGGGCATCGTCAACCCCGAGGGGCTGGACCCGGAACTGTTCTTCGTGGTCGACCTCCCGCCGACGCCACTGGGGATGGCCGTCTTCGGCGTCACGACCGTCGGGAGCGTCCTCGGCGTCCTGTTGCTGGTCGTCCACTACGTCTCGCGGTTCGACGACGCGAAAACCGAATAGCGTCCGACGGTGAGAAAGAGAGGGCCGGGTCAGTCGCCCTGGACCTGGTCGCGGATCCGCTCGGGGACCGACGGGTCGCGGAGCGTCGTGGTGTCGCCCAGGTCGTCGCCGTTGGAGATGTTCTCCAGGAGCCGACGCATGATCTTGCCCGAGCGGGTCTTCGGGAGGTCGTCGACGAACACGACCCGGTCCGGGCGGGCGAACTTGCCGATTTCGTCCTCGACGGCCTCGATGATCCGGGCCCGGACGTCCTCACTCGGTTCGATGCCCTCGCGAAGGACGACGTAGACGTCGGGAACTTCGCCTTTCTCCTCGTGGTCGCGCGCGGCGACGGCAGCCTCGGCGACGTCCTCGACCTCCGAGACGGCGGATTCGAGTTCCATCGTCCCCAGCCGGTGGCCGGCGACGTTCATCACGTCGTCGAGGCGGCCGAGGACGCGGAAGTAGCCGTCCCGTTCGTGGACCGCGCCGTCGCCCGCCTTGTACACCCAGTCCTCGGGGTCGGAGCTGCCGGTGTCCGAGAAGTCGCGCCAGTACTCGTCGATGAAGCGCTCGTCGTCGCCGTACACGGTCTGAAGCATGCCGGGCCAGGGCTTCTCGATGACGAGGTTCCCGGCCTTGCCGCTGGCCGGTTCCATCAGGTCGCCGTCGTCGTCGTAGAGCGCGGGCCGGATGCCCGGGCAGGGTTTGCCGGCCGAGCCGGGCTTCATGTCGTCGAGGGCGGGGAGGTTCGTGATGAGGTGGCCGCCGGTCTCGGTCTGCCACCACGTGTCGACGATGACGGCATCGCCGTCGCCGATGTGCTCGTAGTACCACAGCCACGCCTCGGGCTGGATGGGTTCGCCGACCGTCGTCATATGCCGGAAGTCGAAGTCGTAGTCCTCGATGTGCTCCGGCCCCCACTTCATGAACATCCGCACGGCCGTCGGCGAGGTGTGGAAGATGTCCACGTCGTAGCGCTCGGCCATCTCCCAGATGCGGCCCTTGTGCGGGTGGTCGGGGGCGTCCTCGTACATGACCGAGGTGGTCCCGAGCGAGAGCGGGCCGTAGACGATGTAGGAGTGGCCGGTGATCCAGCCGATGTCGGCGGCACACCAGTAGGTGTCCTCGGGCTCGATGTCGAGGACGTACTTCGAGGTGGCGGTGACGTACGAGAGGTAGCCGCCGGTGCGGTGCTGACACCCCTTCGGCTTGCCGGTCGTGCCGGAGGTGTACATCAAAAAGAGCGGGTCCTCGGCGTCGCGCGAGACGGGGTCGACGCGGGCGCGCTCGTTCTGTGCGATCACGTCGTCGACGAGGACGTACGGGTCGTCGCTGTCGACCTCGACGTCGGGGTGGAGTTCGTCCTCGCGGGTCCACAGGAGGACGGTGTCGACGTCGCTGTCGGCGAGTTCGAGCGCCTCGTCACATTTCTCCTTGTGGTTGAGGAACTCGCCGCGGCGGTAGTAGCCGTCGCAGGTGACGACCACGTCGGAGCCGGCGTCGTCGATGCGGTCGGCCAGCGCCTGGGCGGAAAAGCCCGCGAACACCTCGGAGTGGGGCGCACCGATGCGGGCGCAGGCGAGCATCGTCACCGGCAGTGCGGGGAGCATCGGCAGGTGGCAGGTCACCACGTCGTCGGCGTCGACGCCCACATCACGGAGCGACGCGGCCATCTCGTTGACGCGGTTGTACAGGTCCTGGTAGGTGATCGTCTGGGTCTCGTCGGCGTCCGAGCCCTCCCAGATGAACGCCGCCTGGTTCGACCGCTCGTCGAGGTGGCGGTCGATGCAGTTGTAGGAGGCGTTGAGCTTCCCGCCGGAGAACCACTCGTAGAACGGCGGGTTCGAGTCGTCGAGCACCTCGTCCCAGTGTTCGTCCCACTCCAGGAGTTCGGCGTACTCCTCGAAGGCCTCGGGGTAGTTCTCGGCGAACCGGTCGTGGATCGACGGATCCGTGACGTTGGCCTGGCCGACGAAGTCCGTCGGCGGTCGGAAGTAGTCCTGTTCTGCCAGCCGCGACTCGAGTTGGTTGTCGTCTGTCATCGGGAGACCCCTTGGCCACGGCTTCGCGCGTCTCCGGTATGAATTTAATCCACGATCGATCGGAATAGCGCTGATGGGAACCGACCGACGCCGGGCCGGTCAGTTCGGAGCGGTCAGTTCGCGGTGACCGTCTCGCCGTCGACGGTCACCTCGCTGACGGACAGGTCCTCGTCGACGACAATCGTCGCCGCGCCCGCGTCCGTCTCCACGCTGAGCGCGACGACAAGCGGGTCCCGCGACCGCCTGTCGATCGTCGGTTCGGGGAGGTCCCACGTGCGTGCGGCCTCGACCGGGACCCCCAGCGCGACCAGCGCCGCGGTCACCTCCGGGACGAGCGCGACGGCGAACAGGAGGGAGACCCCGACGACGAACGAACAGGTGTCACAGGTCATCTCGACGTCGTGCGTGTCGGTCTCGGCGTAGTCCTCGCAGACCGTCGCGGTCGTCGTGCCCGCGCAGAACGGACACTGGCCGCTCCGGGCGAGCGCGACGTGGTGGACGACGCGGCGACTCACCGCGTTGAGGACCGCTTCGTCGGTCCGACCGTCGAGGCCGTTACGCGGGAAGGAGTACGTGAAATCACCCGCGAGCGACCCGCAGTCGGCGCAGGTCACCGAGAGAAAGGAGCGCTCGTAAGTCCCGGAGAGGTCGCCGCCGCAGTCAGGGCAGCCCGCGTCGACGGCGAAGGTCCGACTGTCGGGCGCGTCGGTCGAGGGGCGCGTCGCCAGTACCGCGCGGTACAGCGCCGTCGCGCTCGCTGTCGGGACGTAGCCGCCCTCGACCTTCCGGACGTACGCGCCCCGCAACCGCTTGAGGTGGTAGTTGAACTTCCCGCTGTCGCGCATGTCGACCGCGCGCATCAGGTCGGAATAGGACTGCGGTTCGGTGTGGGCCGCGCGCCAGTTCTCCAGCAGCGCCAGCAGGATATCCAGACGCACCTCGTGCCCCAGCAGCGCGAACGCCTCGCGGATGGCCTCCGCCTGCTCGTCGTCGGTCCGTTCGTCTCGAACCGGCATACGCTCGCTTCGCGCGCTCGGCACTACAGCGTGGCGGTGGCACCGCTGTACCCCCCTTGTAGTATGTTAGCACTGCTTGTGAAGTCGAGTTCGCAAAACCCCTAATGTTCCCACGCACGAACCCTGTCTCGATGGGTGAGAACACAACCATTTCGTCAGATCCGCCGGGTGGCGGTACCGACCAGTCGCGGGTCCGCGACCTGTGGCGGCGGTTCGTCGTCTGGCTCGCGGGCGTCAACATGTGGTTGATCATCGGGTCGGGATTCGTCCTCGGACTCGCTGCCGACCACTACGGCTACCACTCCGTCGACTGGCTGTTTTTCTTCGGCGGTGGCGTGCTCCCGATAGTCCTGATGACGGTTTCGACCGACGAACAGGACCCCGTCGATATCTCGAACCGCGAGCGCGCGACGTTCGTCGCGTCGATGCTAGCGTGGTCGGTCACGCCGTGGGGCCTTTTGACACAGGCCCTCCAGATCGGCGGGAACTTCCTGCCCTACCTGCGGTATCGCGGAAAGCTACCGAACCGCGAGCGCCACGTCCCCGACACCACCGTCGCCCCGCCGTTCGACGGCGAGTGGGACGTGGTCAACGGCGGCGTGACCGAGGACACCTCCCACTCGTGGGGCATCGTCTCCCAGCGCTACGCCTACGACTTCGTCGTGACCGAGGACGGCTCGACACACCGGGGCGACGGGGACGACCTGACCGACTACTACGCGTTCGGGGAGCCGATCCGCGCGCCGGCCGACGGTACCGTGGTGAAGACCCACGACAGACTTCGAGACTACCCCAATCCTGGGAGTAGCCGCGCAGAATGGCGCACCTGGCGGATCACCGGTAACTACGTCATCATCGAACACGACGACGGCGAGTACAGCATGCTCGCGCACCTGCAGGAGAACAGCGTCACCGTAGAACCCGGCGACGTGGTGGCTCGCGGCGACGTGGTCGGCCGCTGTGGCAACTCCGGCACCTCCAGCGAACCGCACCTCCACTTCCAGCTGATGGACCGGGCGAACTTCTGGACCGCCGCCGGCCTCGTCCCGCGGTTCGTCGACGTCACCGTCGACCGCGACGACGGCCGGGATATCGACCCCGATGTCTACGGCGACCACGGGAAGGACGATTTCGAAGGGAACGACGCCGAGCGCACCGACAGCACGGCAGGCGACGCGGGACAGTACCTCGTGAGAGGCGACGACATCGCAGCCCGTGACGGCTGATCGGTCCGCCTCGCCGACCGTCCACCCATCCATCCCCATTCGGCCCTCCACACGCATCGCCCCGGCCTTCCACACGCGGAACCGGCTGTGTGTCGTCGGTCAGACCGCGCCGAGCCGTTCCTGATAGGAACCGTACTGCGCTTCGAACAGCGACATGATCTCACCCATCGTCGCGTAGGCCTTCACGGCGTCCACGATAGAGGGCATCACGTTCTCGTCGGCCTCGATGGCCTCCTCGAGCGCCGCGAGCGCCGCCTCGACGGCTGCGTCGTCGCGCTCGTCTTTGACCGTCGCGAGGCGGTCGAGCTGGCGTTCCTGGACCTCCTCGTCGACTCTGAGGATGTCGGGCTCGGTGTCCTCCGCGACGGTGTAGGCGTTGACGCCGACGACGACTTCCTCGTCGCGCTCGACGCGCTGCTGGTACTCGTAGGCCGCGTCCCCGATCTCGCGGTGGAAGTAGCCTTCGTCGATGCCCGCCAGCACGCCCTCGACCATCGAACCGTCGCCCTTCTCCCGAATGTCCTCGATGTAGGTCATCGCCTTCTCCTCGACCTCGTCTGTGAGCGCCTCGACGGCGAAGCTCCCGCCGAGCGGGTCGACGATATCCGCGGCGCCGGACTCCTCGGCGATGACCTGCTGGGTCCGCAAGGCGACCCGGACGGCCTCCTCGCTCGGGAGCGCGAGCGCCTCGTCGAAGCTGTTGGTGTGGAGGCTCTGAGTTCCGCCCAGCACGCCCGCGAGCGCCTGGATCGTGGTGCGGACGACGTTGTTCAGCGGCTGCTGTGCGGTCAGGGACTGCCCGGCAGTCTGGGTGTGGAATTTGAGCGCCCTGGCGGCGTCGGACTCCGCCCCGTACCACTCGACGGTCAGATCGGCCCAGATCCGCCGCGCGGCGCGGAACTTCGCCACCTCCTCGAAGATCGAGTTGTGCGAGTTGAAGAAAAAGGACAGTTGCGGGCCGAACGCCTCGATATCGAGCCCGCGCTCCTGGCAGGCCTCCACGTAGGCCAGCCCGTCGGCGAGGGTGAACGCGAGTTCCTGCACCGCCGTCGAACCGGCCTCGCGGATGTGATACCCCGAGACAGAGATGGGCTTGAACTTCGGCGTCTGGTCAACCGCGAACTCGACGGTGTCGACGACGAGATCCAGCGAGGGCCGCGGCGGGACCACCCACTCCTTCTGCGCGATGAACTCCTTGAACATGTCGTTCTGGAGGGTCCCCCGGATCTCCTCGCGCGGCACCCCCTGCTGGTCGGCGATGGCGACGTACATCGCGTAGACGACGGGGGCGCTCGGGTTGATGGTGAAGGAGGTCGACACCTCGTCCACGTCGATGCCGTCGAAGATGATCTCCATGTCCCGCAGCGTGTCGACGGCGACGCCCTCCTTGCCGACCTCGCCGTCGCTCATCGGGTCGTCGCTGTCGAGACCCATCAGCGAGGGCATGTCGAAGGCCGTCGAGAGACCGGTCTGGCCTTCCTCGATGAGGTAGTGGAAGCGCTCGTTGGTCTCGCGGGGGGTGCCGAAGCCGGCGAACTGGCGCATGGTCCAGGTGCGCCCGCGGTACATCGTCGGGTAGACGCCGCGCGTGTACGGCGGTTCGCCGGGGAAGCCCAGGTCTTCGCCGTAGTCCAGCTCCGCCACGTCCTCGGGCGTGTAGAGGCGGTCGACTTCGAGGTTGGACACCGTGGCGAAGCGGTCCTGCCGTTCGCCGTGCGCCGAGAGCGTCGGATCCAGCGTGTCGGTCTCCCAGTCCTCGCGGCCCTCGCGGATCGCCGCGAGGTCCTCCTCGTCGAACATGGACGCAAATATTGCCGGAGCGCGCATAAGGGTTCGGGCGAGTGGAAACAGATGTTCAGTACAGAAGGTAACGATACCAGTAGTACTCTGCAAGTATCTTTTTTATTATAATCCTCGATACACTATATGGAGAGTTCCCAATGCACACCCTCGTCCTTATGCAGGACGGAGGATACCGATGTCTCGAGAATTAGACGTTCGAGACGTCTCAGTGGTGTACAGTGCTCCGACGTGGAGAATCAGTAAGAAGAACATCGCTGTCGCAACGGGAGTGACGGGCGACGGCCGACAGGTACAGGGAATTGGTACGAGTCGATGGTCGGGCGACACGGCGATGGATGAGGCCGTTGAAGATCTCAAAGAGAATGTCAGGAAGTGGGACTTCTCGTTTCGCATCGTTGCTCTGGAAGGTGGATACGCAAACGTTCGAATCGAATTTCTGGATGAACAGGGCGTCTACCGAACGACGGGTTCGATGCGGGGGTTGACCGCAAACAAGCGGGTCGAAATCACGGCTTCGAAGGACGGTCGGAGTGTGAGCGCGAACAACGACGAGAGCGGATTTTCGCGGAAGAATATCGGATTCGGTCGGAGAGACTGGTCGGACATGCTCGAGGGCGCAATGGATTCCGCCGAATCGAGACTTGAGCGCGTCGGGACCACCTCAGTGTAGATTCCCTCACCCACACACTCATCTCAGTATTCTCGTACCACTCCACCACTATTCATCGCAGCCACGGAACCGATCCCGATACTGATAGAACCCTCACCGATACAGTCGCCGCAGGAAGTGGTGTTACTTCAACCCCTCGCTCGCGAGGTGGTACTCGTAGACGGTTTCCATGCCGTCGACGAGGCTGTCGACGTCGACGCTGTCGACGCTGTTGTCCCGAGAGCGAGCGTCCTGGTAAAGGCGGGCCCAGCGCCGGCTGAAGTGGCTCTCGACGTCGTTTTCGCGGATGCGCTCGGCGATAGCGTCGGGGTCGGCGGCCGAGCGGATCTCCTCGGGGGAGACCAGTCCCTCCTGGATCGCGAGGACGACGACGCCCGCCGAGTAGTCGCCCTCGGTGAGTTCGCGCTCCCAGGTGGTGAGCCAGTTGCCGATCCGGGCCATCTCCTGGAGGTCCCAGCAGAGATCCCGGAGCGGACCCAGGTCCTCCGGGTCGAACGCCGGTGAGTACATCAGGTCGACGTCGATGTAGGCGAAGAGGTTCATGTTGTGGGCCTCGAACCGGCGCGCGCCCGAGAGGTTGGCGAGGTGGGGGCGCTCGCTGACGAGGGCGCTGTACTCGATAGCGTTGGCGGTCTGGCGCAGGTCGTAGGCGAAGACGTCGGCGAACTCCTCGCCACGGGGGGCCTCGTCGATACCGTCGTCGACGACCGTCCAGACGCGCTCGATGAACGCGAACGTCTCGGCGTCGACCGCGGCACGGGCGGGGTCCGCGCTCGCGCCGGGTTCGGCGAGTTTGCAGGCCTCCCTGAATGTTCGGCGGTCGCCGCGGCGCTCGAGGAGGTCGTCGAGGACCGTGACGTACATCGTCAGCGTGGTCTTGAGCGAGCGAACCCGGCTCGGGTGGCGGTCGTCGACCGACGAGAGGGTAAACGAGGGCAACAGCGAGTGGATCCACTGCCAGAGAAAGCGGTCGCGGTCGCCGACCAGCCGCTCGTACTCGTCGGCAAGCGCGGCCACGCGTGGCGGGAGTGCGTCGAACGCACCGTCGAAATCGGGACGCTCGTCGATCAGCGGATCGGTCGACATCAGTTCACCCACCCGCTGACTCGGCGGTCGAAACTCCCGCTAACTCCACGGTCGAAGTCAGTGCTTACCGCCCGGTATTCCGTGCTCGTCCGCCGGTAGTCCAAAGGACCGTCGACGCCCCGAACGGGTCCGTCCGTGCCCCGAGTGGGCCCGTGGCACGAACGGGGTCGCAACTGCGTGGGCCGATGTGACCCCGGCGGTTTCGTCTCGTCCATACCCGGTACGGTACGCCTACCGAAAAGGGGCTTTTTGCCGGACAGTCGTCGTTCGATTGTCTCTGCGGGCGGGATACGGCTGTCTACTGATCCTTGCGTACCAGTCACGAACCGGAATCATTGACGATTCCCCCCACGTTGACGTGTCACACACTAGTGTGGGTAGGAGGCGACTACCCGATGGAACGGCCGGTATCGGAACGGGCCGGAAGCGACGGCCGGGGCTGGTAGATCGGTGGGTCGACCGACGAAAAGGGAGTCCGGGGACAGCGGATCCGAGGCCCTCGACTACTGAGAGCCGGCGCTGGCGACGGGGGGCTCGAGAGTGCTCGCACCGGTGGTGCCCGAGGCGTCAGTACGGTCGGAGACGAAGACGCGACCGGTCGCGTCGACGACGACGCGAACGCCGCCGAACGAGAAAGAGACCGAGACGCCCGAGAGTACCGGCATCTCGGCCGAGATCGTCGAGGACTCGGCGTCCTCGATTCCCGAACGGTCCGTCGAGCCCGCCGCCAGCAGCGCGTCGAGCGCGTCGGGGTCGACCGCGTCGTAGAGACAGCAGTCCATCTCCGCCGGGTGCTCGTTTCGGGTATCCGCGACTGCCCTGATCACCGTTTCGCTCGCCGATTCGTCCGACTGCGGTTCGTAAACTCCAGTGAATCGTGCCATCTGACTGTCTTCGCCTTGGCTACATCGCCCCCACGCATAGCGGTCCCCACTACGTGCATTGGGTTCGACTATCGGAGACGCTAAACTGATTCACGCCCGCGTCACTCGTCGAACAACAGGTCCAGCAGATTGCGCTGTCCGACGCGAAGGTGACGGCTCACGGTCGGCTGAGAGACGTCGAGCATCGACGCGACGTCCTCGCCCGTCGTGACTCGCGGCCACTCGAAGAACCCGCTGAGGTGTGCCGACCGGAGGACTGCCCACTGGCGAGGGGTCAACGCCGAGCGTGCCGCCGCCCGGAACGGACCCGCCGAACCCGTCGCGTCCGCGGCTTCCCGACTGGCCGTGACGGTGACGCTCCCGAACCGCGCTTCGAGCGCGCGGAGGAGTCGCTCGACGTCGTCCGACGTCGGTACGGTCACCGTCAGGTCAGCGCCCTCGTCGTCGACGAGGCCCGCGCTCGTCCACCCGCCGGCCTCGACGACGGTCGACGGGACGGTCGGCGCGACCAGGTGGATCCCGTACCGGCCGTCGCCGTCCTCGTCGAGTGTCCGGACGGCCCGCGGACCCGCGAGCTGGGCGTCGACCGGCGGGACCGCATCGTGGTCGGCGCTCCCGGGCCGGACGACGGTGAGACTCTCGCTGCCGCCGAGTACGACCGTCCCCTCGTGGCGGAGCCGAGAGCCGACCCGGCGCGCGAGTCGGACCAGCGGACAGTCTGGCGCCTCGACGCGGAGGTCGAGTTCGACCGGACGGGCGGGCTGGTCTGGTTCGTCCGCTCCCGTGTCAGACGCCTCGTCAGCCGGCGTCGCCTCGGCGGTGGCGAGAGCATCGGCGACCGTCTCGCCGAGGTCGCAGAGCGCGCACTGGACCCGGTCGGGGAAGCCGGCGCTCCGGTCGGTGTAGACTGTCAACACGGCGTCATCGGTACCGAGCGGGACGGCCAGCGCGGAGCCGAAGCCGCGGGAGACCGCTTCGGTCCGCCAGGGCTCGGCACGGAGGTCCTCGGCGATCGTCGAGACGGCGGTGACATCGCCGGTCAGTGCCGTCCGGACGGCGGGCAGGCCGCGGTCTGTCGACAGCGAACGGTCGAGGCTGTCCAGGTAGTGATGGTCGTCGCCGGCCCAGGCCGTCGGGAGGAGTTCGCCGGCGTCGGGCCGACCGACCCAGGCGAACGCGAACAGCGGCGACTCCGCGAGGTGAGTGGTGACGGCCGATTCGACGGCCGCTCGCGAGTCGGCGCCGACCAGGGCCGCGTCGATCCGGCGGATCACCTCGTTGATCCGTTCGAGGCGCTGGAGGCGTTCGTTCCGGTCGCGGAGTTCGCGCTCGCGTTCCCGGAGTCGGTTGTCACGGTCGACACGCTCGAGGGCGGCCTCCGCGCTCGCCGCGACCAGGTCGATCAGTTCCATCGTGTTCGGGTCCTGCCGGTCGGACTCGTCCATCGCCAGCCAGAGCACGCCGTGGTCGGCGAGCGGGATCGCGACTGCACACTCGGCCGGAATCGGCGTCGCGGTCCCGGGAGCCACTGGTGGCCCGTCGGTGTCGACTCGCCGCTCGCCCGCGACGAAGGCGTCCCAGACGTCGCCGTCCGTCGCCGTGACGACCGGCAGGTCACCGAGAACCGCGTCGGTCTCTCCGTTCGTATCGGCCACCCCGTCCGCATCGACCTCACCGTCCGCATCAACCTCGCCGTCTGCATCGACCTCGCCGTCTGTATCGCTCACACCGAGCGCGTCAGCCCCTGTCTCGGCGGCCGTCGGGTGGAGGACGTTCGTCTCGCTGTCGAAGTCGTAGGCCACCGCCGCCGACAGGTCGATCACGTCAGTCACCGTCTCGACGACCAGCGAGGACACCTCCCTCTTGGTTTCGACCGTCAGTAACTCGCGGGTCGTATCGTTGAGCGTCGCGAGCGCTCGTTCGTACCAGATACGGTTCGAGACGTCCCGAAAAACGCCGACCTGCCCGTGGCTGCCGTCGGCAAACGGGTAGACCGAGAACCGCGTCTCGATGGGTATCGTGTCCCCGTCAGCGGTCTCGATAGTCGTCGAGATGGTCGCCGCCTCGCTCTCGCCCGCCAGGAGCGCCCGGGTCGCGGTCGCGGCCTGTGCGAGCGTCTCCTCGCTGGCGAGCATCGTCGCGTTCGACCCCACGAGTTCCGCGCGGTCGTAGCCGGTCATCTCGGTCGCGGCCTCGTTGACGGCCGTGATGTTGAACGCGTCGTCGAGGACGTACACCCCGTCGTTTATCGTTCGGACGATCCGTTCGTACTGTTCGATCGACCGGTCAGTCGCCGACTCGCCGGAGTCGCGGGCAACACAGACGTAGCCCCCGCGCTCGCCCGCGGTCTCGGCGTCGCCAGTCCCCACTGGCCGTCGGTCGACCGTCACGGACAGTCGCGTCGGCCCGGCCGGGCCGACGCCGCGGACCTCGACGGGGCCGGCCGCCGCCACGGCGTGGTCGGCGAGCACAGGCAGCTCTACGTCGGGGAACACCTCCTCGACGACGCTCCCGCGGAGGTCCGCGGGCTCGTAGCCGAGCAGATCCGCGAGCGCCCGATTGACGGTCGCGAGACGGCCCGATTCGTCGACGACGAAAAGCGGCACGGGGACGGCGTCCGGGTCGATCGGTGTCGCGCTACGGCCCGGATCCGGACGAGAGGGCGACCCGTCCGGGTCGTCTGCCGTCTCCCCGTCGACACTGCGGCCGTCCGACGGTTCGGTCATGCCTCCCGCTACCGGAATGTGACGGATAAGCTTGCTTTCGGGGTCCTTGCGGGTTCGGGTCGGGATACCCGCGGGCGCGTCCCCGACAGGATCGCAAGGCGAGAGCGGGTGTCCCTGGGGCGAGATCAGGTGTCCCGGAACCGGTGGGTCTTCTGGACGAGTGGGTGATGTGCGTAATCGACGACCGAGATGTCGTCGATCGATTCGAGGTTTTCTTTCGCGGCGGTTTTCGCCATGCCCAGATCGACGGGCGAGTCGAGAACGATGACGTAGGCGTCCATCGAGTCGATGTCGAGGCGGGCGGCGGCCTTGACGCGGTGGTGGCCGTCGGCCAGCAGGAGGTCGCCGCCGTTGTCGATGACGACGAGCGGTTCCGCGAGCCCCCGTTCGAGTTCGTACCGCCGGCCTTCGAGTTCGTCGGCGTACACCTTCCCCTGAGTCGGCGTCAGCGCTGCCAGATCGACCTCCCGGCGTTCTTTCGTCACGGCGACGTCGTGGATGTTCTCGAGAGTTCGCATGAGTTTGTCCACCTTGCCCGGCGTCGCGCGCTCGATCTGACTGCGGATCACGTCGGCGTTGCTGATGATCCCCACGAGATTGCCGGCGTCGTCGACGACCGGGAGCTTCTGGATGCCCGACCGGAGGATGACCCGCGCCGCGTCGTCGATGTTCATGTCGGGGTGTGCGACCAGCAGGTCCTCGCTCATCACCCGGAAGATCGGTTCGTGGTCGTCGGCGAGCAGGAGGTCGCGAGCGCTGACGAACCCCTCGACGTGGCGGCCGTCACAGACCGGAAAGCCGCTGTGTTCGTCGCTCTCTGCGATCCGCCGGGACACCGCCGCGACCGTGTCGTCCGGTGAGACCGTGTCGACGTCTCTGGTCATGTACGCCTTGACCGCCAGCGAGTCTTCGGTGGCCGACATCGGTCTGACGATGGTGAGCGAGCGGCAAAAGTACCGCGGTGGTCGGCAGTTCCGGACCCAGCGCCGTTCCGCGGCGGGTGCTACTCCGCCTCGTCGTCTGCGTCGCCCGTGCCGTCCGCGTCGCCCGCGTCGTCCGTGCCGATCTCGTCGTCGGCCGCTTCTGCACTCTCGTCGACGAGGTCGTCCAGGCCGAGGTCGGCCCCGTCCGGGCCCTCGATGCCGGTGAAGTCGTCGGGGTAGATGTCGCGGACGACCCGACGGCTGTCGGATTCGATGGTTTCGAGGAACCGATCGGCGACGACGGCGTGGACGACGTCGGCGAGGCCCTGGTCGCCGGATTCGACAGCGTCGAGGAGGCCGAGCGATATCTGCGCGCCGGCCATGTCGGCGTGGCCGCCCGCGCTGCCGATCTGGCCGAACGCGTCCCGGAGTGTCTCCCCGAGGTCCACGTCGGTCCCGCGAGCGCGCGCGGAGACGTACACGGTGCCCTCGCTGATCCCGTGGACGAACGTGACGTTCACGCCTTCGAGGTCGAGCAGCCGGTCCGCGGCCTGCGCGAGCGCGTCGCGGTCGGTGATGTGCCCGACGCCGGTCACCAGCACCGTCCCGTGGTGTTCGCGGTTGTCGATCGCTCGCCCGATCGTCTCCAGCGTCTCGACGCTCATGTTGGGCGACTCGATGCGCTCCAGGGTCCCCAGGTCCGCGTGGGGCTGGAGGAAGGCGGCGGCCTCGAAGTCTGTCGCGCTCACCTCGCGGGTGAAGGCGTCGGTGTCGACGTGGATGCCGAAGACGAGTCCGGTCGCCACGGCGCGGTCGGGCGTGACGCCCAGCTGTCGGAGGTAGTCGACCATGAGCGTGCTCGTCGCGCCCACGTCGCTCCGGAGGTCGACGAACCGGGCTTCGACGGGATAGCGCGGCGGGTGGTGGTCGATCACGACGTCGACCGACGTCTCCTCCGGCAGGCCGTCGTTGACGCCTGGCCGCGAGTGGTCGACCAGCGCCACGCCGCCGTACTCGGCGAGGTCCGCGCCCGGTTCGAGGTTCCGCAGGTCGAACTCCAGCAGGTTGACGAACGCGCGGTTCTCCTGGTGGGAGATATCCCCAAAGTAACACACCTCGGCGTCGCAGCCGACGGCGTCGGCGACCCGGTCCAGCGCGACCGCGCTCGCGATGGCGTCGGGGTCGGGGTTGTTGTGCGCGACGACGGCGAGAGTTCCCTCGATATCGCGGAGGACGCTCGCGAGTTTCCGCGTCCGCACGCCCCGCTCGCCGATGCGCTCCATGAGGTAGTCGGTCGTCTCCGTCGTCGGGTCCACCACGCGGTCGGCCACCTCCCGGAGAGCGGCGACCGCTCCCGCGTCGGGGTCGATACCGGCGTAGGCGAAGACGAACGCCTCGGGGAACGCCCTCGCGGCCGCTCGCGCCGCCGCGACGTTGGTCTCGGGGTCGTCCGTCGCGACGGCGACCGTCTCCGGCGGGTCCCGCATCGCCAGCGCCTCGGAGTCAGTCGGGTGGCCCACCTCGGCGGCGACACCCTCCTCGCGCATCGTCCGCACGGCGTTCTCGTCGTCCGCGAGGACCGCCAGGTCGTCGCGGCGCTCCGAGAGCGCGTTCACGAGGGCGCCCGCCAGCGACCCACACCCCAGCACGAGGCGGGAAGTCATGTGGGACTCTCCGATGAGCGTCCGTAAAAAACCACGACACTGCGTGCGTTCCGGGACGGTCGGTTTACTTCAGCCGTTCCTGCAGGAAAGACGGATGGGCGGCGGTGACACCCTCGATATCGCCGATGGTGGTCTCGATGACCTCGCCGACGGCGTCGCCGTCGGGGGCGCGGACCTCGGCCATCAGCATGTGGTCGCCGCTGGAGGTGTACAGCGCTTCGATCTCGGGGACCTCCTTGAGTTCGCGGATTGCCTCCACGTACCGTTCGCTCTCGACGTCGATACCGACCAGCGCGATGGACTGGCTGGGCAACTTCTTCGGGTCCACGTCGGCCGAGTAGCCCACGATTACCCCCTCTTCCTCCAGGCGCTGGATGTACTTGCGGACGGTCGGTTTCGACACCTCGACCCGGTCCGCGATCTCGGCGTAGGAGGCCTGGGCGTCCTCCTCCAGCACGGAGAGAATGCGTTCTTCCGTCGATTCGGCGCTCATACACGTTAATTTACCGCGGCGCGAAAAATATCTTCCGAATCCACAAACGCTCTCCGAAGCCGACGGACGGGGGCGTTACGTGTGCTTGTCGATGAGCTGCTCGGCGCAGCGCTCCCACTCGGCGTCGTCGTCGTAGTAGCGCTCGGCCAGCGGCTCGTCGGGCATCTCGCCCGTGGCGCGTTTCTCCTCGCCGTAGGAGGGACGGTCGGACTTGTAGAAGCGACCGGTCAGCACCTCGCCCTCCCACAACTTCTCCTCGACTTCGTGCATCATGTCGCCGGCCTCGCGCCGGTCGGTGACGTCGAAGTCGTAGTCGTCGGAGTCCTGCACGTCCGTGTACGGGACGTACTGGCGGGCGTCCTTGTTCCAGGTCGGACACTGGGTCAGGAAGTCGATGTGGGCGAACCCGTCGTGCTCGACGGCCTCGGCGATGATCTCCGCGGCCTGGTTCGGGTTGACCGCCGCGGTGCGCGCGACGTAGCTCGCGCCGGAGGCCAGCGAGAGCGAGAGCGGGCGCACCGGGGCCTTGGCCGACCCGTGGGGCTGGGTCTTGGACTTGTGACCTTTCGGGCTCGTCGGCGAGGTCTGGCCCTTCGTGAGGCCGAAGATCTCGTTGTTGAACACGATGTAGGTCATGTCGTGGTTCTCGCGGGCGGTGTGCATGAAGTGGTTCCCGCCGATCCCGTAGCCGTCGCCGTCGCCGCCGGCCGCGACGACTTCGACGCCGGGGTTCGCGAGCTTCGCGGCTCGTGCCACGGGTAGCGAGCGCCCGTGGATGGTGTGGAAGCCGTAGCTCTCGAAGTAGCTGTTGAGCTTGCCCGAGCAGCCGATGCCCGTACACAGCAAGACCTCGTCGGGGTTCTTGCCGAGGTTGGACATCGCCTTCTTCAGGGCGTTGTTGACCGCGAAGTCACCACAGCCCGGACACCACGTGGGCTGGGGCTCGATACCCGGTGTGAACTCGTCTTCTTCCGCCTCTCTCTGCTCGCCGATCGCGCTGAATGCACTCATGTTAGTCACCTGCCGCTGGAACGTACTTCATGTCGTTGCTGGCCAGATCCTCGCCGTTGATGCTGGACTCGAAGCCCTCGACGATCTCCGCCGGTTCGAACGGGTTCCCGTTGTACTTCAGCAGACTCGAGAGCTTGGGTCCGAAGCGACCGATCTCCTTCTGTGTGAGCCCGCGGAACTGCGCGGTCGCGTTCATCTCGACGACGAGACACTCCTCGACGGATTCGAGGAACGCCGAGACCTCCTCGACGGGATACGGCATCAGGTCGCTGACGCCGATGGCCTTGACCGAGTGGCCGTTCTCGTTGAGGCGGTCGACGGCCTCGAACACCGTGTCCTGGTGGCTGCCCCAGGCCATGACCCCGTACTCGGCATCGTCGGGGCCGTGGTAGGTCTGCGTGCCTTCCGCGTCGAGTTCCTCGCGGATGGAGTCGAGCTTGTCGAGCCGACGGTTCATCTGGAGGACGCGGTTGGCCGGGTCCTCACTGATGTGGCCGGCCTCGTTGTGCTCGTTGCCCGTCGCGAGGAACCGCCCGCCCTTCTGACCGGGCACCGACCGGGGACTGACGTTGTCCTTGCCGTTCTCGGCCTCGTACTGGAAGCGCTTGAACTTCCCAGCGTGGTGCTCGGCGGCTTCCTCGATCTCTTCTTCGGTGATGACCGAGCCGGGGTCGGCGTTGGGCTCGCGGTCGAAGAAGTCGACGTCGACGTTGCGCAACTCGCCCTGGAGTTTCTGGTCGTAGACGAGGATCGCCGGGATCTGGTAGTCGTAGGCCAGTTCGAAAGCGATCCGGATCTGCTCGTAACACTCCTCCTGGTTACCCGGCGCGAGGACGACCCGCGCGGAGTCGCCCTGGCTCGTGTAGAGGACGTGCTCCAGGTCGCCCTGTTCGGGCTTGGTGGGCATCCCCGTCGAGGGGCCGGCCCGCATCGCCTCGATGAGCACGACCGGCGTCTCGGTCATCTCTGCGAGGCCGAGCGGTTCGCTCATCAGGGCGAAGCCGCCCCCGGACGAGCCGGACATGGCCTTGACCCCGGCGTGGCTGGCGCCGAGTGCCAGCGCGGCCGCCGCGATCTCGTCTTCGACCTGCTCGGAGATGCCGCCGAACTTGTGCAGGTTCTGAGACATGATCGTGAACACGTCCGTCCACGGCGTCATGGGGTAGCCGGCGATGAACCGACAGCCGGCGTCGAGGGCGCCGTAGGCGATGGCGTCACTGCCCGAGACCAGCGCCTGCTGGGTGTCGGGTTCCTCGTGGTCGGGCATCTGCAGGTCGTGAGTGTGCTCGAACTCCTGGGCCTGCTCGTAGGCGTCGCGGATCGCCGCGATGTTGGCGTCGCGGATCTCCTCGCCCCAGTTCTCGTCCATGATCTCCTCGTAGTAGGAGAGATCCATGTCGAGGAGGGCGGCCGTGACGCCGATCCCGGCGTTGTTCCGCATGATCTCGCGACCGTGTTCTTTCGCGATAGAGCGCAGATCGACGGGGTAGACGTGCCAGTCGTTCTCCTCGGCCCGCGCCTCGAGGTCGAGCTGTTCGACCTGCTCTTCCTCGACGAGGCCGGAGTCGTAGACGATGATGCCGCCCTCGCGGAGTTCGTCGAGGTTCTCCGAGAGGGGTTTCAGTTCCTCGTTGCCGTAGTAGGCGTCTTCCTGGGGGTTCCGCGCGAAGCTGTCGCCGAGGGCCAGCAGGAAGTTGTAGCCGTCGCCCCGAGATTCCGCCTCGTCGGGCGTGGCTCGTACTTCCACGTAGGTGTGGCCGCCCCGGATGCGCGACGGGTAATGTCGGTGTGTGAATACGTCGAGACCCGAGCGCATGAGGGCCTTCGCGAAGTTCCGGCTGTTGGAGTCGATGCCGTCACCGGAGCCACCCGCGATCCGCCAAATTAGTTCTTGGTCTGTCATGGATACATCCGTCGGCCCCGATACGGGTGCCGTACCCGAAAAGAGTGGTGGCGCCGACTAAAGCGTTTTCACTCCGTCACCACACATTAATCGTGAAGGATGGGTACGGCGCCTCTCGCGGCGGAATTCGGGACTGAGTGATACCCACTCGCACGGCCGGAGACGACCCCGCGATTCCCGGTCACTGGCTCCGCGACCGGACCGCTCTCAGGAACGATTCTCGGGCGACCAGACTTTAGTGGGAGATTTCGGTAGACGGGTCCATGATCCGTCGCGGATTCGCCGTCGCGAGCATCGCCGTCACCGGGTTGGGTTTCGTCGCCGGCGCCGTCGCCAGCTATCCGGGGAGCGACACCGGAGCGGTGACGACAGTGCTGGTCGCTCTCGGCGCCGTCATGGGGCTGGCTATCGTCGGCGGCGCGGCCTACCTCTACCGCAGCGACGTGCGGACGAGTCACACGTTGCGGATCGCCGGCTGGAACCTCCTCGGGGTTGCGCTGCTGGGACTGATCATCGTCCTCGCGACCACCGCCGAGGGGGTGTCGATACCCGGCTACGTCGTCGTGGACGTCCTCGGGGTCAGTTCGGTCGCGCACCTGCTCATCGGGTACAACGACGTCAGGCGCATCCGCGCGCAGGAACTCGCCCGCCAGCGTCGCACGCTCTCGGTCGTCAACCGCCTCACCAGACACAACCTCCGCAACCGGACGCAGGTGCTCACCGCCAACGCGAGCCTGCTCGTCGAGTCCGACGACGACGACGAAAACCGCGACGTCGCCGAGACGGTCCGCGACACGGCGAGCGACCTCGCGGACATCCACGGCGAACTCGAGACCATCCAGCGGGCGCTCAACGACACACCGCCGAGCGACAGCGTGGACCTTCGCGACGTCGTCGACGGGGTCGTCGCCTCCTACCGGGAAGATCGTCCCGAGGGAACCTTCGAGGTAGCAGTCCCAGACGGACTCTCCGTGCGCGGCGACGAGCAACTCGTCGCGGCGGTCGACCACCTCGTCGAGAACGCGGTCACCCACGGCAGCCCCGAGGAGGTGTTCGTCCGCGTCGCCGCCGAACGCGACGGCGACACCGTCACGCTCTCGGTCACCGACCGCGGGCCGGGCATCCCGGAGACGGAGACCGCGATTCTCAGCGACGAGCGCGAGGAGACCCAGCTCGAACACGGCAGCGGGCTCGGCCTCTGGGTGGTCAAGACTGTCGCCGAGCGCTACGGCGGCTCGCTCGGCTTCGACACCGACGGGAAGGGGACGACCGCGCGACTGCGGGTCGGTACGGCCTGACGCGAACAGAGAGTGCGGCCTCGCCGGTTCGGTCCCGTTACTTCGGCGACTGGTTGTAGATGAGGTTGCGCTGGATGTCGTTTGCGCCCTCGTAGATGACGGGAACGCGCACGTCGCGGTAGACGCGGGCGATCCGCCGGTCGTGGAGCACCGAGCGGCCGCCGTGCAGTTGCATCGCCTTCTGGGCGCAGTCGTTGGCCGTCTCCGTGGCCTTGAGCTTCGCCATCGCCGCCCAGAAACCGGCGTCGTCGCTGTCGGCGACGTGGTCGGCCGCGCGCCAGGTCAGCGCACGGGCGCTCTCGAACTCCGTGCGCATGTCCGCGAGCTTGTGCTGGACAGCCTGAAACTCGTCGACGGAGCGGCCAAAGGCCTCGCGGTCGTGGACGAACGCCCACGCTTCCTCGAAGGCCGCCGCCGCGAGGCCGAGGCCGTGTCCGCCGACGATGACGCGACCGTGATTGAAAAAGTCGGCGAGCATGAAGAAGCCGCCGCCCTCGGCGCCGATCAGGTGGTCTTCGGGGATCCGGCAGTCCTCCAGCGTGATGTGGGCCTGCTTGGAGGCGCGGAAGGACATCTTCTCGGGGATGTGCTCGGCGTCGTAGCCGTCGGTGTCGGTCGGCACGACGAACAGCGAGTAGTTGCCGTAGCGGTTGTCCGGGTTGTCGCCGGTCTTGGCGTACAGCGTCACCCAGTCGGCCTCGACGCCGTTGCCGATCCAGTACTTCTCGCCGTCGATGACCCACTCGTCGCCGTCTTTCTCGGCGGTCGTGGACATCCCGGCCAGGTCGCTCCCGGTGTCGGGTTCGGAGACGGCGAGACCGGTGATCTGCTCGTTCTCGGCGACCGGCCTGAGGTACTTCTCTTTGAGTTCGTCGCTCGCGTGTTCCTCGACGATCTCCGCGCCGAAACTCGCCAGTTGCAGGGTCAGCGCGATGCCGGCGTCCGCGCGGTAGAACTCCTCGGCGATGGCCAGCACCTGGTGGAGGTCGTAGCCCTTCCCGCCGTACTCCTCGCCGATGTCCTGGGCGATCAGGTCGGCGTCCATCCCCGCCTCGAGGATTTCGCGGGGGTACTCGCCGGAGTCGTAGTACTCGGCGGCGTTGGGAGCGATCTGTTCGGCCGCGAACTCGCGAGCCTCGTGTTTGACCTCGTGAGCGTGCTCGGGGACGGGTCGGTCGTCCAGTAGTTCCATACCGGTCCCTGGGCCGGCACGACTAAATAAACGCTGGCACTCGTATAAACTCGCTTTACATTTACTGTTTATCGATGGCCGGTGGCGGCTGTCGGCGTTACCACCCGAGCAGATCACCGGCCCAGTGGAGTTACCACCCGAGCAGGTCACCGGCCCAGTGGAGGGCATTGAGCGCGACGAGCGCCAGGCCCTCGGGGCCCGAGAGGACGCGCCGCGTCCAGAGGAGCGCGGCGGCGACGACGGCCATTCCGAGGAGCCACAGGGTGCCACGGACGGCGACGCCCGCCACCGGGAGCGCCCGGAGCGTGGCCGCGAGACCGAGGACGCCGAAGACGTTGAAGATACAGCTCCCGACGACGTTACCGGCGGCGAGGTTGGCGCGACCGCGGTACGCCGCGGCCACCGAGGTGACCAGTTCAGGCGTGGACGTGCCGAGGGCGACGACCGTCACGCCGATGACCCACTCGGAGACGCCGACGGCGGCGGCGGCGCTCGCGGCGCCCGAGACGAGGGCGTGCGCTGCGGCGACGACGACTGCGAGGCCCCCGACGAGTCTGAGAGAGTCGGTCCGTCGGAACTCGCGCGTTTCGACGCGGCGTGTGGCGTCGTCGCTATCGGAACGAGCCAGCACGACCAGATAGCCGACGAGCAAGAGGACCAGCACCGCCCCCTCGACACGCGTGACCGTGCGGTCGCCGAGCACGACCAGCAACAGGAGTACGGACCCGACCATGATCGCGCCGTCGCGACGGACCAGGTCGGTCGCGACCGGGAGGCGCCGGATCAGCGCCGTTCCACCGAGGACGAACCCGAGGTTCACCACGTTCGAGCCGACGACGTTCCCGACCGAGATGTCGGCTTTGGCCGTCAGCGCGGCGTCGACCGTGACGGCAAACTCCGGCGCCGAGGTCCCGAACGAGACCACGGTGAGTCCGATGACCAGACCCGAGACGCCGAGCCTGCGGGCGAGCCGCGTCGCCCCCGTGACGAACTGCTCCGCTCCGAGCCACAGCCCCGCGACGCCAGCGGCGACGAGCAACAGGTCAGACGCCAGCGGAGGGGCCATCTACTGGTCGTTCGGGAGAGCGACAGAAGAAGCCCAGTGGTCACGCGGCGCCGCGTCGCTCGCGGCGAAACGGGACCGCTGCTCAGACCTCGATGTCGCCCATGAGACCGACGAGTTCCTCGAGACGGGGGAAGGTGTAGACCTTGACGTCGACGTCGGAGGCGGGCGCGTGCACGCGCGAGTCGAACATGAGCGCCATGTCGGCCTCGCGGTCGCCGACGAGGTCGTCGACCATCCCGCTACCGGGGCCGAAGATGAACGTGGGCGTGCCGATGTCGATGGTGGTGTCGAGGACGTTCGCCCAGCCGTCGATGAAGCCGCTGGTCATGATGTTGCCGATCTCCTGGATCGCCGACCGCTCCATGTCGGTGAAACCCTGGGCGGCGGGGTCGGTCTCGCCCATGTCGCCGATCATGCCGCCGGCGAGTTCCTTCGCGCTCTCGGCCTCGAGGAGAAAGAGGATGTGGCCGTGAGGCGGTTCGAGCATCTCGATGCTGATCCCGATCTGTTCGGCATCGCCGATGTGTGTCTTGATGTCGGGGACGTCGATGAAGTTGATCTTCGTAATCTCCATCTCCGTCTCCATCCCCGTCATCTGGCTGAGGTGGTCCGCGACCGTGTTCCCCCCCTGCTTGGCCATCTTGTTGAACAACCCGAGCTTCCGGATATCTATCATCAGACTCATGGGCAACTCAGCGGTATGGGGACCGGTTTCCGACGAACCCACATAAGCCGTCGCCCCCGATTTTCGGAATCGAGATTCGGGACCGGCGCCGCCACGGTCCCGTCACAGCGCCGCGAGCGCGTCGGCCAGCGCGTCGTAGCCGGGCGGGTCCGGCCACTCGGTCGCCACGTCGGCGTACAGCACCGTCCGGTCCTCGTCGAGGAGGTAGACGGCGGGCCGTGGCTCGGCGACCCCCGCCATCCCGATGCGGTCGTTGACGACGTCGTACGCCTCGGCGACGCCGTTCGCGGGGTCGGAAAACAGCCGAATATCGATCCCGCGCTCGTCGAGAAGCTGTGCGTGCTCGTACGGCGTCGAGATGGAGACGCCGACGATATCGAACCCGTCACGCTCGTCCCAGCCGCGCGAGCGGATCTCGTTGTAGATGTAGGTCGTCCGGGGACAGCCGTCCATCGGGTGGAAGACGAGCAGGACAGGCCCTTGGTCAGTCACCTCCGATAGCGCGGCGTCCTCCCAGTACTCGTCGGTCACGAGCGGGCGCTCGAAGTCGGGCGCGGTCTCGCCTTCGGCGACGTGGTCCGTCGGTGGGAGGTCCGTGACCGGGAAGTCGGCCATCTACGCACCCTCCCCGTAGGTCCGGTCGAGGTAGTCGACGATGTGGCCGCTCTCGGGCATCGTGACACCCGTCCGCTCGTCGGAAATGACCGGCACCGAGCGGCCGCCGCTGGCACGCCTGACGACGTCCCGGTCGGAGTGCATCGGTTCGAGAAAGACCGACCGGTAGTCGAGGTCGTACTCCTCTAGTCGCGCGACCACCCGTTCGCAGTACGGACAACCGTGCAGCCGATACAGCGTTATCGGTGACTCTTCCATATCGCTCGTTGGGCTCGATGTTCCCTAAACCCACGTATTCACCACCCAGAGCGACACGCCGACCCCGCTGGCGCGCGTTCACCACTCCCGCTGACTCACCGCGACGCCCTCCCCCAGCGGGAGAAGCGTCGTCTCGAAATCGGAATCCGCGCGCACAGTCTCGATGTAGTCGGCGATGCCGCGGCTCATCGCGTTCAGATCTCCCCCTTCACCGTCGAAGTACGCCAGCAGGTCCGCGGCGTCGATGGTGCCGCCGGCGACGGCGTTGTCGGCGGCGACGATTCCGCCCGGCGCAACTTTGCCGCGGACCGCCTCGAACGCCTCGGCGTAGCGCTCCTTCTGGCAGTCGATCAGCACCACGTCGAAGGGACCCTCGTACTCCTCGACGATCTCGATGGCGTCGCCGTGTTCGAAACTGGCGCGGTCGGCGAGGCCGCCGCGGGCGAGGTACTCGCGCGCCTGGTCGAGTTCGTCTTCGTCGATCTCGGTGAGGACCACCTCGCCGCTGTCGGGGAGTTCGCGGGCGAACCAGTACGCCGAGTAGCCGAAGCCGGAGCCGAACTCGAAGACGCGCTCGGCGTCGGCGAAGCGAGCGCACATCGCGAGCCAGCCGCCGACGGCGGGGCCGACGTACGGGAACGATTCGCGGCGGGCCTGCGCGCCCATCTCCTCGATGATTTCGTCGGATGCGGGACCGATGGCCGTCGCGTACGATTCGAGCAACTCGGGGAGTTCGTCGGCTGCCATAGCGGCGGTTCGTCCTCCGCCCGCAAAAAGGGCGCCAGCCCGGCAGGCCCTTCCGGCTCCGCGGACCGCCGAGACATTGATACCGGTGTAGTCGTAACCCCGGACATGTCGGAGACACCGCCCGGACCGAAGGGCGAGCCGCTGTTCGGCGCGAGTCGGAAGTACGCCCGCGACCCCTTCGAATTCATCTCGGCGCTCGAAGAGACCTACGGCGACGTCGCGCGGTTCGACATGGGGCCGATGGACACCTACATGGTCACCGACCCCGCCGAGATCGAGCGGATCCTCGTCTCCGAGGCCGACCGCTTTCGCAAGCCCGACTTCCAGGGCGACGCCCTCGGTGACCTGCTCGGCGACGGCCTGCTGCTCAGCGAGGGCGACACCTGGGAGAAACAGCGAAGCCTCGCACAGCCCGCTTTCCAGATGGGGCGGCTCATGGGCATGGCCGATCGGGTGACTGGCCACGCCGAATCGATGGTCGAGTCGTGGCAGCCGGGTCAGACCATCGACGCCGAGAGCCAGATGGCCCGCGTCACGCTGAACGTCATCCTCGACCTGATGATGGGTGTCGAACTCGCCGACGAGCGCGTGGATACGGTCCAGTCTCAGCTCGAACCCCTGGGCAAGCGCTTCGAACCCGATCCGCTCAGATTCGCGATGCCCGACTGGGTGCCGATGCCGGGCGACGAGGAGTTCGAACACGCCGTCGACACGCTCGACGACGTGCTCGACGAGATCGTCGCGGCCCGGCGCGGGACCGAAGGGCCGAGCGACGTGTCCCCGACGACCGGCGACAGCGACGCGCCGATGGACTTCCTCTCCGTGCTCCTGCGCGCACAAGGGCGCGGCGAGCAGTCGGCCGAGATGCTGCGCGACGAGATGATGACGATGCTGCTCGCCGGCCACGACACCACCGCGCTAACCCTGACCTACACGTGGTTCCTGCTCTCGGAACACCCCGAGGCCGAGCGTCGCGTGCAACGGGAGGTCGACGAAGTCGTGGGTGACGCCTCGCCGGGAATGGACCACGTCCGCGAGTTCGAATACCTCGAGTGGGTCATCAGCGAGGCGATGCGCCTGTACCCCCCCGTGTTCACCATCTTCCGCTCCCCGACCGAGGCCGTCGACGTCGGCGGCTACCGCGTGCCGGAGGGGGCCACCGTCATGCTTCCCCAGTGGGGCGTCCACCGCTCGGCGCGGTACTGGGACGAGCCCGCTACCTTCGACCCCGAACGGTTCTCGCCCGAGCGCCGCGCCGACCGCCCGCGCTTCGCCTTTTTCCCCTTCGGTGGCGGCCCGCGCCACTGCATCGGCAAGCACCTCTCCTTGCTGGAAGCGAAACTCATCGTCGCCACCGTCGTCAGCGAGTACGAACTCGACTTCCAGGGAGAGACGCCGCTGGAACTGATGCCGTCGCTGACGATGCACCCGCGACAGACGATGGAGATGCGCCTCGAACCGCGGTAGGGAGTCCGTTTTGCGCTCCTTGCGGCGCGCTCAGTCGAGCCGGTCGAGCGCCGCTTGTCCTCGTTCGACCCACCACGACAGGTCCCGATGAGCTTCGGGGAGTTCCGTCCCGAGCGTCGCCGGCGCGGCCGCGAATTCGTCGACCGTCCAGTAGCGGGCGTCGGTCAGTTCGTCGAGCGCTTCGGGCGTGCCCCGCACGTCCGCGGCGTCGACGGCGTAACAGAGGCTCGTCTTGTGCGTCGCCTCGAACTTCACGAAGGTGCGCGCGTCGAACAGGTGCAGGTCGTCGGGGTCGACGCGCAGGCCCGTCTCCTCCTCGAGTTCTCGCGCGCCTGCAGTGTCGGGGTCTTCGCCCGCCTCGACCATCCCGCCGGGCGTCGCCCAGAGAGGTCGGTCCGGCACCGGCACACGACCGAGCAGGATCTCCTCGCAGTCGAGGACCGCCAGCCGCGCCGTCGGGATCGGATTGAAGAAGACGTACTCCTCACAGGCCTCACAGCGGAGGACGGTCGGCGGTTCGACGGGCGCGAGTTCGGTCCCGCAGTAGGGACAGCAGTCGGGCGGTTCGTTCGCCATATCCGCGACTGCGACCGGGGCGAACATAAGGATATTCGACACGAACGACTGTCAGGGACCGGGACCCGGTCGGCGGGACCGCGGCGGGTCGGCGGGACCGCGGTGGGTCGCCGCGCGGCTACCGGTTCCGACTCACCGGGAACTTCACCCGGTCGGGATGCTCGTTGAACGCGGCGAGGATGTTTTCGTAGAGGCGGTTTTTGGTGCGCTGGCCCCGCCGCGGGTGGACGAGATAGCGGACTCTGAGTTTGACCCACGAGTGCCTTGTTGAACGCAAGACAGCGTCGGGGTGGGGTTGCTGATCTACAATTTCACGGCGCTAGAGACGGCTTTTCGACCTCAGAAGATGCAGTAGCTGTCACTCACGGCGGTTGCTGAAGGGTCACAACTATGGTATCTTGCTGCATTGTTCCGATGACGACGGCGATGCCTCTCCCGGATACGTCCGGAGAAGGGGAGCAGGCGGCGAGCCCTTAACTCGCCGCCTGCGTTAGGTTATGGATGATGCACTTCCGAGTCAGCTCCCGGAACTGGCCGTGCCAGCTCCGGGAGCGCAGCTTCTCGCCGTCGTCTTCCTTCAACTGCGAGAAGCCGGTTTCACTCATCCAGCGCTGGTTGTAGTCCTCGTTCATTCGGGCGTTGTGAGCCTTCTGCAACGGTGTCTGTTCCCTGTGCTTGATCAGTGGTCGCGTTGACTCGGAGCGACACTCCTCACGAAGCTCTCCCCACGAGTAGTTCGCGTCGGCAGACAGTACCCGCAGGTCTTCCGCGTTCCGGCGGAAGACCTGCATCCCGATGTGGCCGTCCCAGGCTTTCTTCGTCGTGAAATGAACGTCCTTGATCGCCAGCGAGTTCACGTCGATCAAGATCGTTGTCTTCATCGACTGGAACGAATAGTTCGCTCGGTCACGGTAGTGGTAGCTGGTTTGATCGCGCTGGAATCCATTCGCATCAATCGCGGCTTCGCCGCTCCAGCCCGCCTGCTCCGCAGAATCGCGGAGCAGGCGGCGGAGTTCACGCATCCGGTACTTCTGTTCCCACCGGCAGAACGAACTGTAGTGCGGTGCCTCGTCGAGTTCGAACACGGCGAGGACACCGGGCATCTCGTTGAGATAGTCTTCAGTCTCGCGGAGGCTCTTCTCCAACTCAACGCGGTACAGAATCAAGGCGATCTGCACCCATTTGGCGTACCCGCCCGCGCCGTCCGGCGCGGCGGGTACGTCCGGGTCGTCAACGTGCTGTTTGGCTAGCTTTCGACACATCCAGGCAAGCCGTCTGAGCGATGCCATATCGCCAGACGGCGTCCATTTCCCGGTTAGAGTGACGGAATCTTCCTGTGAAAGCGTCTGAGGCTGCCGTCAGCCGGCGGCAAAACGAGGCACCCACGAGGCTTCCTGCACGACGTTCACGGTGGGTCGGTCCTGCACTTCGAGTTCGACCGGCGTCTCGGCGAGTCGCTCGCGGTAGCGCTCGATGTTGGCCTGCATCTCGTCACCGAGGAAGTCGTCCGCGACGTCGCGCATCGTCGCCGTCGCGAACTCGAGGTCCGTCTCGTAGGCCACCTCGACGGCGAGTTCGTTCCAGACGTAGGGGAACTCTTCGCGCGTGTAGTTCTTGACGTGCGAGGAGAGCACGACCGAATTCGGGAGGGTGATGATCCGCCCCGAGGGCTGGTTCGAGGAGACGAGTTCGCCGTTTATCTCCCACAGCGTCGTGACGAGGAAGTCAACCTTGACCACGTCGCCTTTCGACTCCTCGATAGCGACCCGGTCGCCCACGGCGTAGGGTCGCTTGACCACGATGTACACCCAGCCGATCAGCGAAAAGAGCGGTTGCTGGAGCGCGAAGGTGACCGCGAAGCCGACGACCCCCAGCGAGAACAGCACCCCGAGCCACTGCTCGGTCAGCACGCCCAGCAGGCCGACGGTCGCGACGAGTCCGAAGACCAGTCTGAGGACGTTTCGCAGGTCGTGCTGGCGGCGTTTCGAGGGCGCTCGCGACCCAAGCCAGCGCTCGACGACGAGGTAGGCGCCGTAAGTCGTCAACAGGACCGCCAGCGCGAGCAGAGTCGCCACGGTCACCCGCTCGGCCGACAGTCCCAGCACCGACTCCGGTGCCACCGCGCTCGCGAGAAAGCGGCTCGCCACCGCCGCGGCCACCCCGAGCGCGACCAGTCCGTACCCGACGGGTCGTTTCACTGTCTCTCGACTCGCTCGCCGCCCACTAAACGGTTCCCGTGCCACGACTCCGATCGCCGACCGGCGCGACGTTCCCCCTCGAATCGCCCCGGTCGTCGTCCATTGCGGTGCAACCGCGGTGCGGCCTGCAGTGCGGTTGCGGTGGCGCGCGCTGTCGCGCGCTTTCATGCGCGCGACGAAACCGTGCGAGGGATGAGAAGCGCAGGCACGAGCATCGCAATCGGCTGGGGAGGTATGTGGCCGTCCGCGGTCGCGGTGCGGGCCGGTGTGGAGCGGATGCGGTGCGGTCCTGGTGGACTGAAAGGGCGAGGCGCGCTCGCGCTCGTGTAGTCGCCTGAGCGTGGCCCTATTCTCGCGGGCGGTGCGGAGAGCGAGAATATCCCGCTCAGCGACCGCGAGCGGGTCGAGGGCTTTCAACTCTCAGTGTCAAGTGCGGTCGCAGTGCGGTTTGCGGTTACTCCGACAGTTAGCGAGCGGGGCGAGGGCTTTCAACTCTCAGTGTCAAGTGCGGTCGCAGTGCGGTTTGCGGTTACTCCGACAGTTAGCGAGCGGGGCGAGGGCTTTCAGCGCTCAAGATCGGGTGCGGTCCCAGTGTCGTCTACGGTCGAGATAACAGCTAGCGAGCGGGGCGAGGGCGTTCACCGCACGGGATCTGCTGCGAGCACACTCACGCGCACATGTTCATCCAGGGCTTTAACGGACAGCGAGCCCAACGAACAGCCATGGTATCAACAGGCGACGCGGCACCGACGTTCACAGCGACAGTGGGCACGAGCGACCACGAATCGTTCGCCCTCGAAAACCATCTCGGCGACGGGCCGGTCGTACTCGCCTTTTTCCCCGGCGCGTTCACGCCGCCGTGTACGAACGAGATGGTCGCCCTGCAGGAACGGCTCGACGAGTTCGAGGACGCCGGCGCGACGGTCTTCGGGATCAGCGCCGACTCGCCGTTCTCGCAGGGCGCCTTCCGCGAGGAACACGGCATCGAGTTCGACCTGATCAGCGACATGGCCGGCGAGGCCATCGACGCCTACGACGTCGGCATCGACATCGCGGACCTGGGCCTCCACGACATCGCCAACCGAGCGGCCTTCGTCGCCGACGACGACGGCGAGATCGCCTACAGCTGGGTCGCCGACGACCCCACCACCGAACCCGACTACGACGAACTGCTCGACGCCGTCCGAAGCGCCTGAACCGGACAACGGCGTGTCGATTCCCGACGATATTCAGGTCGGTTCATCGACAAGACTTACAAGTCGGTGTCGTGTAGGTGAAACGTATGGCGCCCTCCAGAGACCGGTTCGACCGCTCCAGCGACGGTCCCGCCTGGCGATCGGACGACGAGATGGGGGTGCGCGAAACGGGTCGTGTCTTCCTCGAGTCCGTCAGGGACCACCCGGCCATCCTGGTGACGGTCGGCTTCGTCGCGATACTCCCCGTCGCCGTGTTCGGAATGCGGGTATTCTACCCGCAAGGACTGGCGTTCGCGGCCCTGGCGTGGATCGGACTCGCCGTCGTGCTCCGCCGGCGCGGGACCCCATCCGAGATCCTGTGGCGGCTCTGGCTGGCGGCGGTCCTCTACCTGTGGCTGCTCCCGTACTGGGTGGCGGTCGCGGAAACGGGGCAGCTCTTCGGGCCCGTCACGACGTTTTTCAGTACGTTCATCCCCATCGTCTACACCTACTTCGCGGTCAAGAGCGTGTAGGAAGACTTACAGTACCGTGCTGTCTCGCTGACACACGAATGGCCCCCTCCAGCGGCGAGTTCGCGACCTGGCTGAAAGTCGAAGTGTGGCTCTCGCTCGCTTTTCTCGCGCTCGCGGGCGTGGTGTTCGTGGCCAAAGTGTTCGGCTACGCTATTTCGACGCACCTCGGCGGGTTCGACGCCGCGATCCCCTACGTTCTCGGCGCGTGGGCCCTGGTCGTCGTCGGTTCGGTCTGGTACGTCGGCCGCCTCGATAGTACGTGAGCGTGCCAGCAGAAAACCCTCGACCCGCTCGCTAGCTGGAACCATGGCCGCCACGACAACCGACACCACCGTCGATCCTGAGAGTCGAAAGCCCTCGCCCCGCTCGCTCCGAGTGACGGCAGCCGCAACCGCAGACGACACCGCGCCCGCTCCTGATCCTGAGCGGTGAAAGCCCTCACCCCGCTCGCGGTCGCTGCGAGACATATCCGCGCTCTCCGCACCGCCCGCGCGGATAGGGGTCTCGCAGACGACTAGATGAACGCGAGCGCGCCTCGCCCTTTCAGTCCACCAGGCACCACCCAGCCCCGCACCGCCACCGCCCCGCACAGCACCGCGAACAGCCACATGCCTCCCCAGCCGATTGCGATGCTCGTGCCTGCGCTTCTCATCCCTCGCGCGGCTCCGTCGCGCCACGGAGGGCGCGACGGCGCGCGCCACCGCACAGCCACCGCACCGCCACCGCACCGCCACCGCAACCGCACGGCACCGTGACCGCCCCCGCAGTTCACTCTGTCACGACCGCTACCGACCAGACCGTCGCAGTCGCTGTCGGAGTCGTCGAACCCGAAAGAGAAAACCGTCGAAACGCCCGCTTACAGGCCTTCGAACAGCACTTCGGCGGCGTCGAAGGAACTCGGCGAGAGGAGGCCGAAGGCGGGCAACAGGGCGATGGTGGCGAAGGCGGCGATAACGACCGCCGCGTACAGCGAGGCGGGGTAGGACTCGATCTCCAGCGAGCCGTCACCGTCCTCGATCCACATCGCCTTGACGACGCGGCTGTAGTAGAACAGGCTCAGCGCGCTGTTGACGATGAGCGCCGCACCGAGCAGCCACGCGCCCGCTTCGGCGGTGGCGGCCAGCAGGTAGAGCTTCGAGACGAACCCGCCGCCGACCGGGAGGCCCGCGAGGCTGAACAGGAAGACGGTCATCGCCGCGCAGGCGACCGGCGCCTGCTTGCCCAGGCCGTTGAAGTCCTGGAAGGTGCGACCGACGTCCCAGTGCTCGGTGAGCGCGACGAACAGGAACGCGCCAGTGTTCATGAACCCGTAGACGAGCAGGTGCATCATGCTCGCGCCGAGGACGAAGCCCTTGTCGGGCGCCGACAGCGCCGCCAGCCCGATGAGGACGTAGCCGGCGTGACCCACCGAGGAGTACGCGAGCATGCGCTTGACCTTCTCCTGGGTGGCCGCGGCGAAGTTCCCGACGGTCATCGTCACGACCGAGAGGACGATCGCCAGGTCGACCCAGGCGACCGCGGGGTCGCCGCCGCCGAGGCCGCCGACCTCGGGGAAGGCGGTCAGGAACACGCGGAACATCACGACGAACCCGGCGGCCTTCGAGGCCGAAGAGAGGAACGCCGAAATCGGCGCGGGCGCGCCCTCGTACGCTTCGGGCGCCCAGAAGTGGAACGGGACGCTCGCCGTCTTGAACGCGAAGCCGAGCAGGATCATCACGACGCCGACGCCGAGGATGCCGCCGAACTCGGGGTTCGAGCCGAGCGCGTCGGCGACGGCGTCGAACTGCAGGGCACCGCTCGCGCCGTAGACGAGACTGATCCCGTAGGCGAGCACCGCCGACGAGAGCGCGCCGACGAGGAAGTACTTCAGACCGCCCTCGACGCTGCCGCGGTTCTTCTTGAGGAAGGCGACGAGCGCGTAGGAGGGCAGGCTGGCGAGTTCGAGGCTGACGAAGACGGTCGCGAGGCCGTTCGCGGAGGCCATCAGCGACATCCCCGTCGCCGCGAAGATGACCAAGGCGTAGTACTCGGCCTGGTAGCTCTCGCCTTCCAGGTAGTCGTAGCTCGCGAGCGTCACCAGCGCCGTCACGCTGCCGACGATGACGACGAAGAACAGGCTCATCCCGTCGACGACAAGCTGGTCGTTGAACAGCGGGAGCGCACCGCTGCCGCGGGGCTGGCCCACGCCCTCGACGAGGAAGTAGCCGGCGACGAGGAACGTGCCCAGCGCGCCGGCGGTCGCGATGCCGGCCAGCAGCGCGTTCGAACTCGTGCCCGGCTGGGGCTCGATGCTGTCGACGACGAGCAAGAGCAGCGCCGTCGCCGCGAGGATGAGCGTGGGCGTCAGCGCGACCCAGTCCGCGAGGCCACCGAGTATCACAGCAACCCACCTCCCGGAAGCAGCGCGAGCGGGTCACTCAGCGGGTCCGTCGCGTCCTGGATCATGTCGTAGACGAGCATCGGGTCGACACCGAGCGCGATGACCAGCGCCAGCAGGACCACGAGCGGCGCGACGTCCTGCAGCGGCGCGCGCGTCACCTCGTAGTCCGTGGCGAGAGAGTACTCGCCGAACAGCGTCCGCTGCATCGCCCACAGCAGGTAGCCGGCGACGATGACGATGCCGAACATCGCCAGCCCGGTCAAAAGCGGCGCCGACGGGAGCACCGACGACGCGAACGCGCCCTGGAAGATGAGGTACTCCCCGGCGAACCCGGCCATAAAGGGCAGGCCCATGTAACCGAAGGCGGCGGCGACAAAGACGCCCACCGCCCACGGCATCCGGTCCGCGATACCCGAAATATCGCCGACCATGCGCGTGTGCGTCTGGTTGTAGATGACGCCGACCGCCATGAACATCAGCCCCGAGATGAGGCCGTGGGAGATCATCTGGAAGGTCGCGCCGCCGAAGCCGTGCGGGGTAAAGGCGACCAGTCCGAGGATGACGTAGCCCATCGACGACACCGACGAGTAGGCGACGATACGCTTGAGATCCTGTTGCGCCAGGGCGAGCATCGCGCCGTAGATGACGCTGAACACGCCGAAAGCGGCGATGACCGCGGGCGTCTGTCCGGCGGTCGCCACGTCCGACAGCATCGTGAAGTTGAACCGGAGCAGCGCGTAGGTCCCCATCTTCAGGAGGACGCCCGCCAGCATGACCGAGACGGGCGTCGGGGCCTCGACGTGGGCGTCGGGCAGCCACGTGTGCAGCGGGAAGATGGGCACCTTCACCGCGAACCCGGCGAACATCAACACGAAGGCGATCTGGCGGAGCCGACCGGGCTCGATGCCCGCGAGAGTCTCGAGCGCGCCGGGCGTCCGCAGCGCCTGGGCGATCTCGGGCAGGTCGAACGTCGTCACCGAGTCGCCCAGCCCGAACACCAGCGCCATGAAGCCGACGAACATGACCAGCGTCGCCACGTTCGTGTAGACGAAGAACTTGATCGCGGCGTACTTACGGCGCGGACCGCCCCAGACGCCGATGAGGAAGTACATCGGGACGAGGACGAACTCCCAGAAGACGAGCCAGAGCAGGAAGTCCAGCGCGGTGAACACGCCGATGAGGCTGGCCTCCATCAGGAGCATCAGCCCGTAGAACTGCGACTGGCGCTCGTCGATGGGCGTCCACGAACTGACCAGCGCCAGCGTCGAGAGCACCGTCGTCAGCAGGAGCAGCGGCATGCTGACGCCGTCGAGTCCGACGTGCCAGGCGACCTCGTAACTGCCGAGCGCGATCCAGCCCAGCGACGACTCGAAAGCGGGCGTCGCGCCGAGCAGCGCGTTCCCGCTGGCGTCGAAGGCCGTGTACATCCAGACCGCGACGGCGACCGGGATCAGACTGATCGCGGTCGCGAGTTTGCCCGCGTACTCGTCGGGCGCGAGGAAGGTTATCATCGCGCCGACGAAGGTGATAGCGAGCAGCGCCTCGATGGGACCGGCGATCGCCATCAGACCCCACCTCCCACGACGACGAAGGCGAGCAAGAGGAGCACGAGCGAGAGCGTCATCAGCGCCGCGTAGTTCGTGACGACGCCCGACTGGATGCGGCGCATCCGCGAGCCGGTAAAGAGGCTCACGCTACTGACGCCGTTGACGACGCCGTCGACGACGCCCTGGTCGAACTTGTCCGCCGCCCGCGCGATCGGTACCGTCACGCCCTGTGCCAGCCAGACCTGATACTCGTCCTGGTAGTAGTTGTGCATGAGTAGCGTCTTCGCACCGCCCAGCTTGTCCGTGTGCTCGACCGGGTCGGCCGCGTTGTAGAGACTCCGCGCGAAGAGCACGCCGCCGACCGCGAGCCCCAGCGAGAGCGCCGCCGAGACCAGCAGCGTGGTCTGCTCGCCCCCGACCGGATAGCTTGCGCTGACGTTCGCGGCGTCGTGCAGCAGTTCCTCGTAGTGAACGAGGTCCGTCGAGAGCGCCGCCGGCCAGCCGCCCTCGTCGGGCCCGTGGACCCACTTGTGCAGGAAGTCGATCTCCGCGCCGGTCAGCACCGCGACCGGCTTCATGTTGATGAGTCCGACCGTCGCCGCGCCGATACCGAGCACCGCGAGCGGCCCCTTCACGTTCCAGCGCACCGGCTCGGGGTCCCGCGCCGTCTCGCTGCGGGCGTCCCCGTGGAAGGTCAGGTACACCATCCGGAAGGTGTAGAAGCCGGTGAAAAAGACGGCCAGAAGCCCCATCGCGTACGCGAGGAGGTAGACCGTCCCGAGCGCACCCGAGGTGCCGAAGCCGTGGATGAGCGCCTCGAACAGCACCTCGTCTTTCGACCAGAAGCCCGCGAACGGGACGATGCCCGCGAGCGCAAGTGAACCCGAGAGGAACGTCCAGTAGGTGACGGGCATCTTCTCTTTCAGCCCGCCCATGTCCCACATGTTCTCGTTGTGGTGCATCGCGATGATGACCGACCCCGCGCCGAGGAACAGGAGCGCCTTGAACACGGCGTGGGTGGTCAGGTGGAACACGGCGGCGACGTAGCCGCCGGTCCCCAGCGCGAGCATCATGTAGCCGTACTGGCTGATAGTGGAGTACGCGAGCACCTGCTTGAGTTCCTGCTTGACGACGCCCATCGTCGCCGCGAACAGCGCGGTGAAGCCGCCGACGAGCGCGATGACCGCCAGCGCCGTCGGCGAGAGCAGATAGAACCCGTACATCCGAGCGACCAGATAGACACCGGCCGCGACCATCGTCGCCGCGTGGATGAGCGCCGAGACGGGGGTCGGACCCTCCATCGCGTCGGGCAGCCACGTGTGCAGCGGGAACTGCGCCGACTTGCCGACCACGCCGCCGAGGACGAGCAGGCCGAGGATGGTGAACCACGTCTGTGCGTCGTAGCCGAACGTGTCCACGCCCGCGGCGCCCGCGCCGTCGTTCAGCGCCTGCTCGGCCAGCTGCGGGAAACTCGCCATCTCCGAGCCGCCGATGGGGGCAAAGAGGCCAGTTCCGAAGGTGGCGAAGACGCCGACGACGCCGATGAGGAAGAAGTAGTCACCGAAGCGAGTGACCAAGAAGGCCTTCTTGGCCGCCGACGGCGGGCCGTCGTCGCGGAACCAGAAGCCGATGAGGAGATACGAGCACAGCCCGACCATCTCGAAGAACATGAACGCCATCAGGAGGTTGTTCGAGAAGACGAAGGCGAGCATGCTCGCCGTGAACAGGCCGAGGCCGGCGTAGTACCGGGGCAGGCCCGTCTCGCCCTCGTCGTTCATGTAGCCCAGCGAGAAGACGTGCACGAGCAGGGCGATAAGCGAGACGATGACGAGCATCAGCGCCGCGAGCGGGTCAACGAGGACGCCGAGATGCAGCGTGACGGCGCCGGCGTCCTGGCCGACGACCCACGTGTAGAGGTTCTCGTTGTAGGAGGTCGCGGAGCCCGTGATCCCGGCGACGGTCAGCGCCGTCCATATCGAGAGGAAAAGTGAGCCTGCAGTCGCGATGATGCCGGCCTCGGCGCCTCGCTTGGGCATGTACTGCCCGAAGAACAGCGAGATAACGAACGCCAGGAGCGGGAGCGCTGCGATCGCCGGAACGAAGTCGAATGCACCTGCCATCTTACCACCTCATCGTCGCCGCTTTCGTGACGTCGACGTCCTGGAAGTTACGATACAGTACGAGGATGATGCCGATCCCGACCGCGACCTCGGCGGCCGCTATCGCCATCGTGAACAGCGAGAACACCTGTCCCGTCAGGTTGCCGTGATGGAACGAGAACGCGACGAGATTGATGTTCGCCGCGTTGAGCATCAGCTCGACGGACATCAGGAAGACGAGCGCGTTCCGCCGCGTGAGAATGCCGTAGACGCCGATGCAGAACACCGCCGCCGACAGCAGGAGGTAATACTCCGTGACGATCGCCATCAGTGCTCACCTCCGTCGGTCGACGTCTCGTCGGCGTCGGCTTCCGTCGAGTCGCCGTTGCCGCGGAGCCGGCGACCGCCGTCGGTCAGCGCCGTGACGACGCTGCCGTCGGACTCGCGGCGCGCGAGCATGACCCCGCCGACGAGCGCGGCGACGAGCAGAACGTCGATGATCTCGAAGGCAACGAGGAAGCCCTCGGACTCGATGGCGGCCTGGTCGACGAGGCCGAACATCGCGTAGCCGATGCTCGCGGTGATCGACCCGTCGGGGAAGCCGCTGGGCGCGGGGAGACTGGCCGTCACGAAGACGTAGCCCATGACGACGAACAGCGCGACCGCCGCGAGCCCGTTAATGACGTTGACGTCGGTCGCCAGCCGCGGGCGGGAGGTCATGCTGTCACCTCGCCGTCACCGTCTGTGTCGGCCTCGACGTCGTCGACGTCGGCCTCGGCCGGGTTGTCCCTCTCGGTGAGCATGATGGCGAACGTGATCAGGATCAAGACCCCGCCAACGTACACCAGTATCTGCATCGCGGCGATGAACTCGGCGCGCAACATGACGTAGTACACTGCCACTGACAGCAGTGAGACGCCGAGAAACAGCGCCGAGTGCCAGACGTCGCGTACCATCACGACGCCCAGGCTGCTCCCCACGGTCACGAGGGCGAACAGCGCAAACGCGATCGACTCGAGCAATGCCATCGTTACTTCCCAACTCCTACCGGGCGCCCTTTGAAGATTTCTGTATCGTCCCGCGCGTGGCCGCTCACGCGCGGAAATTCTGTCCCACGTTGCCACACGTCCCCCCGATCGACCCCACCTCGACCGCACCTCGCGTCAACCCGTCGACGCGTTCGGACGAGCGCGGTCGGAAACCACCCCCACACGGTGACACACCGTCCCGAACACCGCCGGTCGCCGCCCGCGCGCGCTCGGCACTCGCCCCGCACCAGCGCGTTCAGTAATCACCGAGCACGCCCAGGCGGCGCGCCCGCCTCGTCGCGCGAGCGAAGGCCAGATACCCCAGCCCCAGATACAGAACGGCGGTCCCCACGAGGACCGCGATCGCCGTCGGCTCGAACTCCCAGAGACGGACCCCGTCTTTCATCGCCCGCTGGAGCATCGCGCTCCCCTGTGCCAGCGGCAGGAACTTCGTCCACCAGATATCGAACGACGGCGCCGATATCAGCCCGATAAAGCCGAACTGGAGGAAGTTCGCCACGTTGGAGATCCGCTTGTACAGCACCCCGAGCCCGCCCATTGCCAGCCCGAGCCCGAGCGCGCCCGCGATGGCGAGCAGTCCGACCACGATAACGGTCAGGACCGGCAGATCCAGCGTCCGCCCCGTCATCAACAGCATCACCGCCAGCACGATCGCGGAGGTGCAGAAGGTCCGGAAGACGATGGCGACCGACTTCGCGAGGACGACCGGTCCGAAGCCGAAGGGCGTCATGTAGTGGCGTTCGAGCGTACCCCAGCTGGCCTCCGACTGCACGTCGTTCATGATCCCCGCGTAGGCGCCCAGCGAGAGCGTCCACAGGAAGTAGCCGACGATGAGCCCCTCGATGGTGTCGTTGATGGCCTGGCCCGCGACCATCTGCCCGCCGTAGAACATCAGCCCGAAGAAGAACACGCCCATCACCAGCCCGAACGCGGCGTCGACCGGGTATCGCACCCACACCAGCAGGTCCCGATAGACGACCGCCTTCAGGAGGTGACGGTAGCCGGCCGTCCGGCCCGACTCGGGCGCGCCGTCGGCGTCGGGCGCGACACCGGCGCCCGACCGCTCCGCCGACCCGTCGGTCGACTCCGCGGCCGTCATCGGTCACCACCGCCCGACGCGGCCTCCGACCGCGCCCCCGCAGCGTCCCCGCCGGTCATCTCCACGAACGCCTCAGCCAGGTCGGGCTGGACCGTCTCGACGCCGTCCACGTCGAGGCCGTGGCGCTCCATCGCGTCGGTCAGCCGGTAGAACGTCGCCGAGTCGGCGGCCACCTCGAAGCGCGTCCGTCCGTCGAGTTCCTCGACCCCGCCGAGGTCGAAGCGCTCGCGCAGGTCGTCCAGCACGGCGTCGTCGGCGCCGCGGACGGTGAACCGGTACCCGGCCGTCTCGAAGCCCGCGAGCAGGCTGTCGACCGTGTCGTCGACGATCACCTGCCCGTCGTTCATGATGATCACGCGGTCGCAGACGTCCTCGATGACCTCCATGTCGTGGCTGGAGACGACGAGAGTGAGGCCGCGCTCGTCGACCAGCCGCCGGAGCTCCCGGCGGAGTTTCAGCGAGCTCTCCACGTCGAGGCCCAGCGTCGGTTCGTCGAGGAACGCCACCGAAACGTTCCCGCCGAGCACGCTCGCCAGCGACACCTTCTGTTTCATCCCGCGCGAGAGGTCCCGCACCGCCGTATCGGCGAACTCGGCGAGATCGAACTGTTCCAGCAATTCGTCGTGTCGGTCGCTGAGGGTATCTGGGTCCTGCCCGCGGATGGCCGCGAAGTAGCGCAGGTTCTCCCGCACCGTCAGTCGCCAGTAGTCGTTGCGCGCGCCCTCCAGCATCGCGTCGACGTGCTCGTAGGCCGCGCGCGGCTGCTCGTAGATGTCGATGCCGTGAACTCGCACGTCCCCCTCGTCGGGGAGGACCAGCCCCAGGACAGACTTGATCGTCGTCGTCTTGCCGGCGCCGTTCGGGCCGAGCAGGCCGACCACCTCGCCGGGTTCGACCGCGAAGGAGACGTCTCGGACGGCCTCGACCGCCTCGTCGCCGCTCCCGAACGTTTTCGCCAGTCCGTCGACGTACAGGGCTGCCTCGTCGGGGTCGACCGGCGGCGTCTCGACCGCCGTGGTCGCGTCGGACCCGTCCGCACCCCGAGAATCGCCCGAAATGTCCGTCTGGAGGGACTCGCCTGCCATCTGCGCTCTCCCCTACCTTTCGCTGTCAGCTACTAAGTTCCTGCGTGCGGGCGAGTCTGCTCAGCCGACTCTCCGGTCGAGGGGCGGGACTGCATCCCAGAAAGACCTGCAGTTATCCGAGCTGGGCCGTTCGAAATCGCCAGTACCCCACCAGCATCGGGACGACGACCCATCCGGCCATGATGACCAGCATGAACCACCCCTGGATGTAGAACGGGTCGCTCGGGCTCGACGCGGCGCCCCCGACGGTCTGGAGGAACCGGTCCGGGATCAGCAGTTGCGAGGAGTTGAGATACGCGCCCGTCGGGCTGAGGCTGAACACCAGCTCCAGAAAGGAGTCCGAGAACTCGACATCGAACTGGTCGCCGAGGAACTCCAGCATCTGGACCGGACCGACCGGCAGGAAGTTCCAGACGATGTTGAACAGGAAGAAAAAGCCGATGGCGCCGGACATCGCGCGCGAGCGACTGGCCGTCATCGCCGAGATCGCGAGCGCGACGCTCACGTAGGCGAGTCCGTACAGCGAGGTGACCGCGACGAACAGGGCGTAATCGCCGTACTCGAACTCCATCCCCGGGACGAACACGAACCCGGCGAGGATGCCCAGCAGGAACGACACGACGATGCCGACCACGACGACCCCCGCTCGCGAGAGGAACTTCCCCGCGACGAACTCGCCGCGGCTCACCGGCAGCCCCAGCGAGTAGGTGATGCTCCCGGACTCGACCTCGCCAGCGATCGACAGATACGCCGCGACCAGCGCGATCAGCGGCACGACGAGGACGCCACCGATCCCGATCAGTCCCCACAGGACCGCGTAGAAGTCCGGCGAGTCGGCGTTGCTCTGCCCCCAGAAAAAGAGGAACATGAAGATCGTGTACAGCACGACCGGCCCCCAGACGAGCTTCGCGCGGCGCACGTTGAGGAAGTCGACCTTCGCGACCGACAGCGCGCGCGAGCCGACGGTGCTCACGCCACCACCTCCTCCGTCCCGTCGTCGGACCCGGACCCGGACCCAGTTTCGGACTCGGTCTGAATCGCCCCGCCGGTGTACCGGTTGAACAGCTCCTCGAGGGAGGTCTCCTCGCTGAGCACGTCGCGGATCGTCGCCTGGCGGTCGACCGCGCGGATCACCTCGATCTTCACTGTGGGGTCCGCACAGGTCACCGTGATTCGACTGTCGCCGACGGTCACGCCCCGGACGCCGTCGATGTCGTCGAGCGCGAGCGATTCGGGCACCGCTTCGACCTCGAACTCGACCTGTGCAGTCCCGGACTCGTCGCGGAGCGACTCCAGCGAGTCGACGGTCGCGAGCTGGCCCTCGTTCATGATCCCGACGCGGTCACAGACCGCCTCGACCTCCGGGAGGATGTGACTCGAGAAGAACACGGTCGTCCCGTCGTCGGCCTCCTCGCGGATGATCTCCCGGATCTCCTGCATCCCCTTCGGGTCCAGCCCCGAGGAGGGTTCGTCGAGCATGAGCAGGTCCGGGTCACCGACGAGGGCGATGGCCAGCGCGAGGCGCTGTCGCATCCCGGTGGAGTAGTCGCCGGCGGGCCGGCGGGCGTCGTCCGCGTCGAGCCCCACTCGATCGACGAGCGCGTCGGGGTCCTCGTCGGTCCCCTTGACCGAGATGGCGTGTTGGAGGTGTTCGATCGCGGTGAGGCGCTCGTAGACGCCGAACCCTTCCGGGAGGATGCCGATCCGCTCGCGGATGGCGCGCGACTCGCGCTGGCAGTCCTTGCCCAGTACGCTCGCCGACCCCTCGGTGGGTTGCGTGAAATCCAGCAGGATGTTGATCGTCGTCGACTTCCCGGCGCCGTTCGGCCCGAGGAATCCGAATATCTCGCCCTCTTCGACCGTGAGGTCGAGGTCGTCGACCGCGAGGACGCTCTCGCCGAAGCGTTTCGTCAGTCCGGAGGTTTCGATGGCGCCCATTCCTGGTCGTCTCCTCTCGGGCAGATTACTAAAACGTAGGGCCCGCAGACGAGCCGAGACGCGCTTGAAAAAGCAGTGTGTCGCTCGACGGACTACTGGTAGTCCACTTCGCCTTCGCCTTCGCCGACCCGAGCCCACCTTTTTCCTCGTCGGGTTTCCTCGGTCGCTACGCTCCCTGCGGGAACCGCTCTCTGCTCACGGGCGCGAAGCGCCCGTTCGCACGGTCAGCGGGACCGGAGGTCCCGCTCGACTCGAAAAAGCTGGACCAAAAATCGGGACCTCCCTCCGTTCGGTCCCGCGAACCGCGCGCCGACGGCGCGCGGATGCTGGCGATTTACTGGTAGTCCACTTCGCCTTCGCCTTCGCCGACCCAGCCGCCGCGGTCAGGCTCGCGGGACTCCAGCGGGTCGATGTCCTTGTACCAGGGAACGTTCTTGAGCTGTTCCTTGTCGAGGACGAACTCGTCTTTCGTGTCGGCGGTCCACTCGAAGTTCTGGGTCAGGAGGATAGCGTCGACGGGACAGACCTCCTCGCAGAGGCGACAGTAGATGCACTGGCCGATGTGGAGGTTGTACTGCTCGCCGTTGCGCTGGTCGTCGGTGACGATCTGGATAGTGTCGTTCGGACAGACGTTCTCGCACTGGCGACACCAGATACACCGCTCCTGGCTGAACTTGTGGACGCCGCGAAAGCGCGGACTGACCTCGGGCGCGGTCTCGGGGTATTCGACGGTGAACGTGTTGCCGTCGAGCGCGTGTTTCATCGTCGTTGCCATCGACTTGAGGACGCCTATCATTGGGAATCACCTGCGTTGGGAGTCGTCGGGATGGAGCTGTCGGCGGTCATGCCGAGATCACCCCGACGATGATCGCGGTGAGGACCAGATTCGCAAAGGAGAGAACGAGCATGCCCTTCCAGCCGATCTGGATGAGCTGGTCGATCCGGACGCGGGGCACCGCCGAGCGGGCCCACTGGGTGAACAGGTACACCGAGATCATCTTGATGAAGAACCAGACGATGCCCGGCAGGACCGGCCCCGCGGGACCGCCGAGGAAGATGGTCGCGATGATGGCGCCGCCGAGGAAGATGTGGATGAACTCGCCGAGGTAGATGAGCACGAAGTACACCGAGGAGTACTCAGTCTGGTAGCCGGCGACGATCTCGGTGGGCGCCTCGGGGATGTCGAACGGGTTACGCCCGACCTCCGCGAGGTTCGCGATCATGAACAACACGAACGCGAACGGGTTGACGAACGCGAACCACTGCGGGATCGCGACCGGCCCGAGCGCGACGAGCGTCCCCTGCTGGGCCGAGACGATCCCCGACATCTGGAGCGTGCCGGTAAAGAGCACGACCGACGCGCCCGTGATGACCAGCGGGATCTCGTAGGCGAGGTTCTGCGCGACGGCGCGCAGTCCGCCCATGAAGGAGTACTTGTTGTTCGACGCGTAGCCGGCCATCAGCAGGCCGATCGAGGCGATCGAGGCGGTCGCGAACACGTACGCCAGCCCGGTCTCGGGGTCGGCGATGTGGATGCCGTTGCCGAACGGGATGACGGCGAAGCCGAGCAGGGCGGAACTGGCGATGATCAGTGGTGCGAAGTCCCACGCCGGCCGGTCGACGCTCTCGGGGACGATGAGTTCCTTCGAGAGCAGGCGGACCGCGTCGGCGGGGATGATGAGCAACCCGTAGGGCCCGTGGCGGTTCACCGCGATGCGGTCGGTGAACGCCGCGGTGATCTTCCGCTTGCCCCAGATACCGAGGACCGCGGTCATCGTCAGCATGACCGTGGCGATGAACCCGGCGGCGAGGAACGCGGCGACGAACAGCCCGACCGTGCTGTTGGGGTCGAGACCGAGCAGGTCCGCGATGGTCGACGGCAGCGGCGTCTGGAGCACGACGCTCATCTGTCCACCTCCCCGAGCACGATGTCGAGGCTCCCGAGCGAGGCGATCATGTCGGGGACGTACTCGCCCTCGGACATGACCGGGAGCGTCTGCAGGTTCGAGAAGCAGGGACTCCGGATCTTGAACCGGGCGGGCTTGTCCGTGCCGTCAGACCGGATGTAGATGCCGAGTTCGCCCTTGGCACCCTCGACGGCCTTGTAGACTTCCGTGTCGGGGTCGGGCCGCAGGGTGCGCGGGACGTTCGACTGGATCTCGCGTTCGTCCTCGGGCCAGTCCTCGAGCAAGTCGAGACACTGCTCGATGATGCGCGCGGACTGCTCGACCTCCTGCATCCGGACGAGGACGCGGGCGTAGTTGTCACAGCCGTCCTCGGTGACGACGTCCCAGTCGAGTTCGTCGTAGTAGCCGTAGGAGTCGTCCCGGCGCAGGTCGTAGTCGATGCCCGACCCGCGGGCGACCGGCCCCGTCGCGCCGTAGGATTTGGCCTCCTCGGGCGGGAGGACGCCGGTGTCGACACACCGGAGCTGGAAGATCTCGTTCGAGGTGACGAGGTTGTGGTACTCCGTGAGCCGCTCGGGCATGTCGTCGAGCAGGTCGCGGGTCTTCTCGAAGAACTCCTCGCGGGGCTCGGGCAGGTCCCAGGCCACCCCGCCCAGCCGGAGGTAGTTGAACATCAGGCGCTGACCGGTCAGGTCCTCGAGGATGTTCTGGACGCGCTCGCGGTCCTGGACGGCGTACATGAAGATCGCGGTGAAGTCGCCGTAGACGTCGAGCGCGAACGTCCCCAGCGCGAGCAGGTGGCTCGCGATCCGGCACAGTTCCGCGGACATCGTCCGCAGCACCTGCGCGTACTCGGGCACCTCGATGTCCGCCAGGTCCTCCGCGGCGCGAGCGTACGCCCACTCGTTGAGGATGCCCGCCGAGATGTAGTCCCAGCGGTCGGGATACGGCATGATCTGGTGGCGGTAGGTGCTCTGCTGGCACATCTGCTCCTCGCAGCGGTGCAGGTAGCCGATGTCCGACTCCACGTCGGCGACCTGCTCGCCGTCGAGCACCGTTTTCAGGTGGAGCACGCCGTGGGTCGCGGGGTGGTGGGGCCCGATGTTGACGAACATCGTGTCCGCGTCGTCGGCGCGGTGGTCCTCCTGGAGCGGGTTGGCGTGCTCGCGGAGCGTCACGACCTGCGGTTCGGTCTGGTCGAAGTCCTGCGAGAGCGGGTGACCCTGCCAGGTCTCGGGCAGGAGGATCCGTCGGAGGTCAGGGTGGTCGTCGTAGTCGATGCCGACCAGGTCGTAGGCCTCCCGCTCGTGCCAGTCGGCGGTCCGGTAGACCGGGTTGGCCGACTCGTTGTGCGGGTCGTCTTTCGGCGAGGGGACGACGACCGACAGCTCCTGGGTCGGGTCGTCGTACTTCTTGAGGTGGTAGATCGACTCGTAGCGGTCGTCGTACTCCTGTGCGGTGACACACGAGCAGTGGTCGAAGCCGGCCTCGTCGCGAAGGTCGAACAGAACCGACTGCACCTGGTCGGGCCGGATGACGAACCCCTCGGCGTTGACGTGCTCCTCGCGGTCGAGCAGGCGGTCGCCGAGCAGGTCCGCGAGCTCGTCGTAGTCGAGGCCGTCGTCGGTGGCGCCGACGGCCGTCTCCTCGGTCGTCGGCAGGTCCGCTTCGGGTTCCTCGAGGCTCATGGCGAGTCACTCCAGTTGTAGCGCATCACGAGGTCCTCCTCGTCGATGTCGTCGGCGAGTTTCTGGACGATCTCGTCCTGGTCGAGGTCGCCGAACTGCTCGAGTTCGTACGGTTTGACCGTCACGGGCGCGGACTCGCCGTTGGCGATGCGCTCCTGGAGTTTGGCGACGCCGTAGATCAGGGCTTCGGGGCGGGGGGGACAGCCGGGGACGTGGATGTCGACCGGGATGACCTCCTCGGCGCCCTTGATGACGTTGTACCCCTCCTGGAACGGCCCACCCGAAATGGTACACGAACCCATCGAGACGACGAACTTGGGCTCGGGCATCTGGTCGTAGACGCGCTTCATCCGGGGTGCGAACTTCGTGACGATGGTCCCCGGGACGATGATGACGTCGGCCTGTCGGGGCGACGCGCGGGGGACGCCGGCGCCGAAGCGGTCGAGGTCGTGTTTGACCGCGTAGGTGTGCATCATCTCGATGCTGCAACAGGCGATCCCGAACTGCAGCATGAACATCGAGGAGCCCCGCACCCAGTTCATGAAGTTGTCGAACTTGGTGAGGATGAAGGGGGAGGCACCGAACGCCTCGCGGAGCTTCGAGTTGAAGCGGCTGTCGACGCCCTCACCCATCCGGGCCGCCTGTGTCGATTCGATCTCTGTCTCGGTCGTGGGTTGCTGGTCGCTACTCATGAGTTATCGTTCGACCTTCTGTGCGGAGGCCCGCGGACTGCGGACCCACTTGACCGCCCCGTTGCGCCACGCCCAGCCGAGGCCGACGACGAGCACGCCGATGAAGACGAGCATCGGCACCAGCGCCTTGTAGAGGCCGACCTCGCTGACCGCGTCCTGGTAGATGACCGTCCACGGGAAGATCAGGACGGTCTCGATGTCGAAGACGACGAACAACAGCGCGACCATGTAGTACTGGATGTTGAACTTGATGCGCGTGTCGCCCGTCGGGATCTCGCCGCTCTCGTAGACGGAGCGTTTCCCCTGCTCGGGCACGCTGGGCCGCAACAGCGCCGACACCGCCATCATACTCAGCGGGATGACGAGCGCCACCACCGCCAGCGCCCCGATAGCTATCCATGGGTTGCTCATGTGTCTCTATCGTGCGATGGTTCGGAGGCGTGCCATATAAGGGTTCATTCTTTCGATTTCCAGGCTCTGCGCGCTGTCAGGTCGGCCTCGAGCGGCGCCGCAAAAATCGATGTCGTGTCGGGAACGGTGACGCCGGACGACCGGCCGCGCCGTCGACGGGTCCGTTTCGGATGCGTCCCACCCCATCCGGGTCGGGCGAGCGGTGCCCACGGCCCACCTGGCGTGTCAGAGGCGTCCCGCTCGCGTCGTTGATACAGTCGGTGCCCCGGACCGTCGCGACGGCCGAGCGGCCGGCCCGCACGGCTGCCGGCGTCCCCGACAGCGACACCGTGTACATCTTTCCGAGGAGCCATCAAGAGGTCAGCGCGTGACGAAGTTCGTCAGGTCGTGGGGAAATTCTCCCGCTGCGAGAAGATTATACACTTGGGGACGAAAGAGTGGGCGCACATGTCGGGTGGGAACGACGTCGACGACCTGCTCTCGCTGGTCGAGCGCCGCCGACCCTACCTGTCGCTGCTCGCGGCCGGGCCCGAACACAAGCGCGACGTCATCGACGCGCTGGGTGACTCCCGGTCGACCGTCGACCGTGCGATCGAAGACCTCACCGACCGCGGCCTGGTCACGCGAACCGACGACGGCGCGTGGACGGCGACGACGAAAGGCGACGTCCTGCTGGAGACCGTCGAGGAGACGAGAGCGAGCGTCGCATCTATCGCGGCCGCGAGCGATCTGCTCGCGCATTTCCCGTGCGACGAACCGGTGCCGCCGGCCCTGTTCCGGGACGCGACCGTCGACGTTGCGGACGGGCCGACGCCCCTCGCCATCGCCGAGCGCGTCCGCGACACCGTTACGACCGCGACGGGGATCCGCGGGTTCGCCGTCGCGGACCACGGGACCGGCGTCAAGGAGGACATCTTCGCGGCGACGTTCGCCGACGACGGCTTCGCGTTCGACTACGTCTTCGACGAGTCGCTGGTCGAAGGGATGCTCCAGAGCGACGAAGTGCCGTGGGACCGCCTGACCCACGCGTCGAACGCCAGGCTCACCGTCACGTCGGGCCTCCCGTTCGGACTCATGCTCACCGAGCACGAGGGCGGTCGACGGGTGACCCTGATCGTCTACGACGAACGCGACATGGTGCGGGGACAGGTCCAGACCGACGACCCCGGGGCGGTCGCGTGGGGGAGCGACGTTTTCGAACGGTACCGAGCGCGCGGCACCCCGATAGAGAAGTGGCTGGACGCGAACGGTCAATGAGTCGTTGCCTCGGAACCGGTCAGTCCCAGTACTCCTCTTTGAATCCGGGCGTGCCGAGTTCGTGGAGATCTCGCGACACCTCGCCCACGCCCTCCTGGAGTCCCTGGTGGTAGTCGACGAGTCGCTCGCGGATCTCCGGGTGTTGGCGCGAAAGGATCTGGGCGGCGGTCAGCGCGGCGTTGAACGACTTGCCGGCGTCGACGGCGGTGATCGGCGCGCCCTGTGGCATCCCGATCACGGAGTCGACGGACTTCTCCTGAACGGGGACGCCGATGACGGGCAACGGGTAGGCGATGGAGGCGGTCATGTTCGGCAGGTCCGCGGACTTCCCACCCGCCCCCGCGATGATCACGTCGATACCGCGCTCTTCGGCCGTCTCGGCGTAGGCGTACATCAGATCCGGCGTCCGGTGGGCCGAGACGACGAACGTCTCGAAGGTGAAGCGAGCCTCGGGGGCGTCCTCGTAGTCGGTCTGTTCGGCGAAGCCGAGTTCGTCCGCGAGCGCGGCGTACGCGCCCGGGCGCTTGCCCTTGCCGCCGGCCATCGTCGCCAGGTCCGAGTCCGATCCCATGACGATGCCAACGTCGGGGGTTGCCTCGGTCGGGCGGTCGGCGGCCGCCTGTTCGTGGAGTTGGTCGATCAGCGACTGGACGGAGTCCGCGGTCATGGGCGACCCTGGGTCGGGCGCCCCCGTAAGCGTGTACGTTCTCCGGCGGCCCCGCGAGTCCAGCCACAGCCCGCGGTCGAAAGTGACGGGGAGCAACGGACAGGGGCGATCGAAACGGAAGACGAGACAATCGGACAACCTTTTCAGGTGTGGGATGGAACTGTCACGTATGCGCTCTCTCTCCCGCGTGGGTCTCTCACTCGTCGCCGGCACGCTCGCCGCCGGCACGTCCTTCGCCGCCGCGAGCGGCGTGGCCGACCCGACCCAGACGTGGATCGCGGCCGGACTCAACGGCGTCGTCTGGACGGCCGCGATCGCCCTCTACCTCCCGGTGTACGAGCGCTTCGACGGCGCGCCGGCCAGCGGCGACCAGACCTCGGCGGCGACGGCGATGAAGTGGGGCGGCCTCGCGGGCGGGGCCGCGAGTCTCGGCATCTCGGGGACCGGCGTGTTGCTCGTCGGCGGCTACTCGAACTGGTACGTCGGCGCGGTCTGTCTGTTCGTCTTCGGCCTCTTCTTTCTCAGCATGACCGTCGGTATGGGGACCGTCGCCGCGAACCTCCCCGGAAGCCGAGGTGGCGACGGGCTCGATGCCGACAGTGAAACCGACACCGACCCGGCGGACGATTGAGTCCGATGGACGACAGCCAGGACCGGCCACAGGACGGGGACCACCGAAAGGATCAGGCAGATGTTTCTTTTACCAGCAGACCCGATACGAACGGAATGGGAGCGCCCCTCGACGACCACGAGCTGTCGCCCGAGGCGGAGTTACACGCCCTGATCACGGCGTTTCCCGACGTGGGGTTCATTCTGGACGGCGACGGTCGCTACGTCGAGGTGCTGTCCAGACCGGCGTCCGAGTCGCTGCTGTACGACGAGCCGAGCGAGATGCTGGGCAGTCACATCGGGAACGTCTTCGACCCCGAGATGGCCGACCGGATCCTGTCGAACATCGACCGGGCGGTCGGGACAGGAGAGTTGCAGCGGTTCGAGTACAGTCTCGACGTCGGCGACGGGGAACGCCACTTCGAGGCGCGGATCGCGCCGGTCGAAGAGCGGTGCGGGTCGGACCTGGTGGTCTACGTGGCGCGAGACGTGACCGAGCGCGTCCGTCGCCAGCGAGCGCTCGCCCGCCAGCGCGACTACATGCAGTCGATGCTCGACTCGCTGGACGACCTGTTCTACGCGCTCGACCGCGAGGGGAACCTCGTCGACTGGAACCGCGCCGTCGAGTCCGTCTCGGGGTACGGCCCCGGCGAACTGACCGAGTGCGCGCTCGTCGAGATATTCGGCGAGAACGCTGGCCGGCGACTCGAAGCGTTCGTCGCGGAGGTGTTCGAACACGGGTCCGCCCGGCGGGTCACCGAGGTCCAGACGAAGTCGGGGGTCGCCATCCCCTACGAGTTCGTCGCGTCCCTGTTCGAAGACTCCGCCGGCGAGGACCTGGTCGTCGGTATCGGGCGGGACGTCACTGAACGCCGGGAGCGCGAACAGCAGGCGCGCGTGTTCGGTCGCGTCCTCCGGCACAACATGCGCAACAAGATGACCGTCGTCGACGGGACCGCGGACTACATCGAACGTCACGCCGACGAAGCGACCGCCCAGTCAGGCGGTGCCGAGCGGATCCGCTCGGCCGCTCGCGACCTGCTCCGCCTGACCGAGAAGGCACACGACGCGACCGACATCCTCCTCGACGAGAACCGGATCGCCCGGGTCGACGTCGCCGAAACTGTCCGGGACGTGCTCGACGACCAGCGCGGGCGCTATCCCGACGCGGAGTTCACCTACGACGGGCCGGCGGATCTCGCGGCCGAAGCGATACCGGCGATCAGAATCGCGCTCGACGAACTGGTCGAGAACGCGGTCGAACACAGTCCGATACGTGACCGCGACGACCCGGACTTCGCGGGCGAAACCGCCGAAAGCGACGAGGCCCCGCCCTCGGTCGCGGTCAGCGTCGGCGCGCGCGACCGGTCCGTCGTCGTCGCCGTCAGCGACGACGGCCCCGGACTCCCGGACCACGAGGCGAACATCATCACTCGCGAGCGGTCCATCTCCCCGGTCTTTCACGCCAGCGGGATCGGTCTCTGGCTCGTCCGCTGGATCGTCACGCGCTCGCGCGGGGAGGTTCGACTGGCCGCGAACGACGACTCGGTCGACGAGAGCGAGTCTCGGGGACACACCGGTGTCGATATCACCCGACTCGGCGGTACGACCATCGTCGTCGAACTCACGGCGGCCGACGACGCCGAACGTTCGGGGGACGGCGAACGCTCGGAGGAGTGAGTCACAGGGCTCGGACGGCGCCTGCCCGAACAGTGGGAAGCGCCTACTCGAACGAGAGGTCGTCGCGGACCGACCCGACGGCCGACAACAGATCCGATGGATCGGCGTCGTCCTCGCCGACGAGGGTCACGTGGCCCATCTTTCGCAGGCGATAGACTTCGCGCTTGCCGTACCAGTGGAGATGCGCGCGCGGGGTTTCGAAGATGGACTCCTCGCCGTGGAGCGTGGCCTGTCTGCGCCCGTCGCCACCGCCCAGAACGTTGGCCGAGACGGTCGGCGCGCGGCGGCCGGTGTCGCCGAGCGGTCGCCCGGTCACGGCGCGGACGTGCTGTTCGAACTGGGAGGTGTGACACCCCTCGATGGTCCAGTGCCCGGAGTTGTGCGGCCGCGGCGCGATCTCGTTGAGCAGTATCTCCCCGTCGGCGGTTTCGAAGAGTTCGATCCCGTAGACCCCGCGGCCCTGCATCACGTCGAGGACGTCGCGCGCGACGTCTCTGGCGCGCTCGCGGACGGCATCGTCGGCGCGCGCCGGGGAGACCGTCTCGCGGAGGATCTCCTCGCGGTGGACCGTCTCGGTGACCGGGAACGTGTCGCGCTCGGGCGAGCGCTCGTCCCCATCGCCGTGCTCGACGGCCCCCTGACAGCCCATCACGGCGAGTTCGCGCTCGAAGTCGACCATCTCCTCGACCATCGCGACCCCCGCGGGGTCGTCCTGGCTGCCGCCCTGTGCGGCGTCGACGATCTCGGCGAAGGCCGCCTCGACGTCGTCGGGCGACTCGACGGGGACGTTCCCGCGGCCGTCGTAGCCGCCCATCCGCGCTTTGAGCATCGCGGGGTAGCCCAGTTCCTCGCAGGCCGCACGCAGTTCGTCGGCGGAGTCGACCGCGCGGAACGCCGGGACGGGGACGCCGGCGTCGGCCAGCCGGCGCTTCTGGACGAGTTTGTCCTCGATGGTCCGGAGCGTGTCGGGGTCCGGGTGTACCGGCGTGCCCGTCTCCTCGGAGACGCGTTCGAGCAGGTCCGGGTCCGCGAGTTCGATCTCGAAGGTGAGGACATCGGCACGTTCGGCGAGTTCGCGCACGGTCTCCTCGTCGTCGAAGTCGCCGACGACCTGGTCGCGGGCGACGGGCGACGCGGGCGCGTCCGGCGTCGGGTCGCTGACGACGATCTCGACGCCGAGCGGCGCGGCCGCCTCGGCGAGCATCCGGCCGAGCTGGCCGCCGCCGACGACGCCCAGCGTCGGCCCCGGCGTTGTCAGTGGCATGGGCGGCGGTTGCCCACGGCTCGGAATAAGCGTATCCTTTCGGGATCCGGTGTTTCGGCCGAACTACCGGTCCTAGTCAGTCGTCGAGCAACGACTCGACCACGGCCCGTCCCGCGGTGACGGCGTTTTCCACCCCGAGATCGAACGCGAGCCCGTCGATGCTCTCGGTCGGGTCGCCGCCGGGCGGTTCCCGGTCGAAGTTCGACACGCCGCGGACGCTGACGTACCGGTCGAGCAGTCCGAACCGCTCCAGGGCCACCGCCGTCGCGGCGCTTTCCATCTCGGTCGTGGCGTACCCGTCGAGCCCGTACAGCTCACAGAGGCGCTGGACCTCGGCGGTTATCTTCCGCCCGTGGTACAGTTCGTCAGATCCGATGGTCGGCCCGACGCCGACCGACGGGTCTCGGTCGTCGTCGTACTGCGCGCGGATCGTCCGGGCGCGCTCGCTGTCGGTCAGGTCGATGGTCCGCGCGGCCGCCGCCGCCCGCTCGACGAGGTCCGGGTCGAGTTCCCAGACGTACTCCGCGTTCCAGCGCGGGAGTTCGAACTCGTCGTCCAGGCGCATCTTCGGGTCCCAGTCGACGACGGTGTCCGCGACGAACACGGAGCCGAGCGTCCCGACCGACGGCGGCGCACCAGCGATGCCGACCGTCACCATGGTCGCGTCGGCGAGCGAGACGGTGTCGCCCGCGGCGAGCGTCGCGACCGTCGTCGCCGTCGGCGCCTTGCCGATCCCCGTCGCCGCCAGGACGACGTCGTCGGTGTAGTACAGCGGCTGTGCGAGACCGTCCACCTCGGTCGACCCGAAGTCGTAGACGTCGAACCACGGCGCGACTTCCGACGCCTCGCCGGCGTTGTCCTCCTGTGCGAACGCCGGCAAGACGACGACTGCTGGATCCAGAAACACGTCCGTGGCTTTCGACGTTGCGTGTATAAACGATCTGGTTTAACCAATATTAGAATCGAGACGATCGACTATTCCGAATATCGTAGCCCGATAAGATAACGAATGGGAATATTCCTGGCGTATCGACCACTGGCATACAGACACGTCCGGGCCCGACACAGACGCGACCGGACCCAAAAGAGACGTGGAGCGCAGGCACAACCGCAGTTCCGCGGACTCACGCTTCGGGCGCGGACGAGCGCGGTCTGGCCCGTTTGGCTCACCGCGCTCGAACCGGAACCGGTCAGCCGTCCCCGACTGGCTCCCACCTGCCGGGGAGCCCGCCGGCGCGGTCCTCGCGGACGAAAAAGAGCGTCTCGGACGCGTAGACCCGGAGGCGGTAGGTCTGGACGACGTAGCCGTCGAGGCTCCGCCGGAGTTCGCTCTCGTTCGCGGGACGGCCGACGACGACCGGCGGGCGCTCGCTCGCGACGGTGGCCCGGAGGTCGGTCTCGTTCACGGCGCAGTCGGTCTCGGCGTCGGCGGCGGCGCTGTACCACGGGATCGGGAGGGCGTTGAACCACTTCGCGCAGGCGGGCTCGCGCGGGCCGGTGCCGCCGGTCCCGGCGACGAAGAAGTCGCCGTAGAGGACCAGATCGCTTCCCTCGTGGTCGGGCGCGGTCGCGGCGAGGCGGTCCATCACGGGGCTGAAGTCGTCGGCCGGCTGGGCGTACTGGACCAGTTCGTTGTCCTGGGACTGGTCGTCCGCGTAGACGGCGACGGCGCCGACGACGGCGAGCTGGCCGACCGCCGCCAGCAGGACGACCGCGGCGACGGCCGCCCGGAGCGTCCGGTCGCTCGCGGCGGCGCGCAGCCCCCAGTCGAGGACGACGCGGGCGCCGACAGCGGCGGGGATCGCGAGCGGGACGACGGCGTGCAGCGTCGCCCACGGCGCGGTGATGTCGGTGATGATCGGGTAGCCGAGCACCGAGACGAAGCCCCAGTAGAAGGCAAAGGAGACGAGGTCGCTCGGCCCCCCGTCGCTGTAGCGGTCGGCGAGAAAGCCGACGATGGCGAGCAGACAGAGGCCGGCGGCGCCGTAGGCCAGCGTCTTCGAGAACGAGCCCAGATAGGGGAGGTAGGCGTGGCCGCGGTGGCCGCCGCTGACCCAGGTGGTCCACAGTTCCTCCCCGGCGCCGACGGTCGCGGCCTCGACGACTGCGGGGAACATCTCGACGAAGGTTCCGGGGTCGCGAAACGACTTCCGGAGGCCGGGGCCGTCCCGAGAACCGGCTCGCGGCGCGTAGAAGTAGACGATGACGACGAGGAACTCGACGGCGGCGAGGGCGAACGTCGTCCAGTAGCGCCGGAGGACGCCGACTGTCCGGCGGACGTGCGTGCCGACGACGTCGAGTCGGTCACCCTTGGCGCGGAACGCGACGGCGAGCAGGCGGTGGTCGAGGAGGAGCGCGGTCGCGCCGACCCAGGTGATCAGGTAGACCAGGGCGTTCTCCTTGGCGGTAAAGGCGAGCGCGACGGCGACGGCGGCGGCGTGGACGTGCCTGGTGTGGCCGGTGTCGACCGCGCGAACGAGGAAGGCGAAGGCGGCGAACATCCCCATCGCGACGATCGGGTCGCCGCGCATGAACCGCGTGTAGTAGAGGATCGTCGGCGTCACAGCCAGGAGCACCGCGAGCGCGGCGACTTCGAGGTCACGCAGCCGACCCCGGAAGAGGAGCGCGACGAGCGGGAAGAGGCCGCCGAGGAGCGCGACAACGAGGCGGATGGAGAAGTCGGAGGAGCCGACGAAACCGAAGAGGGCGCCGTTGACGTGGTGGTAGAAGGGGCCGTGGATGATGGCGTCGTACTCGTAGTTGCCGGTGCGGGAGTAGTCGAGGATCCAGTAGGCGACTCGCGCCTCGTCCCAGTGGGCGACGCGGCCGCCGAGGTCGTACAGTCGCGCCGCGAGCCCCAGAAGGGTCGCGGCGGCCACGGCGGCGTGGACTCGTTCGAGACCGAACCGATCGAGGAGGGTCGCCAGCGTGTCGCGGTCGCGGACCTCGGGGGCCGTCGACATCGACCGGACCCAGACCCGGCGGCCTTAGAACCCTTCTGGTTCCCCGAGTCGAGGAGTGACGCCCGGGCGCTTCGTGGGGAGTCGAAGGCCCCTCGGTCAACACCGACCCGCTCGACAACGGTAGTTCTTTGAGGCGCGCCAGTTTCGGTCCGGATATGGTACGGCTCGGTCTGGTGGTCGCCCAGTTCGACAAGACCGGCGAGGTCATCGACGCGATGACCGAGCGGGCGCGGGAGGCGGCCGACGAGCGCGGCGCCGAGGTCGCCGACGTCATCGAGGTACCCGGCTCCTACGACACGCCGCTGGCGGCCGACAGGCTGGCGCGACGCGACGATATCGACGCCGTCGCCGTCGTCGGCGCGATCATCTCCGGCGACACCGGCCACGACGAGGTCATCGCCGACGCCGCCGCGCAGGCGTTGACCGACGTGAGTCTCGACCGCGACACGCCGGTGACCTTCGGCGTCATCGGCCCCGACATGAGCGTCGCCGAGGCGCACGAGCGGGTCGGCTACGGCGCCCTCGCCGTCCAGAGCGCGCTGGACCTGGTCGAAGACCTCCCCTGACCGCCGACCGAAAACCGACGACCGACTACACACACAGCACAACTATGGACTTCGCAGAACGCGTCACCCGGATCGAACCGAGCGCGACCGTCGCGATAAGCACCGCCGCCTCCGAACTGGAGGCCGAGGGGGTCGACGTCGTCGACCTCTCGATCGGCGACATCGTCGACTTCGATACCCCCGAGAACGTCAAGCAGGCCGCCAAAGACGCCCTCGACGCCGGCCACACCGGCTACACCCCCTCCAACGGCATCCCCGAACTCAAAGACGCCATCGCCGACAAACTCCACGCCGACGGGCTGACCCAGTACGGTCCCGAGAACCTCGTCGTCACCCCCGGCGGCAAGCAGGGCCTCTACGAGGTGTTCCAGACCATCGTCGACGAAGGCGACGAGGTCGTCCTCATCGACCCCGCGTGGGTCTCCTACGAGGCGATGGCGAAGATCGTCGGCGCAGACCTGACCCGCGTCGACACCACGCCCCACGACTTCGCGCTCGAACCCGCGCTGGAGGACCTCGCCGACGCCGTCTCCGACGAGACGGACCTGCTGGTCGTCAACTCGCCGGGCAACCCCCACGGGATGGTCTACTCCGACAAGGCTCTCGAAGGAGTCCGCGACATCGCCGTCGAGCACGATGTCACCGTGATCTCCGACGAGATCTACAAGGAGATTACCTACGACGGCGTCGAGGCGGCGAGCATCGGCACGCTCGAGGGGATGGAAGACCGCACGATCACGCTCAACGGGTTCTCGAAGGCCTACGCGATGACGGGCTGGCGGCTTGGCTACTACGCCGCGCCCGAGGAACTGGTCTCCCAGTCGGGCAAGATCCACGGCCACTCGGTGACCTGCGCGGTCAACTTCGTCCAGCACGCGGGCGTCGAAGCCCTCGAAAACACCGACGAGGCCGTCGAGGAGATGCGCGCCGCTTTCGAGGAGCGCCGTGATCTGCTCGTCGATCTGTTCGCCGAGTACGGCAAGGACGTGGAGGTGCCGGACGGCGCCTTCTACCTGATGGTCCCGGTGCGAGACGACGACGTGGCCTGGGCCGAGGACGCCATCGAGCAGGCACACGTCGCAACCGTCCCCGGCGCCGCCTTCGGCGCCGAGGGGTACGTCCGCCTGGCCTACGCGAACGACCCCGAGCGCCTGGAAGAGGGCGTCGAACGCCTCGCCGAGAACGACCTGCTGTAGTCGGGCACCGACCGACCTGCTGTAGTCGGGCACCGACCGACCTGCTGTCGGCGGACCGGGCGAACGGTTTCTGTACTTCCGAGTTAATTTTTCGGAGATAGCGGTGCTGAAACGGACGATCATAAGTAGCGGTAGTAGTAACGGGGCGGTATGTCAGAGGACACTGGCGACGGGACGGACGTTCGACCGGCGGAACGGCGCTTCTCGCGGCGCCGCCTCCTCGCGCTGTCGGCGACCGGCCTCGTGGGATCGGTCGCCGGTTGCTCGGGGTCGGGTGACGACGGAACGGAGACGGCCGATCCGACCCCGACCGACGAGGCGACGGCGACGCCGACAGCCACGGCCGCGCCGACGGCCACCGCGACGCCCGAGGCGACTCCGACCGACAGCGAGCCGACGGCAACCGCGACGCGGACGGCAACGCCGACGTTCGACACGTCGTATCTGGGCACCTCACCGTCTTCCTCGTTCGCCCCGACGGCCGGGTTCGGGAGCGCGGACTGGCTCGCCGAGCGCAGCGACGACCTGCAGGTCCTGCGCGTGACGAACCTCGACCGGAGCGGCGAGGGGTCGCTCCGCTGGGCCGTCAACCAGTCGGGCCCGCGAATCGTCGTCTTCGAGGTCGGCGGCGTCATCGACCTCCAGGGCGAGCACATGATCACTGGCGGCGACAACCTCTACATCGCCGGCCAGACCGCGCCCGCGCCGGGCATCACGGTGATCAGAGGTGTCGTCACCGTCACCGGGAGCAACACCATCGTCCAGCACATCCGCGTCCGACCGGGCGACCGCCTCGTCGAGGGGCCCCGCGAGGGGCCGCCGGAGCCGGCGGGCGGCGCGGTGGACGCGCTGACGCTCGACGACGAAATCTCGAATATCATCCTCGACCACAACTCGGCCTCGTGGGGGACAGACGAGGTCATGTCCATCGGGATGGACAACGACCACGTCACGCACACGAACAACCTCATCGCGGAGGGGCTGTCGGTGACCCCGGTCCACGAGGAAAGCGAACACTCGAAGGCGACGCTCGTCCGCCCGGACGCGACGACGGTGAGCCTGATCGGCAACAGCTACATCAACAACGTCGACCGCAATCCGCGGCTGAACGGGGGCTCCGAGGTCGCTATCGTCAACAGTTTCGTCTACAACTTCGACGAGGCCATCGAACTGGTCGGCGAGGAGGGCAACCGGGTCACCGCCACGATCACCAGAAACTACTACAAATCCAGTGACATAACGCCGCCGAACGACCCCATCGTCAAACCCGAGCAGACCGGCGCGCGAGCGTTCATCGCGTTCAACCGGACCGAACCGTCGACCATCCCGGTGATCCGCGAGTCCCGAAACCTCGATAACCTCCGCACGCGTCCCGTCTACCCCGACGGGTTCCAGC
>Ga0207770_100093_pt1 | contig 78590 bp, 75 predicted proteins | sample A23E2SouthBayCA_FD_187729 | JGI IMG/M metagenome (GOLD analysis project Ga0207770, IMG submission 187729) | Aerobic enrichment media microbial communities from Eden Landing Ponds, California, USA - A23 E2 (SPAdes) | ecosystem: Environmental > Aquatic > Marine > Unclassified | place: Emeryville...
TTCTTGGGCACAACTGCAGAGTATCGCCACAGCGTGTGGTCAGAATCCGGTCACTCTATCCGCAGTTCGTTTGTAGACTCCCTACATCCCGAAAACGTGAATACCCTGTACTCTCGACGGTCGGACTGTAGTCTGAGTGTCGATTTCCCACTGGACGGCTGGGCTTTCGTTCGGCTACTGTTCCTCGCTGGGGAGTCACACGATTGTGCGTGGGGAAAGTGACACGTGTCAGATGGGATCCGGGACGTCAGGACCGGACGGTCGTCCAGTAGCGGACACAGAGATACACGAGGATGAGGACGAAGGTGGCCGAGATCACGAGTTCACCGGCTCGCACGGCAGACGCAAGCGCGATCGTGTTGAGCGCGATACCGGCGACGTACAGCAGTCGCAGTCGGCTGCCCGTCACTGCCGACGATTCCGACTCCTCTGTCTTTTCGGTCATCGGATACTTCCTGTCGTAGACTTCGACTCTGCGGACAAAAGCCTTCGTTCATCCGGTACTGGACTCCGTCAGGCGGCCCTTGTCACGAGGCGACTGCCGTCAGTCGTCGCCCGTCCCCTTACCGACGTCTGCACTGTCGACTTCGATAGCCCCCATGTCGGGGCTGGCGCCAGTACCACGGGCGGAGAGGACCTTGCCCAGGGCGACGGCACACACGTAGATGGCCACTGCGACGAGGACGATGACCCCGCCGGCCGTGACGCCGCCGTAGTAGGCGACCCCGATTCCGAGCAACACGGCGAGTTCGGCGAGGACGACCGAGACGACAAGCGACTCGGAGAAACTCCGTGACACCTGGGTCGCGCCGGCGACCGGGACGACGAGCATCGCCGCGACGAGGATGACGCCCATGATCTGCATCGCGCCGACGACGACCATCGCCGTCAGCATCACGACCACCCTGTTGTACCAGTTGACTGAGATACCGGAGACGGCGGCGGCCGTCTCGTCGAAGGTCACGTACAGCAACTGGTTGCGCGTCAGCGCGACCGTTCCGACGATGACGACGAACAGGACGAGGAGGATGGCTGCGCTCTGGGGCGAGACCGTCGAGAGGTTCCCGAAGAGGAACTGGTTGACGCCGACCGCGAGGCCGCCGGCGTTGAGACTGATGAGCGTCGTCCCCAGCGCGAAGCCCGTCGACAGGACGATGGCCATCGAGACGTCGTTGTAGGCGTCGGTGACCTCGGAGATGAGTTCGATGAACAGGGCGGCGATCATCGCCACCACGACCGCGGTGAGATAGGGAGACACACCCAGGTCGATGACTGCGTTCAGGAACAGGCCGACGGCGACGCCGGCGAAGCCGGTGTGGGCCAGCGCATCGCCGATCAACGCGAGCTGGCGATGGACGAGAAAGGTTCCGATGAGCGGCGCCATCACGCCGATACAGAGTCCGACGAGGATTGCCCGCTGCATGTAGCGGTACCGGGGGTCTATCATCTCCAGCCCGGTGAGATAGTAGACCCAGTCCATCAGCCAGTACCACTGGTCCAGTACCCACAGGAGGACGCCGAAAACCGTCTCTCCCAGCGCGCCCACCACGCCCTGTAGCGGGAGTACCAGCGAGGGGTCCAGAACGGCGAGGACGCCGGCGGCCAGCGTGGCGACCAGTCCGGCGGTCATTCGCTCACCCCCGAGAGAAAGCGCGCTTCGGTCCCGAACGCCCGTGCCAGCGCGTCGCTCTCGACGAACTCCCCGGTCGGGCCGTCGAAGTACACCTCGCGGTTCAGACAGACCACGCGGTCGGCGTGTTCGACGACCGCTCCCAGGTCGTGTTCGATCAGGAGGACGGTGATGCCCTCGGCGTTGAGCGTCGCCAGGAGGTCGTAGAAGGCGTCGACCGACTCGGCGTCGACACCGACCGTCGGTTCGTCTAAGACGAGCAGGTCGGCCTCGCTCGCCAGCGCCCGGGCGATGAACGCCCGCTGGCGCTGCCCGCCCGAGAGTTGCGTGACTCGCCGGTCCGCGAAGGCGCTCATCCCGACGGTTTCGAGCGCCTGGTCGACGATGGCCCAGTCCCCGGGCGAGAGGCGCCCGGAGAGGGCGCTGGTGACTCGCTGTACCGTCTCCAGTGGCTCCTCGCGCAGGTCGTCGACGAGCCGCCGGTCTCCGCCCGTGAGCCGACCGATCCCGAGGTGAGGGAATCGTCCCATCTTGACGACCTCGCGGACGGTGATGGGCATCTCTTTCGAGGCGCTCGCGTGCTGAGCGACGTAGCCGATCCGTTCGCCGTCGTCGAACCGGTCCGCGCGTTCGCCGAACAACCGGGCGGTCCCAGTATCGGGTTCGAGCAGTCCGACCAGCAACTGCATCAGCGTCGACTTGCCCGACCCGTTCGGCCCCACGATAGCGACGTACTCGCCCGGATCGATCGTCAGCGACACGTCCTCGACCACGGGCGTCGCTGTGTACCCGAACGTGACGTTCGCGACGTCGACGACCGATTCGGTCTGCCCGCCGGTCGGTTCGGGCCCGCTGGTCGTGCGGTCGTCCGCTCGATCGCTCGTCGTCGTGTCGCGGTCCTGACTGCTCATACTGGTTCGAAGTTCCGCCACTGTTCGACCCACCCGTCCCACGGAGCGGCGTCCTCGGGTGTCTCGTTGCCGAGGACGATCTCGAACGTGGGCATGTTGATGTTGTACGCGATCTCCTCGTACCCCCAGTTCTCCTCGACCCACTCCTCGCGGACGCCGGCGTAGGGCGTCACCGGGAAGTACGCTTCGACGTCCGTCTCGCGCACGAGTTGCTGTGCCGGACGCTGGGACTCGAAGACGCCGTTCGCGATGTACCTGATGTCGTTGTCGCGGATGACGGTCGCTGCGTCACGGATGTCCGCCGGCTTGACGTCCCCACTCGCCGCGAGGTTCGTCACGAGCGGCCGCATCTGCACCCCGTAGCGCACGCCGATGTACTGGAAGGCGTTGTGCGCGGCCAGTTGCACGATTTCACGGTCGGACGCCTCGAAGACGGCCTCGTAGTCGGCGTCGATACGGTCGAGGACGTCGGAGTTGTACGTCTCGGCGTTGTCGCGGAAGGTCTCGGCGTGGTCAGGGACGACCCCGGCGAACCCCTCTGCGATGTTGTCGACGGACTGTTTCGCCCGCCGGGGGTCCAGCCAGAAGTGCGGGTCCTTCCCTCGCTGGGCACCGACTCCCTCCTCCTCGCGGTCCAGCGTCGCCGCGAGGTCGACCAGTTCGATACCCTCCCGGACGTTGATCAGTGCCGTGTCGATATCGTCGCCTTCCAGGGTCTGGATTGCTCGGTCGGCCCACGGCTGGAAGTTCTCCCCGACGTGGACGAAGGCGTCGGCCTCGATGATACGCTGGGTGATGCTGGCGTTTGGCTCCCACCCGTGCCCGTGTAACCCTGTGGGAACGAGGTTCTCCACCGTCAGTGGCGTCCCCTCGGCGACCTGCCGTCCGAAGTCGAAGAAACTGAAGAAGGACGCGACCGCCACGGGACCGTCGCTCCCGTCGTCACCGTCGCTTCCGGCCTGCCCCGGTGCGCTCGGCAGTGCCGTACAGCCGGCCAGTCCCGCCAGCACCGCCCCACCGCCGGCACGCAGCGCGTCCCGTCGCGTCACCGCCCTGCTGTCGTGTTCGCTGGATATCATAGTTATCACTCAAAGCCGTAGATTAGGGAGCCCTAATTCATCGTTTGCGTATGCGATGTTTATATCTTGTGAACAGGTGAGCCTGTGTCGAACGATCCTTCGGTATTTGTCCCCTGGACATATCGTTCGTCCACCCTTTCGGTCGATAGATTCCGCCATGAGTCTGTGATCATCGGAGAGTGGTCGGGCTACGAATAAAAGAGTTTCTACCTAAGCTAAAATTTAGATAGGTCTAATACACGCGTCTCTGTCGACTGTATCGACACGCTGGACGGGTCGTCGAATACGCAGGGGACAGAGAAGAGAGACCAGCGACGGGTTTCGGGAGGTGTCGTCGCTATTCGTCGTCGTCAGTGTCGGCGACTTCGTCGCCAGCGGGGCCGGTCGAACCGGCACCGGTCTGGAAGACGAACTCGTGTTCCTCTTCGGTCTCGAAGTTGCTGAGGCCGTCGCCCAGGTACTGGGCGTACCGGACGAGTTCCTCGGCGCGCGAGGACACCTCGTTGAGTTCGGCCGCCTGTTCCTCGGCGGCGCCGGCCACGTTCTCGCTCTCGGCCATCGTCTCCTCACCCAGATCGACGGCCTCGCCGAGCATCTCGGCGATCTCGTGGATGGTCTCCAGGGAGTCGCCGAAGTCGACGTCGTCGTTCTCCTCGGCGTAGGTCTCGAGGGTGGTCGCGACGGCGTCCATCTCCTCGGAGATATTCTGGAGCCGCTCTTTCTGGTCGTAGGCGTCGTCGGAGATCTTCTGCACCGAATCGGCGACCTGTTCGCTGGCGTCTCGCACCGTCTCGGCGCTCTGCTGGACGTTCCGACCGCCCTCTTCGACCTCGACCGCGAAGGTCTTGAGCTGGCCGGTCGTCATCTCCAGTTCGGAGATCATGTCGTTGAAGTCCTCGGCGATCTGGTCCATCGCGTCGTTTTCGCCTTCGGGTTCCATCCGGCGGGTCAGGTCGCCACGCGAACACGCCTGCATGGTCTCGGAGTACTCTTCGGCCTTGTCCTGGAGGTAGCTGCTCATCTCCATGGCCTCGGCCCGGGAGACTTCGGCCTCCTTGCGGGCCTGTTCGGCCTCGGAGATCTGTTCACGGAGCGCGTCACGCATCTCCGCGAAGCCATCGTAGAGGCGGCCGATGTCGTCGATGCGGCGGGACTCGATGTGGACGTCGAGGTCGCCCTCCTCCATCTGTTCGGCCTTGGTGGTCAGCCGGTTGATCGAACTGGAGGTGTTGTACCCGAGGACGGCACCGATGACGACGATCAGTAGCGCCGCAGCCCCGGTCGTCAGGAGGCCGAACGTCGAGATGGTGCTGGCGAAACCGAACAGTTCAGAGCGCGGGGCGTGGACGAGGACCGCCCACGTGCCCGGCCCGTTCGAGACGGTGACGAGCGAGTACCCCACAGTGTAGGGTTCGGTGATGATACCCTCGTGACCGTGCATGTCTTTGATGACGCCACTGGGCTCTTCGGACAGTGCCAGTGCGTTCCTGACGGGTTCCTGTGCCTCCTGGTCGCCGTACTCCGCGAGCGTGAGTTCACCCGGAGAGAGATTCGCCTCGGGGTTTGTCATGCGCTCGTCGATGAGGACCGTCCCCTCCTCGTTGACGACGGCGGTGTACCCGCCGTCGACCCGCTCTGTACCCTGGAATCGACTCGCGACCCCGCGGATCGACACCTCGATCATGAGATACCGGTTCTGGCTCCCGTCGACCGGGCTCATGAAGCCGACGACTGCGCCGCTCCCGGTGGTGTAGACCGAGGACACCTGGACCGAGTCGTTATTGTTGAAGTCGGGATTGACGGCCCAGGACCGGTCTGTATCGGCCAGTGAGGTCCCCTCGGCTAGTCCCGACCCACCGACGACCTCGCCGGGGAACTCGATGACGTGTATCGAGGCCGTGTCCGATGGGAAGTTACTGAGCCGCGTCGTCGCGGCCTGTGAAACCGTCTGGGGGTCCTGTGTCCAGACGTCGTCGCCGGAGGCCAGGCGCGCCGACATCCGGTTGCGCTCGATCCACTGGTCGACGATGTTGGCCTCCTGTACCGCGAGCCCGCTGTACTCGTTCGTGATCCTGTCTTCGGTTTCGGCCGTGACCTGCTGGGTGCCGTACGCCCCGAGCGCCACGATGCCGATGCCCATTATCAGAAGGACGATGACGAACTTCAGTGCGAACCGCTTCCGGACGAAGTCCGGCGTCACGGTCCGCAAGACGCCCCTGATGGGCCCGTCACCGTCGACCGCTGTCGAATCTTCGCTACTCATATGTATGTATCCCGTTTGTCGTCGGCAGCGACGAACCCCGGTAACCGCGGTGGCTACCACCCGCCGGCGCCGCCGACCTACCCCTACTGTCCCGAATGCGCCTACTAAAGTTTTTGTAGTGATTAATCAGGCTGAAAAGTCACAGTGACCGAACAGATTCGGCCCGGAGCGTGTCTCCGCGTCATTTATGCCCGGGCCAGTCACACGCTGGGGTATGACAGAGCTCGTGACGTTCGGCGAGTCGATGCTGCGACTCTCCCCGCCGGACCACGACAGACTCGAACGGATCGACCAGCTGGACGTCCACGTCGCCGGTGCCGAGAGCAACGTCGCCGTCGCCGCCGGCCGACTCGGCCTCGACGCGACGTGGATCTCGAAACTCCCCGACTCGCCGCTGGGACGACGCGTCACGGGCGAACTCGGCAGCCACGGTGTCGACTCGGCGATCGTCTGGGACGACGACGCTCGCATGGGCACCTACTACGTCGAGTTCGGCGGCGCCCCTCGCGGGACGGACGTCATCTACGACCGCGCGAACTCGGCCGTGACCACCGCTGGTACCGACGAACTCGACACCGACCTCGTCGCCGACGCCGACCTGTTTCACACGACTGGTATCACGCCGGCACTCTCGGGGACCCTCCTGGAGACCACCGCCGACCTGCTCGCGCTCGCGGCGGACCACGACACCACGACCGTCTTCGACGTCAACTACCGCTCGAAACTGTGGTCGCCCGCCGAGGCCCGGGAGACGCTCGAGGGTCTCTTTACCGACGTGGACGTACTGGTCGTCGCCGAACGCGACGCACGGGACGTCCTCGCCCGCGAGGGCGACGCCGAGACCATCGCTCGCGGACTCGACGAGGAGTTCGGGTTCGACGTCGTCCTGATCACCCGTGGCGACGAGGGGTCCCTCGCACTGGCCGACGGTGAGACCCACGAACAGGGCGTCTTCGAGGCGGACGACCACGACACTGTGGGGACGGGCGACGCCTTCGTCGGTGGATTCCTCACGCGCTATCACGAGGGTGCGAGCGTCCCCGAGGCCCTGGAGTACGGGGCCGCGACCGCCTCGCTGAAGCGGACGGTCCCGGGCGACATCGCGTTGCTCACGCGCGAGGAAGTCGAGTCAGTCGTCGCCGAGGGCGAGCAGTCGGGTATCTCCAGATAGCAGATTGCGACGCCCCAGAACCGGCGACAGTCGCCGGGACAGAGGTGGTACGCTTTTGGTTGTGCCGGGGGTAGGCCGGCGCATGAAGACAGCGAACACGCACGACGGCGGGGGCCGGCGCGACCATGCGTAACGCGAAGATCGTCTGTACGCTGGGGCCGGCCTCGGACTCCCGGGCGACCATCGAGTCGCTCGCGTCGGCCGGGATGTCCGTCGCCCGGATGAACGCCAGTCACGGCACGCCCGAACACCGTCGAGCGGTCGTCGACCGTATCAGAGCGGCCGACTCCGCGACCGACCGGCCGGTCGCGGCCATGCTCGACCTGCCCGGGCCGGAGGTCCGGACGGCACCCCTGGAGACGCCTATCGAACTCGTCGGCGGGTCGACGGTCAGGTTCGCGCCCGGCGACACCGCCACGCCCGACGAGGTCGGGCTCTCGCACGCGATCGATTCCGTCACACCGGGAGACACGGTCTTGCTCGACGACGGCCGTATCGAGACGACCGTCGAATCCGTCGACGGCGAGGTCGTCCACGCTCGCGTCGAGAACGGCGGCGAACTCGCCGGTCGCAAGGGGGTGAACGTCCCCGGTGTGGACCTCGGACTCCCCGTCATCACCGAACAGGACGAACGCGAACTCGACGTCGCCGCCGACAAGGACGTCGATTTCGTCGCCGCGAGTTTCGTCCGCGACGGTGACGACGTGTACCGCGTCAGCGAAGCGCTGGACGAGCGCGGCGTCGACATCCCGGTCGTCGCCAAGATCGAACGCGAGGTCGCCGTCGAGAACCTGGACGGGATCATCGACGCCTCGTACGGCGTGATGGTCGCCCGCGGCGACCTCGGGGTCGAGTGCCCGCTGGAAGACGTCCCGATGATCCAGAAGCGTATCATCCGCCGGTGTCACGAGGCGGGGACGCCCGTGATCACCGCCACGGAGATGCTCGACTCGATGGTCCACGAACGCCGGCCCACCCGCGCGGAGGCCTCCGACGTCGCCAACGCGGTCCTCGACGGGACCGACGCGGTGATGCTCTCGGGGGAGACGGCCATCGGTGACCACCCCGTCCGCGTCGTCGAGACGATGGACCGCATCGTCCGGGACGTCGAGGAGTCACCGGAGTACGCCGAGAACCTCGAACGCCGCGTCCCGGCGGCCGACCAGACCCGGACGGACGCTCTGGCGAGGTCGGCTCGCTTTCTCGCCCGGGACATCGACGCGACCGCCGTCGTGGCGGCCAGCGAATCCGGCTACACCGCGCTCAAGGCCGCGAAGTTCCGCCCGCCGATCCCCGTGGTGGCGTCGACGCCCAGAGACGGCGTTCGCCGCCGACTCGCGCTCTCGTGGGGGACGATCCCGGTGGCGACGCCCTACACCGACGGGGGCGCTGACGCGGTCATCAACAACGCCGTCCAGTCGGCACTGGACGTCGAAGTCGCCGAGAGCGGCGACACCGTCGTGGTGCTCTCGGGGATGATGACCGAACTCGAGGGCGTCGACACCGCGAACATGCTCAAGGTCCACGTCGCCAGCGAGACCATCGCGACCGGGCGACCGGTCGTCGAGGGGTTCGTCTCGGGGGAACTCCACCGGAGCCAGGACGGCGACCTCTCGGCTGTCCCCGAGGGGGCGATACTCGCGGTCCCGGAAGGATTCGACGGCGAGTTCACCGGCGAGATCCCGAAACTCGGCGGCATCGTCGACGCCCACGAGGGGATGACCAGTTACGCTGCGGTCGTCGCCCGCGAGGTCGGCCTGCCGATGATCAGTGCGGCACAGCTCCCCGACGACGTCGAATCGGGGACGGTCGTGACACTCGACGCCGAGCGCGGCATCGTCTACGACGAGGCCGTCCACGAGCGCACCCAGGCCGAGGCGACCCGCCGCGAGCGCTGACTGGCCCGGTTCCTCAAGTGAGTGTCTCACACGCCACCCGACCGCGTGGGGATCCGGAACGGACGGGGGCGAATATGTGCAATTAAGTGGGCAAGGGGAGACGAACGCGTATGGCCACGTACGCAGGGGTCGACCTCGGCGCGACGCACGTTCGCGCCGTCGTCGGTGACGAGACGGGGGAGGTCGCCGCGATGCGCTCTGCGCCCACCCCGCAGGGACCGAACGGCATCGCCGTCACCGAGGCGATCCTCCAGGTGCTCCGGGAGGCCTGTGACGCGGCGGACGTCCGCCCGAAGGGCGTCCGGGCCGTCGGTATCGGCAGTTTCGGGCCGCTCGACCTCGCCGAGGGCATCGTCCGCGACCCCGCGAACCTGCCCGACACTATCGACACCATCCCGCTGACCGGTCCGGTCTCGAACCTGGTCGGCTCCGAGGACGTCTACCTGCACAACGACACCACCGCCGGCGTCATCGGCGAGCGCTTCTACAGCGACCGCAACCCCGACGACATGGTCTACCTGACGATCTCCTCGGGGATCGGCGCCGGCATCGCCGTCGACGGCAACGTCCTCTCCGGGTGGGACGGCAACGCCGGCGAGGTCGGCCACATGACCGTCGACCCCGACGGCTTCATGACCTGTGGCTGTGGCATCGACGGCCACTGGGAAGCCTACTGCTCGGGCAACAACATCCCCCGCTACACTCGCCACCTACACGAACACGACCCCGTCGAGACGGCCATCGACTTCGCCGACCCCGACTACTCAGCCGTCGACGTCTTCGAGGCCGCCGCAGACGGCGACGACTTCGCCAGGGAGGCACTCGAGAAGATCGGCCACTGGAACGCGCTGGGCGTCGCCAACATCGTCCACGCATACGCCCCGCTCGTCATCTACGTCGGCGGTGCCGTCACGCTCAACAATCCCGAGTGGGTGCTCGACCCCATCGAAGAACGTCTCGAGGGCCTCGTCATGGCCAACGTCCCCGACGTCCGACTCACGCAACTCGGCGACGACGTCGTGGTTCGTGGCGCTCTCGCCAGCGCCATCACGGGCGGCACCGGCGAGCGATAAAGGACCCGGCGCGATATCTTTCTACCCGGTCGTCTGGACGTGCCACTCACGGTTCTTCCTGTCGGCGAGCGTGCCAGTAGCCTCGAAACAAAGTACGTAGAGCCCAAAGGAGAGGTAGAAGATGGGTTCGGTACCACACATCGTCGTCATCGGCGGAGGGTCGACCGGGGCCGGTATCGCCCGGGACCTGTCCATGCGCGGACTCGACGTCACGCTGGTCGAACAGGGCAACCTCACGCACGGGACGACCGGCCGGATGCACGGTCTCCTCCACAGCGGCGGTCGATACGCCGTCTCCGACCAGAAGAGCGCCGAGGAGTGTATCGAAGAGAACCGCGTCCTCCGGGACATCGCGAGCCACTGCGTCGAGTTGACCGGCGGGCTGTTCGTCAAGCGTCCCGAGGACTCCGAGGGGTACTTCCGGGAGAAACTCCAGGGCTGTGAAGACTGCGGAATCCCCGCCGAAGTTGTCTCGGGCGAGGAGGCCCGACGGATGGAGCCCCACCTCGCGAAAGACGTCGAGAAGGCCATCTCGGTGCCCGACGGCGCCGTTGACCCGTTCAGACTCGTCGTCGCCAACGCCGCAAGCGCACAGGAACACGGCGCTCGCATCGAGACCCACTCGACAGTCACGGACCTGCTCGTCGAGGACGACGAGGTAGTCGGCGTCGAGGTCGAACACGATTCGGGGCCGGGCAAGCGCGTCCACGGCGTCGAGGGCGGCCGCGAGGAGATCCGCGCCGACTACGTCGTCAACGCCACTGGGGCGTGGGCCGGGCGCATCGGCGACATGGCCGGCGTCGACATCGAGGTTCGCCCCTCGAAGGGCGTCATGACCATCATGAACGTCCGGCAGGTCGACACCGTGATAAACCGCTGTCGGTCCAAGGGCGACGCCGACATCGTCGTCCCCCACGAGACGACCGTTATCCTCGGGACGACCGACGAGGAGGTCGAGGACCCCGAGGACTACCCCGAGGAGCAGTGGGAGGTCGACATGATGATAGACACGCTCTCCGAACTCGTCCCGATGCTCTCGGAGGCCCGCACTATCCGGTCGTTCTGGGGGGTGCGCCCGCTGTACGAACCGCCAGAGGTCGGGAGCGAGGACCCGACGGACATCACGCGCGATTACTTCCTGCTCGACCACACCGAACGGGACAGCCTGGACGGGCTGACCAGCATCGTCGGCGGCAAGTTCACCACCTACCGGATGATGGGCGAGGAGATCAGCGACCACGTCTGTGCCCAGTTCGGTATCGACGCCGACTGTCGGACCGCCGACGTTCCGCTCCCCGGCAGCGAGGATTTTACCGTGCTTCGCGACTACATGGACGAGTTCGGCCTCCGTTCGCCGATCGGTCGCCGCAGTGTCGAGCGGTTGGGTTCCAGAGCCGACGACGTTCTCAAGACCCACGCCCCGAACCCGACGGTCTGTGCCTGCGAGGGTGTCACGCGTGCGGAAGTGCAGGACGCTATCTCACAGTCGGGGTCGGACCTCAACGCCGTCCGCATCCGGACGCGCGCCTCGATGGGCAACTGTCAGGGTGGCTTTTGCTGTCATCGCCTGGCCAGCGAGTTATACGCGTTCGACGCCGACGGGATGGCGGAGGGCGACAGTCCCCGCGAATTCGACGAAGTCACGGTCAGGGGGGCCTGGGACGAACTCCTCCAGGAGCGCTGGAAGGGGCAGCGTCACGCGCTCTGGGGCGAACAGCTCTCACAGGCGATGTTGAACTACGCGCTCCACGCGACGACACAGAACCGCGACCGTGACCCCGCCGACGGCGACCCCGTGGACTTCGCGGCCTTCGACAGCGGTCCCGCAGACACCGACGCCACGACACGCTCAGGCGTCGCGACAGACGGGGGTGAACGCGGTGGCGATTGAGTCGGCGGTGCTCGTGGTCGGTGGCGGCCTGGCGGGGTTGACGAGCGCGCTCGCCGCCGCGCGTGCCGGTGCGGACGTGCGCCTCGTCTCCTACAAACAGAGTACGCTCAGACACGCCTCCGGGCTCGTCGACGTGCTCGGGTACACCCCCGACGGTGACGGCCCACTCCGGGACCCCTACGAGGCGATTCCGGACCTGCCCCTGACACACCCCTATCGCACGGTCGGCGTCTCGACTGTTCGCGACGCGATGTCGCTGTTCGACGAGACCGTCCCCACCTATCGCGGCGACCACACAGACCTGAACGCGCTGGTCCCGACCCACGGCGGGACGATAAAGCCCACTGCGCGATATCCAGCCAGCGCCGCAGCGGGACTTGCGAGCGACGACCGGGACGTCCTCCTCGCGGGGTTCGAATCACTGGTCGACTTCGACGCGCCCCACGCGGCCGCCCACCTGCGGTCGGCTGGCGTCCCCTTCCGGGTTCGCGGCGCAACGATCCGCTTCCCCGGCGACCTGCGCGCCGACGCGAAGGTGACTCGCTACGCCAGACTGCTCGACACCGACGGCGACGTGACCGTGGACGGCCGCGACCGGCCGGTCCGGACTGCGCTCACCGAGCGTGTCGAGAGGGAACTCGACGGCGAAGCACGCGTGGGCGTCCCGGCTATCCTGGGCGACGACCACGCCGCGGCCGTCCGCGAGGACCTCGGCGAGCGACTCGGCGTCGACGTCTTCGAGGTGCCGATGGGGCCGCCGTCGCTCCCCGGACTCCGGCTCGAGGACCGCCTCTTCGAGGCGCTCGACGACGCAGGTGCGAGCTTCGAGACCGGTAATCCGGTCGTCGACTACGACGGTGACGGCCGGATCGAACGAGTGTTTGTCGAGAAGAACGGCGCCCGGATCCCGTTCAGTGCCGAGGAGTACGTCCTCGCGACCGGCGGCCTCGTCGGCAAGGGCGTCGAGTCGAACCGCGAGGGCGTCACCGAGCCGGTCTTCGACTGTCACGTCCCCCACCCGGCCGACCGCTACGACTGGTTCGAGGACGAGGCCTTCGGCGACCACGAGTTCGCCGCCTTCGGCGTCGGTACAGACGACGGACTCCGACCGCTGGACCCGGACGGGAACGTGGAGTTCGAGAACCTCCGGGCCGCGGGATCGGTGCTGGGTGGGTACGACTTCGCCGCCGAGAAGTCCGGGAGCGGTGTCTCGATCGCGACGGGCTACGCCGCCGGTCGCGACGCCGCGGAGGTGGTCGCGTGAGCGACACCGAATCCCCCGGACCGGACGCCAGCGGGGACACGGAGTCGGACCCGTCGTTCGACCCGGCCGAACCGAACACGGGCGACTCGTTCGAACCGGTCGACGTCTTCCCGGACAGCGACGACTTCGACCTCCGACCGGGCGCAGATTCGTGTTACAAGTGCTCGACCTGCGATACGAACTGTCCCGTCGCCGAGGTCGACGACGACTTCCCAGGGCCGAAGTTCCAGGGCCCCGAGCAGTGGCGACTCAAGCAGACCGACGACGACTACGAGGTCGACGACTCGATCATGGACTGCTCGAACTGCATGCGCTGTGACAACGCGTGTCCGTCGGGGGTGCCCCTCTCCCAGATGCACAACACCGCCCGGGGCCAGTACGTCGACGAGCAGATGTCGAAACTGTCGGTCGAGTACTGGCGCAATCGTATCCTCGCGAACTACCGGACGTCGGCCTGGTTCGCGAGCAAGGTCCCGAGGCTCGCCAACTTCGCGATGAACTTCGGGCCGGCGCGCTGGGCGATGGACAAGGCGATGGGGATCACCGACGAGCGCGAGTTCCCCGCCTTCGCCACCGAGACGTTCACCGAATGGTGGGCGAAGCAGGGCGGCGCCGCCGGGTCGAGAGAGCGGGCCCGCGAGGCGAGAGAACGGCGGGGCGACCCCGTCGACGCCGACAAGCAGATCGCCTACTTCCACGGCTGTTACTCGGAGTACAACACTCCCGAGGTGGGCAAGGCGCTCGTCCGAGTCTACGAACACTTCGGCTACGAGGTCGTCGTCCCCGACCAGGGGTGTTCGGGCACCCCGATGTTCGCCAACGGCATGGTCGACGACGCACGCCGCCACGCCGAGGTGAACGTCTCCTCCATGTCGGACCTGGTCGATGAGGGCTACGATGCCATCGCCTCCTGTACCTCCTGTTCGATGGCGCTCCGACAGGAATACCCCGAACTGTTCGACATCGAGGGGATCGACGACGTGGCCACACACACGTTCGAGTCGGTCGAGTACCTCCGCATCCACGAGGACCTGGTGGACGAGGTCCGCGAGGCCGAGGTAGATGACGAGCTCGCCGAGGAGTTCGCCTATCACGCGCCCTGTCACGCGCGCAACCAGGGACTGGACCGCCAGGCGGTCGAACTGTTTCGGGACCTGGACGGGGCGGAGATCGAGGACGTCGGCGAGTCGTGTTCGGGCATCTCGGGCACCTACGGCTGGAAGTCGGAGAAATACGAGAAGTCGATGGCCATCGGTGAGGAGATGTTCGACCACATGGACCACGCCGCGGGCGAGACCGGCATGACGGAGTGTCCCACCTGTGCGATGCAGATGGAACACGGGACCGGCTACGAGGTCCGCCACCCGCTGGAGTTGCTGGAAGCCGCGCTGGTGGAGTAAGCGGGCCGTTCGGGCCGTCCATTGGCGAACAGGCGACACACTCCGTCCACGAACCGGTGTGTCGCGCTCCCGCGAACCGGCCCGTGGCGATTCTCAGCGCATGGGGCCGGTGGTCGCCCGTTCCGACTTGAACCTTCGGACCGGCGAGTCTGTGGTCGGAGCGGCTAACCGGTGTTTTTCATCCCGGCGGCGATGCCCTGCACGGTGAGCCGGAGCGTCCGTTTCTCCGATTCGGTGAGGTGAGATTGTGAGAGCAGTTTGACCTGCAGGAGGTTGAGGGGGTCGACGTAGGGGTTACGTCGTTCGAGGTTCTCCTGGAGCCAGTCGCGCTGGACGAGGCTATTCTGACCGGAGATCTCCCGGACGACCTCGACGCCGTCCTCGTACTCCTGGCGGATGCCCGGGAAGAACCGCTCGCGTAGCTCCGCGGGCGCGAGGTCGGCGTACTCCTCGGCGATGTCCATCTCAGACCGGGCGAGCGCCATCGAGGCGCGGTCGAGCATCGTCCGGAAGAAGGGCCACTCCGCGTACATCTCCCGGAGCGTCTCCACGTCGCCGCCGTCGTCGAGGTATGCCTGCAGCCCGGTCGCGAGTCCGTACCAGCCGGTGATGATACAGCGGGCCTGCGTCCAGGAGAACACCCACGGGATTGCGCGCAGGTCGTCGACGCTGCGGTCCTCGCTGCGGGAGGCCGGACGCGACCCCATGTTGAGGTCCTCGATGACGGTGATGGGCGTGACCGCCTCGAAGAAGTCGACAAAACCGTCGGTCTCCAGCAGGTCGACGTAGGCCTCGCGTGCCACCTCGGCGGAGGTCTCCATTGCTTCGGTCCACGCCTCGGGGACGTCCTCGGTGGGCTGGACCATCGCGTTGTGGCGGGCGCGCATCTGGGCGTCGAGCATCTGTTCGAGGTTTCGCTCGGCGATGCGGCTGTTGGCGTACTTCTCGGAGATGGCCTCGCCCTGCTCGGTGAACTTGATCTGGCCCGAGACGGTCTCGTTGGGCAGAGCGAGCATCGCGGCGTTCATCGGACCGCCACCACGGGAGATCGAACCGCCGCGGCCGTGGAACAGGCGCATTTCGACGTCGTAGTCGTCGGTGATCGTCGCGAGTCGGCGCTGGTTGCGGAAGAGACTCCAGTTCGCCGCCAGGAAGCCGTTCTCCTTGTTGGAGTCCGAGTAGCCGAGCATGATCTCCTGGACGCCGCCCCGTGCCTCGAGTGCCTGTTCGTAGGCCTCGTTCTCGAACAGCGTCCCCATGATACGGCGTGCGCCGTCGAGGGCGTACTTCGATTCGAGGAGCGGCACGACGTCCAGTCCGCAGTAGCCCGGGAGCTCGACGATGCCAGCCTGGTCTGCGAGAAAGAGCACTTCCAGGACGTGTGAGGGTTCCTCACACCAGCTGATACAGTAGGTGTCGATGGCCTGGACGCCGTACTCCCGTTGCCACTCGGCGGTACGGTCGAACCGCTCCAGGACTCTCACGGCGTCGTCCGAGAGGCCGGTCGTGTCCTCGGTGTCGACGACAGGTTCGTCCTGGAGGATCGCCTCGGTGAGAAAGTCGACACGTTCGTCCTCGCCCATCGCGGCGTAGTCGATGCCCTCGTCGTCGATGGCTTCCGCGATGGTGTCGGTGTGCATCTTCCGGTGGTCACGCAGGTCCAGGCTGGCGAGCGTGAACCCGAACGTGTCCGCGGTCCGGTAGAGCGGGTCGACGTGGGTCTCGGCGATGACCTCCGCACCGTTCGCTCGCAGGCTCTCGGCGACGACTTCGACGTCCTCGAGGAACTCCTCGACGGAGTCGTATCCGCCCGAACGGACGTCGTCGACCCGCAGGACACTCTCGCGCATCAGCTTGAGTTTCTGCCGGTAGGGTTCGTCCGGGTACCGTTCGCGAGCTTCACTGGCAGCGCCGGGGAGCTTCTCGCGATGGGCGTCGAGGCACTCGTCGAAGCGCTCGCCGGTGTCGATCTGGCTCGCGTCCTGCGTGAGTACGCCGGAGAGTTCCTTGAGGCGGTCGCGATAGAGCGGAAGGGCGGCAGACCGCTGGCGTTCGAGCGTCTCCTCGGTGACGTCGGGCGTGACGTACGGGTTGCCGTCGCGGTCGCTGCCGGCCCACGACCGGAACTCGTAGAGTTTCGGCACGTCCACGTCGTCGTCGAACTCCTCGTCGACGGCGGCCTCGAGCGCGTCGTACACTTCGCTGATGACCTCGAAGAGGACGTTCTCGACGTACCACTGGACGTTGAGCGCCTCGTCGGTGACCTCCGGACGGCGGTCGCGGACCTGTGGCGTCTGCCAGAGACTCGTGACTTCCGCCTCGAGGTCTCGTTCGACCGACCGCTCTTCTGGGTCGGTCAGTCGGTGTTCGTCGAGTTCGCGCAGGCGAGCCGAGACCGAGCGGAGTTTCGCCTTGACGGTCTTGCGGCGGGCCTCGGTGGGGTGGGCGGTGAACGTGGGCTGGATGAGCACGTCGTCGAGGATAGTTTCCACCGTCTCGGCCGAGAGATCGCGCGAGGCGAGTTCCTCGACGGCGGCGTGGACGCTGTCTTCGAGGGTCCCCTCGTGTGCGCCCTCGCGGATCTCCCTGACTCGCTGGCGCTCCTCGGCGAGGTTGATGAGCTCGAAGTAGGTGGTGAAGGCGCGGGCGACGACGTCCTCCTCCTCCGGAGAGAGGTTCGCGAGCGTCTCTCTGACCACGGAGCGGTCCTCGGCGTCACCGCGGCGGTAGTCGATCGCGGCCGTCCGGATCTGCTCGATAGTTCGAAACGCGGATTCGGAGCTCTGCTCGGTGATGATATCGCCCAGCAACTCGCCCAGCTCCCGCACGTCCTGGTTGATCTCTCGACCGTGCAATTCCATGGCACAGTCTGTGCCAGCGACCAACTAAACTGTAGCGGATTCCCGATATCTTCAGGGTCGTATCTGATAGACACCGGCAATTCCCGATGAGCCCGTCGTATCTGACTTTCTGTTCTCTCGAACATCTATATTTTACCCTCAGAACAGGCACTGTTCTCTATTATGAAATATAGTTTTGTGAGCGGTCGAACTACCGTGGACAGTGCGACGGGGCGCGCGGAGGTTCACACGTGAACGTCCTGCTTGAAGGGGAACGGGGCCGGAGGATATTCCATGGCCTACGCCACGAACGACGGGGTGCGGATCTACTACGAGGAGGCGGGACCGGCCGACGCCGAGACGGTCGTCTTCGTCGAAGGACTCGCCTACGGGACGTGGATGTGGAACTGGCAACGCGAGCCACTCACAGGGGAGTACCACACGGTGGTCCTGGACAACCGCGGTACCGGCGACTCCGATACGCCGGAGGGGCCCTACACCGTCGAGGAGATGACGGGCGACGTCGAGGCGGTCCTCGACGACGCCGGTGTCGAGGCCGCCCACGTCGTCGGTGCGAGCCTCGGCGGGATGATCGCACAGGAGTACGCCCTCTCCTACGACCGCGCACGTTCGCTCTCTCTGTTCTGTACGACACCCGGCGGCGAGGCCGCGGTCCCGATCCCCGAGGAGACGCAGGCCAGAATGCTGAACGTCCCCGAGGAGTACGGCCCGGCCGAGACGATCCGCTACAAGATGGAACCGGCGTTCACCGGGGAGTTCTGGGAGGCGAATCCAGAGGTCGTCGACCGGATCGTCGAGTGGCGACTCGACACCGACCCCAGCGGTGAAGCGTACGAGTGGCAGAGCGCTGCGGCGGTGGCCTTCGACGCGAGCGACAGGTTAGCGGAGATCGACGTACCGACGCTCGTGGTGCACAGCACCGAGGACAGAGTCCTGCCCGTCGAGAACGCCCACCTGCTCGCCGAAGGTATCGAGGGAGCGACTCTCGAGACGATCGAAGGTGGCTCGCACCTGTTTTTCGTCGAGGACGACGAACTGGTGACCGACCAACTCCGGGGGTTCCTGGCGGATGTCTGATGAGGGTGACGAGAGTGATGGAGAGCGTGACGTGGCCGAACGCGGCGGCGGCGAGCGTCACGGAGGGTATCACGGACCGCAGTCGTGGGTCGGGGACCTGAGCGGTCGTCGGGCGTCGCTGACACCCCATCGCGTCGGTCTCGTCGACGCCACGACCGGTCGGGAGTTCACGTACGCCGATCTGGACCGGCGGGCGACCCGGACGGCCGCGTGGCTCGACGAGTTCGGAGTTCGTGCTGGCGGTTCAGCCAGCACGGAGGGCGGGGACGACAGGACGGGCGGACGAGTGGCGGTCGTCTCGCGCAACCGGCCGGAACTGGTCGATCTCTTCTTCGCGACCGGCAAGACCGGCGGGGTCCTCGCGCCGCTCTCGTACAGGCTCGCACCGCCGGAACTCGCGGAACTGCTCTCGAACGTCGACCCGGAACTGGTCGTGGTCGAGGAACCGTTCGCCGACGACGTCTCGGCGGCACTGGACCACGACGCGTGGACCGGCGACTGCCCGGTGCGGTCGCTGGCTGTCGAGGGAAGTGTAGAGGAGAGCAGCGAGGCGGGTTCCGTCGAGACGACGTGGCCGCGCGTCGGCGACGGTGTCCCGGCAACGGCGAGTTACGAGGGGCCGGACGTCGCCCCGGGCGACCCCCGCCTCTTCTTGCACACCGGCGGGTCGACGGGCATCCCGAAAGAGACGGTACTCAGCCACGAGGCGGTGGTGTGGAACTCCATGAACACGCTCACCGCGTGGGGGATCCGCTCGGACGACGTCACGCCACTCACGTTCCCGATGTTCCACACGGGCGGGTGGAACGTCATCACCGTCCCGGCCTTCCACATGGGCGGCGAGGTGGTCATCGCCCGCGAATTCGACCCCGGACAGGTGCTCTCTGTCGTCGACGACCGCGGCGCCACAGTGCTGGTCGCCGTGCCCGCCGTGTTGCGGATGATGGTCGAACACGACCGCTGGGCGTCGACGGACCTCTCGACGCTGCGGTTCGCCAAATCCGGGGGTGGGCCCTGCCGCGAGTCGGTCATGGACGCCTGGTGGGACCGCGACGTCGACCTCTCGCAGGGCTACGGCCTCACCGAGTGTGGCCCCAACAACTTCGCGATGCCCGAGGGCTGGCCCCGCGAGAAGAGCGACACCGTCGGCGTGCCCAACCCCCACGTCGACGCTCGCGTCGTCGAAAACGGAGAGGAGTGTGGCCCCGGCGAGATCGGCGAACTGCAACTCCGGTCGCCCCACGCCGCCGACCGGTACTGGCGGGCGCCCGAGGAGACGGCCGAGACGTTCGGTACCGGTTCGGAGGGGTGGCTCTCGACCGGTGACCTCGCGCGCGTCGACGAGGACGGCTACGTCAGCATCGAGGGACGCAAGAAGAACATGTACGTCAGCGGCGGCGAGAACGTCTATCCCGCGGAGGTAGAGGACGCCGTCGCGGACCATCCTGCCGTCTCCGAGGCCGTCGTGATCCCCGTGCCCGACGAGCAGTGGGGACAGGTGGGCAAAGCCGTCGTGGAGCCCGCCGAGGGGGCCGACGACCTCGCCGTCGCGGACCTCTCGACGTTCCTCGACGGGCGACTCGCGCGGTTCAAACACCCGAAACACCTGGCGTTCGTCGAGGAGATGCCGACGAGCGGCCCCTCGAAGATCGACCGCGAGGCGGTCGCAGACGAGTTCGGGGAGTGACGACCCGGGGGAAAATCGTGTCGATGCAGAATTACTACGATAATTTATAATGTTCAAGGGAGTATGAGGGGCTGGAGCCCAGGCACATGATCGACATCTCGATGGACATGGAGCAGTACGACTGCCCGTTCATCGACACCACGACCGACTACGACGTGGCGTTCGCGTCGGTCCACCGCGAGTTCGACCGGACCAGCCGGGAGTTCGAGACGCGGATGGTCGTCGAGGGTGCGGACCGTGGTGCGCTGACGAACGGGCTGGACGCGCTCCGTGACCACGAGAACATGCGCGAGTACGCGCTGGTCAGGCGACGGGACGACGTGGCACAGATCCGGACGGTCATCGGAGAGACCGACGCCATGGGAGCGATCCGAAGCCACGACGGGTACATCACCGGTCCGTTCCACATCGCCGAGGGCAGCGAGGTCTGGCACGTCGGCTTCGACCGGGCGGACGACGCCGACGACGGCCTCGCCGCGCTGGAGCGACACAACGAGTTCGACGTCGTCGAACGGCAGAACACCGCGATGCCCGACATCCAGGACATCGTCCAGAACGCCGGTGCCGCCATGACGCTCATCGACGGCTGCCAGGAACTCTCCGAGACCGAACGCGAGACTCTCGAGACGGCCGCCTCGTCGGGCTACTTCGAGACGCCCCGGGACGCCACGCTGGGGACGCTCGCCGACGAGTTCGACGTCTCGAAACCCGCCGTTTCGAAGAATCTCCGGCGGGGCCAGCGCAAGATGATCGAACGCGTCGTCGACGCGCTGCAGGACCTGGACGAGAGCTGAAGACGACCACCGGCCACGACGAAGGGGCTGACCCTCGTATCGGTGTTTTTCGGCAGTGATCGAGCGTCTGGGCCGAACGGTATCAACTGGCGTTTACATGTTAACCCCTGCCAATATGCGGGTCAGGGACGTACGAATAGTGCGTATGAGTGGACCAGTAACGCGACGGCGATTGCTGAAAGGGCTCGGGGCGACCGGCGTGGCCGGCCTGGCCGGCTGTACCGGGAACGGAGACTCGACACCGACCGACGGCGGCGATGGCGGAGACGGTGGTGGCGGTGACGGCGGCGACGGCGGCGACGGCGGCGACGGCGGCGACGGCGGTGACGGGAGTGACATGACTCCAACCGAAACAGCTACGCCGGCGGGAACCCCCAGCGGTAGCGTGTCCGGAACAGTGCGGATCGGCGTCCTGCAGCCGATGTCCGGCGACCTCCAGTATTACGGCCAGCAGAGCATCTGGGGATTCCTCTCCGGGCTCGCGCACAAGGCAGACTCGGACCCGCCGGCAGACGTCGGGACCGGGACGACGACCTACTCGGTCGGCGACGTCGACTACGAGTTGCTCGTGAGGGACACCCAGTTCGCCGCGGAGACGGCCGAGTCGGCCGCCGAGACGCTCGTCCGCCAGGACGACGTCGACATGCTCTTTGGCTGTTCTTCCTCCAGCGCGGCCCGCCGGGTCGTCACCAACATCGTGAATCAGGCGAACGTGCCCTACGTCGCCGGCCCGGCGGCCTCGGCCTCACTCACGTCGGACGGTGAGACGTGTAGCGACCTCGTCTATCGGGCCAACGAGAACACGGCGATGGACGCCCGCTCGGGCGGCAAGTACGTCGCCAACGAGACTGACGTCACGAGAGTGTACCTCTTCGGCGCCGACTACAGTTTCGGTCGGGCCGTCGTCAACAACTACCGGACGGTTCTCGAGAACGAAGGCGTCGAGATCGTCGGCGAGCGCTTCGTCGAACGCGGGTATTCGGAGTGGGACGGACTGCTCGACAACGCCGTCGAGGAAGGCGCCGAGGGCATCGTCGGCGGGTTCACCGTCGTCACCCTGCCCGCACTCTTTAGCTCGTTCCTCTCGGGTGACTACGACTTCCGTGCGTTCGGCGGCTTCGCCACCCAGATCACCAACACCGTCGTCGGCAACACGATGAAACAGGTGCTGGGCGAGCCACTGACGGCCGAGAAGATACAGGACTCGAAGCTCGGGCCGTTCACGACCCGGTATCACTGGAACCAGTACGACAACGCGATCAACGACAGCTTCGTCGACAGTTACTCGTCGGTGTACGGACTGCCGCCGGATCTCTTCACCGCAGGGACGTTCACGGCGGCTTCGGCCATCCACCAGGCGGTCGAGGCGTCGGGGTCGACGAGCGCGATGGACATCGCCGAGGGCCTCAAGGGCATGACGGTCACCGACACGCCGAAAGGCGAGAACGCCTACACCTTCCAGGAGTACAACAACCAGGCACGCTCGGAGATGACCGTCGCGGACCCCATCCCGACGACCGACGAGTGGAGCGACAGCTGGGGGGCGGCGATCATGCCCAGCGAACCCGTCGCTCGCATCAGTCGCGACGAGGTGACGATCCCGGCAGACAGCGACGATATGAACTGCTCGCTGTGACATGCTGCGCACCCGTGGTCTCACCAGGGAGTTCGGCGGCCTGACCGCCGTCGACAGCGTCGACTTCGAACTCGGCGACGAACTCTGTTCGCTCATCGGCCCCAACGGCGCCGGCAAGACGACGTTCTTCGACCTGCTGACGGGCGTGCTGGAACCGACCGCCGGCACAGTCGAACTGCGCCGGACAGCGACTGGCGGGTCAGTCGGGGCGTCGAGCGACGCCAGCGGCGCCACCGGGAACGCGGGGAACGGCGAGTGGGTCGACGTCACCGGCGTCTCGCCCGCCGAAACGGCGACGATGGGTATCCACCGGTCCTATCAGATCACGAACGTCTTCCCGACGGCCTCGGTGCTGGAGAACGTCCGCGTCGCCGCCCAGGCCCACGGCGAGCACCGCGCGACGTTCTGGCGGAACGTCGACGCCTACGACGAGTACGTCGAGGAGGCCCACGACATACTCGAGCGAGTCGGGTTGACCGACCGCGCGACCGACCCGGCGGGCGACCTCAGCCACGGTGCCGGTCGCCAGCTCGAGGTGGCCATCGCGCTCGCGGGCGACCCGGACGTGCTCCTGCTCGACGAACCGAACGCGGGCGTCTCCTCCGAGAGCGTCGACGACATCATCGCGCTCATCGAGGACGTCGCCGAGGACCACGCCGTCCTGCTCGTCGAGCACAACATGGACATCGTGATGGAAGTCTCCGACAGGGTAGTCGTCCTCAACCGGGGCGAGGTCATCGCCGACGACGACCCCGCCGCGGTCCGCGAGGATCCCGCAGTGCGGGAGGCCTACCTCGGCGGGTACGAACCCGGCGAACTCGACGGGAAGAACAGACAGTCGAGGGACGACGACGCCGGCACGGGAGGTGTCGCGTGACGCTCCTCGAGGTCGACGGCGTCCAGACCTACTACGGGGAGAGTCACATCCTGGAGGGCGTCTCGCTGGAGGTCGACGAGGGCGAAGTCGTCGCGCTGGTCGGCCGCAACGGCGTCGGCAAGACGACGACGCTGCGGACGATCATGCAGCTGACGCCGCCCCGCGAGGGCAGTGTCAGCTATCGCGGCGAGGAACTCGTCGGACTCCGGACCCACGAGGTGGCCGACCGCGGCGTCGGCTGGATCCCCGAGGACCGGCGGATCTTCTCGCAGCTCACCGTCGAGGAAAACGTCCGCGTGGCCGTCCCCGACGGCGAGGACGTCGACGCCACCGTCGAGTTCGCCTTCGAGACGTTCTCCGAACTCGATTCGCATCGCGGTCGAGACGCCGGCACGCTCTCGGGCGGGCAACAGCAGATGCTCGCCATCGCCCGAGGGCTCGTCGGCGAGAACGACCTCCTGCTGGTCGACGAACCCAGCGAGGGACTGGCGCCGCAGATCGTCGCCGACGTCGCACAGGCGCTCGCCGACGCCGCGACGGAGACGACGCTCCTGCTCGTCGAACAGAACCTCCCGCTGGCACTCGACCTCGCCGACCGGTTCTACGTCCTCGACAACGGCCGGGTCGTCGACGACGGTGACGCCAGCGAGGTCTCTGCCGACGACGAACGCCTCCGGAGGTATCTCTCCGCATGACTCCCGTCGACCCGGCCGCCGTAGACCTCACACTCGGCGTCCTGCAGAGCGGGACGAGTTTCCTCGACGGCTTGGGACAGTTCCTGCGTCTGGACACGCTCGTCTCGGTGTTCGTCGAGGGACTCGCGAAGTCGGCCATCTACGTGATGATCGCCGGCGGACTCACCCTGATATTCGGGCTGATGGGCGTGCTCAACTTCGCCCACGGCACGCTGACGATGCTCGGTGCGTACGTCGCCGGCGTCGTCATGGTGCTCGTCGTCGGCAGCGCGACCGGTCAGATCGGCCGGGTGCTGGCGTTTTTCGGCGCGCTCGCCGTCGTCTTCCTGCTCGTCGGCGGCTTCGGGAGCGTCGTCGAGGTCGGCCTCATCCGCAAACTCTACGACCGGCCGCCGATCGCCCAGATACTCCTCACCTTCGGCGTCGCACTCGTGCTCGAAGAGGCGGCCCGGATCGTCGTCCTCTTCTACGGCCTCCAGCCGACCAGCGAGTGGCAGGAGGCGCTCGGGACCAAGCCCGCCCTGCTCGCGACGCGACACACCATCGGCCCGCTCTCGATCCGCGGGCTCGCGCTGTTCGAGATCGCCATGGGCGTCGTCACCGTCGCGGGCATCTGGGCTTTTCTCACGCGGACGCGCTACGGCCTGTTCATCCGGGCCGGGAGCGAGGACGCGGAGATGGCCGAGGCGCTCGGGATCGACGTCCGGCGCGTCTTCACCGTCGTGTTCGCGCTCGGTGCCGGCATCGCCGGCATCGCCGGCGCGGTCCTCATGTGGGACCAGATCTGGGGTGCGAACGTCCCGCTGGCGGCCGAGACGCTGCTCCCGGCGTTCGTCGTCGTCATCATCGGCGGCCTCGGGACCTTCCGGGGCACAGTGGTCGGTGCACTGATCGTCGGCATGGTCGACGCGGTGACGACGTGGTGGTTTATCAACGTCGTTACGTGGACGTGGCTGCCCGACGTCGCCGTCTTCCTCATCCTCGTCGGGATGCTGATACTGAAACCACAGGGCCTGTACGGGGTCGAGGAGGTGGGCGGCCATTAGCTCCGCCGACGCGGACTCCTCGACGGCAGTACTCGCCCGGGTCCGGACCGCCTGGCCGGTCAGGCACCTCCGCGACCAGCCCGCACACCTGCTGGTCATCCTCGCGCTGGTCGCCTATCCCGGGTTCTATCACCTGGTGACGAACTCGCCGGTATCGGCCGAGGCCGTGGCGCTCCTGCCCCGGATGCCGACGATGATCGCCCTGCTGTACTTCGGCCTGTTCGCGATGTCATTCGACTTCATCAGCGGCTACACCGGCTACCTCTCTTTCGGCCACGCCGCCTTCTACGGCACCGGCGCCTACTTCGTGATCCTCGTCGCCAACGGGAAGATCCCGCTCCTCCCACCGGGAACGCCCTTCATGATCTCGCTCGTTCTGGGCGGCCTGCTCGCGGCTGTCCTCGCGCTGCTGATCGGGCTGGTCTCGTTCAGGCTTTCGGGCGTCTACTTCGCGATGATCACGCTCGGGTTCGCGCAGGTCATGTACGTGTTCGTCCGGGGCTGGGACTACGTGGCGAGCAACCCGCGCGACGGCCCGACCGTCGGCTCCACCCACTCGGAGGGGTTCCAGATCGGCGTCCCCTACGTCGACCAGTTGAACCTCGCCATCGGATCCTTTAGCGGCGACGAGGTCGAACTCCTGGGCCACACGCTCGGGACCTACACCACCTCCTTCTACATGGTCGGGCTGGTCGCGCTGGTGTCGTACTTCGCGATGCAGCGGATCGTCCACTCGCCGTTCGGCCGCGTCATGGTCGCTATCCGGGACAACGAGGAGCGCGCCGAGGCCGTCGGCTACGAGACGTTCCGGTACAAGCTCGGCGCGTTCGTCGTCAGCGGCTTCTTCGGCGGTATCGCCGGCGGCCTCTTCGCCGGCTACGCTCGCTCGGTCACCCCCGAGAGCACGTTCTACTTCCTCACCACCGGCGACGCGCTCCTGGCGAGTATCATCGGCGGCTTCGGGACGCTCGCCGGCCCACTGTACGGACACCTCTTCGACGAGACGGTCCGCGAGTTCCTCTCGAACGAGGGGCTGGGCGGCGGACTCCTGCCGTACCTCCGCGGCAGACTCGGCGAGGGGCTCCTGAGTACGGAGATCTTCGGCGGGCTCACCGTCGAGGGGGCGATCACGGCCGCGCTCAACGGCCACGCGGCGCTGTACGTGGGTATCGTGTTCGTCCTGTTCGTCCTCTATCTCCCGAACGGCATCCTGGGGTCACTCCGTGCCCGCGTCGGTGGGCGACTCTCCCAGCGACTCGCTGACCGACTGTGGGGGGACCGATGACGGTCCACCTCACCGGCATCGGGACGCACGTTCCCGACGACCGACTGACCGGAGCGGAGATCGCCGAACGAAGCGGCGTTCCCGAGGACATCGTCGTCGAGAAGATGGGCGTCGTCGAGAAGCGCGTCTGTCGCGGAGAGGGTGACCACCCGAGCGACATGTGTGTCGCCGCGGCACGCGAAGCGCTGGCCGAGGCCGGTATCGCTCCCGAGTCGCTCGACGCAGTGCGCTATCACGGCAGCGAGTACAAGGACTACGTCGTCTGGAACCTCGCGGCGGACGTCGCCGACCGCATCGACGCGACTGAGGCCTACGCCTCCGAGTCCTACGCGCTGTGTGCCGGCGCGCCCGTCGCCGTCCGCGAAGTCGCGGCCCAGCTCGAAGCCGACGCGCTCGACAGGGTGTTGCTCCTCGCCGCCAGTCGCGAGGAAGACCTCGTGGACTACGACGACCCAGACACCTCCTTTACCTTTAATTTCGGGAGCGGCGCGTCGGCGTTCGTCCTCGAGAGCGACGCGGCGGTCGCGTCCGGTGTCGACGGTGCTCGGTCACCCGATAGCGACCGAACGCTCGCGACGGTCGAGGCGAGCGCCGCAGTGACCGACGGGAGTTTCTCGCGCGACGTGGTGATGCCGGGCGGTGGGACCCGACACCCGTCCTCCCGGGAGACGGTCGACGGCGAGATGCACGCGCTCCGTGTCCCCGACCACGAGTCGATGAAAGAGCGTCTGGGCGAGGTGAGTCTCGCGAACTTCCTCGAGGTGACCGACACCGCGCTGGAACGGTCCGGTCGATCCCGGGAAGACCTGGATTTCGCCGCGATCACCCACATGAAACGTTCGTTCCACGAGTACCTCTGTGACGAACTCGGCCTCGGCGAGCGCGAGCAGTACTACCTCGACGAGTACGGGCACGTCCAGGCGGTCGACCAGGCGCTGGCGACCAGCGAAGCACGCACGCGCGACTGGTTCGACGCCGGCGACACGGTCCTCTATCTCGCCGCCGGGACCGGCTACACCTGGGCCGCGACTGTGCTGGAGTGGCGATCCTGAGGACGTCACTCGGCCGTTCGACGGGAATCCCGCACTCGGCGCCGACCGGCTACTAAAAATTTACTCGTTTCCGGATTCACATCACTTATACGGGATGGGGTAGCCCGTTCCCACATGGACCTCAGGACGTACTTCGACGATTTCACCGAGAAGGACTGGCCGAGAGCGGACGAGGGGACGGTCAGGTTCGCGATGGTCGGACTGGGCTGGTGGACGATGGACCACGCCATCCCGGCGACGAACAAACTCGAGCACCTGGAGACGACGACCGTCGTCAGTTCGACGACGGAGAAGGCCCAGGGAGTCGCCGACGACCACGAGACGATAGAGCACGCGCTGACCTACGACGAGTTCCAGGACGGTGAGGCGGTCGACGCCTACGACGCCGTCTACATCGCGACGCCGAACGCGCTGCACCTGCCGTACGTCGAGACGGCCGCCGAGTACGACAAGGCCGTCCTCTGTGAGAAGCCCATCGAGGCCAACGCCGAGCGCGCGGAGCGACTCACCCAGGCAGCGAGCGACATCACCATCGGCCTGGAGTACCGGATGCACATCCAGCCGGCCGTCCGGACGATGCGCGAACTCGTCGCCGAGGGGTTCATCGGCGACGTGACGCACGTCCACGGCGACATGTCGCAGTTGCTCATGGAGATAAACGACAACCCCGACCAGTGGCGGCTCAACCCCGACCTGGCGGGTGCGGGCGGGTCGGTCACCGACCTGGGGGTCTACTCCATCAACACGACGCGGTACGTCATCGGTTCGGACCCCGTCGCTGTCACCGGTGCCACCTGGAGCGGGACGGAGCCGTTCACGTCGATCCCGGACGAGCGGTCGGCCTTCACCGTCGAGTTCCCCGACGGCGTCCTGGGGTCGTTCACGGCCAGCCAGAACGCCCACCGCACGAGTCACCTGCGGGTCGTCGGCACCGAGGGCGAACTCCTGCTGGACGACGCCTTCCTCGGCGACGAACGCGTGCTGACCGTCCAGCGCGGTGACACCACGATCACCACCGAGTTCGAACAGATCGAGGAGACCGAGCGGTCGCTGGAGTTCTTCGCGGACCACGTCCTCACCGGGACGCCCATCGAACGCGACGCCGAGCACGGCCTCGTCGACCAGTACGCCATCGACGCCGTCTACGAGTCCGCCGAGCGAGGCGAGCGCGTCGAACTCGACTACTGAACCGACGTACGACTCGATCAACCAGCAGTCCTCACGGGGGACCAGTACCTTCAACGGTGCGCCGGCGAAACGTCCGGCATGGCACCCGCGAAATCTCACACGCTGCCGAGCGGCGACGAACTCCCGGCGCTGGGCCTCGGGACCTGGCAACTCGACGGCGACACGGTCAAAGAGAGCGTCCACGCCGCGCTCGATGCGGGCTACACGCACATCGACACCGCAGAGGGCTACCGGAACGAGGCCGAGATCGGTAAAGCCCTCACCGAACACGACCGCGACGACGTCTTCCTCACCTCGAAGGTGCTGGCGAAGAACCTCAACTACGACTCGGTCATCGAGGCCTGCGAGGACTCGCTGGCCCGACTCCGCACCGATTACCTCGACCTCTATCTGATCCACTGGCCGAACCCGGCCATCTCGCTGCGCGAGACCCTCGACGCGATGGCGACGCTCCACGACGAGGGACTGGTCCGCAACGTCGGCGTCTCCAACTTCTCGGCGTATCAACTCTCCTGTGCCCACCACATCAGCGACGTCCCTATCGCTGTCAACCAGATCGAGTTCCACCCCTGGCTCCAGCGACCGGACATCGTCGATTACTGCCGCGAGACCGACACCGTCGTCGAGGCCGCGGCGCCGCTGGCCCGCACGGAGATCTTCGAAGACGAGGTCGTCCAGGACCTCGCGGAGACGTACGACGTCTCGCCGGCACAGGTCGTCATCAGGTGGGGCATCGAACGGGACATCGTCGTCCTGCCCAAGTCGTCCTCGCCCGAACACGTCCGCTCGAACGCCGACCTCGACTTCGAGCTGGACGAGGCCGACCTGGCGGCGATAGACGAGCGTGACCGCGACCACCCCGTTTACGACCACCCGGCGCGGGACTGGTCGAGCGACGTCTACGGTATCAACCAGTAGTCGAACGCCCGGCTACTCGCTGGCGATCAGGTCGTCGGCCACCATGTCCATCAGCTGGTCGGCGAGGTCCGGGTCGACGCTCGCGACGTCCTCGCCGTCGTGGAGGCGGTCGTTGTGTGCTTCGACCGTCTCCGCGAGGTCGTCCAGTGCCACCCGCGTCTCGGTCCCACACTCCGGACAGACCACGGGAACGTCCACGTCGTCGGTCTCTGACATACCACTCTCTCGAACCCCCGTCGTGAAAACTGAGACGGTTCGGCCCGGTCGCCGGAGACTGCCTCGTTCCGTACCGAAACCCGCCGAGCGTGCCAGCTATCGGCGGTCATCGACCCGTCGACGAACCCTCTCGAGTTCCTCGCGAGTGTTCACGTTCGTGACTGCACTGGCGAGTGACGACTCGACGCCCGCGGCATCGACGCGTTCGACACGGTCCAGTCGGTCGAGGAGTCCGCGTGGTCCCTGGCTGCCCAGTTCGGTGGCCAGTTCCAGCACGCGGTCGCGCCGGTAGAGCGCGAGCATCGGCTGGTCGTGACCAGCGACGACCGGGACGACGGCGTCGACGTCGGCGGCGACACGACCGACGAGCGCCTCGACAGCGTCGACGGTGACCAGCGGCATATCACAGCCACAGCCGAGCAACCACCGGGAGGACGAGCGTCGAGCGGCCGCGAGGAGACCCGAAAGCGGCCCGTCGAGCGAGGGGGCGTCGGTCACCACGGTCAGGTCGTTAGCGTCGAGTCCGAGCGTCCGTGCGAGTCGCTCGCTCTGCCGGTCGGTGGCGACGGCGAGTATCGGCACCGGGTCCGTGGCCGCCGCGACGGCGTCCAGAACGTGGGCCAGCAACGGCCGGCCGTCGAGGTCCGCGAGTGCCTTGTCGCCGTCGCCGAACCGCTCGCTGTCGCCCCCCGCGAGGACAACTGCCTGTATCCTCGGCGTGTCTGTCATCGTCCGGGGTACTCGTTCCACGTATATGTCGCTACCCCCCGGGTGAGTGTTCCGGTCGGTCGCTAGCTACTTGAGCGAGGACGCCCCACGTCGACCCATGCAGGTGCTCGCCGTCGCGGGACCGTCGGACTCGGGGAAGACCACGCTCGTCGAGCGACTCGTCGAGCGGTTGCGCGAGCACGGCCGGGTCGCGACGGTCAAACATCTCCGGACCGATCCCGCGGTCGATACCGAGGGCAAGGACACCGCTCGCCACCGGGCTGCGGGGGCCGACGTCACCTACGGGATCACGGACGATGCCGGCTGGTTCGCGACAGGACGCGAACTGACGCTCGCGGAGACGCTCGACGACCTCGCCCCAGAGTACGACTACGCTCTCGTCGAGGGCTACAGCAGTGTCGACCTCCCGACGGTCGCGCTCGGTGGTCGCGACCACGCCGGCGAGACTGTCGTTAGCGCACCGGAAGCCGATGCCGTCGACGTCGATTCGCTCGTCGAGAGGGTCGAGGACCTCGAACCGTACGAGTCACTGGGGTCGCTCGTCGCCGAGGTCGAGCGCTCGCCCGACGCCCGCTACGCGGGTGCGATCGCGACGTTCACCGGTCGCGTCCGTCGCCAGGAAGACGCCGGGGACCCGCCGACGGAGTACCTCGAGTTCGAGAAGTACGAGGGCGTCGCCGCCGAGCGGATGGCCGATATCCGCGACGACCTGGAGGACCGCGAGGGCGTCCACGAGGTTCGCATGCACCACAGAACCGGCGTCGTCGAGTCGGGGGAGGACATCGTCTTCGTGGTCGTCCTCGCGGGCCACCGTCGGGAGGCTTTTCGCACAGTGGAGGACGGTATCGACCGCCTCAAAGACGAGGTGCCACTGTTCAAGAAGGAAGTCACCGTCGAGGAGGAGTTCTGGCGTCACGAGCGACCGGAGTAACTGTGTAGCGGGACTGCCAGGTGGCTCGACGGGTGTTCTCAGCGGGTTTCGTCGAGCGAGACGAACGACCCGTCACCGGCGGCTACCCACTCGGAAGCGAGACGGGATCCGCTGGTCGGGAGCGGCGATATCGTACACGTTCGTTCGACGCCGACCCTCGTGACGTTCGCCACGAACACACAGCGCTGTTCGTGGCCCGGTGGGTCGCCGTCGGGTTCGGTCTGTCCACCTCCGCCGTCGGACTCGGAGTCTCTCGCCATTGCAGTCACTGTCTATCGGTCCTGGAGGTCCGCGGGGATCTCACTCCTCCAGGAGCCAGCCGAAGCGACGTTCCCAGAAGGCCTGGTCGGGGTGTTTCTTGGTCCGTCCGTGGGTCTTTGCGTCACGGATCTGTCGTTCGACGACGTCTCTCGCTGCCCCGAGCGCCTGCCGGGCGCCGTAGCCCTCGCCCGATCCGACGAACATCCCGCGGTCGGTGTGCAGGCGGACGCGCGCGAGAACGAGCGGCGTGCCGCGGAGACGCTCGGTGTGTTTCTGGAAGTGGATCCGCGCGTCGAGGACACTCATCCCGCCGTCCTTGTCGTCGAAACCGTCGACGACGGCCACGACGTCCTCGTAGCTCATGTCGTCGACCAGGTCGCTCCCGTACACCTGGACGGCGCGGTTGCCCTCGGCTTCCCAGGTCAGCGCGTCCAGCACGTCGGTCTTGGTCACGATGCCGAACGGTTCGCCGTTCTCGGTGACGACCAGCGAGGACGTCCCGGTGTCGAACATCCGATCGACGGCGGTTTCGAGCGTCGCCTCGGGGTCGATGGTTCTGACGGGTGCCGTCATCACGTCTCGAACCGGCAGGTCGAGTATCCGCTGGCGCTCGCCCTCGCGGGCACCGTACCCACCCCTGCGCGCGCGTCCGGCGCTCTTCGAGATGGACCCACCGAACGAGTCCGTCCCGCTCGCGTCACCGCCCCTCGGCTGGCGTTCCGGTCGAACCGTCAGATCGACCACGTCGAAGAGACTCAGAATGCCGACCGCCGTGTCGTCCTCGACGACGGGCAGGTGCGTGATGTGGTGCTGGCGGAAGTCGTGCAGCGCCCGGCCCACCGTCGTCTCCGGCGAGACGGTGATCAGGTCGGGCGTGTGGGCCTCGGCGACGGTCGCGGCCGAGAGGAACGGCAGGACCGCCGCCAGAACGTCGTCGACCGTGACGACACCCACCAGGTTCTCGCCCTCGAAGACCGGGAGCACCCGCGAATCGCTGTCGATCATGAGCTGTGCCACCCGGCGGACGTCCTCGCGCGGGTCGAGTCTGGGGACGTGCCAGACGAGTGATCCGACCTTCTCGTCGGGCTGGTGGTGCGACGTCGCGAGCTGGCGCCGGGTGACGACCCCCTCGAACTCCTCGCCGCGCACCACCACACCTCTGACCTCGGGGTCAGCGAAGGTTCCCGCCAGCTTCGAGACGGGCGTTTCCGGGTCTATCTCGACGTGGTCGTTCGAAACGATGTCTGCGATGTCCATGGTCTGTAGATTCCGTTCTGGCGGTCGCACGCTGTTCGCGAGTCGACACCGCCCAGTCAGGCGGCGATCAGCACGGGTCGGCCCGCGTTCTGGACGACGCGGTCTGTCACGCTCCCTATCTGGGTGCCTTCCGAGTGGGAGTGGCCGTGATAGCCCAGCACTACGAGGTCGGCGTCGACCTCGTCGGCGTACTCGATGATCTCGACGTAGGGCTTGCCGTGACAGACTCGTTTCGTCACCTCGATACCGAGTGATCTGCCCCGTTCGACGACCTCCGAGAGTTCGTTCTCGCCCCAGTCCTCGACCGCCGTCGTCTCGAGTTCCATGGTACTCAGTACGGGTTCGGAGTAGCGGTCCGTGTCGACGACGAACATGGCGTGGAGTTCGCTGTCGTGTCGCTCCGCGTGTTCGAGCGCGTGCGTGACCGCCCGGTTACCGTCCGTACTCCCGTCGGTCGCCACCAGTATCGTGTCGTACATACTCCCAGAGAGGTGCAGTTCGACAATCAACACGCCGCTGATTCCCACCGTGTGAGAGTCACCGATTTGGGTTGTTCGGTGGGCGAGAGTCACGGTTCGGTTGTCTCTACCCGAAGCCGTGAGATGACTGCCATATCGAACGTGAATTCCACGAGGACCGAGCAGTCGAAGTCGACCAACTCACGACAGCAACACGGCCCCATTCGGATTTGAACCGGATGCAGACATTCCTGCTCGCTCCCTCCGTTCGCTGCGCGGGCCGTGACTGGCAGGGCTCAAATTCTCGAGGCTGCACGCTTTGCTCCTCACGTCCGTTTGTCGCAGAAGACTGGGCCCACTCGGATTTGAACCAAGGACGAAGCGGTTATGAGCCGCTCTCTCTAACCAGACTGAGATATGGGCCCTCGGTCCCCCGTTTTGCTCGATACCTCTTTAGCCTATCGCGTCGTCGACGAGGTCACAGACGAATGACAACCTGCCGATACGCACCCTCGCCCGCTCTCATCGGTTCGCAGTCTCACGTATCAACGCCGCCAGGTCGTCCCAGAAACCGGCCTCGTACTTCTCCGCGTCGTCGATGGTCGGGCGGGCGTTCGTCTCGTTGACGACTGCACGGTCGTCTGTCACGAGGAGATCGACACCCAGGAACGGAATGTCGAGAGCGGCGGCGGCGCGTTCGGCCAGGTCTCGCAACTCCGCGTCGAGGTCGACGCGCGTCGCCACCGCTCCCCTGTGGACGTTGTGCTTCCACTGGCCTGCAGCTAGCGCTTCCTCGGGCAGTCGGCGCTCGACGGCGCCGATGTACTCTCCGTCGAGTACCATCACCCGGTAGTCCGTCGCTCCGTCGACGTACTCCTGGACGAGAAAGGACTTGTCCCCGGTCGCCTGGAAGTCGTGGACGAGGTCCAGGTAGTCGACGACACCGAGAAACGAGTCCAGATCGGCGGCTTTCGCGACACCGACCCCCCGGGTCGTCGAGGTGGGCTTGACCACGACGGGGTCGTCCAGTCGTTCGTAGGCGTCGACGAGGGCCGACTCGTCGGCGGGATTCGAGACCAGCACTGTCTCGGGGACGGGTAGACCCTCGCTGGCGAGGCGTGCGATAGTGTCGCCCTTGTTGCGCGAGCGGAGTATCGCCTCGCGGTCGTTGACCCACGGCACGTTCAGGACAGCGTCCGCGACGCCCCCCTCCATCAGGCGCGGCGGGAAGACGAACCCGACGTCGAAGGCGTCCCAGGGCGGGTCCGAGAGCGCGACCGTCCGCTCGGCGGTCTGGACGTATTCGACGTCTACCGACCGCTCGGCGAGCGGGGACTGCATGCGCTCGTAGGTCTCGGCGTCGGTCGCGACCGCCAGCCGGAGCATACCCACGCTTGTGGCGAGCACAAGTTAACGCCACCGTCCTCGGAGTCCGACCACTCGCCACGCCGCCACGCTCCCGCTCACCTGCCCCAGCGATGGTCGAGGACCGCGTACGCACCACCGAGGACGATCCCGTAGATAACGTGCCAGCCGACCAGCGGCGCCGAGATGTTCGGCACGGGTGGCGGAGACCCGAACCCGATCAACCCCAGCCAGACGGGCATGGCGAATCCCGCCCCGGCCAGCGCGAGTACCAGCCCGTAGACGACCCCGGCAAGCACCGTCTTCCATGCCCACTCGCTGACCCGGTACAGCGACGGGTCTGAGAGCACGACTGCGAACAGGACACCGAACAGCGTCCCGTGGAGCAGGTGGGCGACCCACCCCGCGACCAGGCTCCCCTCGAAGGCGTACAGACCTGCAATCGCCTCCTGCAGGACTCGCAGGTCCCCGATTGTTATGCCGACGCCCATCACGACCGTCGCCGCGAATCCCGACACCGCCCCGACTCGCCAGTGCCAGCTCGCCTCGAACGGTTCCCCCACGTCGGCCGCCTCGCCAGTACGTGCCGACATCGTGTTAGTCACTAACACACGCAAACTCAAAACAGTGTCGCCACCGGGGGACCGTGACGGTGGATCGAACGGACCGGCCCGATACACAGGTTGGTGCCGTCGCTGTCGGGGTCGGGTCGGTGAGAAGTCGAGCGGTTGCTTACGCGATGAGCAGTTCTTCGCCGCGTTCGACCTTGATGCGGCAGGGCGGCGTGATCTTGTTGTAAGCGCGACGGTAAGCTTCCTTGACCGCTTCGGCCTGATCGACGTCGCAGTAAGCGGTGAAGAGACGCTCGCCGGCCTGGATGCGCGCGGCGGTGCCGACGATCTTGCCGAAGGCCTGGCGCATCCCGTCGGAGACACGGTCCGCACCCGCACCGGTCGCCTGCTTGTTCTCGCGGATGACCTGGTGGGGGAACTTCCGGAGGACCATCTTGTAGTTCTCCTCGCCGAGTTCCTTGATCAGGTACCGGTTGGCCGAGAGACGCGAGGCCTCCATCGACCCGTGGCGGAGCTGGACGGACTCCTCGACGACGAGGCTGATCTGGACAGGGTAGTCGTCGGGGTCCGTGTTTTTGTCGCCCATCTGGTGCTGTGCGATCTTCGACCCCGGGATACCCGTGATGTACTCCCGGCGAGTGTACGCGGGCTTGTCGATGTCCCGGTACATCGAGGCGGGTTTCTCGGACATAGTCTTGCCTTCGACAAATCTGGCCGCGAGAATAAACCCTTCGAACCGCCGCCGCCGTTCGCGTCACCGTCTCACACCGCGGCGTCTGCCGCTGCCGGCGGGTCGAGGTTCCCCACTCGCTTGCTCAGAACTCCGCCGGGTCGACGTCGAGTGGTTCGAGCCGGCCGGTGAGGTCGCTCTCGTCTACGAGTTCGAACCCCACGTCGTCGGCGCGAGCGCGAGCCCGTTCAGAGACGGGCGCCGCGCTGCAGATCGCGGCCGCGTCGGCCTCGTCGACACTTTCGAAGTAGTTCGCGTAGCGTTCGACGGTCGCCGCGTCGAGCTTCTCGTGACTTTCGGGATGGACCGTCCAGACACAGACCGTCACGCTGACCGGCCCGTCGGTCCCGGCCAGCAGGTCGTACCTGTCCCCCGTCCCGCCCCCGAAGACGGTCGTCGACCAGCCCGCCGCTTCGAAGGCCCGGGCGACCAGCGAGGGTAACTGGTCCGCGTCGACCGTCGCCGGGTCGGTCACTCGCGTCTCGTGCGCGTCGTCCGTACCCTCGTCTTCGCGTCCGTCGTCGTGCTCGCTCCCGACGGAAGCGTCGCCCCCACTCTCGGCCGACACGTCGCCCTCCCGAGTCTGGTCGGCCGTTCCGGTGCGCTCCCCTTCCAGTTTCTCGCCGGTCCGCCACTGCCCCGGTCGGGTCGACGGGACCTGGTCGGCCGTCTCAGTGTCTTCGGTACTGGCGTCTTCGGTACTGGCGTCGACTGTCCCGGCGTCTTCGGTACTGGCGTCGACTGTCCCGGCGTCTTCGGTACTGGCGTCGACTGTCCCGGCGTCTTCGGTCCCGGCGTCTTCGGTCCCGGCGTCGACTGTCTCATCGACCGCTGCAGCGTCGGTCTCTCCTCCGGCAGGGTCGGTCACGCTGTTTGTTTCCGGTTCGTGCTCGTCCGTGACTCCCTCGTCGGAGTCGTCGACCGGAGTGGGCGTCTCCGTCGGCGGGTCGTCTGCAGTCGGCCCCACACTCGTCTTCGGATTTGCGGTCTCGGCCGCGTCCACGGACGTCGAAGTCGTTTCGTCGTCGTTCTCACTGGACCTCGACGCTGTCGCGGTCCGGCCGCCGTCGACCTTCGCGTCGACGGGGTCCTCGTGTCCCGGGAGCGTTTCGAGGCGGTCTTCCAGTGTCTCGGCGACCGCGTCGACGTCGTCCGCCGCGTCGGGGACCCGTTCCCGCGCCACCTCGCGCGCGGCGGCCAGGGCCTCGGCTGCGCGGTCGTAGGCGTCCGCGGCACGGTCGGGATCCGTCTCGCGGACGTCGTCGCCGTCCGCGAGCTGTTTGCGGGCGTTCTCGCAATGAGCGTCGACCAGTCCCCGTGCGGCGTCGGCGAGGTCGTCGCGCAACTCGTCCCGGTCGCCCGCGAACCGGCGGTCCTCGCGCCCCCAGTCTAGCGAGAGGGTCGTCTCGTAGCGCTCGACGGCGGTCTCCCACCAGTCGACCGCCGGGGCTGGGTCGCCGGCCGCGGTCGCGACGTCGACGGCGTGCTCCGCCCGGTCGACCGGCGCGTCCGAGAGGCGCTCTCGTTCCTCGGCGAGCGTCCCCCGGCGACCGGTCAGCAAATCGTCGGCCGGTTCGTCGGCGTCGATCGTCAGCGCCGTCGCGTAGGCCTCCTCGGCTTCGTCGACGTTGTCCATCGCCGCCTCGTAGTCCTGGTCGTCCCAGCGGACGTGTGCCCGTTCTCTGGCCTGCTCGGCGTACTCGGCGTACGCCCGCCGCTCCAGTGCTGCCAGGTCGGCGCGAACGTCCGACGTCCGTTCGTCGATCGCCGCTCGCGCACCGTCGAGCGCGTCCGCCGCCTCCCGGGCGTCGGCCAGCGTCTCCTCGACTTCGCCGGTCGACGCGAGCACGACGTCCGCGTTACCCGATTCGAACGCCGAGCGCAATCGCTCGACCCGGTCGCCGGCCTCCTCGACGTGCCGTTGCGCCCGCGTCCAGACGCCGACCGCGGCGTCGAGGTACTCCCGGACCGGTTCCAGTTCCCCGCGACAGGGGAACCGGTAGCGCTCGTCTGCGACCGTCTCGACGACGAACGCACCGCCGAGCAGCCCGTCCTCCGTCCGGACGTCGACGACGTCGGCCAGTGAAACGGACACCGTCTGATCCTCGTCGCTTCGCCCCGCCGCGAACAGCACTCTGACGTCGCTGACGACTGCCACGCCGCTGTGGCCCCTGTCCGGTTCGTACTCGTCGGTCCCCTCGGTCCCCTCGACGGTGACGCCGTGTTTCTTGTTCCGCAGGACGTATCGCGGCGTCTCGTCGGGTTCCAGCAGGTCGGCGAGCGGGCCCTCCGAGAGCACGCCTCGGCCGAGAAGGCCACCGCTCCCGGCGTCCGTCAGCACGGACGCGTCTTCCCCCGCTTCGCGGATGTCGGTGACGTGGTTCATACACCCCACCCTCGGGTGTGGATGAGACGATTGCCACGCTGACATAAAAAACCTCCGTGTGATCTCACTGATATGGACGTTCGTCCGGTGACGCCGGGGTAACTGGTGGCCTTTTACTCGACCAGCGCCTAGACAGGTCCGACATGAACAGACTCGTCGACGGCGAGTGGCGGACAGACGCACACCAGACGACGAACGACGACGGCGAGTTCGAGCGCGACGAGACGACGTTTCGCGACTGGATACGCGACGACCCCGACGCCCGCTACCAGCCCGAAGCCGGTCGGTACCACCTCTACGTCTCCTATGCCTGTCCCTGGGCCCATCGCACACTGCTGGTCCGGTCGCTGAAGGGCCTCGAGGACGCGATCACCGTCGACGTCGTCGACCCCTACCGCGAGGACGACGGCTGGCAGTTCACGCCCGAGCGGGACGGCTGTACCCCGGACACGGTCAACGGGAGCGACTACCTCCGCGAGGTGTACGTCGCGGCCGACCCGTCGGCGAACTGCCGGGTGACGGTACCCGTCCTCTGGGACAGAGCAGCGGAGACGGTCGTCAACAACGAGTCGCAGGAGATCCTCCGGATGCTCGACACGGAGTTCGACGACGTCGCGGAACGCGACGTGGACCTCTACCCCGAGGGCTACAGGGACGAGATCGACCGGGTCATCGACGACATCTACGACCCGATCAACAACGGCGTCTACCGCGCGGGCTTCGCGCGGAGTCAGGAAGCCTACGACCGCGCCGTCGACGACCTCTTCGCGGCACTGGACCACTGGGACTCGGTGCTGGGCGAGCAACGCTACCTCGCCGGCGACCGCCTGACCGAGGCGGACATCTGCATGTTCACGACACTCGTTCGCTTCGACCAGGTGTACCACACGCACTTCAAGTGCAACGTGCGGGCGATCCACGAGTACGACAACCTCTGGCCGTATCTGCGGGACCTCTACCAGACCCCGGGCGTCGCCGAGACGGTGAACATGGACCACATCAGGGAACACTACTACACGACGCACACGTCGGTCAACCCCGAGCGGATAATCGCACGCGGGCCCGACCTCGACGTCACCGCGCCCCACGACCGCGACGAACTCCCGGGAAGTCCGCCCAGCGAACTCCTGCCGCTGGCCTGATACCGTCGATATCGACGGGCCGGTGTCAGCCCCGTCCCCGACCCCGGCGACACCCGCCACTGTCGAAAAGGCGTTACCCCTACTCGTGTAACTCCGAATATGACCCGCGTCTCGGTCGGAGGCCGGCTCCACTTCGGGTTCCAGAACCTCTCACTGGCACACGACCGTCTCTACGGCGGCGTCGGAGTCGCCGTCGACGAACCCCGCCTCTCGCTGTCGGCCGAACCCGACGACGAGGTGAGCTGTGACGATCCCACTGTCGATCCGTACGTCGAGCGAGCCGTTACCCACCTCGGCGTGCCGGGCGCGGCAGTGTCCGTCGACCGGAGTCTCCCGCGCCACGTCGGCCTCGGGAGCGGCACGCAACTCGCGCTCGCGAGTCTCGTCGCTATCGCCAGTGCCTACGACCGTGACGTCGACGTCCGCGAACGGGCGCCAGCACTCGACCGCGCCGGCCGGAGCGGTATCGGGGTCGCGACGTTCGAGGCGGGGGGATTCGTCGTCGACGGCGGCCACCCCACCGAACTGTTCACCACGGCACCCCCGGAGACAGGGGAGTGGACCGTCCCGCCGGTCGTCGCACGCCACGACCTCCCCGGGTCCTGGCGGTTCGTACTCGCGGTCCCCGACGCGCCGGCGGGCGAGAGCGGCGACGCCGAAGACGAGAGCATGCGGTCGGTCGTCGAACGGGCCGACCCGGGGATCGCCGACGAGATCGCCCGTCTGGTCACCCAGAAGTTGCTCCCGGCGGCCGCGGGCGGTGACCGCTCTGTGTTCGGTCACGCGATCTCCCGGCTCGGCCGCCTCAACGGCGCCTGGTACGCGGACGAACAGGGCGGCGTCTACCGCCCGCCCGCTGGTACCCTCGTCGACCGCTTCTCCGAAGACCCCGCGGTCGCCGGTGCAGGCCAGTCCTCGTGGGGACCGACAGTCTACGCGCTGACCGACGCCGACTACGCGGCGGACGTCGTCGAGACCGGCCGCGAGGCGCTGGCGACCGCCGACTGCGACGGTCAGGTGCTCGTCACCAGTCCGCGCAACGCTGGCGCGACGGTCGACAGGGAGTGACCGGCCGACGGCCGTGGATGCGACGACCAGTGTCGCGGACCCGCTGTCCGGCCGTCGCCGGTTATTAGGACTGAAACTGTGGGCACAACAGGTAAGCGGGCCGCCGGGCCTGCTAGGGGTATGGACAGGATCCCCTTCGGTATCCGGCAACTCGACACGACTATCGGTGGGGGGACACCACCCGGAAGCGTCGTCCTCCTCGCTGGGGAGGGGGGTGCGGGTTCGCGGGAGTTCATGTACACGAGCGCCCTGATGAACGCCCTCGTCGAGGGCGACCCGGACCTCCACGACCTCTACTACGGCGACCTCGCGCGCGACGCCGTCCCGCCCGAGGAGGTCCACTACGTCTCTTTCACCGCGGGCGAGTCACACCTCGTCGACGAGATGTCGCTGACGATGGACGAGGAGATAATCGAGTCGGGGTTTTCCGGCGTGACCTATCACGACCTCTCCGGGCAGTACTTCCACCGGAGTCCGATCCCCCGGGACTGGTACGCCGACCAGACGACCGACATCACGGAACTGCGCTCTCACCAGGAGCGCGACGACATCCTCGGAACGCTGGGTGAGTTGCTCACCGAGCACGCCGCCGGCAACCTCGTCGTCGTCGACTCGCTCACCGACCTCGTCAGCACCGCCGGCCGCGACCAGCCACTGGACTGGTCGGACATCGCCTTCCTCGTCAAGGGCCTCCAGAAGGGCGCGAACCGCTGGAACGGGCTCATCCTCGTCCACGTCAACCGTGAGACGGTCAGCGACACCGAATACGGGCAGCTGCTCGACGGCGTCGCCGGCACGCTGGAGTTCTCCTGGGCCAGCGGCGGCAGCACCCGCGCCCGGACGCTCGTCGTCAAGCAGTTCCGCGGGGTCCTCTCGTCGATCGCCGACGAGGACATCGTCCAGTTCGAGACCGAAATCGGCGACGACGGCTTCGATATCAGCGACGTCAGAAAGATCCGCTGACCCGTCCCAGTCTGTCGATCCGTCATATCGAAATTCGAGAACCGGCGGGGAACCCTTAACTGTCTACCGTCGCCACTCTACTGCAATGGCGAGCGAGTCCTCGGAAGAGCGGGTGGTATCAGCCCGACTGCCGTCGGCGCTGGACGAGTGGCTCGACGCGAAGGCGGCCGAACTCGACGTCGACCGCGAGACGGTCGTCGTCCAGTTACTCTCTTCCTACCGGGCCGCGGCGGAACTGGACGACGGGACGGGCCAGCTCTGGGACGTGGAAGACGAGGTTCGCGACGTGATTGCCGACCGTCTCCCCGATATCGCGAGCGCAGTCAGCGACCACGTCGACACCGGCGACGACGTTGCCGCCGTCGAGAACCGGCTCGAATCCGACATCGACCGCGTCGAACGGGACTTCGACGAGAAGATCCAGGACGTCCGCGAGCGTGTCGTCCAGGTCAAGCAGGAGGCCGACGAGAAGGCACCCGCGGACCACTCTCACGCCGAACTCGACGACCTCTCGGCGTCGCTGGAGGACCTCGATTCGCGACTCGACGGCATCGAGGGCCGTCTCGACGACGGCCAAGCGGACAGAGAGAGTCTCGACGAACGGGTGAGCGACCTGGAAGGCGCCGTCGACCGACTCGACGACGTGGAGGACCGCCTCCAGACGGTCGCGTGGGTGGTGAGCGACCTCAAGGACGCCGTCGACGAGGGACTCGACGGTGAACGGGCGGTCGATTCGCTGAAACAGTCCGCGGCGAAAGCGGACGTCGACCGCGCCATCTGTGACAGTTGCGAGCAACCCGTCGACATCGCGCTCCTCTCGGAACCGCGCTGTCCTCACTGCGAGGCGGCGGTCAACGACGTCGAACTCCCCGGCGGACTGTTCGGCAAGCCGCGACTGACGGTCGCGAAACAACTCGAGGCGGGCGAGGACGACCCGGACGTCCCCGACGCCGCACTCAGGGACTGACCCATGACCGAGGACCCTTTCGACGACCTCGACGACGCCCGGCGCGACCGCGAGGGCGACCCGTTCGCGAACCTGGATGCCGAGGGGGACGACGACACGCCGTCCGTCTCCGACGCCGACGAAGTGACCGGGGACGCAGAGTCAGACCCCAACTCCGCCGACCCGTTCGAGTACATGGACGAGAGACGAGGAGACGCCGACCGGGACCAGACGTCGAACACCGAAGGCGACGGGGAGGACGACGAGCGAGTCGACCAACCGGTCGACGTCGCGGGCGACGCCTTCGGCGACGTCGACGTCTCCCGTGGTGACCCGTTCGAGGAGTCTGACAGCGCCTTCCAGCGGGTCGACGTCGACAGCGTCGACCCGGACGCCGTCTGGGACAGGTTCACCGAAAGCGCGGAGCGGACCGACGACGGTCACGAGGCGCTCGGCGGCGAGACGGTCCCGGAGGACGCGCCCGACACCGTCGAGGTGCCCAAGGGCCGGTTCTGCCAGACCTGTCCGCACTTCTCGGCTCCGCCGGAGGTCGAGTGTACCCACGAGGGAACGGAGGTGCTCGGATTCGTCGGGAGCGACGAGGTACGCGTCACGAACTGTCCAGTCGTCGAGGAGCGGCGCGAACTCGGCGAGACCTACGAGTAGCGGTCGACGGCCGGCGGAGACTGCTGACCCGAGTCTTTCTTGTGGCTCGCCGCGACTAGTCCGGGTACTCATGCAGTTCTGTGACGAGTGCGGGTCCATGATGCACGCCGACGGCGACGAGATGGTGTGTGCCTCCTGTGGCGAGACGGTCGCCAAAGACGCAGAGCGGGCGGCCGAATTCGTCAGCACCGACGAACAGAGCGGCGACGAGGTCATCGAGACAGAGGAAGGTGCCGACTTCGAGGGGAAACCGACGGCCAAAGACGTCCACTGTGACGAGTGCGGTCACGGCGCGGCCTGGTACACGATCAAACAGACCGCCTCCGCCGACGAACCGCCGACGCGGTTTTTCAAGTGCAAGGAGTGTGGCTATCGCTGGCGGGAGTACAACTGAGGACTGTCTGGCCCGGGCGTCAGATCGGAGGGCTGCTCGACCTCAGCCCGAGAGGTCCGCTTCCGTCGTCTCGTACACCTGTATCCAGCCGTCGCTGCGCGATTCACTCCGTGCGTGGGCCTCCTGCGTCGAGTCGAGACTCGCGCCCATCCCCTTCAGCGCCGCGAGCACCTGCTGGGCGTTCTCCGCGGCGGTTATCGTCTCTGTCTGCTCGTCGAACGTCACGACCCCGTCCGCCACGAGTTTCGGGACGTGTGCGTGATTCAGCGACACGTACACCTGGTCGTGTTTGTGTGGGGTGACCTCGCCCTCCGACACGTCGTTCTCGTAGGCCGCGACCTTCCGGGCCAGTTCGTCGAGCGACCACTCGTTGTCCTCTTGCAGTGTGTAGCAGAGATACCGCCGCCGCGAGTGTGACAGCGCGTCGTAGACGTGGTCTAACTCCAGTATCTCCCTCGCTACCGGGCTACTCGGTCCGCTCTCGGCGGCGGACCAGGCAGCGTCGCCGTCCGCCGAGAGCTCCTCGCTCATAGCTCACATACGACGGAGAGAGCGCATAAGTGTTGCTCCAACTGTAGTTGCCGGATACTCGGGGGGACGCCTCGAGTGGTCTCGCGAGACAGCCAGAACGGACAGAAACAGCGCTGTTCGACAGTTCAGGGCCAGTCGTCGCGCGTGTCGTCGCCGACGCTCTCGTCGGGTTCTTCGGGCTCACCGAGGTCCCAGTCGGCGGCCGCGGCGGCGTCCTCGACGTCCAGAAACTCCCAGTCGGTCTCGGCTGCGAGGGCCTCGTCCTCGTCGTCGACGCCGACGAAGACGTGGCGGTCGGTGCCGAACTGCGCTTTGACGTTCTCCAGACTCTCGGCGCGCGAGCGGGGCCCCGAGAAGAAGTCCTGACGGATGCGGTGCTTGCGAGTGAAGTTCGTCACGACGTAGGTGGGTTCCTCGGAGACGACACCGACGTACTCGCTCCACTGGCGGGCGTCCTGGAACACCCGGTCGGGGTAGGCGAGTCGGCGGAGCGCTTCCAGGTCGAACGCCAGCGTCATGTCCGTACTGCCGCCGCTGTCCATGTCTCGTGGTGCGTGAGGGGCAGTGAAAACGCCTTCGAAGCGACCGTCCTCCGTTCGGCTGTCGACCGTCGGTCGAACCGGCAGTTACTCCGCGGCGGCGGGTGCGACCGCCTCGAGTTCGTCCATGTCGATGTCCTCGGCGAGCAGTTTGTCGACGTGGTCGCCCACTTCTCGCTCTTCGCGGATGAGCTTCTTGAGCTTGGACTGCTGGGAGAGGTCGCCGATGAGGACGCCGCCCACGAGCTTGCCGTCCTTGATCGCGACCTTGCGCCACTCGGTGTCGCTGTACTTGCGGCTGCCTTCCTCGTCGCCCTCGGTCGGGTGGCCAAAGGAGAGGAACGGGAAGTCGAAGTGCGTGATCGAATAGGAGGAGACCCAGCGAAACTCCTCGGGGTCGTCGGTGACGCCGTCGGCTTCGAGGTCACGGACCATGTTCGTCCCGGCGGTCGACCCCTGTTCTTTGGCAGAGCCCCAGGCGCCGTTCTGGTTGTGTTCGCCCAGGATAGTGTCGTAGAACCAGGTGATGTCGCCGGCGGCGTAGATGTCCTCGTCGTCGGTTCGCATGAACTCGTCGGTGACGATGCCGTCGGCGTTCGTCTCGATGGCCGTATCCTGGAGGAACTCGGTGTTGAAATCGAGGCCGATGGCGACGCCGGCGAAGTCACCCTCGTAGCGCTCGCCGCCGGGGTCGACCGCGGCCGTGACGTTGCCGTCCTCGTCGGTCTCGAACTCGGAGACGCCCGAGTCGAAGACCGGTGTAACGCCCTTCTCGCGCATGGCGTCGTGGAGGATGTCCGCGCCCTCCTTGTCGAGCGCGTAGCGCCACCAGCACTCGCCGCGCATCAGGTAGTGGGCTTCGAGCTCCTGGGCCCCACAGATCGCGGCGAGGTCGATTCCCAGCAGACCCGCCCCGACGATGATCCCTTTGTCGGCGCTCTCGGCGTGCTCGCGGATGGCACGCGCGTCCTGGAAGGTCCAGAAGTGGTGGATACCTTCCGCATCGGCGTTCTCGATGCCGAAACTCGCGAGGCTCGCCGGCGTCCCGCCGGTCGCGACGAGCAGTTTGTCGTACTCGTAGGTGTCGCCGCTGTGTGTGTGCAGGAGGTTGTCCTCGGTGTCGACGTCCGTGACGTGCGTGTCGAGTTCGAGGCCGATGTCTCGCTCCTCGTACCACCCGGGTTCGTGGATCGAGATCGGCGCCTCGGGGAGTTTGCCCTTGGCGAACTCCTTGATCAGGATCCGATTGTACAGTGCCTCCCCTTCATCGGTGATGACCGTGATGTCGGCGTCCGGGTCCGCCTCCCGGATCGTCTCCGCCGCCGAACTCCCGGCGATCCCGTCACCGATGATAACGTGGGAACGACTCATGTACGGACAGTTTGCAACCGTGGTTAATGTGGATTGCTATCTATGAGTGTTGATCGTTGACAACCGTCGTACTAGGTCTGGATACACCTTCAGGAGACGTGCCGGTCAAGCCCGTCCGGTGGTTCCGGAGGGTCTCGCGGTCACCCCACGAACGGGACGTTGAAGGGTGTTCGGTCCCGAGTGGGAGATATGAAGATCCGCCAGAACGTGCGCCACTGGGCCTCGAAGAAGGCGCTGACGATGCCGGTCGTCGGCCAGAAGACCAACGACTGGCTCGTCAACCTCCACACGCGCGTGTTCCTCGACAAGGCTGAAGAGGGCCAGCAGGAGGAACGCCGGGACCACCTCGACGGCTTCTTCGACGCGACGATGAACACCTACGTCGCCGCCCTCGAAGCGGGTTTTCCCGAGGCCGAGGCACGCGAGATCACGCACGTCCAGGCCAACTTCGACTTCTACAACCACGGCTGGACCGAGATGATGGAGTTCCCCAGCGACGAACTCGAGGAACACCACGAGCGCTACGCGGAGTTCTTCGACGCACACGGGATCACCATCGCGGACCCGCTCGGCGACTTCCGCCCGGCCGACGGCGTGCCCGAAGCCTCCTCGACACCGGAGAAACTCGAGGACCCGGTCCATCCCCACGCCGAGGGTGGGTTCGCCGACGACGTCTACGTCGAGACCGACGATGGCGAAGTCGTGGTCGGCGGGACCGAGGAGCCGGACGAGGTGAGCGTCGAGAACGCGCCGGGCGTCGACGATACAACCGAAGTGGAATCCTGATTCGTAGTCTGCTTCAGCCAGGCTTTACCCGAACGACCGCACGTCCTCGACCGAGCGCTCGCCCGTTATCAGGTCTGCACACGCGTAGCCCGCTTCGATGCCGCCGTTCAGCGAGCGCTCGGGGTACTGGGCCATCGAGGCCATCCCGGCGTAGTAGACACCCTCGGCCACCTCGTCGCGCAGGTCGTAGGGCACGACCATGTCGAGGTAGCCCCGCTCGTAGACGGGTGCCGTCCGCGGGTTCCGGGCGGTCTCCACCCAGTTCACAGTGTCGGGATCGAAGTGAGGGAACAGGTCCGCGATCCCCTCTCGCCAGCGCGCCTCGACCTCGTCGTCGTCCAGCTGCCAGAGCTCCTCCTCGTAATCCTGGATGTAACTCGCCGTGTAGTAGAGGTGCTCGCCACCGTAGCGCTCGGTCGGGACGAAGTTCGTGTGTTCGATGAACACGCCGAAGGGTGCGTCGTCTTTGATGTTGAGCCAGTAGACGTCCGACAGCGACTCGTCCATGCTCCAGACCGAACAGACCGTCCCCTGGAAGTCGACCTCGCAGGGGTAGCCGGTCAGTTCCTCCAGCACGTTGGGCATCGCCGCGACGACCACGCCATCGACCTCGTGGGTCTCGGTCGTCCCGTCAGTCTCGACGGTCAGTGACTCGACGGACCCGTCGCGGGTGTCGAGGTCCGTCACGCGAGCGCCCGTCTGGACGGTGTCTCTCCCGACGGCATCGAGAAGTGCGTCGAGCAACCGGCCGAATCCGCCGTCGAGATACCCCAGTTGCTCGCCTTTCAGGAGGTCTCGTTCCCCGCGGAACTTCACGCGGCCCAGGAGCCACGCGGCGGAGACGTCCTCGGTGCGCGAGCCGAACTTCGCGTCGAGCAGCGGTTCCCAGAACGACTCGTAGACGTGGCGGGTGGTGTGCTCGAGGAGAAAGTCCCGGATCGGGACGTCCTCGAAGTCGGTGATGTCGTCGTAGGTGTCGAACTTCGGGACCCCGCCGCGGACGTCGATCTCCTTGACGAGCATCCCCAGGCGGAACTTGTCGTAGACCGAGAGGTGGGGGTAGGCGACGATCTCCCAGACTTTCTCCATCGGGTGGACGACGCCGTCGACGTAGTAGGCGTCGGTCTTGTAGCGCCACTCCAGGTCCCCGCCGAGACCGAGTTCCTCGATCAACTCGACGATGGTCCCCTCGGAGGCCGAGAGGTGGTGGTAGAACTTCTCGATCGGGTCGCCGCTGGTCTCGTGGACGGCGGCGAGACCGCCGACGTCCTCGCTCGCCTCGAAGACTCGCACGTCGTACCCCGCCGACTGGAGTCGGTGTGCGGCCGCCAGCCCGGCGATCCCCCCGCCGACCACGCCTATCATACCCTCCCGTATCCCCGTCCGCCGAAAAGCCCTTTCGCTGTCGGTCGCGCCCGTCGACTCGCGGACCGAGCCCCGTGAGTCCGCTACCTTTTTGCCCGGGGTCGGGCAACTCAGGGACACATGGTGACGGTGCGGGCACCGGCGACGAGCGCCAACCTGGGGAGTGGCTTCGACGTCTTCGGCGTCGCGCTCGACCGGCCAGCCGATGTCGTGACCGTCTCGCGTGCCGACCGGACGACAATCGACGTCAGCGGCGCCGGCAGCGAGTTCATCCCCGAGGATCCCGCCGACAACACCGTCGGCGCCGTCGCCGAGGCACTCGAAGCGCCCGCACACATCGAGATCAACAAGGGCGTCCGCCCGGCCTCCGGTCTGGGGTCGTCGGCCGCCAGCGCCGCCGCCGCCGCCGTCGCACTCAACGAACTCTACGACCGCGGCCTCTCCCGGACGGAACTCGTCCCTATCGCCGCCGAGGGCGAGGCGGTCGTCTCCGGCGACGCCCACGACGACAACGTCGCCCCGGCGATCCTCGGCGGGTTCACCATCGCCACCCCGGACGGTGTCACCTGCGTCGACGCCGACATCCCCCTGGTGACCTGCCTGCCGGACATCGTCGTCTCGACCCGTGACGCACGGGAGGAGGTCCCGGACGGCGCGCGCATGGACCAACTCGTCGAGACTGTGGGCAACGCCGCGACGCTCACGACCGGGATGCACCGCTCGGACCCCGAACTTGTGGGCCGGGGCATGGACGACCCGGTCGTGACGCCAGCCCGCGCCGCGCTCATCGACGGGTACGACCAGGTGCGACAGGCAGCGTTCGACGCCGGCGCGACCGGTGTCACGATAAGCGGTGCCGGTCCCAGCGTCGTCGCCGCCTGTCACGAGGGCGAGCGCCGAACCGTCGCCTCGGCGATGGTCGACGCCTTCGAGTCGGTCGGCGTCGACGCCCGCGTCTACCAGACCCGCATCGGTCGCGGTGCCCGCGTCCTCGACTGACGAGCGGACCGATGCGAGCAGTCGACGTCTGCCCGACCAGCATTCGTCCGACGAGCGTCGGCCATCCGTCGGCGCCGAATCCCCTGGTTTTATTACTACCGTGGTCTGTCAGGAACTATCATGGCACACGGTGGGCCGCGTGGTGGGCGGCGGACCGGATATCATCGCCGGCCGGGGCCGCAATCCCTTGCGCTCGTGGGACGTCGCCTCGGGACCGCACTCCTGGGTGCGGCGGTGCCGGCACTGCTCGCGACGGTCGGAGCCGCGGCGGTCGTCGGCGAGGCCGCGGGCGATCCGCTGGGCTGGGTCGACACGGCCGTCGCGACGGCGTTACTGGGCGGGCAGGGACTGCCGTGGGCGTTCCACGTCGCACTCGTGGTCGCGCTCCTCGGCGTGAGTTCACTCGCGCTGGCGTTTTTCGTCGAGGGACTGTTCGACCTCGAGTAGGTCAACCTCCGGCCCCTAATCCTGCTCGCGGGCTTCGACCGTCTCGGTTGCGGACTCCTCGACGCTTCTGACCCGGAACCCGCCGGTTTCGGCGCGACCCGACACCTCCTGCTGGGGGAAGGGGATCTTGATCCCCTCCTCGTCGAAGGCCTCCTTGACAGAGGTGATGACCGCCGAGACGGCCTTCCACTTGCGAGGGGGCGTCGGGTGGTCGATCCAGAAGCGCATCTCCATCACGACGGCGGAGTCGCCGAAGGACTTCGGGAACACCTGTGGCGGCGGCGCGTCGACGACCTCCTGCAGGTCGCTTATCGCCTCCAGGGCGACCTGGCGCGCGTGGTCGGGGTCGTCGGCGTAGTCGATCCCGACGTCGATACGCAACCGGAGCAGTCCCTTCTGACTGCGATTGGTGATGGCCTGGTTCGAGACCTTGTCGTTGGGCATGACGACGAACTCGCCGTCGAAGTTCTCCAGGCGCGTGTTGAAGATGGTGATGTCCGTGACGATGCCCTCCTGGTCGCCGATGCGGACCCAGTCGCCGATGGTGAAGGGCCGCGAGAACATGAGGACGAACCCGGCGAGCAGGGACCCGAGCGTCTGGCGGGCGGCGAAGCCGACGACGATGCCGAGGAAACCGGCCCCGACCAGCAGTCCCTCGAGGTTGACGTTCCAGAGGGCCAACACGGCCAGACCGATGATAGAGAAGTACGCCAGTTGCGAGACCCGGAGGACGATCTCCTCCTGGTGTTCGGTGATCCACTCGGTCTGTCGGCCCAGGTCCTCGACGTTCTCGGAGACGACCCGCGCACCGACGTACGCGAGCAAGAAGAGGACGAGCGACCCGGTGAGGCGACCGACGAGTTTCGTCTGCCCCTCCAGGTAGCTGACCGTCTCGTCGACGTAGACGCCGTACTCCCAGGCGAACATGACGACGACCGCCCCCACGACGATCAGTCCGGACTGGCAGAGTCGCAACAGGACGCCGCCGAGAGCCCACTGGACGGCCGACTCGCGGAGGCGCTCGACGAGTCGCGGCAGGAGGAGCCACCCGACCACAGTGATGACGACTGCCGTCGCGACGGTGACCCCAACCTGCGCACCGAGGCTGTCGAGTCCCTCCAGGAACGCCCGGACGTTCTCGACGGCCGCCGGCTGGAACATACCACGTGTTCACGAGTCGACGGTATTGGGTGTTGTGTTCCCGTCACTCCGGCGTCGTGGTCTCTGCCGGAGGACTGGGCGAATTCTGGTAGTTTTAACTGGCTGACCTCTGTGTGGCCGCTATGGAATGTCACGCGTGTGGGGCCGAGATATCGGAGAAAGCGGCCGACTGTCCGCAGTGTGGAACGTCGGTCCGTGACCGCTCCGAGAGTGCGGACGCCGGCACTGGAGGGGAGGGTGGCGCCGGTGGTGGCAGGGAACCGACAGTGCCTGGGCCCGATGCGACTGAGGGGGTGTCTCACCGGTCCGAGACCGGCGGAGACCGAGACGAGAACACGGACGAACCGACTACCGGCACCGACGCGACGGCCGAGGACGTGGGGTCGACGAGCGACACAGGTCGAGAACACGAGGAGACGGGATGGGAGGCGGCCGGGCCGCCGCCGGACGACCACGGGGATACCGGGCAGGGAACCGGGACCGAGTCGGTCGACGACATCGGCGAGGCGGAGGCCGGCGTCGGTCAGGAATCGACGGGCGGAGGAGCGGAGGCGTCGGTCGGGGGAACGGAGCCATCGGTACCGGACAGTTCGGGTCCGGGTGGGGCGGAACAGACCACCGATAGCGGGTTCGGGACCGAAGGCGGAACGGACACCGGGGGCCAGCGGTCGAGCGAGGTTGGCGTCGACGAACCGGCGACCGGGGCCGGTGAGTCCGCGTCGGCGGACGCAGATACCGACGACGGCTTCGACCCCGTCGCACAGATCAAGGGACTCCCGCTCCTGACGGCGCCGCTCGCAGGCTTGGTGACGGCCGTCGTCCTCGCCGTGCTCTCGACAGTCGTCGGTGTCCTCACGCCGAACACGGGGTCTGACCCGGTCGCTGTGGGCGCGACGGTCCTCCTCGACCTGCAGTTCGCGACGCAAACCCACGTTCCGGTCGGACTCCTGACGCAGTTCGACACCGCACGTCCGCCGGACGCGACACTCGGGGTTCTGTACCTCCTGCCGCCACTCTTCCTGTACACGGCGGCGAAGTTCGTGACCGCGTACAACACAGACGAGGAGACGCTGACACCGGTGGCCGGCGTCGGCGGGGCGTTCGTCGCGGTCGGCTACTTCCCGGCGATGCTGGTCGCGGTCTTCCTCGCACCCGGTGGACCGCTCTCGAACGTCAAACTCCTGCCGGCGATACTGCTCGCCGGGATCGTCTACCCCCTCCTCTTCGGCACGATCGGCGGGCTGGTGGCGGGTGCGCTGTCGGGCAGTGAACGCCGAATCGGGACGCTGTACGGCGTCGTCGGTTTCTTCCTGATCGCCGTCGGGTCGTTCGTGTTCACGATCCCCGCGATCCAGTTCGGCGACGTCGGGTTGCTCCCCCAGATCCACGCCTCGCTGTTCACCGTCGTCGCCGTCAACGGACTCAGACTCGGCAACCCGAACATCGGCGCGCTCGTGTTGCTCGCGTACCCGATGGTGGCGTTCGTCGTCTTCGCGGCGGGCTTTCTCCGGGGGTGGAACGCTGAGGACGTCGCCGGACCGTTGCGCGGCGTCGCGAAAGGACTGAGCCCGGCCGTGACGTACTTCACGCTGCTCGGCCTCCTCGCGACGGTGCTCCCGTTGCTGGCGGACCCGTGGATCGCCCGCGAACTCGGCCTCTCGCCGAGCGGCGAAAACCTCGTCCGCTTTCTCGTCCAGACGAAGCTGTTCACGGTCGGTCAGTACGTCACCGCCGTGTTCGTCGGCACACTCCTCTTCCCGATTTTCCTCGGCGGCCTCGGGGGGACGATAGCCGGCACTGCGCGCTATCTCCTCTCGGACGAGAACTAGAGAGTTCCCGACTCAGACGCCCCGACCCTGCATCTTCTCTTCTTCCGGCAGGTCCACGTTGGCGTCGCCTTTCATGCCGCCGCCGGCGTTGGTGGCGATGTCGACGAGTGTCTCGGGGTCGTCCCAGTTGTTGACCGCCTCGACGATGGCGGTGCCCATCGCCTCGGGGTTCTCCGCGCCGAAGATGCCCGACCCGACGAAGATACCGTCACAGCCGTGGTGCATCATCAGCGCCGCGTCGGCGGGCGTCGCGATCCCGCCCGCGGCGAAGTTGACGACCGGCAGGCGACCGAGTTCGGCCGTCTCGTGGACGAGACTGGCCGGGGCGTCGTGTTCGCGGGCCCACTTCTCGCGCTCCTCGTGGGTCGCGCCCTCGAGTTCGCGGATCGACCCCTTGATGTTGCGCTGGTGGTGGACGGCCTGGTTGACGTCACCCGTGCCGGCCTCGCCTTTCGTCCGGATCATCGCCGCGCCCTCGTCGATCCGGCGCAGCGCCTCGCCGAGGTTGCGCGCGCCGCAGACGAACGGCGCGGTGAAGTCGCGCTTGTCGATGTGATAGCGGTCGTCGGCGGGGGTGAGGACCTCGCTCTCGTCGACCATGTCCGCGCCGGCGGCCTCGAGGATCTGGGCTTCCTTCGTGTGGCCGATACGGGCCTTGCCCATCACCGGGATGGACACCTCGTCGATGATCTCCTGCAGGGAGCCGGGGTCGGCCATCCGCGCGACGCCGCCCCGTTTCCGGATGTCCGCGGGGACGGCTTCCAGGTTCATCACGGCGACGGCGCCGACGTCCTCGGCGATCCGGGCCTGCTCGCGGTTGACGACGTCCATGATGACGCCGCCTTTCTGCATCTTGGCGAACCCGCGCTTGACCAGTTCGGTCCCGCGGCGCAGGTCTTCGAGGTCTGTCGCGTCGGTCATGTCGTGCCGTTGGTATCGGAGTTACTTAACGAGTCGCGTTCCGGCGTGCCCGTGTCGCCGGTGTCGACTGTGACGAGTGTGGTCGCGGCGGGTCTGATAGTGCTTATTGTAGCGATTTACCGGTACGCGCCGACCCCGGGGCCGGCGCGATCCGGAAATAATCTACAATAAGCACTATGACAGGGTACTCGTCCGTCGGGCCTTTCCATCGCGTTCGCCCGACCGCTACCGTTTTGCCGGCGGGCCCCTCACCCTCGGTCATGTCGGTCGTCTCCCGGGCGGGTCGCCGCGTCGAGCGCATCGTCGCCCGGTACTTCGACGCGGACCTCCCGGACCGCGAGGGCCTCCCGCGATACGTCGCCCCGCTCCCCGCGTGGCTCGAAGACGTCGGTCTCCGTCTGGCGTGGCCCATCGCCATCGTCAACCTCGTCGGCACGGTCTTCGGCTTCTGGTACTACGCCGGCCGGCCTCTGGAGGCCGCGCCCCCGCTCGTCGAAGGCCAGCTGGGCGTCGCACCCCTGCTCGCGTACCCACTGATCCCCGACTCGCCGGTCGCGACGATGTTCATCGGCCTCTCGCTGGTCGCCTGGAAACTCGACATCGACGCCGACCCGCTGCACGTCCTCGCGTTTTTCGGCTGTATCAAACTCGGTCTCTGGACGCCCTACGTCCAGCTGGGGATCAACGGCGTCGGGAGCCTCGCACTGTGGCTCTACTGGTTTCTGATCCTGAGTCACCTCGCGATGGCCGTCGAGGCGTTCCTGGTCCACCGCTACGCGGCCTTTACAGTGCCCTCGGTCGCACTCGCACTCGCCTGGTACGGGTTCAACGACGTCGTCGACTACTTCTGGCCGATCCTGGAGGGACCACACCACACCTGGCTCCGCGCGGAGTTCGCGACCGGGGCGCTGGACCACACACTGGCGGCACACGACCTCGCGGCGGCCTGGGCTGTCGTCCTCACCTTCCTCGCGACATTCCTCGCGCTGGCGACCCGCGTGGAGAAGGTGAAACGGCGGAGTGACTGACTGGGCGGGCGAACGTATCAGATGCCCGATCTTCCCCGAACCTATTCGGCTCCACCTCCAACAGTTCGTATGTCGACCCGTTCCACGTTCGGCTGGTCACTGTTCACGTCCGGCGTCGTGACCCTCCTGCTCGTCGTCCTCCCCGGGGACTCCCTGTGGTGGGGGGTCGGACTCGTCGTCGTCGGACTCGTCGCGCTCCTCGGAGGGAACGGCGGCCGGTACTGACCGCCGCACTCTCAGTCGTCGGCCACCGCTCGCGTGAGACAGGAGACGCAGTACCGGTAGCTCTCGGAGTCGAGTGTGTCCCCGCAGTCCCGACAGCCCTCGCCGGCGAGCTCGGCTCCCTCGGAGAGGTCGCCGAAAGGGTTCGCTCGCTCGCCGTCCTCGGTCTCGTGGCGGTGGGTTCGTTTCGGTCCCGGTCGCCCGTGCTGTGCAGCCGTCAGGACCGCCGCGAGGACGGTGACTCCGACGACGACCACCAGCGTACTCGGCGTCAGCATCTTCGAGCGACTACCTGAAATCGTCACGCAAAAACGTTTCTGCGGACGCATCGAAGGTGATACCGACACCTTGGTCGCCTGCTAGCCGACGACGACGACCGCGCTCTCGGTCTCGACCATCTCGCCGTCACCGGAGTAGGTGCGCGCCGTCTCGACCTCGAACATCTCGGCTGTGAGTTCGACGCCGGCGACCTGCAGTTTCCCGTCGGTCTCCTCGAAGTCGCCGGCCTCGATTGCGGCGTCGATGTCGCCGACTTTCCCGCCGAACTCGGGGCCGACCAGCGAGTACTCGAGGTCGACGCCCGTGACCTCTGTGGTGACGTCCGGGTCCTCCTCGAAGGTCTCCAGACTCCCGACGTGCATCGCCTCGGCGATGGCGTCCTCGAAGCCGGCGACGTGGCCGTACACCTCGACCCGGTCGAGGGCGGCGTTCAGTGCCAACCCGTGTTCGGTCTTGTACCTGCGGAGTGCGGCGATGACCTCCATCGCCGTTTCCCCCGCTCCCAGATCGGCGTCGTAGCCACGCGTCTCCGGCCAGTCCTCCGTGTGGATCGAGTCGAGTCCATCCGCGTCGGCACCACCGTCGGCGTAGAGGCGCTGCCAGAGTTCCTCCGTGACGTGCGGGAGGAAGGGAGCGAACAGCTTGAGGAAGGTCCGGTGAGCGGTGACCAGCGCGTACTCTGCGGAGGCGTCCCGCCCGTCACTGAGCCGCTGTTTGGTGATTTCGAGGTAGTCGTCACAGAAGGTGTTCCAGAAGAAGGCCCGCAGTTCGTTGCGCGCCTTCGAGAACTCGTACCTCTCGAAGCGGTCGGTGAGCGTGTCGACGTAGTCGTCGAGTTCCGCGAGGAACCACTGGTCGACCGCCGCGAGGTCCTCGTCGGCCGGTGTCTCTATCTCCTCGGGTGCTGGCGTGATCCCGTCGACGAGTCGCGAGGCGTTCCAGAGCTTCTGGAGCAGGCGCTCGCCCGCCTCGAGGTCTCCCTCGCGGTAGGGGAAGTCGTCGCCGATGGAGGTGCCGGCGGCCCAGTAGCGTGCGGCGTCGACCGGGAAGTTCGCCGTCACCTCCTCGGGCGGGATGACGTTGCCCTTCGATTTGGACATCGCCTCGCGGTTCTCGTCGAGCACCATCCCGTTTATCATGACGCTGTCGAACGGGACCTCGCCGGTGTGCTCGTAGCACTTGACGATGGTGTGAAAGAGCCAGAACGAGATGATGTCGTGGCCCTGCGGGCGCAGGTCGAACTGGTAGAGTTCCGGCCGGGCCATCGTGTACTCCTCGCTCTCGGCGTCCCAGTCCCAGCCGGCGTTGATCAGCGGGGTCAGCGACGAGGTGGCCCAGGTGTCGAAGACGTCCTCCTCGGGGATGAACTCGTCGTGACCGCAGGCCGGACAGTTCTCGACCGGTGGGTCGTCGGCGATAGGTTCGACCGGCAGCTGCTCTTTCTCGGCGAGGACCGTCTCGCCGCAGTCCTCGCAGTACCAGACGGGGAAGGGGATGCCCGAGTCGCGCTGTCGGGAGATACACCAGTCCCACTCCAGCCCCTCGATCCAGTGTTTGTACCGGGTGAACATCTTCTCGGGGTACCAGTCCATCTCCCGGCCGGCGTCGAGGTACTCCCCGGTGCTGTCGAGCATCTCGACGTACCACTGCTCGGTGACGAGGTACTCGACCTCGACCTCGCAGCGCTCGTGGACCTGCACTGTATGGGAGTGGTCGCGACTCTCCAGCAGGTAGCCCGCGTCTCGCAGGTCGGCGATGATGGACTTGCGGGCCGCCCGCGTCGACTGCCCCTCGTACTCGTCGGCGACGTCGGTCATCGTGCCCGACTCGTCGATGGCGATCCGGAGGGGGAGGTCGTGGGCCTGGTACCACTCGATGTCGGTCTGGTCGCCGAACGTACAGCACATGACGACGCCCGACCCCGTCTCCATGTCGACGCGTTCGTCCTCGATGATCGGGACTTCCTGCCCGAAGATCGGAACCCGGGCAGTGCCGCCGACGAGGTGCTGGTTGTCGTCGTCCTCGGGGTGGACGAACACGGAGACACACGCCGGAAGCAGTTCGGGTCGCGTCGTCGAGATGGTGAAGGTCGGTTCGTCTGTCGGCCCGTCCGCTGGCGGGTCCTCGGGTGCGGCCTCGTCGTCACCGAACTCGACGACCTCGAAGGCGATGTCGTTGAACTTGGTGTGTTTGTCGGCGTCTTCCTGTTCGACCTGCGAGATGGCCGTCTCGCAGTCGGGACACCAGATGGTCGGGGCACGCCGGCGGTACTCCCGGCCCTGTTCGTACAGGTCGATAAACGAGAGCTGGGAGGTGCGCTGGACGCGAGGCTCGATGGTCTTGTACGTATTGTCCCAGTCGACAGAGACGGCCAGCGACTGGACGTCCTCGGTGAACTCCTGTTCGTACTCGCTGCAGACCTCGCGGGTCAGCTCCTGGAACTCCCGCCGGGAGAAGTCGCCGTGGCGGACGCCCTTCTCGCGCTCGGTCAGTCGCTCGGAGGCGATCCCGTTGTCGTCGTAGCCGAAGGGGAAGAAGACGGCGGGGTCAGCCATCCGGTGGTAGCGGGCGACGAAGTCCTGGAGGGTGAACTGGTAGAGGTGTCCCATGTGGAGGTCCCCCGAGACAGTCGGCGGCGGCGTGTCGATAGAGAAGGCGGTGTCGGCGTCGAGAGCCGCTTCGCGGTCGTAGGCGTAGGTGTCGTGTTCGACCCAGCGGTTCTGCCACTTCGTCTCGACCGCCTCGGGGTCGTACTCGGGCGGGAGGTCCTCCTGTTCGGCGGCCGCCGCGCTGGAGGGTGAATCACTGGCGTCGCTGTCGGTACTCATCGTCGGTGACCTCCCGGGTGACGGGTCCGGTTGTGAGTCGGTTCGAGCGTGGCTGTCGGGCGATACGGTCGGTCGCTGTCGTCGGTGGCTGTGTGCATCGTGTGATAGCTGGTCGCTTTCCGCGAGCGGTTCGACCGCGAGTCGAGAATGGTGTGGATGGGGCTAGGGGGCCCCTACACGTACGGCGACGGGTACGGCGAGGCCGCTGTCAGTCGCGCGCTCGGCGGCGCCGTAGGGCCCTGTCATCACCCGAACGTGGACGAGGACCGGAAATAACTCTTACGTCATCGTGCAGGACGTCCCCACGCGGTCGACGGTCGATACACCGCCGGCCGGCGCTTCCCAACCCCTTTTCGGTGTATATACTGTCGCGTCAGTGCCACAGAGAGCGCTTCTCGGGCAGAGTTGCGAAGACACAGAGAGTGATTGAAACGAAGACTGCCCTTTTTTCGACGTGCGCTGAACGAGGCGTATGAGACCGGCTCGATCACGGCGACGTTTCCTCGCTGGAATGGGCGTCGCCGCGCTCGCCGGAATCACCGGCTGTGTCGACGAAGCCCGGAGTAGCCGGGGCGCAACCGACGTCATCGTTCACAACGTAGCAGCGACAGCGCGGACAGTCGAACTGAGTCACACAGCGCGATAGCACGTCGCCGAACATAGACACCGCTCTGGACCCCCATTCGAGCGAGACGATCAACAACGAGGTGCTCATGGACAGTGACTACGACGCAGAAGTCACGTACACCGACGAGACGGAAGACTCGTCGGACTCTGAGACACAGGAGTGGGCCGACGCCGGCCAATCGCTCCGGATCCTGCTGAACGACCAGATCGTATTTGCCGTCCAGATCGGGTGACTGGATAGCGAACTGTTCACTCACCCGTCCGCTACCGTGAGCCTGGAGTTCCGTCGGGGTCGCTCCAGCGGGAGAGCAGTCGGTGTGTTCAGAACTCGTCGAACGAGCGGTTGTCGTCGTCGGAGTGTGCGCGCACCCAGAGTTCGCCGATCCGCGAGAGGCGCGTCCGGTAGGACTTGCCGTGTTCTTCCTGTTCGATGTAGCCCTTGCCGCCAGGTCCAAGCCTGTCGACGTTGTAGATGACCTTCGAGCGGAACGAATCGGTGTACTCCTCGCCCAGTTCCCGGGCGAGTTGCTGGGCCAGTTCGGAGACGGACTCGAACTCGCCGTGTTCGCCCAGCGTGAAGAGGATGAGTTCCTCGAACGGTTTGACGTTCGAGAACGACGCGACCGGGAGTTCGAGGATGTGTTTGCCGTCGACCTCTTTCGCACCGATGGTGGTCCCGCGCTCGTCGAACTCCGAGAGCAGCGACTCGGCGGTGTCGAGGCGTTCGGCGACACGGTCGGCGAGGTCGGGGTCGTCGAGCGCGGCCTCGACGTCAGAGAGCAGGTCGATCCCCCGGCGGAGTTCCTCGGCGAGTTCCGTCTCGAGATACTTCTCCGGGACGGTGTAGTAGGTGTGGATGCGCTGGCGGTCCTCCTCGCGCTCGACCATGATAGAGTGGGCGGCGGTGGCGAACGCGAACGACACTGTCCGGGGCATCGCGGAGATGTTGACCCAGACTTCGGCGTCCTCGGTCCTGTCGAGTTCGCCGTTGATGAGCGCGAAGGCCTGCTCGAAGGCGGCGTCGTAGTCGTAGACGTCCTCGACGACGAACCGTTCGGTCGTCGCCCCCAGCAGGTTGGCGTAGTCCTGTTCGAGTTTCGCGGCGAGGTTCCGGGAGTACTCGACGTTGGCCTCGCTCCCCACTGCCCCCTCCAGCAGGACGACCCGGTCGACGTCTAGCTGGTCGCGCACCAGCGGCGCGATCAGTCGGTCGTAGTCGAACCCGACCGGGACGATGTGTGTCTGCATACCCGATGTGGGACCCCAGCGGGGATAAAAGCCACCAGATCCACGTCGTAAAAGCCACCAGATCCGCTTCGTCCCCGGTCGGCGCCCGATTCGACCGGGGGACGTTTCGCTTTGTGACTCGCCCAGCGTGTCGATCTGTGCGAAGCCTTGACAATACCTGGACGGGTACAGCTACGACAGGATGGCACCCATCGACGAACTGCGGATCCTCGTGCCGGTCGACGTCTCGGATCCCGACCCGACACGGCTCGGGGTCCTCGACCTGCTCGACCCGCTCGAGGTCGTCCTCCTCGGGTACTTTCCGGTGCCGGACCAGGCCGAACCGGCGCTCATCAGGAGCGAGTACGAGGACGAAGCCGAGTCGCGACTCCGCGACGTTGCGGGGGGACGGTCGGACCTGACGGAGGTGCTCGTGTTCACGCACGACCGCGAGACGACGATCGACCGCGTCGCGGACCAGTACGACTGTGACGCCGTGCTGTCCGTCCGCGAGATCGACGATATCGGCCGGATTCTCGTCCCGCTTCGGGGCGACGTGAACATCGAGCGGATCGTCTCCGTGACGGCGCGCCTGCTGCAGGCGAGCGACGCGACGGTGACGCTGTTTCACTCCGTCGCTGAGGACGCCGACGAGAGCTACGGCGAGTTCCTCCTGCGGGGCGCGACCGACCGGCTGGTCGAGTTCGGTATCGACGAGGCGCGCGTCGACTGGGAATTCTCCGAGAGCGGCGACCCGCAGGCAGAGATCGTTCAACTGGGTGGCGAGTACGACATCGTCGTGCTCGGGGAGTCCGAACCCTCGCTCGGGGACCGCATCATCGGTCGAGTGCTCTCGCACGTCGTCGACGAGCTGGAGAGTCCGGCGCTCATCGTGCGGGATACGGAACCTGGCGACGAGGGCGAGACGTGAGCGTCGAAGGGGGCGAACTCGAACGCACGCTCGGGTTCCTCGAGGCGATGACGCTGGGTGGCGGGACGATGATCGGTGCGGGGATCTTCATCCTCCCGGGGATCGCCGCGCGCAACGCCGGACCGGCGAGTTCGATATCCTACGCCATCGCCGGGTTCGTCGCCCTGCTGGCGGCGCTGTCGCTCTCGGAACTGGCGACGGGGATGCCGATCGCCGGCGGGAGCTACCACTACGTCAACCGCGCGCTCGGGAGTCTGTTCGGGAGTATCGTCGGCTGGGGGATGTGGAGCGGGCTCATGTTCGCCAGCGCCTTCTACATGGTCGGGTTCGGCCAGTACATCGTCGAACCCGTGCCCTTCCTCGACGGGCGCGGGTACGTCATCCTCCTTGGATTGGCCGGACTGGCCCTGCTGACCGGCGTCAACTACTACGGCACCGAGGAGTCGAGTTCGCTCCAGAACGTCATGATCGGCTCCGAGACGGCCGTCATCCTCGTTTTCGTGGTCGTCGGCGTCTTCTTCATCCAGCCGGGGAACCTCGACCCGTTCGCACCCGCCGGGGCCGAGGGGGTCGTCGCCACCACGGGCATCGTCTTCATCTCGTTTCTGGGCTTCGAGATCATCGCGACGGTCGCCGGCGAGATCAAGAACCCGAGCCGGATCATCCCTCTCTCGATGATCCTCTCGGTGGTGCTGGTGACGATACTGTACGTCCTCGTGATGCTCGTCAGCACCGGCGTGCTCCCCTACGGCCGACTGGCTGACTCACCGATCCCGGTGGCCGACGTCGCCCGCTCGTACCTGGGGCCGGCCGGCGCGGTGGCCATCGTCCTCGCGGCCATCGTCGCCGCCATCTCCAGCTCGAACTCCTCCATCCTCGCGGCCTCCCGGGTCATCTACGCGATGGGACGGGACGGGGTCGTCACCGAGTGGCTGAACAAGAGTCACCCGCGTTTTTTCACGCCCCACCGCGCGATCGTCACCACCAGCGCGTTCACCGCAGCGCTCGTCCTCGTGGGCCTCCGGGTCGACACCATCGTCTCGCTGCTGGCCGAGGCCGCGAGTTTCAGCTTCCTCGTCGCCTACTCGCTCGTCCACGTCTCGATCGTCGTGTTCAGGCGGGCCGACCCCGGCGAGTACGATCCCTCGTTTTCCCTCCCGACTCCGCTGTACCCGGCGGTGCCGATACTCGGTGTCGTCCTGTCAGTGGTCGTCGTCACACAGATGGCGCCGGTCATCGTCCTCGTCGGGTCCGGTATCGTCGCGCTCGGCGTCCTCTGGTACGCGGCCTATGCGAGAACGCGGGTGGTCGGCGAGGGACTGCTCCGGGAGGCCATCAGCCCGGGGCCGGCCGACGTCTACAGGGTCGTCGTCCCGGTGGCGAACCCGGAGACACAGCGCGGACTGCTCCGACTCGCCGCGGCGAGCGCACACGCCAACGACCACCTGGGAGAACCCGAACTCCTCGCGGTCAACGTCGTCCACGTCGAACACGACTCGTCGCTCCAGAACGTCGAAGCCGACCGCGTCGACCACCAGCGCGACCTGCTCGCCGCCGCAACGGAGTTCGCGGACGAGATGGACGTGACTCTGCGAACTCGGGCGCTCACCGCACGAGACACCGGCGAGGCGATCCTCGACGTCCTCGACGAGGGAGACGCCGACGAAGTCCTCCTCGGGTGGGGCGGCGAGACGAGCGAGGGCCGGCCCGTGACGAGTGCGACCGTCGCGGACGTGGTCGCGAACGCGCCGTGTGACCTCGCGCTCGTCTCGCTGCGTGACGAGGTCGGTGCGGCCGTCGGAGTCCTCGACGGCGGACCTGACGACGTCGCGGTCGCCCGACGAACGGCCGAGTTCGCCGCGGTCGAGGACACGACGCCGACCCTCGTCGTCGTCTCTCCGGATGGGCGCGACGACGCGGACGAACCCGGCCGCGAGGCCGATCTCGTCGCCGAGGTCGCGGCGGCTGCCGGACGGTCGCCCGAGGAGTACAGCGTCGAGGTTCTCGACGGTGACGACACCCGAGCGGCGCTGGAGACGGTCCTCGGTCGCTTCGATACCGTCTGTGTCGGGTACCCGAACGAGTCGGCGGGGTTGCATTCCGCGGTCGAGCGTGCAGTCTCAACTGTTGTCGCGACAGGAGGGCACAGCGTCGCTGTCGTGCGTAGTTCGCCGGACGACTCGACCGAGTGAGGACGAGTGAAGGACGTTCGAGTGTCACCCGCGAACAGTCCGTGGGGGTTCAGTCCGCGCTCAGTCCCTCGTAGACGCTCGGGTCCTCGGCGGCGTCGGGGGTCGTGACCGCCGAGACGCCGACGGTGAACACCAGTCCGAGGACCATCCCGACGACGGAGGCCGACCACCCGCCGAAGTACGTCCCTGGGACGAACCCGACGAAGACGCTCGAGAGGTAGAACGCCTGGCTGAGCCCGATACCGGCGTACATCCCCCAGCGCGTGGTTCGTGGCCAGTAGAGCGCGACGATGACGGGCAGCGCGAGCTGTGCGAACCCGCCGAAGGCGGTGTCGCCGATCTCCAGCAGCGTCGCGGGCTGGAACAGGCTCGCGACGAACGATGCCGTGGCGAAGACGGCGACGCCGACGCGTCCCAGAAACGCCTCGCGACGGTCGCTCGCCTCCCGGACGAGCGGACGGTACACGTCGCGCGTGAAATACGACGAACCGGACAGGAGCATCGAGTCACTGGAACTCATCATCGCAGCCATCGCGCCGGCGACGACCAGCGCGGCGAACCACGCCGGCGTGTACTCCGCGAGGAGCAGGGGGAGGACGTTGTCGTTGGCGCCCGCCGAGATCCCCAGTCCCTTCGCCCACGCGCCCAGCATGAACGCGGGCACGAACAGCAGGACGACCAGGACTGGCCACAGCGGCAGCGTTCGCTTGATCACGGCTTTCGAGTCGGCAACGAAAAACCGCTGGTTGACCTGCGGGAACATCGTGACGCCGAACGCGATGGAGATCGCGGTCGAGAGGACGTAGGTCGGCGAGTAGAGACCGCCGCCCAGCGCGAGGAAGTTCCCGTCGACGTCACCGAGCGTCGCCGTCGCGGCGCCGACGCCGCCGACGGCGCTCGCGACCCAGACGAACGCCGCCCAGACCATGACGAGCATGAACGCACCCTGCAGCGTGTCGGTCCAGGCGACGCCACGCATTCCCGAGAGCGCGACGTAGACGATCATGAAGAGGGTGATCCCGCCGGCGCCGACCCAGTAAGGGACGGCCCCGCCAGTCAGCGCCTCGACTGCGGTCCCCGCACCCTGCTGTTGGAGCATCACGTACGGGAACAGCCAGAAGATGCTTAACGCGGCGACGAGGACGCGCAACCCCAGCGAGCCAAAGCGGTCGCCGAGCATCTCGCCGAGCGTGACGTAGTCGTTTGCCTTCCCGACGAGCCACTGCTTGTAGCCGACGACGTACCACAGTATCCCGAAGATGACGCCGTCCATCAACCCCATGACGAGGATCCACTCCGGGCCAGCACCGTAGCTGATGTTCGGGCCGGCGAAGAACGTAAACGCCGACAACAGCGTCGCAAACGTCGTGAACAGCAGGACGACCGTCCCCAGCGTGCGGGACGCGAGGTAGTAGTCTTCGGCGGTGCGATCTGTCACTCTGTACGCCACGATCCCGATCCCGAGCGCGACGAACATGTAGCCCAGCAGGATGCCGACCTGGATGGCGAGTTCAGCCACGCGGCGTCACCTCCTCGACGCCCAGTCCCCAGGCCCGCCGGGTGAACACCCAGAAGACGACCGACGTCAGACAGAGCCAGCCGACGTGCCACCAGACCCACACCGGCAGGCCCGCGGCGACGGCGTCCGACCCCCACATGAACCACGGCACCGCGAGGGCGACCAGGATCAGGGCGACGACGCCCCAGCCGACCGCTTCGAGTCTCGACGTCATGGTGGCACTCTTTGTGAACACTCCAGTTTATACCCACCGATACCCCACGGTTCCGCCGATTGAAGACGGATCGTCATCAACGGGTGGAGTGGTCCGTCGACGAGCGGACGCCCGGCGCCCGGTCGGCGTGGACGAAGACCGCGACAGCGGTCGAGTCACGCGTCGTGAGACGAGTGAGGGCGTCGAGTGGTCGGCAGGTATATCGGGGCCGGAGCGACAACGTTCAGGTGTCCATGAGTTCGCTCGTGGATTCACCATCACCGCCCCACACGGGGCAGTTCACCAATGCAAGATTCAGCGAAATACCTCATTCACGCGGACATCAGCGCGGACGGGGTGGTCGAGCGAAGTGACGTCGTCGGCGCCGTCTTCGGCCAGACCGAGGGACTGCTCGGCGACGAACTCGACCTGCGCGGCCTCCAGGAGTCACAGAAACTCGGTCGTATCGACGTCCAGATAGCCTCGGAGGGGGGCCGGTCCTTCGGCGAGATCACGATCGCGAGCGGCCTCGACCGCGTCGAGACGGCCATCCTCGCGGCCGCTCTCGAGACCATCGAGCGCGTCGGGCCCTGCCGGGCGACCGTCGAGGTGGCGGAACTCGAGGACGTCCGCTCGGCCAAACGCCGGGAGGTCGTCGACCGCGCGACGCAGTTGCTCGCCGAGTTCGACGAGGCCTCATTGTCGAGTCAGGACATCGTCGAGGAGGTCCGGGAGGCCGTACGCGTCGAGGACATCACCGAGTTTCACGGCCTGCCCGCCGGCCCTCGCGTCGGCGAGAGCGACGCCGTCATCGTCGTCGAGGGGCGTGCCGACGTCCTGACGCTCCTGAAGTACGGCGTCAAGAACGCCATCGCCGTCGAGGGGACCGACGTCCCCGACGAGGTGGCCCGACTCACGCGCGAGCGGACCGTCACCGCCTTTCTCGACGGCGACCGTGGCGGCGACCTCATCCTGAAGGAACTCGCGCAGGTCGGCGACATCGACCACGTCGCGCTCGCACCGCCCGGACGCTCCGTCGAGGACCTCTCACGGGGCGAGGTCATGACGGCGCTCCGCCAGAAAGTCCCCTTCGAGGCCGTCGACGAGATCGATCCGTCGGTCGTCGAGACGGACGTCGAGAGTCACCCTGCAAGTGACGGTTCGACGGACACTCCCCCCGTCGAAGACGGAGAATCTGGGGGAAACCTGTCGTCCGAGACAGCGGTCACTGCGGGTCCGGACGGCGACGACGCGGCGGACGACACCCGGGGTGTCGAAGGCGAGAGTCCCGACGAGCGGGTCGCCCTGGACGAGTCCGACGGGGGTGACGCGCCCGTCGGCGAAGCCGAGTCTGCGGTGGACGACGGAGACGGGGCGGTCGACGAAGGAGAAGACACGGCAGACGTTTCCGCCGAGAGCGACGACGGTCCGGCCGACGTCGAAGAGCTGTCGTCGCTCGCGGAGCACGTCGAGGCTGTCGTCGGTGGCGAGACCGGACTGGTCCGACTGCTCGACGCGGATCTGTGCACCGTCGCCGAGGGACCGGCCGAGGACGCGTTCGAGCTGCTGGACGGGGCGGGGGAGACGCCCTACGCCGTCGTGATCGACGGCGAACTCAGCCAGCGGGTGCTCGACGTGGCCGCCCAGCGCGGCGTCGAACACGTCGTCGCCGCCCGAGAGGGCGAGTACGTCAAACAGCCAACCGCGGTGCGGGTCCGCACCGCCGCAGACCTGCAGGTCCCGACCCACCAGTAGGACGGTCCCGTGCCGGCGCCTCCGGCGGCCGTGCTAGAGGTCCCGCGCGAGGAGGAGGCCGTCACAGTCCTCGTAGTGGTCGGGCAACCGGTCGCGGTCCACGAACCCGTGCTCCCGGTAGAACGACAGTGCCCGGTCGTCGACCTCTCTGACAGTAACGCGAAGTCTCGAGATGCCGCGCTCGCGGAGTTCGGCGACGAGCGCGGCAAGCAGTGCCGACCCCTGCCCCTCGCCGCGGTGACCCTCGGCGACGGCGAGTTCGGCGAGATAGCCGGCGTCGTCGTCGGCGACGGCGAGCGCGTAGCCCGTGGGTTCGGGGTCTGCGTGGACCAGACAGACGGGCGGCCCGTCGACGGCCACCGAGAGCAGTTCCGGCCAGGGTTCGGCGAGGACCACGGTCTGGATCGCGCGCAACCGCGGGAGGTCGTCCGGTCGAGCGCGACGAACGGGAGCGGTCATACGGCGGCGAACCCGGCCGCGATGGCCAGGCCGGCGGCGACGAGTGCCCCCGACACCGTGGCGGCGAAGTTGACGCCCTCGTTCTCGAGCCATCGGCCCTCCACTGTGGCCCCGAGGAGACTGTCGACGGTCATCCCGCCGAACCCGGCCGCGAGCACGATGCCGGCGCCGACCGGGTCGACCAGGTCGAACATCACCAGCGCGATGGCGGCGATGAGTCCGGCGCCCGCGAGGCCGGCGAGTTCCCCCTGCCAGGTGACGGCGCCGTCGGTCCCCGGGTCGACGCGCTCGAAGGTCGTGATGAGTCGGGGGCCGTCGAAGACACCGCCGATCTCGCTGGAGAGCGTGTCGCTCGTCGCGGCGGCGATCGAACCCGCGAAGGCGAACAGGAAGAGCACTCGGGGCAGCGTCGTCAGACTCGGACTCGCCGCCGCGCCGAGGACGGCCACGAGTCCCGCCAGCGAGTTCGCGAGGACGTTCCCGCTCCCGCGTGCGCCCTCGTTCTCCTCGGCGATCCCCCGGGCTCGTTTCTCCTCGTAGCGGAACTTCGCCGCGAGGCCGCCGACGCCGAAGAAGGTCATCAGGATGACGAACCAGCCCTGACCGCCGAGAACGATCGTGAGCAGTCCGAGCAGAACGCCGGTCAACATGCCGGGGAGCGAGGCGGTCTCGAGGACGTAGGAGACGACACCGAGGACGACGGTGACGGCGAGCGCGACGGCGATACCGGTCGTCGAGACCGGCACCTGCAGGTCGAAGAACAGCCACAGGAGCAACCCCACGGAGACCATCACGAGCGGGTCGTCACGTTCGAAGAGCACGACACGGAGCAGCGCAGCGAGCAACGCCCCGCTGGTCGCGAGGAAGGCGACGAGGGGCCACTCCAGTGTCACCGGGACGACGAGTGTCGGCGCGAACTGGCCGAGCGCACCCGCGACAGACCCGACGACGACGAACCCTGCCGTGGCGAGTATCGGCTCGTCGTTCACCGCGCGGGTGGCGTGGCCGCCCAGATTCCCCCACGAGAGCAGCAGTACTGTGCCGACGAACACCGACATCGGCATCTCGAACCTGACGGCGAACAGTGCGAGGCCCGCAGCGGCCAGCGAAAAGCCCGCGAGGCCGTACAGTCGCCCGTCGCGGCGGTCGCCCGGCCGCGCGAACAACTCGAAGAGCGCCCCCTCGTCGACGACGTAGAGCGCGAGTGCGGCGACGACGATGAACGGGGCCGGCGCGAGCACCGTCGCCAGTGCCGGTCCTGTCAGCGAATCGATGTAGGGGACCGACAGCGAGAGCAGTCCGACGGCTGCGAACCCACCCGCACGCCGGACTGTCGCGGTCACACTCCGACCAGTTCCCCCGAGAGGTACTTACCGTTTCCGAACGGCGGAGAGTGGCGATAAATGGACCACTGGCCCTTCTGATCGCGTATTTCTCCCGATGGGACCGGGTGGCCTGGACTCCGGTTCAGGTCGTGACATTTAGGGCCGGGCCGGGGGTAGGTCGAGTGTGGGACTGTACGACCGGTATCTCGGGACGCGACTCCTGTACAGCGACGCGTCGCTCCCCGAGACGGTGGCGCTCATCCTCACGGAACGGGACCTGCTCGAACAGGACGCCTACCGGACCCTGGAGGACTGGTTCGAGTGGGCCTTCGAGTACGGCGCCGAGCGCGTCGTCGTCTACGTCAGCGTCCTCGACGAGGGCGTCGTCGACACCATCAGGCGGGAACTGGAGTCGGTCGACGCCCCCCGGGACCTGGCGGTGCGGGGACCCGACGACGACGAACGCGCCGACTCGCCGGTCCTCGTGAGTATCGGCCTCGGCGGCAAACACGAGTTCGCCACCACCGTCCGGAAGGTCGCTCGCGCCGTCGACGACGGCGACTTAGACCCCGAAGAGGTCGACGAGGAGATCGTCGAGCGGGAGCTCGTCTTCCCCGTGGACCCCGACCTCGTCGTCAAGACCGGCGCCGAACGACTCTCTGATTTCATGATCTGGCAGTCCGTCTACTCGGAGCTGTACTTCACGGACGTCAACTGGCGTGACTTCCGCAAGCGCGATTACCTCCGTGCGCTCCGGGATTACCAGAACCGCCAGCGCCGCTTCGGGCGGTGACCCCGCTCGAGGGCGGTCGCCGTCTCGAACCGGGTATCAACCGATAATCCCGCCGGAATCCGAGTCGTAGACGCGCTCGACCAGCAACAGTGTCGATAGCCCGAAGATGATGATCGTGTACGCGACGGCGGCGAGCAGCGCGTTCTGTTCGGAGGCGTACTCGCCGGTCCGGAAGATGATCGCTTTCCGGACCATCGCGATGACGCCGGTGTAGATGACGAGCCGGACGATCCGGCGCGTGTCGCTCTCCTGTGTGTAGGCGACGACCGTCTGGTAGACCTCGACGATGATGAGGAGGAGCAAGCCGGTGTCGATAAACCCGATGACGACGATCGGGTCGGTGATGGTCCCGTCCCGGATAGACTCGTAGATCTGGAGCGTCAGGTCGACGACGCCGATGGCAAAGAGGATCGCGAAGACGGTCGCCGCCGCGAGTTCGACGCCGTGGACGAACGTGTCCGTGACGGCGGCGTACCGGTCACCCAGGGACTCCTCGCTCCCACGGGTGTCCGGGACACCGCCGGCGGTATCGCTGTCGGCGGTCTGCTCCGCGTCGTCGCTCATCGTACCGATACTCGGGGCTTCTCTCTGGTAAAAGCCGTCCCCACCAGGTTCGGCCCGGGCCGCCGAGGGGCAGTGGCGTGTGACCGAGCAGTCAGTCGGCCGTCGATTCGAACTCCGTCTCGCCGTCGTCGAGCGCCTCACGTTCGCGGCGCGGGAGGGCGTCACCGAACCGGCTGAGGACGCTCCTCGCCTCGGTGACCTCCGCCTCGCCCAGTGCCCGGACGAGCGCGAGCGCCCGACGGGCGCGGGTTCGTCGCCAGGATTCCTCGCGGCTCTCGTAGGTACGGATCGACCGCAGGAAGTCGACCTTGCGGAACTCCGGCCAGTAGGGGGTACAGAAGTAGGCGGCGGCCTCGTTGCCGTTGGCGTGCCAGGGCAGGAAGTTCGAGGTCCGCTCGTCGCCGCCCGTCCGGACGATCAGGTCGACGTCCCGGACCGGCCCCTCGTAGAGGCGCTCCTCGACCGTTTCGACGTCGATGTCGTCGGGGTCGAGGTTGCCATCGTCGACTTCGCGGCCGATGTCGCGCACCGCCGAGAGCAACTCGGCGCGCCCGCCGTAGGCCAGGGCGATGTTGAGGTGCAGGCGGTCGTACCCGCTCGTGCGTCGCTCCGCGTAGTCGATGGCCTCCCGAACCCGCTCGGGGAGCCGGTGCGTCTCGCCGATCGCGCGGATGCACACCTCCCGCTCGTGGACGCGGTCGGCGTCGGCGAACTCCGTCAGCTTCGACTCGATGAGGTCGTAGAGCTGTTCGCGTTCCGCTTCGGGCCGATTGAAGTTCTCCGTCGAGAACGCGTACAGCGTCAGTTCCCGGACGCCGAGGTCGTCACACCACTCGAGGACGTCCTCGGTCGTCTCTGCGCCCTCGCGGTGGCCGTCGGTCGGGTCCTCGCCCCGTTTCGAGGCGTAGCGACGGTTCCCGTCCTGGATGATCGCGACGTGACTCGGCACTCCGGAGAGTTCGGACTCCAGCAACCGGGCGTATATCCGCCTCGTCCACGACCGCAGTCGTTCCATCGCGTAAATACTACCAGCCCGCCGATATGGGTTTTGTGATCCAGCGGTCACGGCTTTCGCTCGAACGAACCCACGTTACGTGCCGTCTGACGAAACGTTTTGAAGGTGCAAATTAAATACCAGTCCATCGTGGAGGCACGACGGGACCGATGATCACCTTTCGGGGCGGCGCAGAGACGGAACTGGAAGCGGCCGTTCGGGACGGCGTCGGGGCCCTCGACGGCGACCCGCTCGTCGTCAGCATCAGTGACATCCACGGCTATCTCGGTGCGGCCCGGAGCGCGCTCCGGACGCCCGGCGACCACGAGGCGTACGACCCGCTCGTCACGGTCGACGACGAGGGGAAACTCCACTGGGCCGACAACGACTACGTGCTCGTGCTCAACGGCGATCTGATCGACCGCGGCCCCGACAGCGCCGGCGTCGTCGAACTCGTCGAACGACTGAGCCGGGAGGCGCCGCCGGGCCGGGTCCGTCTCACGCTGGGCAACCACGAGTGGGGCGTCCTCTTCCCCGCCGTCGTCCAGTGGGGCGAGTGGTTCTCCGGCCAGCGGACCGACGACGACCGCAGACTGCTCTGCACCGCAGTCGAACGTGGCGACCTCGTGGCCGCCTACGAGGGGTACAACTTCACCTACGCCCACGCCGGCCAGCCCAGTCGCTACCGGGCGAACTTCCTCAACGAGAAGTTCGTCGACGCCGCGATGGAACTGTCGGTCGTCATCGGCACCGAACGCGACGCCGAGACCCAGAGAGAACTGATAGAGGAGTACCGGCGCGTCCTCAGCATGGGTCGCCAGGGCGGCCGTGGCTTCGGCGCCGGCATCGTCTGGCTCGATTTCCGGTACCTGCCGGGCGAGTCACCGCCACAGGTCGTCGGTCACACGCGACAGGAACAGCCAGTCCAGAAAGGCAACGTCGTCAACCAGAACGTCATCCGGACGAACCAGGCCAACGCCGGCGGCGAGGCGGTCCTCGTCGAGTCGCCCGACTCGCTGGTCTCGCTCGAACGAACCTACGACGGCGGCGTGCACGTCAACGAGTTCGAGATCCCCGACGCGGACGACTGAACAGGGTTCCCCTCGAAACCGATCTTCCTCGGAACCGACTATTCCTCTCGCGTTCGTTCGGCGACGGCGTAGAGACGCTGGCGTGCGTCCTCGGGATAGATACGTTCCTCGACGAGGTCGACCTCCGCGAGGTCGGCGAGCGCCGACCGGACACTACGCTGGGAGAGGCGCGTCTCCTCCGCGAGTGCCTTCTGGGTCAGCGGCCCCTCGTAGTCGAGGACGGTGTAGACGAACTTGGCGCTCGGCGTGAGCGATTTCAGTCTGGTCTCGGGACTCCGTCGGGCGGGTTCGGCGTGGCAACACACGGGCACCTGTCACTCCGGTGGCAGGGTTTCAGACACAGGTACGTATACGTTTGCCAAGCGGTAGCCAGTTCCGCCTGCCCGGGCGACCGACACCGGAGTGTCCGGCGAATCCACGCCGCGTCTCTGTCAGACCAGCGCGAACGTCACTCCGAAGGTGACGACGAGTCCGACCGCCAGCACCGCGAACCCGACGCCGACGTCTCGCATGGTGTAGTCGCTCTGGGGGGCGGTACTGCGCAGGGGCGGCGCTCGCTCGGGCAGTTCCTTGTTCGAGGGGTCGTACTCCGGGCGGTCCTCGTGGCCGTGCCCGTGGTCGTCGTGGTCGTCGTCCCCGTGGTCGTGCTCGTCAGCCATGCACGAGGATTCACCCGGGGGCCACCTTAGCGTGTCGGAACGGAACGCCCCGGTCGGCCGCGACTGGACTGCACAGCCACGGCTAACTGCCGTGGTCAGTACGTCTCGCGCAGGTGGCGTACCGAGAGGGCCGCGTCGAGACGGGCCTCGACGACGGCGTCGCGGTATCCCTCGTACGAGTCGAACGTGAGCGTTCGTTCCTCGCCCGGGGTGAGATGAACGTAGTCGTCCGAGAACGCCCCAGAGAGCGTTCCGGGGTCGAGTTCGACGAACAGCGCCGCGTCCTCGCTCCGGACGGTGACGTCCGTGCCGTCGATCTCCACGTCGAGGTCCGTCTCCGGCAGGGCGAGTTCCTTGAAGTCCGCGAAGAAGGCAGTCGCGGGGTAGGACTCGCCGGGGCCATCGAAGGTGGCACGGAGCAGCACCTCGCTCGGCTCGACGCCGCCGGGGAGGTCCACCCGGCCGACGGTCAGGAGGTCGGTGCTCTCGCCCGCCTCGACGATGACGTCGACGGTCCAGGTGTCGAGCGGTTCGGGGTTCTTGAGGCCGTAGAGTTCGACGGTGACAGTCCCCGAGAGGGGTTCGGTTTCGTCGCTCGTCAGCCAGACAGTCTGTGCGGAGACGTCGGGGTACTCGCCGTCGTCGCCGGCCTGGGCGTTCTCGGCACCGTCGGCACCCTCGAACGTGGGGTGGAAGGAGACGAGGACGGGCGCGAACTGGCGGCGGGCGGCGTACTGCTGGGCCTTCCACTTGCCGTCGTACTCGACCGAGGCCCACGAGGCGACGGGCCAGAGGTCGTTGAGTTGCCAGTAGAGCGCACCCATCGTCTCCGGTTTGCGGCGCCGCCAGTGTTCGATGGCGGTGCGCATCGCCTCGGCCTGGAGCAGTTGCGAGACGTAGACGAAGTCGTCGAAGTCGAACGGGAACTGGAAGTAACTGGCCGCCCGCTGGAGGATGGTCGTGTTCCCGCCGGGGTTGCGCTGGTGGTGTTCCATCATGGGCGAGGTCGGGTTGAACTCGGCCTCGTCCATGACGGTCCGAAGGGAGTCTAGCGACGGGAACGACTGGTAGCCGAACTCCGAGACGAAGCGGGGTTCCGTGGTGTAGTAGTCCTCGAAGGGTTCGCCCTGGTGCCAGACGTCCCAGTAGTGGATGTCTCCCTTCTCGAAGACGTACGGTTCGAGTTCGTCCGGCCCACTGGAGGGCGACCCCGGCCAGTACGTGCGCGAGGGATCCTCCTCCCGGCAGGTCGGTCCGACAGTTTCGGTGTAGAGTTTCCGATAATCGTCGAGGTGGTCCTCGTGGTGGTCGTGGTCGACGAACCAGTTCTGGGCGGCCTCCTCGTTCTCGTTGTTCCCACACCAGACGGCGATGGAGGGATGAGAGGCGAGCCTGCGGACCTGATGCCTGACTTCCTCCTCGGCGGTGTCGAGGAAGGCGTCGTCGGCGGGATGGAGCGAACAGGAGAACATGAAGTCCTGCCAGACGAGGATGCCGTATTCGTCACAGAGGTCGTAGAAGGCGTCCTCCTCGTAGTAGCCGCCGCCCCAGACACGGAGCATGTTCATGTTCGCGTCGGCGGCGCTGTGGACCAGGTGTTCGTAGCGTGTCTCGCTCACGTCGCCGTAGAGGGGGGCGGTCGGGATGGTGTTGGCCCCCTTCGCGAAGACCCGCTCGCCGTTGACGGTGAAGTAGAAGGCCGTCCCGACGTCGTCGGGTTCGACGACGAGGTCGAGGTCGCGAAAGCCCACGCGCTCAGTGACGGTGTGCCCGCCGATGCCACCCGCGGTGACCTCCAGATCGTAGAGAGGCTGGTCGCCGTACCCGTTCGGCCACCAGAGGTCGACGTCGCCGTCGTCGATCTCGACCGTGAGTTCGACCTCCTGTTCGCCGGCATCGAGGTCTCTCGCCTCGGCGAGTTCGACACCCGCCACCTCGGCGGTGAGGTCGAACTCGCCGGCGCCGGGTGCGTCGACGCCAGCGCGGACGGTCAGATCGATCCCCTCGCCCGAGTGGTCCTGTTCGGTCTTGAGGTAAGTGACGCGTGGGCTGGAGTACCCCATCAGCGAGATATCGCGGTAGATCCCCATCGTGGGGAGACAGGGCCCCCAGTCCCAGCCGTAGTGACACTGGGCTTTCCTGACGAAGGGGCGACCGGGCTGGTCGACGGGATAGCGGATACAGGGCACCTCGTAGGGGTACTCGGCGGCGCGTTCCTGGCCGTATTCCACGGGGGAGCGAAAGCGGACACGTAACTCGTTCTCGCCGGGTTCGAGCGCGTCGCTCACGTCGAACTCGTGACCGACGTGCATGTTGACCGAGTGTCCGACCTCCCGGTCGTTCACGAAGGCCGTCGCGACAGTGTCGAGGCCGTCGCATCTGAGGAGAACGCGGTCCTGGTCGAGCAAGTCTTCGGAGACCGACACCGTCCGACGGTACTCCCAGTCGGTCTCGCCGACCCACTGGACGTCGAGTTCGTTGTCCTCGTAGAAGGGGTCGGGTATCAGGCCCAGTTCGAGCAGGTCGGAGTAGACGCCGCCCGGGACAGCGGCAGGGAGCCAGTCGCCGTCGGTGTGTGTCTCGTCGTCGACGTGAGCCCCACCGTCGGCCGGGAGCTCTCTGAACTCCCACTCGCCGGTGAGCGACCGTTCGTGCATATCGCCACTGTCCCGGGTCACCCTGATAAGCGTGTTCCGTCGCGGCGAGGTGTCGCGCTTACCAGACTGCTTTTAAATAGCGGCACCGAAGCTACGGGTACGAACGAATGGCGCTCACGAAACGGATCATTCCCTGCATCGACGTGGACGTGGACGACGAGGGCAACGCGGCGGTCTACACGGGGGTCAACTTCGAGGACCTCGCCTACACGGGCGACCCGGTCGAGATGGCCAGAAAGTACAACGAGTCGGGGGCCGACGAGTTCGTCTTCCTCGACATCACCGCCTCCGCCGAGGGCCGCGAGACGATGCTGGAGACGGTCTCGCAGGTCGCCGACGAGGTGTTCATCCCGCTGACCGTCGGCGGTGGGATCCGCACTCGCGACGACGTCAAGGAGACGCTCCGGGCGGGTGCGGACAAGGTCTCTATCAACACGGGTGCACTCGAACGGCCGGAACTCATCGAGGAGGGCGCGGCGGCTTTCGGCAGTCAGTGTATCGTCATCAGCGTCGACGCCCGTCGCCGCTACGACGAGCAGGGCGAACACTACGAACAGGTCGACGGCGAGTCGTGCTGGTTCGAGTGCACGGTCAAAGGCGGGCGCGAGGGGACCGACATCGACGTCGTCTCGTGGGCCGAAGAGGCCGAGGAGCGGGGCGCGGGCGAACTGTTCGTCAACTCCATCGACGCCGACGGGACGAAAGACGGCTACGACATCCCGCTGACCCGGGCGGTGTGTGACGCCGTCTCGACGCCGGTGATCGCCTCGTCGGGCTGTGGTGGACCGGAACACGCTCGCGAGGTGTTCACCGAGGCCGGTGCCGACGCGGCGCTGGCCGCCTCGATCTTCCACTTCGACGAGTACTCGATCCGGGAGGTCAAGGAGTATCTCGACGAACACGGCGTCCCGGTACGACTCTAAGAATGTCCGGCGACGGCGACGAGCGCGGAGGGACACCCGCTCGAGGCAGTGAGTCCGCGAAGTGGCGGTGTGACTGGTGTGGCAAACCCCACGCTCGCAACGACCCGCCCTGTGACAACTGCGGTCACCACAAGTTCGAGAAGGCGGTGGTGCCCGTCGCACCGGAAGAAGGGGGCTACGAACGCCAGCCCATCTGGGTCTGTCCGGAGTGTGGCCGCGAACACCAGAAGAACTCCCCGCCGTGCAGTCGCTGTGGGAACGCCAAACTCGAGAAACACGTCCCCCGCGAGGAGGACTACGCCGAGGAACTCTCGGGGACCTCGTACCTCGACGTGCTCGAACCCCGGTACGCCGTCGGCATCGTGTTCGCGCTGGTCGCCGGCGGCGCGCTCGTACTCGCACTGCTGGGCGTGATCACGCTCCCGGGGATGGGCGGCCCCTCGCTGGCCGTCGCGGACGTCCCGGGGAACGCGACGACGGCGAACGGGATCGACCTCGCCGAGACGGAACGAGCCTACCTCGCAGACGCGAACGACCGGCGCGCCGAGGCAGGGGTAGACAGACTCGACAGGTCGGAGACACTCGACGACGTGGCTCGATATCTCAACCAGCGCCGCGTCAAGGGCACGTATACGAACGAAGAGGTCCCCCCGATCGACAGGGTCAGCGACGCGCTGGGTGACGCCTGCAACGGGGAACAGCCGGTCGCCTACACCGAGAGTGGGGGCGACAGGGAGACGATCACTGACTACGACTCGCCGGACTCGCTGGCGGCGGCACTCGGCGACGTGTTCGATTCGGGCGAGGACTCGCTCTCGGAGTTCCCGGTCGGCCGGACGGGCGTCGACGTCCACGTCGGCCCGGACGGGCGCGTGTTCGTCACGCAGGTCGTCTGCTGACGGGTCGTATGTACCTGCTGGAGCGGGGCTGACGCCTCGTGACGCGCGCTCTGCCCGATACTCGTTCACACACCGCGCGAGAAGTGACGGGGGTGACTGCCCGTTCCGGGTCAGTCAGAGAGGATCGAGACGTTCGACGACTGCTGGAGACCGGCGGGTTCGCCGCGCTCGATACGGTCGAGGCGGCCGGTAATAGTGTGGACCTTGTCGCCGTCGGTACAGGGGGCGACGTGTCGGAGTTCGCCGTCCTCGTACTCCGCGAGCCCCATCACCGGGAGGACCATCGCGTCGTAGGACTGCTCGCTCGTCTCGTTCTCGACGGTCTGGCGCTGGTAGAACGACTCCAGCGAGACGTTGTTCGAGAGCGCCCACTGCTTGAACTCGGCCACGCGATTGAGGATGTACTCGCCCTCCTCGGTGTGGGCCCCGGCCGACTCCGGCGCGATCTGCTTGCCCCAGACTATCACCGAGAACCCGGCGATCTCGTCTTCGGCGTCGAGGCGTTCCAGTCGCTCGATGACTGCCTCCTGGCGCCCGTGGGCACCGTCGGGCAGCAGCGACCGCACGTACAGTTCGATCCGCGGACCGTCTGTCCCCGTCATCGTACCATCACGAGCGACGGGAGATGTGAAAAAACTTCCCCTCTTTGCCACTCTCGGACCATGTACGTCCGTAACACACTGTTTTAGACCCCTCTATAGAAACGTTTGTCAACGTTTAGTGGTCAGACCTGACCACTCGTCTGTCGTACGAGCGATTCGATTAAAAACGTACCAGTATTCGACTATCGTCGAACTGGTCCGTGGCCAGTGACAGTGGGTGCGGGAGCGTCAGTCGGGGGCTCCGGAGAGCCGTCTTCGAGCAGTCGGACTCTGTCGGCGACGGTGTGGACGGCCGATCCGCTGGTGTAGGGCGCGACGTGACAGAGTTCGCCCTCGCGGTATTCGGCGAGACAGGTCGCGGGGAGGACGAGCGCAGTATACGATTCGCCGGTCAGTCCGGACTCGACCTCCCGCGTCTCGAAGAACGGTTCGACGCAGACGCCGCTGGCGTCGGCCCACTCGCGGAAGGCGGCGACGCGGTCGAGGACGTACTGGCCGGTGTCGGTCCGCGAGGCCGTCGTCGAGAGCCCCACTTCTCGACCCCAGACGCTGACCGAGAGGTCGAGAGTCCCCTCGTCGGCCAGTCGTCGCAGCCGGGGCAGGTGAGTCGTCCCCGGGTTCCGGGCCCCGGGCGAGAGCGACCGCACGAACAGTTCGACGCGTCGCGTATCGGTAGACTCCATGGCAGGCGAGTCACACTTGTCCCGGCGTCATCTAATAATTTCCTGCGATCGATACTGTTTCTCAACCAAATCTATATAGACTGTGCGTCGACTGCCCCTGTGGCCCGGTCAGTCGGCAGACTCCCCGGAATCGGGGGAATCGGTTGACTCGTCGAGCAGTATCCGGAGCGTCTCGTGGGTCCCGACGACCATCGCGGGGACGACGAACATGAAGATGTGCTCCTCTATGGGGACGCCGAGGAGTTCGACGCCGGTGCGAAGCGGGATCTCGAAGACGCCGACCTCGAGGGTGTACCAGTCCCAGAGGAGCGCGGGTGGGTAGAGGACGGCGACGGTCCGGGCGGCCACGCGGAAGGCGTCGGCGTACCAGAGCAGGGCGATGGCGACACTCCCCCAGAGCACCTCGGTCAC
>Ga0207770_100097_pt1 | contig 77630 bp, 95 predicted proteins | sample A23E2SouthBayCA_FD_187729 | JGI IMG/M metagenome (GOLD analysis project Ga0207770, IMG submission 187729) | Aerobic enrichment media microbial communities from Eden Landing Ponds, California, USA - A23 E2 (SPAdes) | ecosystem: Environmental > Aquatic > Marine > Unclassified | place: Emeryville...
AAACGCGAACGAGCGTTGCGAGTGAGCGGGAAACTCCCTCGAAGTGAGCGGGGAGCATCGCGACCCGCGAGCAGTAGCTGTGGCAGAAACGCGAACGAGTATCGCCGAGCCTCCCGGCTCAGTCGTCCGCGGTCATGGGCTCGGCATGGTCGATCTCGGTCCCCAGCACGTCGAGGAACTCCGCCAGCCACTCGGGGTGGTCGGGCCACGCCTGTCCGGTGACGAGGTTCCCGTCGCGGACGGTTCCGTCGACCCACGCACAGCCCGCACCCTCGACCTCCGCGCGGACCGCGGGGTAGGCGGTCGCCTCACGCCCCTCCAGCACGCCAGCAGCGGCGAGGATCTGCGGGCCGTGACAGAGCGCCGCGACGGGCTTGTCCGCCTCGAAGAAGTGCTGGACCGTCTCGATCACCGAGTCGTACGTGCGCAGGTACTCGGGGGCGCGCCCGCCCGGCACCACCAGCGCGTCGTAGTCCGCAGGGTCGATATCCTCCAGCGCCGCGTCGACGCCGAAGTCGTGGCCGCGCGTCTCCAGGTACGTCTGATCGCCGCGGAAGTCGTGGACGGCGGTTTTGACCACGTCGCCCTCCTCTTTCTCGGGACAGGCAGCGTGGACTTCGTGCCCCACCATTTCGAGCGCCTGATACGGCACCATCACTTCGTAGTCCTCGACGAAGTCGCCGACGATCTCCAGAATCTTTTTGCCTGACATTTTCCCGTGTGTGCGTACGGCCGCTGAGCTATTAGGTATTTTGTCGGTTCTGTGGAGCAGTAGCGTCGTAAACCTCGAAATCGCGCGTTCAGACCGACGGTCCAACGACCCACCGGCGGGCTGCGTGTCCGCCTGTGGTCGCCGAATCCGGGGGCTGTGGCTGAGTCTCGGTCCCGGCGGAAGAGTGTGTGGCCCGGTCGGGAGGCGGCGCTTGGATAGCTTTTTGTGCCGACTCGCCCGAACGCAGAACATGATCCCCGGCGCAACTGACCCTATCTCGCGCGACGGCAAGCTGCTGATCCTGGCGTACGACCACGGCCTCGAACACGGCCCCGTCGACTTCGAGGCGGTGCCGGAGTCGATGGACCCCGAGCACGTGTTCGACGTGGCGACCCACGACGCCGTCACCGCGCTCGCGGTCGGCAAGGGTGTCGCCGAGGCGCACTACCCCGACTACGAGGACGAGGTGAACCTGCTCGCGAAGATCAACGGCACCTCGAACCTCTGGATGGGCGAGCACGACTCCGCAGTGAACTGGTCGGTCGACTACGCCGACGAGCTCGGCGCCGACGCGATCGGTTTCACCCTCTACGGCGGCTCGAACCACGAGGTCGAGATGGCCGAGGAGTTCCGCGACGCACAGGAGGCCGCCCGCGACAAGGACATGGGCGTCGTGATGTGGTCCTACCCGCGCGGGCAGGGCGTCAAGAACGACACCAAGCCCGGCACGATCTCCTACGCGGCCCGTCTGGGCCTCGAACTGGGCGCCGACGTCGCGAAAATCAAGTACCCCGGCGACCCCGAAGCGATGGCCCACGCCTGCGACGCCGCGGCGTCGACGGATGTCGTGATGTCCGGCGGCTCGAAGGCGTCCGACGAGGCGTTCCTCTCGACGGTGAAGGAGGCGATGGACGCCGGCGCGAAGGGGCTCGCGGTCGGCCGGAACGTGTTCCAGCGCGAGAACCCCGAGGCGCTGCTCGACGGGCTGGAGAAGATCATCTTCGAGGAGACGTCTGTCGAGGAGGCGCTGGCCGCCGTCGAGAGCCACGGCGCGCAGGCGACGCTGGACGGATGAGCACCGTCGACGACGTACTGGAGACGGTCGCGGCGGTCGCCCCCGACGTGCGCGACGGGCTTCCGGGCCGTCGACTCACCGAGGCGGGCGTCGAGAACCCCTCCGGCGAGACGGTCACGGCCGCGGACGTCCACGCCGACGAGCTGTTCTTCGAGGCGCTGGGCGCGATCGACGGCGTCGTCGAGTACGCCAGCGAGGAGCGGGAGGCGGTCGCCGACACCGGCGACGGCGAGCCCGGCGAGGGCGACGTGGCGGTCGCGATCGACCCGCTCGACGGCTCCTCGAACCTCGCGTCGAACAACGCGATGGGGACGATCGTCGGGATCGCCGACGAACCTCTCCCCGCCGCGGGCGAGGATCTCGTCGCGGCGGCGTACGTGCTCTACGGCCCGATCACGACGATGACCGTCGCCCGCGAGGGGACGGTGACGACGTACGTGCTCGATGGCGGCGAGATGCGCGCGGTCGAGGAGGACGTGACGCTGCCCGACGACCCCGTCGTCTACGGCTTTGGCGGCCGCGTGCCCGACTGGCCCGACGCGTTCCGCGAGTACGCCCGCGAGGTCGAGAGCGAGCTCAAACTCCGCTACGGCGGCGCGATGGTCGGCGACGTGAACCAGGTGCTGAGCTACGGCGGGATCTTCGCCTACCCCGCGCTCTCGTCGGCGCCGAACGGGAAGCTCCGCCTCCAGTTCGAGGGCGCGCCGATCGCGAAGATCATCGAGGCCGCCGGCGGCGCCTCCTCGGACGGCGAGCGGTCGCTGCTGTCGGTCGAACCGACGGAGCTCCACCAGCGCGTGCCCGTTCACGTCGGCAGCAAGGCGTACGTCGAGCGGCTGGAGGCGGCGCTTTCGGACTGACCGTCTCGGTGCCGGGTCCGTCGGCGCCGACGACGGAGGCACGAACGACAGTTTCTTACAGCGATTGGGTCGTACGTGGTGGTGCGCGCGGGTTGCCGAGCCAGGCCAAAGGCGTAGCGCTTAGGACGCTATGGTGTAGACCTCCGCCGGTTCGAATCCGGTCCCGCGCATACTGCCTCGAACGAATGCGAGAGGCATGTATGCGCGTCGGAGGATTCCGAACCCTGCGAGGAACGCGCAGCGAACGAAGTGAGCGAGCATTTCTCGCTCCGGTTCGAATCCGGTCCCGCGGATTTCTGTCCGAGCGACAGCGAGGCTACTGCCGATCGTCCCCGGTCACCCCGCCGCGAACCCGCTCCCGGATGCTCTCCCGGAAGCTCTGCTGCTCCGTGAAGTCACGGATCCGCATCTGGTCCGAGGAGATCCCCTCGTCCTCGTCGGCGCCGAGCAGCCGCGGCAGCGCGGTCTGGGCGAACGTCAGGGCGACCACCAGGACGATCGGCGCGAAAAAGAGCCCGTAGAACCCCAGCACCACGGGCCCGAGCGTGTACGCGAGCATCAGGAGCCCGACGTGGGTGTTCTCGCCGCTCAGGATCGGCCGCAACAGGATGTCCGGGATCGTGTCGACGACGACGACCGCGACCGCGAGGAAGCCGACGACGTACACGAGCAGCGACTGGTCGCCGCCGAGCACGATCGGGAGCGCCGCGATGGCCGTCAGCGGGAGGTAGACGATCTTCATCCCGACCACCGGGATCAGGCTCGCGATCCCCGTCAGCGTCCCCGCCAGCGCGGGGTAGGGGACCTCCGCCGGCCCGGGGGCGACCGCGTTGTAGGCGGTGAACGCCGCGATCGCGATCAGCGAGATGGCGATCACGTTCAGGAGGTTGCCAAAGAGTACGGACTCTAACTCCTCGTCGGCGGCCTCCAGATACTCCCGGATGATGGCGTCGTCGTCGAACCGGAGCAGCCAGTCGCGCATCCGCCGGCCGTCGATCAGCAGGTAGTAGGTGACGATCACGACGACGAAGAGGTTGAGGAAAAAGCCCGAAATCAGCGAGGTCAAAAGCTCCGCGTGGTCGCTCGCGAACTGGATGAACGGCGAGAGGTCGCCCGACTGGTACGCCTCGTACAGCCCTTGTACGGTGAACTCCGGGATGCTGTCGATCCCGCCGAGCCACTCGACCTCCGTCGCCGCCACGTCGAGCAGCGAGTACTGCTGGACGAACGACCGGGCCTCGATCACCAGCAGCACCGTCGCGTAGCTCACGAGCAGCAACAGCGGCACCGCGAGCGAGACGAGCACCGTCACCGCACGCACTCGCGCGGGGAGTCGGAGCCGCCGGAGGAACTTGAAGTATCGACGCGTCGAGTAGTAGAGGAACACCGACACCGTCAGTGGGGCGATGAACTGGTACGCGAGGAAGCCGACCATGACCGTGACGGCCACGCCGAACAGGGCGATAATCAGCCGTCTCTCGTCCATACGCGACCCATCAGCGCGTTCGGTCTAAAGCTTGCTGGAGGCTTTCGGACCGCGGCGTCGGACGGCCGTCTGACGGACCCACAAACCCTTTCATCCACGGGCGGGATTATTCTTGATAATGTCGACCCCTGCCGATCTCCTCGACGACCTGACGGCGGATCTGGACGCCCTGTTCGTGTTTTCACCCAGCAGCGGCTTCTACGACCGGTTCGAGGATCTCGACGGGGAGGTGGTGGTGATCGCGCCGGAGAACGTCGTCGACGCCGAGACGTTCGTCGAGCTCCCGCTGGAGTTCGAGAACGTCCGCGACCGGATCAAGTTCGGCGTCGAGGGTGCGATGGACCGCGGTGTCGTCGACGACGGCGACGAGGTCGGCTGTGTCGTCAGCGTGTTCGACGACCACGACTCGCTCGTCCGCGTACAAGCCGACGAGTCGATGCACTCCGGCGTGTACGACCTGTTCGCGAACTCGCGTGCGGATCCGGGGGTCATCCGCGACGTGTTCGAGGTCGTGATCGAGCTGGGGAAGAAAGGACAGAAAGGCAAGCCCGTCGGCGCGCTGTTCGTGATCGGCGACGCCGGGAAGGTGATGAACAAGTCCCGGCCGCTCAGCTACAACCCCTTCGAGAAGTCCCACGTCCACGTCGGCGACCCCATCGTGAACGTGATGCTCAAGGAGTTCTCGCGGCTCGACGGCGCGTTCGTCATCAGCGACTCCGGGAAGATCGTCTCCGCGTACCGCTACCTCGAACCCGGGGCTGAGGGCGTCGACATCCCGAAGGGGCTGGGCACCCGCCACATGGCGGGCGCGGCGGTCACCCGGGCGACCAACGCGACCGCGATCGTGCTCTCCGAATCCGACGGGATGGTGCGGGCGTTCAAGGGCGGCGAGCTGATCCTGGAGATCGACCCGGAGGACTACTGATGCCACCGATGGCCCTCCAGCCCGGGTTCGAGCTCGGCGGCCCGCTGGGTGCGGTCCCCGAACGGGTCTGGCTCGCACTGGCGGTGTTCGTCCTCGCGGTGGTCCTCGCGTGGCTGGTCGTCAAAATCAACGCCGGGTTGCTCCGGCGGGCCGGGCTCCCCGAGACGATCGAGGGGACGGCGTTCGAGCGAACCGTCCGCGGGATCGGTACCTCGACGGTCGCGATCCTCTCACAGCTCTCGGGGTGGTTCATCGTCATCCTCGGCGCCATCGTCGCGATCTCCATCGCGGAGCGGAGTTACGCCGAGCAGTTCTGGTCTCAGGCGACCGGCTTCTTTCCCAGCTTCTTCGTCGCCGTCCTGATCCTGATCGTCGGCGTCATCGTCGGCGACAAGGTCGAGCTCGTGCTCTCAGAGCGGCTCCGGAGCGTCAAACTCCCCCAGATCGGGATCGTCCCGACCACCGCGAAGTACAGCGTCTTCTACGTCGCGTTCGTGCTCGCGCTGGACCAGATCGGCGTCGCGACGTTCGCGCTGGTCGTGCTGCTGGCGCTGTACACGCTCGCGCTGGTGGTGTTCACCGTCGTCGCGGGCAAGCAGCTGCTCACCTCCGCGGCCGCGGGGCTGTACCTGTTCCTGAACGAGCCCTACGGGATCGGCGACGAGGTGAAGATCGGCGACGAGCGCGGGATCGTTCAGGAGATCGACCTGTTCGTCACCCACATCGAGTCCGACGGCGAGGAGTACATCGTCCCGAACGACCGCGTGTTCGAGGGCGGGATCGTGATCGTCCACGACGGGTAGCCTACTCTCACTCAGTAGCCTACTCCCGGGCCAGCGGCTCGGCGGGTACGCCGGCGACAGTTTCCCCCTCCGGAACGTCCTTGGTCACCAGCGAGTTCGCCGCGACCTGCGCGTCGTCGCCGATCTCGACGCCCGGGAGCACGATCGCGCCCGCGCCGATCATCGCCCGATCGCCGACGACCACGTCACCGAGCCGGTACTCCTCTTGGAGGAACTCGTGACAGAGCAGCGTCGCGTCGTAGCCGACGATGGCGTCCTCGCCCAGCGTGATCCGTTCGGGCCAGAACACGTCCGGCGTGGCTTCGAGCCCCCACGAGACCCCCGCGCCCACGTCGGCGCCGAGCCGCCGGAGCAGCCAGTTCTTGAGCCGGAGGCTGGGCGAGATCCGGATCAGCCAGACGGCGACGTAGTTCAGCGCGACGCGGAGCGGGGACTTGGCGTCGGGCCAGTGGCGGAGGGAGTTCCGCGGGCCGGGGGTGGCGTGGCGGTCCAGTCGGTCGAACCGCGTGTCGTCGCTCATGGGCGGGGTTGGTCGGGGGGAGACAAAACGGCAGGGGACGCCCTACTGGGAGTATCGATCGTCGATCCGGCAGCGCCGCCGCTACTGGGTGTGATAAACGCAGAAGTCCGCAGCGAAGAACCGACTTACAGACGGGTCAGGTTCGTCGCGCGGGGGCCCTTGTCGGCCTGTTCGATGTCAAACTCAACTTCCTGGCCTTCCTCGAGGTCCGGGCCGCCCACGTCTTCCATGTGGAAGAAGACGTCTTCGTCCGCGTCCTCAGTCTCGATGAAACCGTAACCGCCCGTGTCGTTGAAGAAATCAACCGTTCCAGTCGCCATTGCAACCGAAGCAACGCGCCGCGCCCGGATAACCCTTTCGAGAGCGCGACCCGCACGATCGTCGGCTCGAACGCCCACAAACGCTTAAGTTCGGCCGCTCACAATCGCCGGGCGAGATGGGGACCAAGAGCAAGACGATCTCCTTCCGCGTCGACGAGGACGCCTTCGAGACGCTGCGGGAGATCGCGGAGGAACGGGAGCTCTCGCTGTCGGCGGTGTTCCGGGACTACGTCGACACGCTCGTCGCCCACGACGGACAGGTGGATCTCGTCCCCGCCGATCGGGAGCCCGAGGACGACGAGAGCTTCCCGCCGACGGTGGAGGTGCCCAAGAGCTTCATCCGCGAGCACGAGCGGCTAGAACTGGAGGCCGACCACCTTCGCGAGCAGCTGGAGGAGCACAAACGCTACATCGACTACCTGCGCGAGCAGGCCGACGAGGCCGAAGACGTCGTCAAGCTGGAGGAGCTCGACGGCGACGAGAACACGTACCAGATCGGGTAGTCAGCCCGAGAGCTCCTGTTTCGCTTCCCGGGCACGCCGCGCTGCCTCTTGGTCCCCTTCGACTTCTGCCAGCGATTCGACGGCTTCCAGCCGCCGGATCGAGCTGTCGAGGAAGGAAAGGACGTCCCCCGAGTACGCATAGAGCATGTACTCCGCGGACATCGTGTCGACGATGGCGTCGGGGCCGAGCCCCTGCGCGCGGAGTTCGAGCAGGTACTGGACGAACTTCTCCTCGGGGTGGCCGCAGTAGGGGTTGTTGTCGCAGTCGCAGTCGAGGAAGTCCTCCGCGAAGTCGAGCACCTTCTCGCGGGTGGCCTCGTCGAGCTTCTCGATGCCGTCGCCCGTGAACAGCAGGTCCAGCGTCGCCCCCTTGAACGCGCCCTTGGGGATCGAGCGCTCGAGCTGGGAGGCGATCTGCCGGTGGTTCTTCACGTAGATCTTGTCGGTGATCGCCACTACCGGCGGCTACGGCAGTCGGCGGCAAAAGCTTCTCGCTCCCCTGCGGCGGCGTGTCACGGGGCCGGGAATGTCGTAACGTATTTCCCTGAAACCGTGGTAGGAATCGGTGTGTCCGGGCTGGGGTAGTGGTATCCTTCAGCCTTGTGGGGGCTGAGACGCGGGTTCAATTCCCGCGCCCGGACCTTCTTTGTCTCTGCAACTACGCGAGGAGACACGAGTCCGTCAGTAAGGGAATTGGACCCTGCCAGTCGCGCGCAGCGAACGAATTGAGCGTAACGACCGTGGTTCGCTCCCCAGTCAGCTATAAGCCGACCGAACCTGAACGCTGCAATCAGCGATGGTCGAACCACGACAAGCGGGCGAGCTACCGGAGCTCAGTACGGAGGCGGATAGAACACCGCTCGGAGAGATCGCCGAACTGACCCTTGGAGACACCGACACGGAGGCCATGCGGATGCTCTTCATGTGGAAGAGCGTCGCCGCGGAGAACGTCCAGCAGGCCGACGGCTCGCCCGAGCCGCCGGACGCGTTCGCCGACCCCTCGCTCGCCGAACTGCGGGAGACCCCGCTGTCCGCGGCGTCGACGAAAGAAGACAAACTCCGACTGTTGGAGTACTACGTCGCCGAGGACGTACTGTAGGCTCGCTGCTGTCCGAGTCCTATCGGCCGAACGGCGAGAGGTTCGGCCCCATCGTCTCGCTCGGGGCACTCCCACTCTGTTGGATGATGTCGAACGCGGTCATCAGGTCCGTCCGGGAGATGATCCCGCAGAGCTCGCCGTCGGCGTCGACGACGGGCAGGCGGCCGACGCCGTGCTCCTGCATCGTCTGGAACGCCGCCATCGCCTCCGTGTCGGGCGTCGCAGTGTACACGTCAGTCGACATCACGTCGTCGACGCGCATCGCGTCACGTTCGACCTCGTCGACCGACTGGGCGTCGGAAAGCGTCACCATCCCGACGAGCTCGCCGTTCTCGACCACCGGGTAGCCGGTGTGTCGTTCGCGGAACATCCGCCCCATCAGGTCGGCGACGCTGTCGTCCGGCGACACCGTTCGAAGGTCCCCCCCGCCAGTCATCACGTCGCCGACCGTGACGCCCTGGAACGCCGCCTTGAGCACGGTCTGCTGGGCCTCGCCCGCCGCGCCGATGTAGATGAAGAACGCGAGCGCGACCAGCAGCAGGTTCGGGCCGCTGAACAGCCCGACCAGCCCCAGCAGCAGCGCGAACCCCTTGCCGACTTCCGCGGCGATCTGGGTCGCGCGGGCGTGAGTCCGGGTCCGCGCGAGCAGTGCACGCAGCACGCGTCCCCCGTCCATCGGGAACCCCGGGAGCATGTTGAACACCGCGAGCGTGACGTTCGCGACCATCAGGTAGCCCAGCAGGAACGTCGCGATCGGCTGCCCGCCGCCGGCGACGAGCGAGAAGCCCACATAGCCCAGCACGCCCAGCGCCACACTGACGATCGGCCCCGCGACGGCGACCTGGAACTCGATCTTCCAGTCCTCGGGCATCTCGGCGAACTGGGCGACGCCGCCCAGCAGCCAGAGCGTGATCGAGTCGATCTCGTAGCCGTAGTACATCGCGACCGCCGAGTGGCCCAGCTCGTGGAGCAGCACGCAGCTGAACAGCCCGATCGCCGCCGCGGCGCCGAGCGCGAAGGGGGTGTACCCCTGCGTCAACACGGCGGTCTCGATCCCGGCGCCGAACGTGGGGTTGAACACCTCCTCGACCAGCGTCGTCACGTCGCTCCCGATCAGGTAGGCGAACACCGGCAGGATCAGCAGGAACGTCGCGTCCAGCTTGATCGGGATCCCGAAGATACTCCCGAGACGGATTCCTCGCATACGGACCGGTTCGGGCGACGGAGTGAAAAAGGCGGTCGCCGCGGCCCGTGCCGTCACGGTTTAGCGCCCCGACGCCGAACGGACGGTATGGTCGATCACGTCGTGAAACGCAGCGAGGAGATCGAGTACGAGCCCGTCGACGCTGCCGAGGGGCTACAGAAAGGGGTTCTGCTCGACGAGCGCGACGGCGCGCCGAACTTCGCGATCCGGCGGTTCGAACTCGACGCCGGCGCCGAGGTGCCCGAGCACACGAACGCAGTCGAACACGAGCAGTACGTGCTCGCGGGCGAGTACGTGGTCGGAATCGACGACAAGGAGTACACGGTCTCCCCCGGCGACTCACTGCTGATCCCCGCCGGCGCGGTCCACTGGTACCGCAACGACAGCGACCGCCCGGGGGCGTTCCTCTGTGCAGTGCCGAACGGCGACGACACGATCGAACTGGTCGAGTAGCGCGGTAGTCCGTTTCTACTCTGTCCGGCCGATAGTCGGCAGTCAGTCGCTCGCGACTACGGCGTCGACGCTCCGCTTGCTGACGGGCCGGCGGGTGATCGTCGTCGCACAGTCCGGGCAGGAGAGCGCAATCCGCTCGCCGAGTTCGGTGGTCGTGGACGATTCGTCCCAATCGCCGTCCGGCGGGCTCTCGTGCCCGCAGACGGAGCAGAACAGCGTCGCCTTCGTGCGTGCGGAGGGGGTCATTACCGGAGGGTAGCCGTTCGGGGGTGGTAAACCCTCCGTGAGGCTGTGTTACACCCGCATGCGCCGAATTCCCGTGGCACTGCTTCGCGCCGACCGCATGGCTGAAGTACCCGTTTCGCGTACGCCCACTCGTGTCTCAGCAGGTCGCCCGCGTCGACACCCTGTTCCTCCACGAGTCCGGCGACGACTACCGCGTCGTCGTCCTCCGTGACGGCTCACGGGTGTTCCGCGGCACGCTCGAACTCAAGGAGACCGACGCCGGCCCCCGCCCCCGTCGGTTCCTGCAGTCCGACGACGACGGCGGCGAGCCGATGCGCCCGGAGGAGTTCGTCGAACTCGCCCGCCGCGCCGAGCGCATCCGCATCTCCGAGCAGACCTCCCCCGAGGGCCGCGAGCGCCTGCAGGCGATGCTCGACGGCTACCAGCAGGAGGCGCTGGTCGTCCGGACCTGCCGGTACTGCGCCAACGCCGGCCGCTACTCCCCGATCACCGAGGAGACCGCGATCTCCGCCGACCGGGACTACATCTGTCAGGACTGCGCCGTCGAGGAACTCGAACGCGAACTCGCCTACAAGGGGCAGTTCACCGGGGCCGCACAGGAGCGACTGGAGGAGCTTCTCCTGGAGGTCGGCGACTTAGACCGTATCACCGACCTCCTGCAGGGGAACCTCGACCCCGACCTCACGAAGTTCGACACCATCTCCGCGACGACCGACGAGGTCGACCCGTTCCCGACCAGCGATCTCGACCTCCACCCGAAGCTGCAGTCGATGATCGGGGGGCGCTTCGACACGCTCCTCCCCGTTCAGAGCCTCGCCGTCGAGAACGGTCTGTTCGAGGGCCGGGATCAGCTCGTCGTCTCCGCCACGGCGACGGGGAAAACGCTCGTCGGCGAGCTTGCCGGCGTCGACCGCGCGCTGAAGGGCGAGGGGAAGCTCCTCTTTCTCGTCCCGCTGGTCGCGCTGGCGAACCAGAAACACGAGGACTTCCAGGACCGCTACGGCGACATCCTCGACGTGACCCTCCGCGTCGGCGGCTCCCGCGTGACCGACTCCGGCGCCCAGTTCGACCCCAACGCCGACGTGATCGTCGGCACCTACGAGGGGATCGACCACGGCCTCCGGACGGGGAAGGACATGGGCGACATCGGGACGGTCGTCATCGACGAGGTTCACAGCCTGAAGGAGGGCGAGCGCGGCCACCGCCTCGACGGGATGATCTCCCGGCTCAAGCACTACTGCGAGCAGCGCGCGAAGGACCGAGCTGACTACAGCGGCGCGCAGTACGTCTACCTCTCCGCGACGGTCGGCAACCCCGAGTGGCTGTCCGAGCAGCTGCGCGCGACGCTGATCGAGTTCGAGGAACGCCCCGTTCCGATCGAGCGCCACGTCACGTTCGCCGACGGCCGGGAGAAGCTCCGGATCGAGGACCGCCTCGTGCGACGGGAGTTCGACAGCAAGTCCTCGAAGGGGTATCGGGGACAGACGATCATCTTCACCAACTCCCGCCGGCGCTGCCACGAGATCTCCCGGAAGCTGGAGTACGACTCCGCGCCGTACCACGCCGGCCTCGACTACGGTCGGCGCAAGCAGGTCGAGCGCCAGTTCGGCGATCAGGACCTCGCGGCGGTCGTCACCACCGCCGCGCTCGCGGCGGGCGTCGACTTCCCCGCCTCGCAGGTGGTGTTCGACTCGCTCGCGATGGGGATCGAGTGGCTCTCGGTGCAGGAGTTCTCCCAGATGCTCGGCCGCGCGGGCCGCCCGGACTACCACGATCAGGGGAAGGTGTACCTGCTCGTTGAGCCCGACTGCTCCTACCACGCCTCGATGGAGGCCACCGAGGACGAGATCGCGTTCAAGCTACTGAAAGGGGAGATGGAGGACGTCTCGACGGTGTACGACGAGACCGCCGCCGCCGAGGAGACGCTCGCGAACATCGCCGTCGCCGGCAAGCTCGCGAAGCGACTCAACGACCGCATGATCGGCGACGTGCCCACCAAACACGCCGTCGGGAAGCTGCTGGAGTGGGAGTTCATCGACGGCTTCGAAGCCACGCCGCTCGGTCGGGCCGTCACGAGCCACTTCCTCTCGCCGGACGACGCGTTCCTGATCCTCGAAGGGATCCGCGAGGGGAAGAGCCCCTACGAGCAGGTGGCGACTCTGGAACTCGCCGAGCAGGAGCTGTAGCGAAACCGACTTCTCCCCCCGCGTTCCCCGCTCTCGCATGACGACCGACGAGCCGTCCACGGAGCCGGGCGAGGACGAGTCGGAAGAGATGGACGACGACGAAGCCATGGCGCTGGGAATCGGCCTCGGCGTCGCGCTCGGCGCGGCGATCGGCCTGTCGCTGGACAACCTCGCGATCGGGATGGGGATCGGGCTCGCACTCGGTGCCGCCTTCGGCGCGGCGTTCGCCGAGCGGGAGTGACCGCCGGGAACCCGCACCCTTTTGCCGGCCGGCGGCAACCACATCTTCGTGGCAGCGATCACGCCCGGAGTCGTCGTCGTCACCCTGATCGTGCTGGCGGCGCTGGTGCTGTTCGCGACGGAGCCCGTCCCCGTCGACATCACCGCGCTGGGGGTGATGGTGACGCTGATGCTCGTCGAACCCCTCAGCGGCCTGCTCGCCGACGCCGGCGTCCTCGCGGGGCAGGTGACGATGATCACGCCCCAGCAGGGGCTCTCCGGCTTCGCCAGCCCCGCGACGATCACCGTGCTCGCGATGTTCATCCTCAGCGAGGGCGTCCGCCGGACGGGGATCGTCCAGACCTTGGGGGAGTACATCGGCCGGATCACCGGCGACAGCGAGACCAAACAGTTGAGCGCGATCGTCGGTATCGTCTCGCCGGTGTCCGGGTTCATCAACAACACCGCCGCGGTCGCGATCCTGCTCCCGATGGTGACCGACGTGGCCAACCGCGGCAACACCTCCCCCTCGAAGCTCCTGCTCCCGCTGTCGTACGCCTCGATGTTCGGCGGGACGCTCACGCTGATCGGCACGTCGACCAACGTGCTCGCGAGCGACGTGGCCGCGCGGCTGGCAGCCGACCCGGCGTACGCCGCCACCGACCTCCACGAGCTCGGGATGTTCGAGTTCACCGGGCTGGGGGTCGTGGTGATGCTGGTCGGGATCGCCTACCTCCTCACCGTCGGTCGTTGGCTCACCCCCGCCCGGATCGAGCCCACCGACGACCTGACCAAGGAGTTCGGCGTCGGCGACTACCTCACCGAGGTAACCGTCCGGGAGGACTCCCCGCTCGTCGGTCGGAAAGTCCGGAACGCGCTGGCCGAGGGCGATTTCGACGTGGACCTGCTCCAGCTCATCCGCGGCGAGGAGGTGTTCCTCGAACCGCTCGGCCCCAAGCAGATTCAGGCCGGCGACACGTTCACGCTCCGAACCGACCGCGACACGCTGCTGTCGCTGCTCGACCTCGAAGGGCTGGATCTGGTTGACGTGCCCGTCGACGAGGCCGAACTCGAACAGGCCGAGGCGGGCCAGAACCTCGTCGAGGTTGTCGTCGCCCCCGGCTCGCCGCTGGTGGGCGAGTCGCTGACCTCGATCGGGTTCCGGCAGCGCTACAACGCGACCGTGCTCGCGCTCCGCCGGGGCCGGGAGGTCGTACGCCGGCGGATGGACGAGGTGCCGCTGAAGGTCGGCGACACGTTGCTCGTCCAAGCGCCGACGGAGACGATCGAACGGATCGACGGCGGCCGGGAGTTCATCCTGATCGGCGAGGTCGACCACCACGACTACCGCGAGGAGAAGACCGGGCTCGCGATCGGTATTGTCGCCGCCGTCGTCGCGCTCGCGGGGCTGGGGATCCTCCCCATCGTCGTCTCGGCGCTGGCGGGCTCGCTCGCGATGGTGGTCACGCGCTGTCTCGACCCCGGAGAGATCTACGAGGCGGTGCAGTGGGACGTCATCCTCCTGCTCGCCGGCGTGATCCCGCTGGGGATCGCACTCGAACGCACCGGCGCGGCGACTCTGCTCGCCGACGGCGTCGTCGCCTCTTCGGCGGCGCTGCCCGTGATCGGCGTGCTCGCGGTGTTCTACCTGCTGACGGCGCTGCTGACAAACGTGATCAGCAACAACGCCAGCGTCGTGCTGATGATCCCCGTCGCCGTCGAGACCGCACAGGCCGTCGACGCCAGCGCGACCGCGTTCCTGTTCGCGGTGATGTTCGCGGCGAGTACGGCCTTCATGACGCCGGTGGGCTACCAGACGAACCTGTTCGTCTACGGTCCGGGCGGCTACCGGTTCACGGACTACGTCCGAGTGGGTGGCCCGCTCCAACTGCTGCTGATGGGCGTGACGACGCTCGGGATCGCGACGATGTTCGACATCCCGATCGCAGTCTGACCCCGAAACGCTTTAGCGCGCGAGTCGCGGAGGTAGGGGCACGGGACCGTGGGTTAGCCTGGTATACTTCGGGCCTTGGGTGCCCGTGACCCCGGTTCGAATCCGGGCGGTCCCACTTTTCACGATGCAACGACGAGAAGTATCAACGACGAGTCCACCTCCCATCCGGATTCACGACGACGAGCGAACCGGGACGCTCGGCAGTTGATTTTCCGCCGTGCGTCGACGCTCCAGCGGCATCGCTCGTCGATCATTGATCACACGTCAAAAGCGCTGTACCCAGTCGCGGTTACGCGACCGAAGACAGATTAGTTACGGACGAGGTTCGTCGCGCGCGGGCCCTTGTCGGCCTGCTCGATGTCGAACTCAACGTCCTGCCCTTCTTCGAGGTCGGCGCCGCCGATGTCTTCCATGTGGAAGAAAACGTCGTCGTCCGCGTCCTCAGTGGAAATGAAACCGTAGCCGCCCGTGTCGTTGAAGAAATCAACTGAACCGTTTGCCATTACGAACAAATGTACAGTCGGTTCCGGCATAACCCTTCCGAGGGTCGTGGTACCACGACCTACCGCTCGGCTAGCATCCGCACCACGATCTGGAGCACGTGGACGAACACCCCGGCGACGGCGACGTACAGCCCCACGGACTGCATCGCCGGCCGGCCGCGACCCTCCCGAACCTGCCACATCTCGTAGCCCAGCCGCAGCAGGAACCCGACGAAGATCAGCGCGAACGCGGCGATGCCGACGGCTGGAACGAACGTCGCCAGCAGGAGCGCCCCCAGCCCGGCGAGGAACGCGTACGTCGCCCAGCGGCCGTAGTGGTCGAACTGCGTGCCCGAGCGCAGGTAGACGTACGTGCCGATCAGCGCCGTCATCGCGACGACGACGGCGCCGGTGATCGCCAGCGCGGTGATCCGCACCCCCTCCGAGAGGAACGAGAGCACGCCGCCGCCGAACGCGCCGAAGGCGAGTTCGAGCACGACGACGCCCGCCATCGCGAGCCCCATCGAGTCGTTCTCGAAGCCGCGCTCGGCGAGCATCTGCCCGCCCGTAATCAGCGCGCCGTAGAGCAGCGCGCCGACGATGGGGATCGAGAACACGATCCGGTTCACCGCCGCGACCGGCGTCGCCGCCGCGACGTACATCACCAGCACGTTGAGGAGCATCAGCCCCGTCGCGCCGCCGACGACGCCCCACTCGCGGGTCGACAGCAGGAACCCCCGGTCGGTCGTGGTCTCGTAGCTCATACGTCGACAAGCGCCAGCGCACCGAAAAGCGTTGTCGCCGCTCCTCCCCAGCCCCGATCCTCTTGTCGGAGGGCGCGCCATCCGGCGTATGGACGCTACGAACCGGCGCACGAAACCGCACGCAAGCGGCGCGTTCCCACCCCAACGGCAACGCTTAACCGTCGGCTGTGCTACCCACCGCTACGAATGAGTGCCATCGACGACGTCCACGAGGAACTCGACGCGGACGTCTCCGCCGAGGAGTTCGAGGAGATGGTGGCGGAGAAAGTCGAGGAGATGGGTGGCCTCGCTGACGACGAGACGGCGGCGATGCTGGTCGCCCACGAGCTCGAAGACGAGGGCGGCGAGGTCGAGAGCATCGCAGACATCGAGCCCGGCATGGACGACGTGAAGTTCGTCGCGAAGCTGGTCTCGATCGGCGAGAAGCGGACGTTCGAGCGCGACGGCGACCAGCCCGACGGGCAGGTCGTCAACACCGAGGTCGCCGACGAGTCCGGCCGGATCCGGCTCTCGCTGTGGGACGAGATGGCCGAGTCCGCGCTCGAAGAGCTGGAAGAGGGCGACGTACTCCGGATCGCCGGCCGGCCCAAGGAGGGGTACAACGGCGTCGAGGTCTCGGCGGACAAAGCCGAGATCGATCCCGACGTCGAGATCGACGTCTCCCTCTCTGACACCTACACTGTCGAGGAGCTCTCGATGGGGCTCTCGGACGTGACCCTCGTCGGCAAACTGCTCGACGTGGACGACGACTACCGGACGTTCGACCGCGACGACGGCACCGAGGGCCGGGTCGGAAACGTCGCGATCGGCGACGAGACCGGCCGCATCCGGGTGACGCTCTGGGACGAAGCGACGGATCTGCTCGACGAGCTCGACGCCGACGAGGTCGTCGAGGTCGTCGACGGCTACGTCCGCGAGCGCGAGGGCGACCTCGAACTCCACGTCGGCTCGCGGGGCACGATCGAGGAAGTCGACGAGGACGTCGAGTACGTCCCCGAGACGACGGACATCGACGACGTGGAGATGGGCGACACCGTCGACATCGCGGGCGCGGTAATCGAGACCGACGATAAGCGCACGTTCGACCGCGACGACGGCTCCGAGGGGCAGGTCCGGAACGTCCGGGTTCGGGACGACAGCGGCGACATCCGGGTCGCGCTCTGGGGGGAGAAGGCCGACCGCGACATCACGCTCGCCGACCGCGTCGCCTTTACCGACGTGGAGATCCAGGACGGCTGGCAGGACGAGCTCGAAGCCTCCGCGGGCTGGCAGTCCACCGTCTCGATCCTCGACGGCGAGGCCGACGTGGCCGGAGCCGACGCGGGCGGCGACGAGAAGACGCCGCCGTCGGCCGATCAGGGCGGCCTCTCGGCGTTCGGCGAGGACGGCGACGGCGCCGACGAGCTCCGCGACGACGAGGGCGGGAGCGGTGACGGCGAGGCGGTCGAGTTCACCGGCACGGTCGTCCAGTCCGGCAGCCCGGTCGTCGTGGACAACGGCGAGGAGACCCGCAGCGTCGAGACGACCGAGAGCGTCAAGCTCGGCGAGGAGGTCACCGTCCGCGGCGTCGAGCACGACGGCCGCATCGACGCCGACGAGCTGCTCTGAGCCGCTCCGGGGCTGTACCGCCCGCTCGGACCCGGAAGGACACACTTAGGTTTCACCCGTTACACTCGCTGACCGATGGATCGTTCCTCGCTCCCCGACGCCCTCCGCCGGACCGACGACACGGTCCGGGCCGTGCTCGTCGTGGTCGCCGCCGGGCTGGTCGCCCGGCTCCTCTTCCTCGGGCAGCGCGTCGCCCACTTCGACGAGGGACGCGTGGCGTACTGGGCTCTGCACTACCTCGAGACGGGCGAGATCAGCTACCGGTACATCGTCCACGGGCCCCTCGCACAGTACGCCGACGCGTGGGTGTTCGCCGTCCTCGGCCCCACCGACTTCTCGATGCGGCTGTTCGTCGCCGTCGTCGGCGCGCTGCTCCCGCTCTCGGCGCTGCTGTTCCGGCAGCGACTGCGCGACACGGAGACGGTGATCGTCGCCGTCCTGCTCGCGTTCAACCCGATCATGCTGTACTACTCGCGGTTCTACCGCAGTTCGCTGCTGGTCGCGGCGTTCATGTTCGTCGCGTTCGGCTTCGGGCTCCGTGCGGTCGACGACGCCCGGCCGCGGCTGCTCTACCCCGCCTTCGCGTTCGGCGCGCTCGGCTTCGCGGCCAAGGAGAACGCGCTCGTCTATCTGATGTGCTGGGCCGGCGCGGGCGCGCTCCTGCTCGACTTCTCGCTGATGCACCCCCGGAACTACGACTCGGGGATCGACGCCGTCGCGGCCCGGATCGAGCCGTACTTCGACGCACTCCGCGACCCGGAGCGGTCGACCGACGCCGCCGTCTGGACGGTTCTCACGGCACTCACTCTGCTCGTGATGGGCTATGCGGCGCTGTCGGGCTGGCCCGCGACCGCGGTCGTGGCGGCGCTGGTGCTGCTGGTCTCGCTGACGATGCTCGTCGACGTGGTCCGTCCGGACGGGCACGCGATCCGGTGGGGCGGCGCGCTGCTGGGGAGCCTCGGGCTGTTCCTCCTGATCTCACTGTTCTTCTACGCCCCGCGAACCGTCGGCTCGGGTGTCGGCCTCTGGGACGCCGTGTTCAATCCACTCCGGTTCCCCGCACTGCTCGACGCGACGTGGGGTGACATCCGCCCGGGGCTGGAGTACTGGTTCGGCGGGAGCGTCGAGCCGAAATGCGGCGAGGAGACGATCGTCGGCGGCTACGTCTGCTTCCTCGAACACACGGCCTCGGTGCTCGCGAACTACGCGCTGGTCGTCGTGCCGTTCGCAGTGCTGGGGTTCGTCGCCGCACGCTACGCTGGCGACCGCCCGCGCTCGCTGGTGCTGTTCGCGGGCTACTGGGGGTTCGTCAGCATCCTCGGCTACCCGCTGGCGACGGACATCCGCGCGGGCTGGATCATGGTGAACGCGATCGTCCCGCTGGCCATCCCGGCCGCCGTCGCGCTGGCCCTGGTGGTCCGCTGGGGCTGGCAGTCCCTCGCCGCCGAGGACCGCGTCGGCACCGTCCTGACCGTGGCGCTACTGCTGCTCGTCACCGGGGCGATGCTCGTCCCGGCCGCCTCGGCGTCGTACGTCGAACCCACCGCCGACGACAACGAACTGGTGCAGTACGCCCAACCCCAGCAGGAGTTCCGGGAGACGTTCGACGACATCGGGGCGATCGCGCCCACACACGAGGGGACCGACCTGCTGGTCTACGGCGAGGAGTTGGTCGTCGAACCCGGCACCGGCGGCGGGATGGCGCCGGAGTGTCTCAACCTCGGCCACGCCCTCCCCTTACACTGGTACATCGCGGCCGACGACGTGAGCCAGCAGTGTGCGTACAACGAGACCGCACTCCAGTCACAGATCGAGGAGAGCCAGCCCGCGGTCGTGATAGCCCACGTCGACCACGACGACACGGTCGACGAGGCGCTCGGCGACGGGTACGAGCGCCGCCAGCACCACCTCCGGACGATGGGCCGGGAGGTCGTCGTGTACATCGACGAGGCGGCGCTGGCGGAGGCGGAACAGTGACCGACGAAACCCCGGCGACGGCGGCCGATGCGCTGCGTGCCGGCGTCGCCGCCCACAACGTCGGTGAGTACGACATCGCCCGGGCGATCTGGGCGGGCGAGACCCCGATGGCTCCCGAGACCGGCGCCGACGACTCGTTCCGGACGGGGCTCGCGGCGTTCGCGACGGCAATCCTCGACGCGCGCCGCGGGAGGTGGACCGTCGCCCTCGCGGCGGCCGAGGAGGCCGACGCCGAACTCGCTGACTACGATCCAGACCCCACTGGTGTCGATCTCACGTCGGTCGAGCGCTGGCTGGCAGCGTTCCGCGCCGACCCCGAGCTCGTCGAGCGGTCGCCGCCGCCGCTTCTCTCGATCGACGGGGAACAGCCAACGCCCGAGGAGCTACCCCTCTCGGCGGCTGCGCTGGTCGCCGTCGCCGTCGCGACCGGTATCGGCGACGACCCCGAGGTCGTGGTCGACGCCGTCCGGTACGCCCGCGAGAGCGATCAGCCCGAGAGCACGCGCTACGCGACGTTCGTGCGGGACTACGCGGACGCCGACGCGAGTCAGCGATCCATCGTTTTCGAACGGCTCTCGTCGATGGTCCAGCGAGAGCGCCGGAAGGAGGACGACGTCTCGGGGCTGTTCTAGTCGACGATTTCGACGGGATCGCCGACGCGGAGCGTCGCCCCGCGGTGCTCTTCGGGCACTCGCGCGATCAGCATCAGCGTGTAGAAGTGGTCGAACGCCGCCTCGTCGGCCCAGTCGGGGAACGTCTCCTCGCGTTTCTCGACGAACCGCTGCCGGAACGCCGGCGTCGGCTCCCCCGTCTCCGGGTCGCGTTCGGGCACGACACAGCGAGCACAGGGGGTGACGCCCTCGATCCGGACGCCGCCGACCTCGAACGCCGGGGCGTCGTCGCCGACGAAGCGGTCCTCCCAGAACGCCGGGACGCCGGAGACTTCGAGGTTCGCACGTAGGCGTCGACGCGCGCCCTCGACGGTCAGGTCGTCGAACCACGAGGCGACGGCTTCCAGCGTGGCGGTGCTGATCACCGACGGCCCCATCCCCCGTCTGTCGACGAACCCCAGCGACGGGTCGCGCCGGAGGGTGAGATCGGCATCGAAGAACTCGGAGAACCACCCCCCGGCCGCCGCGCGCTCGTCGTCGAGGTCGAACTCGCGACGCTCGCCGTCGGCGGTCTCGACGGTCAGCGCCGCCGTTTCGGGGTCGTACGCGGTGTCGAGCTCGTGGAACCGGTCGCTGTGCTTGGCGTTGAACACGCCGTTGTCGTGAGGGTTGCCGTCGATGTCGTCGCTTTCGGATACGGCAGCAGCGTCGAACAGCGCGAACTCCCGGTCGCCCGCGAGCGTGCCGCCGTCGAGAACCTCGCTGGAGTCGACGTCGGTGGCGTCGAGCCCCTTCACTGGGTAGATCTGGACGCGGTCGAGTCTGGACACGGCTGGGAGTAGCCGCCCGCGGACATAGATGTTCGTCCCCGCCCATGTTCGTCTCCGTGTTTAACTGTCGTCAGTCCGTACAGTTCGGCATGGTCTCTACCGGCGATTCGGCACCAGTGTTCACGGCGACGAAAGGGACGAGCGACCACGAGGACTTCGCCCTCGACGACCACCTCGGCGACGGACCGGTGGTGCTCGCGTTCTTCCCCGGCGCGTTCACGCCGCCCTGTACCAACGAGATGGTCGCGTTCCAGGAACGCATCGGTGAGTTCGAGGCCGCCGGCGCGACGGTGTTCGGCATCAGCGCCGACTCGCCGTTCTCGCAGGGGGCGTTCCGCGAGGAACACGGCATCGAGTTCGACCTCGTAAGCGACATGGCCGGCGAGGCGATCCGGGCGTACGGGCTGGAGATGGACATCCCCGACCTCGGCCTCTACGGCATCGCGAACCGTGCGGTGTTCGTGCTCGACGACGAGGGGACGGTGACGTACTCGTGGGTCGCCGACGACCCGACGAACGAACCCCACTACGACGATCTGCTCGTGGCGGTCGAAGAAGCGTAGCTACGCGACGCGATTCTCGGCGTACCGGCCCGATAGGGGCGCTTTCGCCCACTCGATTCGGGAGTGATGAACAACTCCTTAGTGCCGCTCGTCGCTAGAGGTAGTAGTGGCCCGTTCCGCTTCTCGCGGCGTTTCGTCCGTCGTCGCGACGATTCTGCTGGTCGCCGTCGTCGTGATCCTCGCCGCGACGGTGTCGGTGTTCGTCCTCGGAGTCGCCGACGACGTCGACGAGGCTGCCCCCACGGTCGCTCAATCGAGCGGCGAGCTCGTCACTCAGGACGGGAACGACGGCGGGATCGTTCGGCTCACCCACGAGGGCGGCGACTCCCTCACCGTCTCGAACCTCGAAATCGTCGTCGACGCACGGGAAGCCTGCGGGAAAACCGGGCGGTTAGTGAACCTCCCGGCGGAAGGTGGCGATCCCCGGCCGACTGCGGAGTACGTTCGCGGCGACGACGTGTTCGACAACTCTTACAACTCCGTCAGCGGACCGATCGGCGAAGCCGACGGGGTGTAGACGGTCGGGGAGACGTCGACGTTCCGGTTGGCCAAAAGCGAATGTCCGTTGGATCGCGGCGACTCGATAACGGTTCACGTCGTCCACACGCCGACGAACTCGATCGTGATCGAGCAGACGATGAGGGCGGGATAACGAGACCGCAGAAACTCATTCGGCGCCGTCTCTCGGCTCGCCCTCGAACGTGTACGCCGCGGAGTTATCGACGGGCTCGTACCCAAGAACCTCCTTCGCGCGCTCCAGCGAGTAGTACTTCCGGTCGTTGTCGGAGATACCGTAGACGATCTCGTAGCCGTAGTCGGCCTCCAGACAGCGCCGGAACAGGCGCGCGCAGTCGCGGTGGGAGAGCCACATCGCCTGTCCGCGTTCGTACTCCCGCGGGGGGTGGCCCTCGGTGAGGTTTCCGATCCGGACACAGACTACGTCGAGGTCGGCGTGATCGTGGTAGTAGCGCCCGAGCGTCTCGCCGCTGGCCTTCGAGACGCCGTAGAGGTTCGACGGCCGGGGGAGCTCGGTCCCGTCGAGTCGGTACTCGTCGTCGGTCCGGTACATCTCCGGTGTGCGCTCGTCGGTCTCGTAGGCGCCGACGGCGTGGTTAGAGGAGGCGAAGGCGACTTTCTCGACGCCGGCGTCGGCGGCGGCGGAGAACACGGTCTGGGCGCCGTCGATGTTGTTCGCGAGCACCGAGTCCCACGGCGCGTCCGGCCGGGGATCGCCCGCGAGGTGGATCACCGCGCCACAGCCCGCGACGGCGTCGGCGACGGCGTGCTCGTCGGTCACGTCCGCGACGATCGACGCCGACTCGGGGACGCCGTGGCGCCGGTCCTCGGGGAGCGGTTCCCGATCGAGCAGCCGCCAGTCGTACTCGTCGGCGAGCCGCGAGAGGATCGCCTGTCCCACGCGGCCGCCGGCACCCGTCAGCAGCACCGGGTCGTCCATTCGCGTGGATATGTGGATACCGAGGGTAAATACGGTGCGGTCCTGCCGCCGGGATCAGCTGTCGTCGTCCGCCTCCAGCTCGTCGAGCCGGTCCTCGATCCGGTCGAGTCGATCGTCGTACTCGGCGACCGCGCTATCGACGGCGTGCATCACCCAGAGGTAGCCGGCGACGACGGCGGCGAAGCCGACCAGTAGGAGCCCCCAGAGTTCGACCATGGCGGCCGCTCGTGCCCCGAAATCAAAACGCTCCCGACACCGCTTTCCACCAGCCGGCCGCACGTTTCCACATGACCGACGCGCCCACCGACGCCCAGCAGGCCTGCTTCGAGGCCGGCATCAAGTTCGGCTCGCTCTACCACCAGTTCGCCGGCACCCCCGTTTCGCCGGCGAGCAGCCGCAGCCTCGAAACCGCCATCGAGGAAGCGATCGAGAACCAACCCTACTGCGAGTCCGTCACCGCCGAGATCCTCGACGACCGCGTCGCTGACGCGATCGACCACGACGAGGGGTACGCCGAGCTCACGGGCAGCCTGATGGAAGTCGAGATGCGGATCGACTACGAGGGCACCGCGGTCCGCACGCGGATGGCGATGGAGGACGGCTACCCCCGGATGAAGCTGGTCGCGGTCGAAGACTGAGACGGCGGTCGCGGTCGACGGCCGGGCGGCGCGGTGAAACTGATCGTCCGGAACCGGCTGAACCGCCTTTTGAACCGATATATCCGGCCGTTTCAGTTCCGCTCCGTGGCGACCTTTTTACCTTCCGGGTATGCAAACTATCCGCATGAGTCAGACGACGTTCGACGAGGACGACCTGTTCGGCGAGGCGGCAGAGGAGATGCGCGGCGAGGTCGAGGGCCACCTCGCCGAGGCCCGCGAGTCGCTCCCGGCCGCCGACGCGGTGTGGGAGGTCGACGCCGACAACGCGCTGGGCGTGCTCAACGGTCTCAAGTCCGCACTCGACACCGCCGACGCCGCCGAGCACCTCCGCGCGGCGAAGAAGCAGTACGTGATGGGCGAGCGCGCCGACGCGTTCGAGGACGCCGACGATCTGGCGGCCGAGATCGACGACCTCGAAGAGCTGATCGAGGAGATCGAGGACGCCCACGAGGACGTCAGCGACCTCGCGGGGACGCTCCCGTCGCTCCGCTCCGAACTGCAGGACGCCGCCGACGCGGGCGACGACGAAGACGACGAGTAGCTACGCCCGCTCCCGAACCGCGTCGAGCAGGTCGACCAGCGCCGCCGTCGCCAACGCTTCGAGCTCTGCCCCTCGTTCGGCGTCGCCCGCCGCCGGATCGCCGACCACGCCGTTCTCGCTGAACTCGTCGCTGTCGACTGCGAGGTTCACCCCGGACACCCAGTCGCCCCAGCGCTCGCTCCCGCCCTCGCGGGCCTCGTCGATGCGGTCCTCCCGAACCAGATCTGGGTGGTCGTGCCGCAGGAACGCGGTCTCCAGCGGGCCGGCGTGGCCCATGTCGCTGCTGTGCTCGCCGACCGCCTCGAACCAGGTGAACGGCGCGACGCGGGCCACCTCGTCCCGGGTGAGTCGCGCGGCGACCTCCCGGAGCGCGTCAGTGTTCCCGCCGTGACCGTTGACTAACACCACCGCGTCCGGGCCGTCGCCGGCGGCGAGGCTCTCGACGGTCTCGCGGACGTAGGCGCGGAACGTGTCCGGCGACACCCAGAGCGTCCCGTCGAACGCGCGGTGTTCCTCGCTGATCCCGACCGGCACCGTCGGCGCGACGAGCACGGTATCACCCGTCTCGGCCTCGTAGGCGTCGGCGCCGGCCTCGGCGACGGTTTCGGCGGTGAACGCGTCGGTGCCCAGCGGCGCGTGCGGGCCGTGGCCCTCCGTCGAGCCCACGGGGAGCACGGCCAGCTCGGCGTCGGCGTCGCGAACGTCGGTCCAGGTGGCGTCGGCGAGGCGCATACCCGGTGCTCGGGTGCGCGTCGCTTGTAGGCTGTGGGTCGACGGCGTCGGTTCGGCACCGCCTCCGTGGGCGACGGCCGCCGCGATCGGGGGATGCGAACCTGTGACACGAGAAAGAAGATTCAAGACCGCGTACCGACAATCGGACTCTATGAAATTCTTCTCGTCACGGGAAGCCCGTTGGCGAGTGGTCCTCGCGACCCTCCTCCTCGGCGCCGGGTTCGTCGCCCTCTACGTCGGGCTGCAGCGCTACGCACCGTTCGTCTTCGACACGGAGGCGCTGCGGCTCTGGATCGACCAGTTCGGCGTGTTCGCCCCGCTGGTGTTCGTGCTCGTGCAGGCGACTCAGGTCGTCGTCGCCCCCATCCCCGGACAGATCGTCGCCCTCGCCGCCGGCTACCTCTTCGGCGCGGTTGCCGGGACCGTGTACAGTCTCGTCGGCGTGCTGATCGGGAGCGCGATCGCGTTCAGCCTCGCAAAGCGGTACGGGCGCCCGTTCGTCGAGAGCGTCCTCCACGAAGACATCCTCACACGGTTCGACGGGTTCGTCGAGCGGGTCGGGATCCCCGGGCTCATCGTGTTCGTCCTCATCCCCGGCCTCCCCGACGACGCGATCTGCTTTCTGAGCGGGCTCACGACGTGGCGGCTGAGGACGTTCATGGCGGTCATCGCCGTCGGCCGCCTGCCCGCCTACGTCATCACGGTGTACGCCGGCGGCGAACTGGCGGACGGACAGTTCCTCTCGGGTGCGGTGCTGATCGGCGTGGTGATCTCGCTGTCGCTGCTCGGCTACTACAACCAAGAGCGTGTCCGGCGGTTCGTCGAACGGCTCGAACCACGGATTCCGTTCTGAGCCCCGTCGCGGTGCCGGCCAGCGCGGTCAGGGCCGGGATCGGTCGCCGTCCGCGTCCTCGGCACCGATCTCGCCCAGCGCGGTCTCGGCCTCGCTCGACTCGCCGAACCCCGCAGAGAGCACGCGGGTCAGCGCCTGCTCGACGCTCTCGTCGGTCTCCTCGTAGTCGTCCGGCTCGACCTCGACGACGAACCCGGTGGTGATGTTCGGCGCCGTCGGGAGGAACAGCACGTCACGGCCGTCGGCGGTCGTCTGCCCGGTTTTGAACGCGGTCATCCGCATCCCGTCCCAGGGCTCCAGTTTTACGGGCTGCTGGAGCTCGCTCGCGCCCGAGACCGCGGTCTCGACCGCCAGCTTGGAGGCGTTGTACAGCACCCGAACCCCGGGGACGCGGTTCACCACGTCGTCGAACACCCCCTCGGCGATCCGGCCCATCTGCGTGCGCATCAGGTAGCCGGCCGCCAGCGTGACCGAGAGGAACAGTCCGAGGGTCAGGCCCAGCTCGATCGCCATCGCCGCCGCCTCGACGCTGATCGGCTGCGGCAGCAGTCCCACCGGGATGCGATCCGGGGGGACGTTCAGCGGGAGGCCGAGCAGGTGGCCGATCAGCCACCGGAGCACCAACAGCAGCACCAGGACCGGGAGGACGACGATCAGGCCGCTGGCGAAGTCGCGCTTCCACCGGGTCATTCGTTCGAACGTGGCTCGTCAAGAACCAAAGCGATACCGCTCCCGGGCCGTCAGACTCCGAGCACTGCCCGCGCGGCGAACAGCGCGTTCTCCTTGCGCTCGCGCACCCGGCGGTAGAAGTACGAGAGCCACTTGTCGCCGTAGGGCGCGTACTGCCACACTTCCTCGCCCTCGGCGGCGAGCTCGCGCTGGGCGTCGTCGCGGACGCCCATGAGCATCTGGATCTCGAACTCGCGGCCGTACTCCGCACCGAGGTCGCGGGCGTAGTCGATCATCTGCGGGTCGTGACTGCCCACGGCGATCTCACCCTCGTACGTCGAGAACAGCGTCTCAAGATCCTCGCGGTAGTGTTCGTTCACGTCGGACTTCTCGGTGTAGGCGATCGACTCGGGCTCGTCGTAGGCGCCCTTGACCAGTCGGATCTTCCCGGGGACGTCGGCCAGCCGTTCGAGGTCGTCGCTCGTCCGCCGGAGGTTCGACTGCACACACTGGCCGACGCCGCCGTCGAACTCCCGGGCGAGCTCCTCGAAGGCGTCGAGCGTCACGTCGGTCGTGTCGGCGTCTTCCATGTCACACCAGACGAACACGCCGGCGTCCTGTGCGGTCTCGACGATCGAGCGGAAGTTCGACGTGAACACGTCGTCGCTGATGTCGATGCCCAGCTGTGAGGGTTTCACCGAGATGCAGGCGTCGACGTCGCTGTCGGCGATGTCGCGCACCAGCGCCCGGTAGGCTTTGGTGTCAGCGGCGGCGTTTTCCGGCTCCGCGTAGTGTTCGCCGAGAAGGTTCAGAATGACGTTCACGCCGTCGGCGTTCGCTCGCGCGGTGTGGTCGAGTGCGGCTGCCGGGCTCTCACCCGCGACGAAGTTGCTGGCGATCGGGGGTATCACACCCTTACAGTTGCCGTGCAGAGGCTAAAACCGTTGGGCTCCGGACTCAGCTACCCGCTCCGCGACCGTTAGCAGCCGACTCCAGCTCGTCGTCCCGGCCCGGAGCGCGGTCAAGTCCGACGCTTCGACGGTCACCTCGACGGTGTCGGCCTCGCGGGCCACGCGCGCGCTGGCTCGATCGTCGTCGACGCCGCCGACCTCCGGGTCGAGACTGGCGGCGACGCGTCTAGCCCGGGCAGAAGAGCCGTAGGAGACGGAGAGCGTCGCCGTGTGTGCCGTCACTTCACGTCGACTTCCTTCACGTCGCCGCCGCGCTCCTTCAGCAGGACGCGGTGGCCACAGTAGGGACAGCGCACGCCGCCGTACTCGTCGAGTTCGACGTCGCGCTTACAGCGGGAGCACTTGTAGCTCATGCGTTACTCGCTGTCTTCGGAGAGTGCAGCGCGAATGGAGCGCTGAACCGAGCGACCGCCGGGCGTCTCCGGCCGGTAGGCGCCGCCGGTGAACGTCTCGCCCGTCTCCTCGTTCTTCCAGATGCCGGTGCCGATGCGTTTGACGGAGTCGCCGTCGACGGTGGCGTTCTCTATCGCGTCCTCGATCTCCGAGACGCGTCGCCGGGAGACCCGCCCGTAGCGCGCGCCGAAGCGACCGGCGCTGCCGATGGACCGGGACTTGTTCTCAGCCATAGTGCACGGGAGTAGCCGCAGTACGCACAAAAACCCTGCGAGTCGTGCCGCCCCCGTCAGTCGTCCTGATACCCGGCCTCGACCAGCGCCTCGTTGAGCGCCTCGCGGACGCGCTCGCCGGTCTCGCGGTCCATCGCCGTCGTCACGACGCGGTTCTCCTGCACGCTGGAGCCGTCCCGGATCAGCAGGCGGACGTTCCCGCTCTCGCCGGCCCGGGTCGCCTTCGCCCGGACACCGCCGCGGCTGCCACCGCCGCCGGCCTCGATCGGCCCCGGGATGAGCTTCTTCACGTTCGGATGGGCGGCGACGGTGTTCACCACGTCGCGGCCGTCGCGGCCGCCGATCAGCGTCGAGTGCGAGCCGCCGAGCTTCTCCGTCGGCGGCGTGTCGACGACTTCGAGGCTCCGCTCGCCGCGCTGGCTCCGCACCCGCTCGACGGGGTCGTCGTCGGGCACACGGTAGAACCGGTGGTGGAGCTGGGCACGACACTCCCGCAGCGGCTCGCGCGCGCCGGCGGCGTACACCTCCTCGGGGCGCTTGCGCCGGATCTCGTCGGCGACCTTCCCGGCGAAGTTTCGGAGTTCGACCACGCGTGCCTCGGGGTCCTCCTCGGGGACGGTGGTGATCGTCGTCTCGCCGACGATCTCGGGCTCCTCGTCGTCGGCGTGCTCGGGCGGGTCGCGGAGGAACGTCAGCGTCGCGCGCTCGCGCTCGAAGGCGACGACGACGGCGTCGCAGTTGGCGGTGTCGCAGGCCAGACAGTAGTCACCCGGCCGGGCGAGTTCGGTGCCACACCGCCGACAGTCCATGTCGGAACGTGACGGGTAGCCGGGAAAAGCGAAGCGTTTGTCCCCGGGACAACGTTCAACAGCTTTCTCGCTGAACGACTCCCCGTGTCCCGACGTGCCCTCCACGCGCTCGTCCTGCTGTTCGCCCTCTCGGCGACGCTCGCGCTCGCCGCGCCCGCGATCGCGGCGCCGCCGCCGGAACCGGTCTGTACGAACTGCGCCCCGGCGTACGAACGCGCCGCCGACGACGCCGGCCTCGACGTGACCGTCGCCCGGAGCGCGGCGGTCGTCACACTCAGCGAGAGCGGGAACGCGACGTGGCGTGTCGGGCTGATCCTCGACGGCCCGGACGCCGCAGAACTGGCGAACAACGACAGCCTGCATCGCCGACTCGCGGCTCAGACGGCCGGTGAACAGCTCGTGGGAGCCGGCCCGGGACGCGGTTTCGACCGCACCAGCGGCGGGGGGCCGACGTTCCCCGACGCGGAACACGTCCGGTACTACCGGTTCAGCGACCCTGAGTTCGCCCGCGACACCGTCGGCGGCGCGATGGTCGTCACGAAGTTCCGGGCGGACCTCCAGGGAGCGAACTACGACGGCCTCGGCGTCGACAGGCTGACGGTTCACTCGTTCCTCGACGTCACGCACGCGCCACCGGGGGCTGAAACCACCGACGGGCTGGGCGGGAGTTCGTTCACGCTTGAGGAACGCCACACCGGGCTGGCGACGTTCGAACCCCAGACGGGTGTCGTTGGCCACGTGAGCTATCTCCCGAGCGTCGTCGGACTCGCCGCCGTGTTGCTGCCGGTCGTCGCCGCGAACACCGTCATTGTCGTCCTCCCCGCGCTGCTCGTTCACGCGCTCGTCACCGGCGGACTGTTCGTGCTCCTCGCGGGGAGCTTCCCCGACCCGGACGACCGCTGGCGACGCGGGGTTGCTGGCCTCCTCGCCGCGACGGCAGCAGCTCTCACGCTCCAACCGGTGCTGGGCGGGCCGATCCTCGGCGCCGCCGAACCGCTGTTGCTCGGCCCCGCTGCCGCGTTCGCGGTCGTCGCCCTCGGCCTCGTCCGGCCGTCGCTCGTCGGGGACGGCTTGCCGAAACGGCTCGCGGTCCGCGCGCTGGGGGCCGGCGCCGCCGTCGGCGTCGCCGCCGGCACCGTCGCGCCGGGAACGACGGGCTGGACGTTCGCCGCGTGGGCGTTCGAGCCGACGCCGCCCGGGGCGACCGCGTGGGACGGGCTCGGGTTCGCGCTGATGGTCGCCGGACCGACGCTCGCGCTGCTGCCTGCCGGCGCCCACCTCGCTGCGGGTCGAACTCGCGCGGCGCTGACCGTCGCACTCGCGGGCGCTGCGCTCGGCTGGATCGCGTCGCCGGTGCTCTACTTCGCGCAGGTCGGGCTACTCGTCCCCGGGATCGTCCTCGGCTTCCCGGCAGTCAGCGCCGCGTTACTGCTCGGCGCGCCGCTGCTGCTGGCGGGGTGGGTGCTCGACGAGGAAGGAGCGTCGACGTCGGCCAAGACCTGACCGTTTACAGGTCGGTCGGGTCGGTTTTTAGGTACTCCCGGAGCACTGCCGTTGCGTAGCTCCCGGAGGGGAGCGCGAACTCGAACGTCAGCGGATCGCGCTCGACGGTCATCTCGGTGTCGACGAGGATCGCCCGCCGAGTGCCCGTGGACTCGAACTCCCCCGGGAGGTCGAACATCTCCGGCGCCAGCCCGAGCTCGTCGAACACCTCCCGTTCGATCTCGCCGGGCTCGCCGTCGGCGAACTCGGTTTCGGTGCCGATGAGGGGTGCGGTCACGAACGCCCGCCCGCGCTCGCAGTGGCGGGTGAGCACGTCGACGCGCTCGGCGGTCGCACGCTGGATCCGGCTGGGGTCGGGCTTCCGGACGGCGTCGATCGCGGTATCGGCGAAACAGCACACGTCGCCCTCGATTGGCGCGTGGAACGGGAGCCCGCGATCGAGCCGCTCGCTCAGGATTCGGTTGAACGCGTACGACTGGGCGGCGTTGACGAACAGCCGCTGGAGGTTCGACGGGACAGCTTCGAGAGCGTGCCGCCAGTCCTCGGGCTCCCCGCCGTCGGCGCCGCCGGCGCCCCGCTCCTGTAGCCGGTGGAGCATCGAGCGCTCGTACCCCAGCTTCCGGGGCATCCGATCGAGGCAGGCGCCCCAGTCGGGATCGTCGCTCGCGGCCTGTTCGTCGACGAACGCCCGTGCCTCGCGGGTGTCGTCTGGCTCGGTGTCGTAAGGGTTGCCCGCGTACGAAAGCACTGCGTCGCGCCACTCGCCGCGGACGATCGCGAGCCCGACTTCGTGGGTGACGGGGCGGCGGCTGCCGAACCGCTGGTGGCCGAAGACGTTGGGGACCCCGATCCGCCCCTCGTCCCCGCCGGCGAACGCCCGAAGCTGGTCGGTGATCGCCGCGGCGTTCTCGGGCTGGGTGGTCTCCCGGACTGTGATCTCGAAACCGTTGCCCGCGAGGTCGCCGTAGGAGAGGTGCCGCCCGGCGCGGCCGACGACCTCGATCTCGGTGTCGCGAATCTCGGGCAGCTCCTCCGGGTCGGCGTCGTACACCGAGAACAGCTGGGTGGTCACGGCGTGTTTGTCCTTCGTGCCCGCCCAGTCGACGCGTTCGCGGGAGGCTCCCAACGCGTCGGAGAGCCGCCCGGCGAAGTCGTTGGTGTCCCAGCCCGACAGCGTCGCCCGGAGCACGAGGTAGGGGTAGTCGTCGGCGCCGCTGTCGACGGGCTCGGTGTCGAACGCCTCCAGCTCCCGAACTCGGAACTCCTCGGGCCGCCGCCGGAGGTGGCCGCCGACGCCGTCGGCGTCGCTGACGTACCAGTCGACGCCGACGGTCCGCTCGCGGGGGTGGGCTTCACGCATCGGTCGAGCGTACCCCGCCTCGGGGGTTAACGCTGTTCGTCCCGGGCTGGGTACGCACCCCGCCCCGTCGTCGAGGAGTGCGGAGACACTGGAACGAGTTCGATCCGCTGTCGATCAGGCCTGCGACAGGGACGTTCAGTAGAGCGAGAGGTCGCCCGTCACGCGGTCGACCACCTCGTCCTCGCCGGGGCCGATCGCGACCGTCGTCGCCGTGCCGGGATCGAGCTGCGTGTGACCCGCATCCCGGACGACCGCGTTGGGGAGCCCCTCGCGCTCGGCACGGTCGGCCAGCTCGAACAGCTGGTCCTCGCCGCTACCCTTCAGGACGACCTTCTTCTGCCCTTCACCTTTCCACGCTTTGCGGCTCCGCTCGCCGGCGTCCTCGTACGCCGAGAGCGAGGCGTGTGCCACCTGTGCGGCCAGCTTGCCGGTCCCCATCCCGAGGTCGGTCCGCGCGACGATCGCCTGCTTCATACTCGACCCTCCCGCGGCGCGGGGGAAAGCGCTTCGGGAGTTCGGCAGCGTTGCCGCTGGGCGTCGGTGTCCGCCACCACTCCAGCCCCACAGTGGTGGCTGATCCTCCCGGCCCGACGCGGCGGATAGCGAACAGGCAGGCTCACGGCCCCCCGAAGCGGTGCGCTGCGCTCCCGCTCGTCGCTCCGGGGTTGCTCTCAGGTCACGGCGTGGCTGGTCGTGCCCTCCCTTTTCAACTCTCGGCGGACCGGGGCGTTTAGGCCCCCGCGGTTCTCTCCCTCGGGTATGATCCTCTCGGACCGCGACATCCTGCGCCGGATGGAGGAGGGCGACCTCGTCGTCGAGCCGGTCGACGACCTCGACACCCAACTGCAGCCGGCCAGCCTCGATCTCCGACTCGGCGAGGAGTTCCTCGAGTTCCAGCGCACCAACATCTCCTGTATCCACCCCAACCGCGAGCAGGAGGTGGGCGACTACGTCCGGGAGACGACCGTCCCCGAGGGCGAGGAGTTCATCCTCCATCCCGGCGACTTCGTGCTCGGGACGACCAAGGAGCGCGTGGACATCCCTGACGACCTGATCGCCACCGTGCAGGGGCGCTCCTCGCTGGGTCGGCTCGCGGTCGTGATCCACGCCACGGCGGGCATCGTCGACCCCGGCTACCGCGGCCAGATCACGCTCGAACTCTCGAATCTCGGCACCGCGCCGGTCGCCCTCTCGCCGGGGATGCGCGTCTCACAGCTCATATTCACCGAACTCTCCTCGGCGGCTGACCGGCCCTACGGCGTCGAGCGCGACTCGAAGTATCAGGACCAGTCCGGGCCGCAGGCGTCCCGGATCGGCGTCGACCCCGAGTTCTCGGAGGGCGAGGAATGAAGTTCGTCGAGGAGGTCGTCGTCGACGCCTTCCTCCCGACGTACCGGGCGATGCTCGCCGAGCGACTCCGGGACCGCGGGCTCACGCAGGCCGAGGTCGCCGACCTGCTGGGCGTGAGCCAGTCGGCGGTGTCGAAGTACGCCCACGGCGAGGTCGACGTCCACCCCGACGTGGAGGGTGACGAACGGGTGCGCGCGCTCGCCGACCGGGTGGCCGAGGGGCTGGCCGACGGCACGCTCAGCCGCGTCGGCGCGCTGGTCGAGACCGAGGTGCTGATCCGCGAACTGGAAGACGGCGACCTGCTCGCACGGCTCCACGAGGCGGCGGTTCCCGAGCTCGCGGAGGCCGACGCGACGTTCGCGGTCCACGACGCCGACTCGGCGCTGCGAACGAGCGAGCAGGTGCTTGCGTCGGTCCGGCGCGGCCTCCGGGTGCTCACCAACGCCTCCGGATTCGCGGGGCTGATCCCCAACGTCGGGACGAACCTCGCCGAGAGCCTCCCGGACCCCACGGGAATCGAGGACGTGGCCGCGGTCCCGGGCCGGGTCGTCGACGTGAAAGGCGCCGCGACGGTGCCGGGCGACCCGGAGTTCGGCGTCAGCGAGCACGTCGCGGGGGTGCTCCTCTCGGCCCGCGCCGGCGGCGCCGCGGCCAACGCTGCGGTCAACGTCGCCTACGACGAGGAGATCCTCACCGCATTCACGGACGCGGGCTACCAGACCGTCGAGTTCGACCCCAGCGCGAGCGAGAACGCCGTTGAGACCGCTATCGCGGCGGCCGATCTCGACGCCGACGAGCCGTTCGTGCTCTACCAGACCGGCGCCCACGGGGTCGAAGCGATCACCTACGTGCTCGGTCCGGACGCGCCGACGGTCGCGCGGGCGGTCGTCGAGACGCTGCTACGGTAACGCGACGACGCTTCTCAGACGATTCCGAACAGCGGCGCGGCGAGCCCGACGAGCCACGCCACGACGCCGACTGTGACGGTTCGGCGGTCCCGCCGTGCGCCACCGAACGCGACGACGCCCAGAGCGGCCGCCAGCACGAGTCGGTGACGGACGATCCGGTCCGGAACCGGTTCGACGCCGACGAGCGCGAGATCGAGCAGCGTTGCGGCGGCCAGTCCGCCGAACGCCAGCAGCGTGGCCCGGAGCCCGGGCCGGTCGCGTGCCAGCCGGACTGCCACCGCGGGCGGACCCACGACGAGCACGGGGTAGCCGACCGCGACGGACAGTTTCGGGCTCACGCCGGGCGCGACCGCCTCGGCGGCCAGCCCCCACGCGCGGACGCCGAGAACGATCCCGAGGACTGCGGCCGGAAGCAGGAGGTCTCGACGCGCCAGCCGCCGGGTCGTCAGCGGGACGGCCGCGCCGAGCAGCGTCGCGGCCGCGAACTCGACGGCAAGCCACGAGCCGTCGCTGCCGCCGCCCCCGTGGCCGTGCTGCTGCCGGCTGACGCCGTCGACGAACGGCTCGTCCGCGAGATCACGCTCGACGAACGCCGCGCCCGGGCCGACGCCGGTGACGGTGTGGCGCAGTCGGAACCAGTCCCAGTACTCCGTGTGGGCCTGCAGCGCCGTCCAGTTCCCCGACGCGCTGGGGTAGGCGCGGATGTGGGTTCGCGCGCCGAAGTACTCGCCCACCGCCAACTGGTAGCCGGGCGCGACCCACTCCCCGCTCCCCTCCCGATCGGCGCCGACGTAGGAGTAGCGAACCGAACCGTGGGTCGGCCGCCACGGCGACACGTCGACGGTCGCGTTCCGATCGACGCCCGCCCAGTCGGCGTCAGAGCGCCCGACGAACGCTCGGCGCACGCGGTCGGGCTCGCCGAGGACGACGACGTTGAGCGCGAGCGTCCGCCCGTCGACCGACCGGCTCCGGCTCGTGTACGGCCAGACGTAGCTCTCCGTCCCGTCGGGAGAGACCAACTGCTCCGACGGTGGGGGCTCTGTGGCTGCTGGCGCCCCGCTCGCCGCGGTAGCGGCCAGCGTGGCGGCGACGAGCAGGGCCGCCAGCAGGACGCGACGTGAACGCACGAACTCGCGTTGCGACGCCACCGACAATACTGTTGGCGTCGGTTACGGTGTCTCCGCGGGCCGACGCGTCCGCCGGCGGCGCTCGGCTTATCCGGCTCGCTCCCCTCCGTTCGCCCATGAACATGCTCGTCGACGGCGAGTGGCGGACCGACGCCTACGAATCCACCAACGAGGAGGGGGAGTTCGACCGGAGCGAGAGCAGCTTCCGGAGCTGGCTCGACGGGGGCGTCGCCGCGGCGGGCGAGGCGCCGAAATCCTCGGACTTCGAGCCCGAGTCGGGGCGCTACCACCTCTACATCTGTCGGGCCTGCCCGTGGGCCCACCGCGCGGCGATGACCCGGCAGCTGCGGGGCCTGCAGGACGAGATCTCCATCTCGCTGGTCCAACCCGAGCGCTACGACGAGGGCTGGGAGTTCTCCGAGGAGCACCCCGACCCGTTCCACGACTACGAGTACCTCCGCGAGGTGTACACCGACGCCGACTCCGAGTACACGGGCCGGGTGACGGTACCCGTCCTCTGGGACAAACAGGAGGAGACCATCGTCAACAACGAGTCCAGCGAGATCATGCGGATGCTGGACACCGCGTTCGACGGCAACGAGTTCTCGCTGTACCCCGAGGAGCTGCGCGGCGAGATCGACGAGATCGTCGACGCGATCTACGAGCCGATCAACAACGGCGTCTACCGCGCCGGCTTCGCGGGCACACAGGCCGCCTACGAGGACGCAGTCGACGACCTCTTCGACGCGCTCGATCACTGGGAGGGCGTGCTCGCCGAGCAGCGCTACCTCGCCGGCGACGGTGAACGACTCACGCTCGCCGACGTGGCGATGTTCGCAACGCTGGTCCGGTTCGATCACGTCTACCACACTCACTTCAAGTGCAACCGCCGGGCGATCCACGAGTACCCGAACCTCTGGGGGTACACGAAGGATCTCTACCAGACGCCCGGGATCGAGGAGACGGTGAACATGGACCACATCACCCGGCACTACTACGTCAGCCACGGCGACCTCAACCCCACGCGGATCGTCGCGGTCGGCCCGGAGCTCGACTTCACCGAGCCCCACAGCCGCGACGAGCTCCCCGGCGGCCCGCCCGCGGCGCTGACCGAGTAGACCACCAGTTCCTTCTCCCGGCCGGCCGGAGTCGGCCACATGGTCCTCGGACTCTCCGGCACCGATCTGTTCGGCGTCGCGATGCTGCTCGCCGGCGCGGTCGTCCTCCTCGTGAGCGCACGGTACGTCTGGCGGGCGAGCGCGGTCGTTCGTGCGTCGACCGTCGACTCGCTTTCGGGCGTCGGCTCGGGTTCGCTCGTCCGCCTCTCGGGGACGGCCGAGCCGGGGGACGACGACACGCTGACCGCTCCCTTCACCGGCGACGAGTCGCTGGTGCTGCGCTACGCCGTCGAGGAGCGCCGCCTCAGCCCGTACCTGCTGCCGTGGTTCGTAACGATCCACGAGCGGGCCGGCTCGGTGCCGTTCCGCCTGCGCACCCCGCAGTCGGTCGTCGACGTGATCGAGCCCACGCGGACGGTCACGCTCCGGGCGGACCGCGTCGCGACCGTCGCCCCCGACGAGACGCCGCCCGAGCGAATCGAGCGCTTCGAGCGACGCACCGACGCGCTCCCGTCGACGACGCTGTGGCACGCGCGACCGATCGGGGTCGGGGCGGTGCTGGACGCGCTCTCGCTCGGCACGCGGCGGTACGTCGAGGCACGCGCGTCGCCGGGCGAGGACGTGACCGTCGTCGGCCGCGTGACCGACGACGGCGTCGATCCGCTGGTGGTCTCGGACCGCTCGCCCGCGGGCACGCTCCGTCGGATGGCGGGCACCTCGCTCGTCGGCCTCGCGATCGGCGCGTTCGTGGTCGCGCTCGGCCTCCTGTTGCTGCTGGCCTGATCGCCGCGAGGGGAAGGACCTTGGGCTCGCGGCCCAACCTCGGGGTATGCCCACGCCCACGGAGCGCGTTCGCGCCTGCGATCGCTCGCGGATCCGCGTGATGTTCGACCTCGCGGAGGCCGCCGACCGCGACCTCGTCCGCCTCGAAGTCGGGGAGCCGGACTTCGACACGCCCGAGCACATCGTCGACGCCGCCGCCGAGGCCGCCCGCGCCGGCGAGACGCACTACACCTCGAACGCCGGCCTCTCCGAGCTCCGGGAGGCCATCTCGGAGACGCTCGACCGGGAGTACGACGTGCGCTACGACCCCGAGCAGTTCGTCGTCACCAACGGTGGGATGGAGGCGCTCCACCTCGCGGTACTCTCGGTACTCGGCGCGGGCGAGGAGCTCCTCATCCCCTCGCCGTCGTGGCCGAACTACTGGACGCAGGCCCGACTCGCCGACGCCACGCCGGTCGAGATCCCGATGCCTGAGGAGACGGGGTACGCGCTCGACGCTGAGCGCGTGATCGAGCGGATGGGCGACGAAACGGGCGCGGTGGTGCTCTGCTCGCCCGCCAACCCCACGGGACAGCTGTACGACCCCGACGAGATGCGCGCGGTCGTCGACGCCGCGGCCGAGCACGACGCCTACGTGATCGCCGACGAGGTGTATCTCGGGCTCACGTACGACCGCGATCCCGTCGGGCTCGCTGCGCTCACGGACCACCCGGAGCACGTCCTCACGGTCGGCTCCTGCTCGAAGACGTACGCGATGACGGGCTGGCGGGTCGGCTGGCTCGGCGGCCCACAGGACGTGATCGACGAGGTGACGAAGATCCACGAGAGCACGACCGCCTGCGCGGGCTCGGTCGCCCAGCACGCCGCGATCGCCGCGCTCACCGGGCCGCAGGAGCCCGTCGAGGAGATGTACGACGCCTTCGCCGAGCGCCGGGAGTACGTCGCCGACCGCATTGAGTCGATCGAGGGCGTCTCGGCGCCGACGCCCGACGGCGCGTTCTACGCGTTCCTCGACGTGGATCTGCCCGGGAGCAGCCTCGACATCGCAAAGCGCCTGCTCCGGGAGCAGGACGTGGTGCTCGCCCCCGGCGATGGGTTCGGCGAGGCCGGCGAGGGGAAGCTCCGGCTCTCCTTCGCGAACTCGCTGGAGCAGCTGGAGAAAGGGCTCGACGGGATCGAGGCGGCGGTTCAGGGGAACTGATACGGCGGTCGCTGTGCGGTGGCGCGAAGCGGGCGCACCTCCGTGTGCGCCCCGAGCGCGAGGGATGAGCGACCGAACGAAGTGAGGGAGTGAGTCGGCTGGGGAGGTATGTGGGCTGTGTGGGAGGGACTGAAAGGGGCTGGCCGCTGGACGAAGGCCGGCGACGTAAGCACCACAGCGAACGCAGTGAGCGAGGAGCGAAGCGAGCCGCCCGAGTCCAGCGGGCAGGGGCTTTCACGGTGCTATCGACGCCGAATACGGATCTGACTCTTCCGGAACTGTCCACCTACCGGAAAGAGTCACCTCATAAGCTCCCCACCGTTCACGTGCAGCGTCTCCCCAGTCACGAACCCCGCGTCCCGCAGATACGCACACGCCCCAGCAATATCCTCCACCTGCCCGATTCGCCCCACCGGAATCTGCGCGATCTCCGCCGCCATCTCCGCCTCGGTCCGGTCGCTCACCATGTCCGTCTCGATGTGCCCCGGCGCGACCGCGTTCACACGGATATCCGGCGCGAAATCTTCGGCGTGGCTCTTCGTCAGCGAGAGCAGTGCCCCCTTCGAGGACGCGTAGTGGACCTCGATCGGCGCGCCCGTGAACGCCAGGATCGACGAGATGTTCACGATCGACGGCGAGTCCTCCGACTCCCGCAGGTACGGTAGCGCCGCCTTCGTGACGTTGAACGCGCTGTTGACGTTCACGTCCATCACGCGGTCGAAATCCTCGGGTGAGAGCTCCTCCGTGAACACGTGCTGGTCGATCCCGGCGTTGTTGACGACGTGATCGACGCCGTCGAACGCCGCGGCGGTTTCCTCGACCAGTCGCGCCGCTGCGTCCGGGTCCGACACGTCCGCGCCGACGACGATCGCCTCCTGCCCCGCCGCCCTGACGCGCTCGGCGGTCTCCTCGGCCTTCGCCTCGCTGGTGTGGTAGTTCACCGCGATGTCGTAGCCGTCGGCGGCGTAGCGTTCGGCGACGCCGCGACCGATACCCCTCGACGAGCCGGTGACGATGGCTGCTGGCACGTTCGCCCATCCGTCGCAGCGCCACTTGGCTGTCGGGGTGGCGGCGACGGCGGCCGCGACGCACTCTTGCCCGTGGGAGTCGAACCCACGATCATGCGCGTCGGCAGCCGCCTACGCCGCCTCGCGCCGCCGCCACGAGCAGTGGACTGGGCGATCCTCGTCGCCGTCACCAGCGCCGTCGCGACCGGGCTGCTCGCGTGGACCGGCTGGCTCCCGCCCGGACTGCTGGTCGACCTCCACGGCATCGTCGGCCTCACGCTCGCCGGGCTGCTCGTCTTCAAGTTCGCCCGCGTCGCCCGGCGCGTGCTCGACCGCCGGGCGTGGGACCGTGCGACCCCGATCTCGGTCCTCCTCGGCGTCGTCGCCGTCGCAGCGCTTGCCTCGGGAGCATTCTGGGGAGTCGGCGGGAACGTCCCGATCGGCCCGTGGACCACGCTGAACGCCCACATTGGCTTGGGGCTGCTCGCGATCCCGATCCTGCTCGTCCACCTCCGCGCACGGCTGCGGCTCCCCTCGCGGACCGACGCCTCGCGACGCAGCGCGCTCCGCATCGGCGGCCTGCTCGTCGCCGGCACGGTTGTGTGGCGCCTCAGCGAAGCGGTCACCGCCGTCCGGGACGTGACGGTCCGCGAGACCGGCTCGAAGCCGACCGGCGAGCTGTACGACACCGAGACGGAGGGCGGCTCGTTCCCCGTCACCTCGTGGGTCGCCGACGATCCCGAGCCGATCGACCGCTCGGACTGGTCGCTCACGGTCGCGGGACTCGACGGCGACGTGGCCGAGATGGCGTACGACGAGCTGCTCGCCGCCGCCGGCGACGAACAGCGGGCGACGCTCGACTGCACCAGCGGCTGGTACACGGTGCAAGAGTGGCAGGGCGTCCGGGTCGGCGACCTGCTCGACGAGGCCGGCGTCGACGCCGAGAGCGAGGACGCGCGCTGGGTCCGGTTCGTCAGCGTCACGGGCTACCGCTGGAGCCTCCCGATCGCGGAGGCTCGCGAGGCGCTGCTTTCGACCGCGATCGACGGCTCCCGGCTCGGCCACGGTCACGGCGGGCCCGCGCGGCTGGTCGCGCCCGGACGCCGGGGGTTCCAGTGGGTGAAGTGGGTGGAACGGGTCGAACTCCGGCGCGACCCCGATCCGGCGCAGTGGGCAGTGACGCTCGTGAGCGGATTCGATTGACTGCGGCGCGGCTTTTTGTCCGTCCGGGCCGCGGAGCCGGTATGGAGCACATCGCAGTCGACGACGTCGACGGCCGGATCGGGCCCGCCGCGGTCGTCCGGGGGCTCACGGAGCCGCTCGGGCTGACCGATCTCGCGATGAACTACTACGAGCTCGAGCCCGGCGACTCATTCGCGTACGCCTACCACAGCCACGAAATTCAGGAGGAGGTGTTCTACGTGATCGAGGGGACGGCGACGTTCGAGACCGAGGCCGGCGACGTGACGGTCGGACCGGGCGAGGCGGTCCGGTTCGACCGCGAGGAGCTCCAGCGCGGCTGGAACCGCGGTGACGAGCGCGTCGTCGCGATCGCGATGGGCGCGCCGCTTGAGTACGGCGAGTCGGTGACGCTGCGCTACTGCCCGGACTGTGAGGAGGAGACGGACAACGATCTCGGCCGCGCGGACGACGAGGACGCGATCGTCGCCCACTGTACGCAGTGTGGGACCGAGACCGGCCGCTGGTACCGCGGCTCGATGCCCGGCGAGGTGCCCTGACTACGCCGACTCGTCGCCGTCGTCGGTTTCCGTGGCGTCGTCGGCCGTCGCGGGCCCGCTCCCGCCCTCGCGGTCACGCTCGCGGTCGGCGAGGATCGCGAACCCGGGGAGCCCGATCCCGAGCCCGAGGAGGAACGGCAGCCAGAACAGCGGCTCGCCGACGAACAACAGCGCCAGCGAGAACACGAACGCGCCGATCACCGAGAACCCCGCCAGCCGGTCGAGCCGGTAGCTCCGTTCGGTGTCCCCCTCGGTGCTGGGCTGCTCACTCATAGCTCGATCGACGTGGCGCGCGCTCAAAGGGGCTGTGTTCCGGCGACGGAGCCGGAATCCCCGCTCACACCGAGAACTCGTACACGTCGTCGCCGACGTGGTGGAGCGACTCGATCACCTTCCCGCTGTCGCCGACCATCTCCGCGCCGTCGACCAGCGCCCGGCCCACGGCCAGCGCCTTGCCGTGGCTCTCCTCGACGATCACCACGAGGTCGCCCTTCTCGATCGCCCCGTCGGCCTCGGTGATCCCCGGCCGCATCACGTCGGCGCCGTTGCTCACGAACGACACCGCGCCGGCGTCGACGGTCACGACGCCCTCCCCGGGCGGGTGGGCGTTGGCGCCGCGGACGGAGAGGAACGGCTCGCCGTCGTAGTACAGCACGTCCGGGTCGCCGTCGACCAGCACCACGTCGAACTCGGTGTCCTCCAGCTCCACCAGCTCGTAGGTGTCGGCGTCCAGTTCGACGCCCAGCCCCTCGCTGAGCGCGTCCTCGATCTCGGCCACGGCGTCGCTGCGCAGGTGGTGGCGGGAGCTGATCTCCATACCCGCCTGTGGACCGTCTCGGGGGATAAATCGCCCGCTCCGAACCGCATCGTCGAATCGCTTTTGCCGGCGGGCGCCGACCGCCGGGACGATGCCCCCGCTCTGGCCCCTCGCCTTCCTCATCGCCGGCGCGCTGGTCTGGATCGGCGCCGCGCCGGCGCCGCTGACCGGCCTCCGACTGCTCCGGACGCCCGAGTTCGCCGTCTCGGATCTGCTGAGCGACCGCCCGGACCGTGCCTGTTTCTCCGGCACCGTCGTCGAGGTCGAGGAGCATGGGACCGTCGAGGCACCCTTTTCGGGCCACCCGGCAGTCGCGCTGGCGTATCAGGTGCTGGAGGAGCGCAGCTCCCGGGTCGGCTGGCTGATCGGCTTCCCGTTCGGGAGCCTCACTCATTTCGAACCCATCGACGGCGGCGCCGTCGCGGAGCCGTTCCTGCTCGACGACGGCACCGGACAGGTCCGGGTCGATCCCGCCGGCGCGACGTTCCGGCTTGCCCCCGACACGACCGTACAGGTCGACGGCGGCGACACGCCGCCCGAGCGTCTCCGTCGGTTCATCGACGCGAACGTCGACGTGGACGAGCAGGAGCAGCGCATCGGGCTGGGCCCGATCCAGTGGGGCGTCGGGAAGGACCGACGGTTCGTCGAACGCCGGCTCGAACCCGGGGACGAGGTGGTCGTCTGCGGCGCGGCCCATGACGCTCGGGGAGCGATCGGCGCCGTCCCCGCGGTCATCGACGGCGGCTCGCCGTTCCTGCTGGCCGACGCCGACCGCGGGACGCTCGCCCGACGGCTCCTCGTCGGCACGCCCGCCGCAGTACTACTCTCGCTGGCGCTGATCGCGGGTGGCGGCCTGGCCTACGCCGGCTTCTTCGGCCTGCTCTGAGCCGGCGCGCCCGTGGAACCGGGCTCGCACCCCGAAACGCCTACCTGCCGGCTCCGCCAACGGCACCCATGAGCGAAACTGACGACGCCCAGGCCGCGGCCGGCACCGCCGAGGGACAGGGCCCCGTGCTGATCTCCGAGGCCCTCGACGAGGCGCTGGCCGAGAAGCGCGACGAGCTGTTCGAGGAGTTCGACCTCCGCGACGAGTTCCCCCCCGCGGTGATGCGCGAAGCCGAGCGCCGGATCGAGAACGTCGAACAGGAGATCCAGGACGAGCTCGACGAGCGGGCGGACCTCCGCGATCTGACGGCGTGGACCACCGACCCCGCCGACGCACAGGACTTCGACGACGCGCTCTCGGTGAAAGAGCACGACGACGAGTACGTGCTGTACGTCCACATCGCGGACGTGAGCCACTACGTCCACCCGGACTCGCTGATGTGGGAGGAGGCCGTCGAGCGCTGTAACACCGTCTACCTGCCGGGGTACACGACCCACATGCTCCCGCCCGCGCTGGCGGAGACGGTCTGTTCGCTCGTCCCCGAAGAGGACCGCCTCGCCCACACTGTCGAGATGCACCTCGACAAGGAGGAGCTCTCCTTCGAGGAGATCGACATCTACAAATCCGTCATCAACTCCGACGAACGTCTGACCTACACGCAGTGTGAGCACCGCCTCGACGACGAGGACGCGCCGCTGCACGAGGAGAACACGCTGGCGTTCGAGCTCGCCGACCGCATGCACGAACAGCGGAAGGCCGACGGCTCGCTCGTGCTGAACCCTCGTCGGGACCGGGCCCACACGATGATCGAGGAGTGCATGCTGAAAGCGAACAAGGCGGTGACGCACACGCTGATGTGGGATCGCGGCGTCGAGGCGATGTACCGCGTCCACCCCCAGCCCACCCCGGACCAGTGGAACGAGGCGCTGAAGGAAATCCAGGAGCTCGACGGCGTCTCCATCCCCGGCGAGGCGTTCGGGGACGACCCGCGGAAGGCAGTCAACGCGGCGCTGGAGGAGTCGCCCGGCCGTTCGCTGGACAAGATCCAGCGTGCCGTGTTGAAGGTGATGCCCCGGGCGAAGTACATGAACGACCCCTTCGGCGGCCACCACGCGCTCAACTTCGACATCTACGGCCACTTCACCTCGCCCATCCGGCGGCTGTCGGACCTGATCAACCACTGGATCGTCCACACCAACGAGGTGCCCGAGGATCTCGTCGAACTCTGTGACCGCGCCTCGGACAAGCAGAAAGACGGCGAGACCGCCGAACGGCTGTACAAGCAGTTCATGCAGGAGCAAGGACTCGATCCGCACGCGGTGAACAACCGCGGGGTCGAGGTCGTCGACGCCGAGGACGCCGACCACGACGTGTAGGCCCCGAACCGGCCCGTGCAGTCCTTTTCGGTGGAAATCACCCGGACGCTTATAGTCGCGGCTGCCGACGGGCGAGTATGAGCGACGACGACGGCCCGCAGGTGCCGATCCACTGCCCCGAGTGTGAGACCACCACTCGCGTCCCCTTCGCGGATCTCGAGGATCGGATCGAGAGCCACAACGACGCGGTCCACGACGGCGACGACGTGGCTCAGGTCGATCCCGGCGTCGCCGAGCAGTTCCAGAACATCGTGGTCGAGGAGGAGGGGCTACTCGACGACGACGCCTGACTGCCGAACGCTTATGCCGACGCTGACCCAGGTTCGAGCGTGATCCGCGACCGTCGTGGGGTGAGCGAGACCGTCGGCTTCGTGCTCGTGTTCTCGCTCGTGTTGCTCACCGTCGGCACCGTTCTCACCGTCGGCTACGGCGGTCTGCAGGACGTGCGCGACGCCGAACGGGTCAACAACGCCCAGCGGGCGTTCGACGTCCTCGCGAACAACATCGAGGACATCACCGCCCGCGGCGCCCCCAGCCGCGGCACGGAGATCCGACTCGCCGAAGCCAGCCTCGGCCGGGGCGAGCCGACGGTACTGAACGTTTCAGCCGACTGGTCGTCGTCGAACTTCTCGACGGGCAACGACAGCCTCGACTCGATCGTGTACGAGGCCGAGGGGACACAGATCCGCTACGCCGCCGGCGCGGTGACGCGGGTCCAGTCCGGCGGCTCGGTGATGCTCGTCGAGCCCAACTTCGTCATCTCCGACCAGCGGGTGATCCTCCCGGTCGTGGAGCTCGTCGTCGAACAGCGCAGTATCGCCGGGTCGCGCACCGTGCTGGTCCGGTCGGTCCGAACGAACCGTGAGGTGGAGCTGGATCGCGGCGTCGATCAGCTCGAACTCAACGTCACGAGCCCGGCGACCGACGCGTGGGAGGGGTATCTCGAAGAGGAGGGGATGAACTGCACACGCCTCAACGACGACCGTATCTCCTGCTCGATCGACGACCTCGACAGCGTGCAGGTGGTCCGCTTTACGATCGAGGTCACGTTCGGCTGAGCGGGAAGGACCGAGTTTCTGCAGTCGATCGACGACGGCTTGTCGGAGGAGGCGAGTGTAGAGTGAACTCTCAGCGAGTGAGAGAACGGGAGGAGTGGACTCGCTGGGGAGGGGCCACTCGCGGCGACGTGCGCCCCGGTAGCGCAGTCACTCATGGCCGCGCACCTCCCGAAGGATCCGGCGCCGAACTTCCATCCTCTCACGGTGCGACCGCGCGTCGTAGTGCTGTTCCAGAACATCTGGGGAAACGTCCATGCGTCCGCTCACGACCTCCGTCGGCACGCCGTCGGCCAGCCCCTCCGTGATCGCCCCGCGTCGCAGCGGGTGGGGTGACACCGACGACGGGCACTTGCTGGCCGTCTTCTGGTTCGTCTTCGCCTCGCAGTCCTCCGGGTCACGATCGTGGGGACAGCCGCCCCACTCGCAGGGGCGCGTGACTCGGTAGATCGTCTCCCGAATCGACGACTTCGACAGCCGCCCCTGCTTCGACGCCACCAGCGGCTCGCGGTCGTAGTCGTCCATCACGTCCGGGCGGTTGTGGGCGAGATAGTCGTCGATGACTGCCGCCACCGGCTGGCTCACCGAAACGTCACGCTCGCCAGCCTCGCCGTTCTTCAGCGGCGTGTCGCCCTCCGGCCGGTGCCGGAACTCCAGCGCCGGCGTCTCGTCGTCGTAGTCGCCGACATCGAGCGCGTGGATCGCGCCCATCCGGCAGCCGGTCTCCCACAGCAGCAGCGTGATGAGGTGGTCCCGGCTCGCGTACCGGAACGTGTCGAGCCCGTCGAGAACCGTCCGGGCTCGGTCGGCGCGCAGGATCGTCTCCGAGACCTCGGAGTTGCCCGTGACGGTCGGCATCGGCACCGACTCCCGCAGGCCCTCCTCGACGGCGTCCACGTCCTCCCACGTGTCGAGAGCGACCCGGAGCGTCGCGAGGTGGTTCTTCAGCGTCACCTCGGCGACGCTGCCCTGCCTCGCGCTGTGGTAGCGGTAGAGTTCCCGCCCGTTCAGGTCGTTCAGGTTGTCGATCTCGCGCTCCTCGCAGAACTCCAGAAACCGGTTCAGCCGGTACTCGTGATTCTGAAGCGTCTGGTCCGACAGGTCGCCGCCGCGGATATCGAGGTACAGCTCAACGCCCTCCTCGGGTGTCATCGGGTCGAGGTCATCGGTCATCAGGCTTCACCTCGGCCGAGCGTGCTCTGCCCGTCGCCGAACTGGCGCGAGTCGCCGTCGGGCTGGATCGTGCGGAACTCCTCGGCCCACTCCTCCATCTCCTCGCGGAGCTCGTCGACGCGCTCGGTGAGTGTGTCGATGTCGGGGGCCGAGACGGTCGTCTTGAACTTGTCCCGGTCGTTGGTCCCCGTCCCGCGCGTCACCTCGACGACGGTCTCGAACTCTTCACTCACCGTCGTCACCTCCGGTCCACGCCTGTCGTGCCGAGAGCGATCGACGCCCCGCCTCGGTCAGGCTGTAGGCGTTTGTCCGTCCGTCGACGTGCTCCTTCTCGACCAACTCCGCATCGACGAGATCGTCCAGGTTCGGGTAGAGTTGGGCGTGATTGACCTGGTCGGCGTAGTAGTCCTCCAGCCGGTGCTTGATGGTGACTCCCTTCAGGCCGGACTCGTCGGCAAGGACCCAGAGCACGTCGCGCTGAAACGCCGTCAGACCGGCCACGCCGACAATTTCCTCATTCATCGTCGCCCCCCGTAGGCGCGTGCTCGTAGCAGACCCGACGCGTCTCGTCGTCGTTGACGACCTCGACGCCGATCGGGCGCGAGTCGCAGGCGTAGCATCCGCTACCGTTTTCAGAAATCGGTTCGTCTCCGTCTGTGCGGGGCGCCTGCCCCGTGGCGGTGTTTGCGGACATGTAGGGTGCCCGCGAAACCCGTCCCCGGCGGGGTGATACCAACACCCCGGCGGAAACTACTGAATCTCACTAGCCGACGGCCTCTCGCTCGGGCTTCGCAAGTGGTCCCAAAGTATCCTCTATACGTAAATGTATCGTCTATGCTTCTCCAGCTATTCTATTGTTAAGTACATAATTCCTCAGTAATAGGATAGTGCATACACTACGTGGCAGTAATGAGGGCCTCCGCTGACTGGATGTCTATCTGGGATGACAGGATACTTGAGTACATCTCGGAGCATGATGGTGGTAGCGTCGGTGATATCGCCGACCATGATCTGATCCGGGTTTCTCAGCCCCATATCTCTCGTCGATGCAAGGTCCTCGCAGAACACGGACTACTGAGGGCTCTCGGTAACGGTGTCTACGTGATAACTGAGGAAGGACAGAACTACCTCCGAGGTGAACTCGACGCCGAAGATCTCTCTGATACTGAAGAGAATGGTGATGAAGCTGCGGTCTAAGTTCCGCCTCAAGAGGCAGTCCGCGGATTGGCTCTGTCACCTCGACGAGCGCATCCTCGAATACCTCGATGACGCTGACGAACCACTCACCGCGTGGCAGCTCGCCCACGATCTCCGTTCACCGACTCGGCGTCGCGTCGTCGAGCGCTGTCGAGTCCTCGCTCACGCAGAGTTTGTCGTCGTACTGCCGCGGGATGGGCTCGGGAACAAGTACGACATCACCGGCTGGGGACAGCGATACCTGGAGGGCGAGATCGACGCCGATCATCGACGGCCGATTCCGGCGCCGAAGCCTCCGGGGAAGATGCGACCGAGTGAGTTCGCTGGGTTTGGATAGAGCGGGAAACCTTCTACTCCCTAAATACGCGAAGTACTGTCAAAGCTATCCTCTTGTCTATCAACTCTACCTAGCCCTTTCTCATCAAAAATTTCGTTCACTAACGCACTACCGTCAAACACACCCACCGGGACAGATTCTAGACTGTTCCCGGTGACACGAATAAGCTCTCTAACTCGTGATGGGCTAATTTTCTCGTCATTCGCCTTCAGCCCCTCAATGATGTTTATTATTGTCGCTGAAACGATTGGGGTAGCGAAGCTGCTTCCGTACCCGAGCGTGATTTCACCGTTACCTAACATTCGAGGGTAGTACACCGGGGCAAGTGTATCCGGTGTTCGAGATAGGAACTGTGGATTACCCTTCCATTCCTCTACTGACCGGTTATTCTGGCAGTCTTGGGAGGAATCGCATCCCTTCATGCTACAGAAAGTACCTGATAAGTTCACACCGTCTGTTCGTTCAACCCAGATTGCCCCCGGCGGATGGGCTTCCTCGGCAGTACACCTAGCGACACAGCCACCTACAGCGATTGAGTGCTCCGATAGCGCAGGACAACACACGTTACCAACGTCTGACTCTTCACCCGCGTTGCCTGCAGCAGATACCAGTATTACGCCCTTCTCGCGGGCATATTCTGCCGCTTCGTCTACAGCACATTGGGCGCCATGCGCACCACAGTCCTTCTCATCATTGGATATGTGATCTGACCCTACCGAGAGATTCACTACGTCTGCTCCATGATCTGCTGCGTAAACGATTGCAGTGACTAGGCTTCTGTCATCATACTCCCCATATTCATCCAATACTCTATAGAAATTGTATGACGGGTCTGACGCGACATCTGTGAGAGCACTCAGGACATCACAGCCGTGAACCCTTGTCCAGTCATCTGACTCATCCCCCTCAAAGGAGAAGGTTTCACCAGTCTCGTTGAACTTTGTAAAGTCTTCAGGCGGACGAAAAACGGAGTCTACGAGGGCAATTGTAGTGTCCTCATCGTAGTCCGGGAAATCGCCAATATTGCATAGATTCGTGTGAGCTTCGACAACCTCCTGCCGAAACTCCCCTATAGAGCCGATCCGAGACGGGAGCGAAAATCCGAGGACATCATGGCACCACTGCCCTCAATTTCGACCTTAGTAACCCCGGCAACATCGCACAGGGGCCCCAAATCAGTATCCGACATTCTGACAGCCAGATAATTCAGGGGAAGTTCCTCCTCTACCTCAACGCTATGGCCGGAGCTCTCGACAGCGGCAATCACCTCCTCAGATGATTCGGCGACCTTCACGAGAAGGGTCACCTCCTCATCTTCAGGGTCCCTCATACGCTGGCGCACACCAGACTCTAGCTCCGGACCCGACATACACATGTCTCAAGCCCGCTAGTGTAAATATCTAATTGCTCAGGTATCTACCCCCTCTTATACTCTTATTACTGGTTACCAATCAGGTTATTACCAATCAATTCACAGCCAATCGACTTTCCCCCGCGCCCGCCGCTGCGCTGCGGGACTGTACGCACCTTTGTAGTGCTCTAAGAACGTTTCTAGATCCTCCCAACCGCCCCAGTCAAGCGCCAGCAGCGGATCGACCTCAGCGTCCGCCAGTGCTGTCGCCCACGTCCGCCGGAGATCGTGCGTCGACAGCTCGCGCCAGCCGTCGTCGCCGGTCTCCTCCGCGAGCCGATCACCGGCGTCGCCAACCCACCGCCGAAGCGTGCGCGTCGACGTGATCGAGAGGATTGGGTCATCGGCGCCGCCGTCACCGTACTCGGCAGCGGTTCTGATCATTGTCGCCAGCTCGGCTGGGATGGGTGTCTCGCGGAACTTGTCTCCCTTCCCCTCCCACACACGGAGCATTGTCCCGGCGTCGGTATCGACGACATCCCGAGGCGTCACGTCGAGCCACTCGCCCGATCGCAGCCCACACCGAGCACCGAGGGAGAAAGCGATCTCCTGCTCGGTCGTCTCGGCGGCGTCGACGAACTGCTCAATCTCGTTCTCTGAGAGCCACACCTTCATGTCCGACCTTTCGTCGTGTTCCCGAAGATTCATCGCTGGAACTCGATTCCGGCTAACGGGTCGACCGGACAAAAACAGGGGTGAATGTACGCTTCAGCGAGGAGTTTCAGCCCGGATCGGGCCGATTCTGTCCGACTCTCCACTACTTCCCGGTCATAGATAGTGACGTTACAAAAGACAGATAAGATGCGAGTCAGATTTCACACCAATGGGTTGGATTCGTGATCTCCTCTCGTCATTAGGGGATAGCGGTGAGGAAGTACAGCAACAGAACGAGGAGCGGTTTCCGATGCATACGTACGGTATAGGGTATCCGATCGTCCTCAGTCGTGGAGAAATTGAGGACTTCCATCGCCTGCTGGATATTGAGGAAAACACACCAGACAGTTGGGACAGTGTTCCATTCATGAGCCGAGAAGACATGGAAGAGATAATTGACAAATCAATCGACTCACCGGCTGATGAGGACATAACAGATAAGGTCCCTTCACCAGAGGAACGTCGCGAAGAGATCAGAGAAATCCTCGAGTTGTGGCGGAGTCAAATTACTGGTCAAGACGGTGCTGTCTGGACCACCATCGGAACTGATTGGGAGATTAAATTCTACATCACTGAGTGTGAGAACCGGATACGTTCGGAACACGACGATTTCGACGGAGCAGAAGAACTAGACACTGTACGCGAGATTCACGACCGAATAGAAAATGTACAGGACACCCGTGAGAGCGCAATCGTGCACAAACGCAACCTCCCTCTAGAAGAGCCCGAAGAGAGCTGATAGCGGAACTTGTCTGTGTCCCATTCTCCGGCACTTCTCGGAAGCTGTCTGTTCAACTCTCTATGTTTTCCACCACCCAATTATTAACCATTTAACGACAATATGGATCTATGCCGATCCCAGTAGATTCCCAGGCTTGGCAGAATGGAAGTGAAGTAGAACGCCGAAGACACCGGATCTTAGAGTTCTTGGAATCGAACCCCGACAAAGCATTCCACGTGCGGGAAATTGCGGATGAGGTACTAGACACGGATTGGGAAGCAGCGCATGAATCAACTCGGCTAAAGGAGGAATTGGATGAGGATGAGTACTACGAACGGGTTGATAATGACGATCTACCGGATTCACATGTTCCAGCATTTTCGAATACGATTGAAACGGTTCGCCTAGATCACGACATCTCAAAGCTTCTTGACGAAGGGCAGATTGTGCAGCGTGAAGTAGACGCTGATCCGCTTGATTTCCCATATGATTGGGATACGGTAGTCGTATTCAGATACGCCGGGGATTAACCGATACAGGAGCCCCCCTTCGCTAATATGTGACTTTTGCGCATGTTCTAGGAAGAAGACTTTTGTGTAGCTACGGATAAGTAAGGGTGAAGCAGTACGTCAGCCCCCTGCGCCGCGTTCACAGCGGCCTTATTGGCAATGCAGGGGGAAGACTCTCTTCAGACGACCCTCGATGACTTCTCCGAGGAGCAGTCGTCTTGCCCCCTGAGGTTCCTCGCCCGATTCATCTCTTTCCGCACTCTGGCAGGCGTTTGTTTAATCGCTGTAGCTGTCTGTGAGCTTGGTCTCAAACCAACCGTGCTTCTCAACATCGGGTTCTACCTCCTGAGTACACAAAACGACAGCAGCTAACGGTCCGTTAGTCGCCTACCGTCAAAAGACGGCGTCATACGGCACCTTCTGTTGCTTCTCGAACTCCGAATGACCCGCCTCGTTCCAGCCGCCACGCTCTCGCACCCACTCCATGACTGTCGATGGTTTCGCCCGACGAACCAGGATCTCGCCACCGTCGGCGTCGAAGAGCACGAACGCGACCCACGCGACCCCGCTGGCGTCGCTGGCGAGTAGCGACCGGAGCTGATCACGCCGAAGCCGGAAGCGACCGGCTGCGGGGTACTCGACGCCGACGGTGGCGAAGCACGACTTCACCTCCGTCTTCGCGCCCGTCGTCTCCCGAACACAGTCGTACCACTCCGCCTGATCGGGCCGGTGCTTGGTCCCGTAGGTCTCCGCGACCAGTTCCTCGGCGACCGTCGCGCTCTCGGTCTGGAGCGTCCGCTGCTGCCCCTTCGAGAGCGACCGGAACGTGAGCCTACGCATCGCCGTCCTCCCCGTTACCGGTCGTCTCCTCGATCAGCGCCGCCGGGCTGGCGCCGATCTTTTTCGCCACTGCGGCGACCAGCAGGCGCGAGAGCGAGGCGCCGTCGAGCACGGCGAGCAGGACTGCGACGAACACGACCGCCGCCAGCTCGACGAGCGTCAGGGTGACCGTCACGACTCCCCCTCACTCTGCTCCGGCTGGGCGGGCTGCCGCGGGTGCACGCGCTCCGGCGCGGGGTGGATGCCGGCCTTTCGGGCCGACTCTTCGATGTCCTCGACCCGGTCGATCAGACCGTCATTCTCCAGTTCTTCGGTGCCCACGAGGATGCGGTAGTTCTTCCGCGAGGCTTCGCGGGCGTCGTGGGCGTCGTCACGGATCTGGTCGATGTAGGCGACGCCGCGCTTCGCCGCCCACCCGACGATCCCCACGACGCCGAGCGAGCACACGCTCACCACGAACGCGGCGGCGGTGTAGGGCTCGACCGCCATACCTAGAGCGACCTCCACGCCGCCACGAGGGCGATGACGCCGGCGAGCGCGCCGACCACGCCGGCGGTGCTACCGAGAGCTCCCTCCAGGGCGCCGAAGAGCTTCCCTAGGAGTCCGGCCACGTTCATCGGCCGACCACCACGAGCAGGACCAGCGCCACCAGGGCGCCGAGTGTCGTTTGTTCAGCGGTCAGCGGGCCGACGGCCGGGAGCGTGGGAAAGCCAGCCGGAAGCAGGCCAGCCGGTGCCGGGTCAGGACTCGGTGGGTCCGGCGGCGTCGTGTCGTCGCCGCCGTCGTCGACGTCCTCCGGCGGCTGTTGGCCGCCGGTCTCCGGGGCCTCGTGCACGCGGATCGACCCATACTCAGTGGTGTCGCCCGTGTTGGCGAGCTTCGCCTTCAGCGGGTACTCCCCGCCGGTCAGCCCCTTCGCGTCGAGATCTCCCCAGGACACCCGCTCCGCCAAGGTGTCCCCTTCGAGCGGGTCGAGCGTGGCTGAGTCCTCGGCGACCTTCGTCGAGCCGAGGAACCACTCCACGGTCACCGAGCCGCCCGACGCGGCGCCGGTCAGCTCGGCTTGGAGCTGGGGCTCGGTGTCCTCCCGGTCGTCGACCTGCTGGCTGCTCGGGTGATAGACGTTGAACGCCGTCGTGCCGACCGAGTCAAGCACGGCGCCGGTCGTGCCGCCGGTGCTCCCGCCGGGATCGCCCGGGAACCGCCCGGGTACTCCGTACACCATCAGAGCACCACCAACACGATTGCGGCGAGCACCATCCCGAAGGCGATTTGCTGAGTCGTGCCGCCGAGCGCGTCGGCGAGCTGCTCGAACCAGCGGGTGATCTTGTCCGTCGACGACGGCCGAGACGGGTCGCTGGCGTCCTGACTGACGCTCACCGTCTGCGAAATGTCGTCGTTCACCTCAGTCTGCATGCCCTTCAGGTCGTAGGCGTTCCCGCCGACGGAGTCGACCACGACCGTCAGCTCGTGCTGACCGTCGGGGAGCGAGGCGCTGAGGGTACCCGTTTTCGTGTTCCCGGACGCGAGGCACAGCTCCGTTTCATCGACCTGCTCGCCGTCGACCAGGAGCCGGATCGGCGTCTTCCACGCGGTGATGTCGAGATTCGCCGACGTACAGGAGCCGTCGCTCGCCCACGGGTCAGGACCGTCCTGCCTGACGGCCACCTCGAAGGTGAATCGGTTGTTCGGCTGTGCCTCTGTCGGGATCGACGCCGACTGAATACTGGGGTTTGAGAATGCCATGCTTAGCTGCCTCCGATGCTGGCGCCGTAGCCGACGCTCAGCCCGTTGTCTCCGCCGGCTTCGACCCGGCTGAATCGAAGAGTTGCTTCCCGTTCATCACGGGCGAGTGCGGGACCGTCCCCGGTGTCCTGTTGGTACCACACGAGACCGACTCCCTCTTGACCGGAGTCGGCGAGTACGCTGAACTCCTGATAGGCTGCATCCAGCAGCCACAGACGGGCCGCCATACGCCCGTCCGGCGTTGGCTCGACCCGTCCCGCGGTGGGGAACAGCCCGGCGCTCTGGACCCACTCGGCTTCGGTCAGCGGCTTCCCCTCGGAGTCCTCGACGTAGACGCTGACGCTCCGGAATGGTCCGGTCGGGATGATCACTCCCCGGCTCCTCTGTTCGGTCCGGACGTGCGTGCCTACCCGGCTCACCGGTCGGTAGTCTACGAGCGCGGTTCCTGCCAGTTCGGTTCCGGTTCGGGAGCCGTTGAACTGCTCTGGTCGATAGTCGAGGGAGCCGATCCCTTCCTCCCCCACGCCGGCGGTGATTCCGTCGAGGATTGCCGGCCGGGAGTCCGGGGTAGCATCGGCTACCTGCTTGGACCCTTCCTCGCTCCCGCTGAGCACGTCGGTGTCAGGCGAGAACGGCGCCGACGTGTTGCTCGTCGGGGTCTGAACGCCTGTGTAGGTCGCCATGGGTCGAGATTTACTCCATGCTGATGGCGCACCGGGCGCCGTTGTAGTTCAGAATCATGTACTCGTCCCCTCCCGAGGAAGACTGTACCACGTCGCCGGAGTTGACAGAGGTCCCGGACTGATCGCGGATCCACACGGGATAGGCGCGGGCCGCGTTCGGGGACCGTCCGGTATCGGAGTTGCTCGCCGGGCTGTAGTAGAACACACACCGGTCCCACAGGTAGTTGTTGAACGCTGAATCCGGGTTCAGGACACCGTCACCACCGTAGCGACGGGTGAGGTTCTGAGATACGTACCCCATACTACTGCTTCGCATACCGACCGCTCCGATCATTCCCTCACCGTTGTACCCTCCCTGCTTGGTGTCGGCACTATCGAAGTCCCAGAACTCGGTTTCCCACAGCCCGTAGCCGACCGCACCAGAGAGATCTTGGCCGTCCCCCTGATTCCGCCGAAGATAGAAGCAGAAACCTCTATCTGCGGTGTAGCCGAGCCAATACTCGGCGTCTGCAGTGGGATTGTTTGCGGCGTTGTAGGTGCCGTAGTTGTTTTCGTCGTCTGCCTGGCCGGCGTCACTCACGCCAGAGGAGCCGAACGATTGGTTGGACTCGTCCCAGTTTTGCCCGGTCTCGATTTTGAGGTAGTCTGAGGAGTTGTAGTCATCTGTACTCTTGGACAGGTTCACCCACCCATTGAGGGCTGAACAGCCCACGAACACCTCTTCGGTGTGAGGAGTAGAGAACACGACGTAGCCGGAGCCGATATTGTCCTCTATCAGCCCCCAACCAGTCATGCCGCTCACCTTGTCGCGAAGGTCCTGAAACGCTCCTTCTATCGTCGTCGAAATCTGATTATCGAAGGCCATGATTACTTGATTGCGATTGCCGACAGCTGCGTGTCGGGGTCGTCTGCGTTCTTCTTGCTCACCCAGATCTTGCTTGCGCCGAGTCCGTTCATGCCCGAGAGTTCGAGGCTCGGGGTGTCAGGAGTCAGGGTGATCACTCTGTTCGGCTTGTTCGTCCCCTTGAACGCCACCTCTACGGGCGCGTCGTGCCCGAACACGGTGACCGTCGACGCGGCGAAGTCGAACTCCACGGGCTCGCCTTCGGCGACGCTGTCGACGGGAATCGGTTCCTCTGTCGAGAAGTACACCGCCTCGGAGTCGCCCCCGCTCTCGCCGTCGGCGCCGTCGCCCCGCTGCTCCATGAGGAGAGCAGCGAGCAGCGCGGCCTCCTCACTCTCGAAGACTTCGTAGAGCAGGTTCCGCGGGGCGCCAGGGAAGTACTGTTCGAGCAGGTCGTCAATCGGGGTGTCCGTCCCGATCAGGCCGTACCCGCTCATGCTTTCCTCACGAGGGTGGCGACGGTCGCGGCCTGAACCACGGCCGTGAGCAGGGTAGCGAACGGTTCGATCACCGTCGCTATCTTCTCCGCAACGCTCACGAGCCGGTCAACGATACTCGGGTCAGGAGTACCGTCGTCGGCCTCGACGTCGGCGCCGGTGTCGTCGCCCTCGGTTGCGTTGCTGTCCCTCGGGCTGTTGTGCTGAAGAACTACCATGTCGGTGGTGGTGGCCGCTAGGCCACCATGCTCTGCGACACCTTGCGCCGGAGGTCAGCGGGGTCCTCGTCCTCACGGACGGGGCGCTGACTCACCGGGATGCTCACCTCCACGTTCACGGCGTCCTCGCGGGCGACCGCGGTGGCGAACTCCTTGTCGTAGAAGATCAGGTCGAGGTTGAACTTGGGCGGGATCACGCCACGGAGCCCGTCGTTGCGGGCGTCCCACGTGATCTGCCGGTCCGTGCTGGGCGCGTCGGGGTTGGAGAACGCCCAAGTGATTGAGTCCTCGGCCTGGAGTTCTTGGGAGACGTTCCCCTTCCCGCTGTTGCGCTTCTGGATCTTCGTCAGGCCATGGCGCATGGTCGCGTAGAACGCCACGTCCACGTCACCGCCGCCGGCGCTCTCGCTCACGTCGACGGAGCTGACGAAGTCGCCGTCGGTGCCGAAGTTCCCGTCGTAACTGACCTGCGTACTGTCCGTGATCAGGGTGTCCGGGTCGCCGTCACCGTCGGAGTCGAAGTACCCGACCAGACTCGCGTCCTCGGTGTACTCGCTCGCGGTCACGTCGTCGAGGAAGTCGGTGAGCGGAGCCTCGGGATCGAGGGAGATCGTCTGCCCGTCGGCCCCGCTGGTAACCGTCGCCGTCTGTCGACCGACCAGGGCGACGACCAGGGGCATGCCGGTGGGCACGCGCCACACCTGCGTGGTCGGAACCTGCGTGGTCCCGACGATCCCCTCGGAGCCGGGGGTGTAGCTCTTGAAGTCGAACTTCTCGGGACCGAGGTAGACGCTCTTCTCGGGCCGCTGGTTCCCCGGCATGGTCAGCGGTTCTCGACCTGCATGGGGTAGTTGAAGAACAGGCTGTCCGCGTCGATGGACTCCGGACCCATAGCGAGCAGCGCCAGCTCGTCGGCGTCCTCCAGGGTGAGCCGACCCTCGGGGACGCGCTCGGAGATGAAGCGAACGCGGCGGCGCTGCGCGTTCTCGCCCGACTGCTGATCCTTCAGGGAGAGCGTGTTGAAGGGGGCGATGTTGAACTCGCTGATGACGGTCCACGCGTCGAGCGGGTCGTTCGGCTCCCGGTAGGCCAGGCCCAGCCGAGTCTTCCGAGAGACGTTGCCGCCGCCGCTGGCGTCCACGTCGAGGATCGCCGCGTGACCCTGCGAGATCGTGATCGCCGTCCCCTGGGGGATGTCCCACGTCGTGACAGGGGTCGGGTTGTTCGCCAGGTTCGCCTGTACGTCCGCGTACGGGAGTTCCGTAGAGAGTGTTTCGTCAGTCATCAGTTACCTCCCTCGGCGAAGGCCTCCAGGCCCACGCCGATCATGCCGGTGCCGAGACCGGCGACGATGATGCCGGTGAAGTCGTCGATGTCGTCGATCAGGACCGCGCCGAGGATCAGCGCGGCCCCGAGGACGCTGAAGCCGACTCCGGTAACGAACGAGGCCGAACCTCGGTCGCCCTCGAAGGCAGCATCAGCGAACGATACGAGCAGCTGGTCCATCCCGGCCGCGTCGGCGAGGGTCGGCACGGCCATCGCCGCGCCGGCGCCCATCACCGCGTGGCGCTCTTCGACGTTGAACGTCATCGGAGCACCACGTAGATCAGACCGAGAGTGATTACGACCCCGACAGCGAGGCCGATACCGAGCGGTTCAGTCAGAAACGACATCACCTGGCCAGTGATGCCGCCTCCATTGCCGTCGTTGGAATCGCTTGTAGAAGCCATCCACCCGGACAAACGCTCCGCTCGACGTTTTAGACACACTTCGGGCAGGGGGGTGAGAGCAGGGGTGACCCTAACTCAGGTGGCGCGGGATCGGTACCGGGCCGCGGGCGCTGGCGGTGGCACCGGAAACGTCCCGGTAGAACACGAACTGATAGCTCTCGGGGTCGAGTTCGTGCACGAGGTGCTTATTCGGCATGCTCAACCCCTTGAGCTTGCTGTCTTCGTGGTCGCCGTAGGCGAAGATCATGTAGTTGTCCACGTGGTTCCAGAGTGCGTCGTTGATCTCCTTCGCCTGGTGGGCACCGAGGAGCAGCCCGCAGTTGTTGTGGGTAACGTGCCACTTGGCGATCTGCTTCAGGACCTCGGGGACACTGTGGGCGTTCATGTAGTTGTGCGCTTCGTCGATCACGAGGTAGGCGTTCTGGAGCTGGCCGAACGCCCGCATGTACTGCTCGGCCTTCTCCGTGGTCAGGGGTGCGTCCCTGACTACGAGCCTGGTGTCGCCCTCCACCCACGCCCGCAGGACCTCGGCAGGGGAACTGACCACGCGGGAGCCCGGTGGGCCGTGCTCGTGGTTGGGGTCGATCACGAGGTAGCGGTCCATCTGCGTGAGCAGGTGCTCCATCAGGACCGACTTCCCCGAGTTCTTCTGGCCCAGCACGACGGAGATCTCGGTCAGGTCGATCCGCACGTCACTCCCCCGCGTCGATCTCGGCCGGGACGGTCGTTGAGGCGGGGTCGATGTCGAGCTCGTCGTAGAGTCCTGACTCTCGAAGTGCCGCGTTCACCGCGGCGACGGCCTCGGCGGTCTTCTCGGGATTCTTCGTCGCCCCCTGAGCGAGTAGCGAGGCGATCACGTCGGGGCCGATGTCGCCGGCGATCGCCTCGACCGGGATACCCTTCTCGGCGAGACGGGCCTTCGCGTCCTCGATGGACCGGCCAGCAGCGCCGGCGGCGACCGCGTCCTCTACCATGAGTTCCACGTCGAGCAGTACCTCAGGGTCAACCCCTGCCTGCTCCCCTGCCTCTCGGAGTCGGGCCGCACGTTCTTCGTTGGTCTCTGCTGCCTGCTCTTTCAGTTGGGTTTCGAGTCCGAACATGATCACCAGGTACTGCTGTCGTTGAAGTCGAAGTCGTCGCTCTGTGCGTTCTCGGTCGCTTCCACGGGTTCGCCGCCCCCTGTGTCAGGGACCTGAGGCTGCCGGTCGGGCTGACTGTCGGGCCCGGTGTCCGGCTCTGGCTCTTCGTGGGGCTCAGGGTCTGGAGAAGGTGCTTCGGTAGGGGCGGGTTGGGCTGACTCCGGGGTGCCCGACTGTTGCTTCCGGTGTCGAGCGTAGCCAGCGGCCCGCCCTCCGATCGTCGAGAGCAGGGACATGGCGAGCATGCCGCCGGTACTCACGTCGATGTTCTGCTCTTGGCAGTACGCGACGAGTAGCTCGGCGTTGGCCTGCTTCTCGGCCTCGCTGAGTTCCCACCCGTCCCAACCCGTGACGTTCGAGGCCTGCTGGAAGGGCAGGCCGAACATGGTGGCCATGAGGTCCTCGTCCATGTGGAGGCCGTTCGCCCCGGGCGAGAGTTCGGGGTCGGGCTCTGACTCAGGACCCGGGTCAGGACTGTCCGGGTCGGCCCGATCGCCCTCGACGCCGCTCCGCGCTTCGAGCTGACCGAGCAGTTCACTCCGCCGCTCGCGTTCGGCCTCCGTCGGAGCATCGCCGACGACTTCCTCAGGGCTCTGGTCGGTGGTCTCCCCGCCGCTCCCCCTGAGTCGAGACAGTAGGCCCCCGTCCCCACCCTGCGACTCACCTGAGTCAGGCGTCTGATCGGGGTCTGGGGCTGGCTCTTCAGTGGGCTCTGTCTGAGGTTCGGGGTCTGAGGTCGACCCTGTGTCGGGCTCGAAGTCCTCGGGGGACCGGTCTTCGAGATGCTCCAGGCCCTCGGGCATGTCCACGGAGCTGACCGACTCGTCCTCGTGACCGTCAGGGCTGAGCTTCTCGCTGCCCTCGTGCTTCACGCCCACCGACTCCGTCCCGTCGGCGGGCTCAGGGTCCGATGTCTCCCCGTCGTCAGGTGTGAGATCGGTCCTCTTCTCAGGGGTCGGATCGGGGCCGTCCTCACGGTCTTCTTCGAGATCGTCGGCGCCGAAACCCTCAGGCTCAGGGTCACCCCCGAGATCGGGGTCGTTCTTGAACTCCGATCGGAGTTTGTAGACGTAGTCCGTCCCCGTGTCGAACTCGTCAGCCCACTCGCTCGCGGTCTGTGCGCCCGGTCCTCGCTTCTCGAACGCGTCGAAGAGGCTGTCCCGAACGCTCATTCGTCGTTCATACTGTCGGTTACGATCACGAGAGCGCGGCTCCCGGGGAGCCACTCGCCCGCCTCACTCCGACGCCGAGCGAGGTCATGGTCAAGACCGTCGTACTGTTCGAGGTCAAGGGTGAACCAGCAGGTCGGCGGCTCGAACAACGAAAACAGCGCGTAGGTGTGAGTCTGCTCGTCCCGTGTCTCAGGTTGGAGCACGACCCGCCCTTCGGTGGCAGCCGCGTTCATCTGAACCTCCCGTAGCAATCGAGCATACACTATCCCCCAACTGTCTCGGGAGTAAACGCCAGCGGGAACAGGGGTGCGTGCAGGGAAGCACACAACCCTGCCAGCCGGTCACTTATCAGGGAAGCTTCCCTACCGGGGAGTGTGATGACTCAGTCGGGCGGGCGGGCGAGTGCACGAGCACGGGCGGCGAGTATCGACACGTCGACGCTTGTACCTCTTGATCCGAAGTCGGCACAGGAGAAAGAGCGGTGCGTCTACGTTCCCTACCCTCAGCCCCATGCGAGGCAGGCAGGGGTTGACCATCAAGCGAAGGTCACCCCCGTGCTTCACGCACCAACGGGGGCGATGATCATCCTCCCGCCCGGTGTCAAGCTGGAGGACTTGGGAGAAAAGACGGCGTAGTCGGCTACTGTACCCACTTCTCGCCTTTGTCCGGGTGGTCGGAATCGGCGAGATGGATTTTGTGTTCTTTCAGCGTTTCAGCCCTGTTCCCGCAAGCGAGACACTTCATCGCCGTTCGAGGAGTGCCGGGGGTGTCTCTGTCAGTCATCGGCAGGTGCCACCTCCGTCGACGGCGAAGCGTCCGGTATCTGTTCGGTCGGCGTCGGTGACCGAACCGTAATCCAGACGTTGGACATACTGCTGTCGATCTGAACGTATTCGGGTTTCAGCGGCCGGATGTACTTGGTCATCACCGCGTCCTTCGGCGTGCGGTTGTCGTAGAGCGCGTTCTTCGCTTCCTCGACCGTGAGACGTAGGCCGGCGCCTGCGATTCGCTCGTCAGCGGCGTCGAGTAGCGTCCGGTAAGCTTCTTCGAGCATCGGATCGTCGGGCGTGTAGATGTCGTCGGCGCTGTCGTCGCGGTACTCGTCGACTCTCTCAGCAACGAGATCGCGCAGGATCTCCGACCGACTGGCGTCCTCGGCGTCGGCGATCTCGTCGAGAATCTTCACGTCGTCCTCGGGACACCCGAAGGAGATTCGCTGTTTCGGGTTGTGATCCATCCGGGCCATCAGGCATCCACCTCAGTCCATACGCTGCATACCGAGTGAATACGCAGACGGCGCCGCGAAAGGGAGTCCGTATGCACGGGGTGTGGGGAGTGATGCGGCGCGGTCTCGCGTGCGGGCCCGTGGGCGCGCGTGCGAGTCGGCCGCGACCGCCGTCGTCGGTGGCGTCGACGCCGCACCACAACCACGGTCATCGGCGCCCTCCCGTCGCGTCAGCGCGGCGTGCTCGGTCGACGTAGCCACCGTCGGCGACGGCCCGCTCGTCCGTCTCGTGGGCGTCGAGGTCGAGGCGAGGGATCGCCACCGGCTCGTCTCGGGCGTCGCTCACGCCGGCGAAGGCGGCCTTACGGACGACACACAGGTGGGCACACGGCCCATCGTGGTACTCCCACGCCTTGCAGTCGCAGGTGCCGACGTACTCGCCATCTTCGACGGCGACGGCGACGAGGTGGCCCTCGCCGCCCGGGAGCGTGACGCGGAACCCGTAGCGTCCCGTGCTCTCGATCAGGGCGGCCTCGGGATCGGCGCGGGACCAGCTCGTCTCCTCGGAGCCGGCCAGCGCGTCGAAGTCGAGGCGCTCGCCCGGCGCGTGATCGTCCGTCGACGGCGGCACGCGGTCGTCGCTCATCGCCCACCCTCCGTACACTCGGGGCACACTCGGCGGGGGATCCCGCTCCCGGGTCGGCGTCGCGTCTCCAGCTGTGCGCCGCAGGTCGGGCAGTGCCGCATCACTACGCCCACCTCCGCGACGGCGTCGAGGTCCGTTGCTTCGCGCGTTCGACTCCGATTCGGCGGCCGCTCCGCTGCTTATGTAGCTCAGAGCGGGACGGACGAGAGAGGGCGACAGACGCCGCTCTGTGGTCCTGAGAAGCCGGCGAAAAGCCGTATGGACTCGCTGGGATTTGAACCCAGGGCCTCTTCCTTGCGAAGGAAGCGATCTACCACTGATCTACGAGCCCGCAGTCGAATCGAGGCGAGGGAGCGGTTTGAACGTTGCGCTTCCCTGTCGCCCTCACGGCGCCGACCCAGCCGTCGCTGGCCGGTGCGAGAAAACGTGAGAACGGGAAGGGTTCAGTCCTCGAGGACGATCTCGATCGAGACGTCGTTCGGGACCTGAATCCGCATCAGCTGGCGGAGCGCGCGCTCGTCCGCGTCGATGTCGATCAGCCGCTTGTGGACCCGCATCTCCCAGTGCTCCCACGTGGCGGTCCCCTCGCCGTCGGGGGACTTCCGCGAGGGCACGTTGAGCTCCGTCGTCGGGAGCGGGATGGGGCCGGACAGCGAGACGCCCGTCTTCTCCGCGATCTCGCGGACGTCGTCACAGATGTCGTCCAGGTCCTCGGGGCTCGTCCCCGTCAGACGGACGCGGGCCTGTTGCTCGGGCATCTATCGCTCTTCGACGCTCAGGACCTTGCCCGCCGCGATGGTCTGACCCATGTCGCGGATGGCGAAGCTCCCCAGCTCCGGGATCTCGCTCGACGGCTCGATCGAGAGGGGCTTTTGCGGGCGGACGGTGACGACCGCGGCGTCGCCGGACTTGATGAAGTCCGGGTCCTCCTCGGCGACCTCGCCGGTCGACGGGTCGATCTTCTGGTCGATCGACTCGATCGTACACGCGACCTGTGCGGTGTGGGCGTGGAACACCGGCGTGTAGCCGGCGGTGATCACGCTCGGGTGCTGCATGACGACGACCTGCGCCTGGAACGTCTCCGCGACGCTGGGCGGGTCGTCGGCCGGGCCACACACGTCGCCACGGCGGATGTCGTCCTTGCCGATGCCGCGGACGTTGAACCCGACGTTGTCACCGGGCTCGGCGCTGGGCACCTCCTCGTGGTGCATCTCGATCGTCTTCACCTCGCCGCCCACGTCGCTGGGCTGGAAGGAGACGTTGTTGCCCGTGTTGAGCGTCCCCGTCTCGATCCGTCCGACCGGGACGGTCCCGATGCCGGAGATGGTGTAAACGTCCTGGATCGGCAGTCGAAGCGGCGCGTCCGTCGGCGGCTCCGGCTCCGGCAGGTCGTTGAGGGCCTCCAGCAGCGTCGGGCCGTCGTACCAGGGCGTGTTCTCCGAGGCCTCGGAGACGTTGTCACCCTCGAAGGCGGAGATCGGGATGAACGTCGTGTCGTCGGTCGCGAACTGGACCTGGTTCAGCAGGTCCTCGACCTCACCGATGACCTCCTTGTAGGAGTCCTCGCTGTAGTCGACGAGGTCCATCTTGTTGATCCCGATGATGAGCTCGTTGATACCCAGCGTGCGGGCCAGGAACACGTGCTCTCGGGTCTGGGGCGCGACGCCGTCGTCGGCCGCGACGACGAGCACCGCGTTGTCGGCCTGCGAGGCGCCCGTGATCATGTTCTTCACGAAGTCACGGTGGCCCGGACAGTCGACGATGGTGAAGTTGTACTCGTCGGTGTCGAACTCTTGGTGGGCGATGTCGATGGTGACCCCTCGCTCTCGCTCCTCGGCGAGGTTGTCCATGACGTAGGCGAACTCGAAGCCGCCCTTGCCCTTCTCTTCGGCCTCCTCTTTGTGCTGCTCGATGACGTGCTCGGGGACGCTTCCTGTCTCGTACAGGAGTCGGCCCACGAGCGTACTCTTCCCGTGGTCGACGTGGCCGATGATGGCCAAGTTCTGGTGCGGAATGTCGCTCATAGTGGATTCACGCGCTGAAGGCGCTGTGGGGAAACCTTCGGCAGAACGCCGTAAAACCATTTCGATACGTGCCCCCGCAATCCGGCCGTGTACGGCGGTTTGTGGTACTGTACCGTGGTTCTCGGTTCAGCGCGGGGGGAGCCGCCCCACGTCGGACAGCACCGCCGACGCCGTCTCGGGCCCGCCGGCGCCGTGCCCGGAGAGGTTCAGCCGGCCGGCGTGATCGGTCTCGATTTGGACGATGTTCTGGGTGCCGGTCACCGCGAGCGTCCCGTTCTCGGGCACCAGCCGCGGGCCGACCCGGACGCCCTCGGGCGACGCCTCGGCGATCAGCCGCACCGTCCGGCCGTCCTCGGCGGCCAGCGAGAGCGCACTCACGGGGAGATTCTGAATCCCGCTCACCGCCGCGTCGTCGAGGGTGAGCGCGTCCCGCCCCCGCGCCTCCCGGAGCACGTTCGCGACGATCACGCCCTTCAGCGCGGCGTCGGTGCCGTCGACGTCGAACGTCGGGTCCGCCTCCGCGACGCCCAGCTCTTGGGCCTCCGAGAGCACGTGGTCGTAGCTCAGCCCCTCGGCGGCCATCCGGGAGAGCACGAAGTTCGCCGTGCCGTTGAGCACGCCCCGGACGCGCTCGACGTGGCGCGGGCCGAAGTCCTCGACGGTCCGCACGGCGGGGATCGCGCCGCCGACGGTCGCCTCGAACCGGAGCCGCCCCTCGCTCTCTTTGGCGACCGAACAGAGCTCGTCGTACCGCTCGGCGACGGGTCCCTTGTTCGCGAGCACGACGTGGCGATCCCGTTCCAGCGCCGCGGCGGCGTTGGAGAACCCGGGTTCGGCGTCGCCCAGCGTCGTCGGCGTCGCCTCGACCAGCGCGTCGTAGTCGGCCTGAAGTAGCGCCTCGTGTGGCTCCTCGCCCACCGTTCCCGTCTCGGACTTCCGGGCGAGCGCGGCCTCTACGTCCAACGGGTCGCCCAGCGCTGCACCCGTCGAGTCCGCGAGACCGACGACCTCGTGGCCGTGCTCGCCGGCCAGCTCGGCGACCGATCGACCGACTGCACCGACGCCGACGATCGCCAGCCTCATCCGCTCGCCTCCAGCGGCTCGACGACGGTCAGCCCCTTGCGGTCGGCGATCTCCCGGACCTGCTCCAGCGCGGCGCCGCGCTCGCCCGAGCGGGCGCCCAGCCGCAGGTACGCGCTCGACACCGCCTCGACGCCGTCGGGCGCCGACAGCGAGAGCTCCTCGACAGCGACCGTCGACGCGCTCTCGATCTCACGCAGCGTCTCCGAGAGATCCGTGTCGACCAGATGGCCGGTCAGCAGCACGCGGAACGCCTCGCCGTAGTACTCCTCGTCGGCGGCGACGACAGTCACGCCACGATTGCGGAGCCCCTCGATCACGTCGTCGAACCGCTCGGCCGGGCAGTCGAGCGCCACCTCGACCGGGATGCGGCCGCCGGGTGTGCGACTCCCGCGCTCGTGGAACACCGAGAGGAGGTTCCCCCCGTGTTCGGCGATGGGTTCGAGCGCGGCCGCGAGCTCGCCCGGCTCGTCGTCGAGTTCGAGCCGGAGCGTGTGTGTCGTCACCCCGTCGGCGCGGCTCATCGTGGGACGACACCTCCGGCGATCGACTGTGGACGGAACACGGACGGACGGAGCGCCGGGGTGGACATAAGCCTTCTCGGGGTGTGGCAACCGCGCCACCCCGAGATGGCGCCGTCGCTAGAGAGGTTCGAAAAGAGCGAAGAGAACCGCAAGACGTCGACCCGAGCCGCCGAGTTAGATGTAGTCGACGGACTCGGGGAGCTCGAGCTTCATCCCCTTGCGCTCGCGGATCTCCATGATCTGCTCGCGCTGGAGGTTGTCGGCCATCACGCGGAAGCCGGCGTTCTCGGTGTTCCAAGACGCACGACCCTCGGTCGCGCTCCGGATGTCGCTGGAGAAGCCGATCATCTCCTCGACGGGCGCGACACCCTCGACGACCATCAGGCCGCCTTCCTGGTACATGTCGTCGACGCGGCCACGGCGACCCTGGATCTCGCCGGAGGCGGCGCCCATGTGCTCGGAGGGCACGTCGATCCGGACGTTCTGGATCGGCTCCAGCAGCCGGATCTCGCCGTCGATCAGCGCGTGGTGGACCGCCTCGCGGACGGCGGGGATGACCTGCGCGGGACCGCGGTGGATGGTGTCCTCGTGGAGGCGAGCGTCGTGCAGGCGCAGCAGCGTCCCCTGCACGGGCTCGGCCGCCAGCGGGCCGTCGTCGAGCGCCTCGGAGAGCCCCTCGACCACCAGCTCCATCGTCTCGTTCAGGTGCTGGATCCCCTTCGTGTCGTCGATGAGGATGTTCGTCCCGTGGATGTGCTCCACGTTCTGGGACGTGTCCTTGTCCATGCCGGCGTCCTGCAGCGCCTCACGGCGCTCCAGTTCGGGCATGTCCATGGAGACCTCGCCGAGCTGGATCGCGTCGACGATCTCCTGGTCCATCGGGTGGATGGAGATGTAGAACTTGTTGTGGCGGTTGGGCGAGACGCCCTCGACCTCCCGGGACTCCTCCTGAGGCTGCTCGCGGAACACGACGATCGGTTCGCCGGTGTTGACCGGGATGCCCTGTTCCTTCTCGATACGCTGGGTGATCACTTCGAGGTGGAGCTCGCCCTGGCCGCTGATCAGGTGCTCGCCGGTGTCCTCGTTGATCTCGATCTGGATCGTCGGGTCCTCCTTGGCGACCTGCTGGAGCGTCTCGATCAGCTTCGGCAGGTCGTCCATGGTCTGGGCCTCGACGGACTTCGTGATCACCGGCTCCGAGATGTGCTCGATCGACTCGAACGGCGTCATCTCCGCGGAGGAGACCGTCGAGCCGGCGATGGCGTCGCGCAGCCCCGTGACGGAGGCGATGTTCCCCGCGGGGACGCGATCCACTTCCTCACGCTCGGACCCCATGAACAGCCCGACGGACTGGATCCGGTTCTTGCCGGCCGTGCCGGAGACGAACAGGTCCTGCCCCTTCTCCAGCGTGCCGGAGAACACACGCCCGGTGGCGATCTCGCCGGCGTGGGGGTCCATCGAGATGTCGGTCACCATGAACACCACGTCGCCGTCCTCGTTGACCAGCCGCATGTCCTCGGCCAGCTCGGACTCGGAGTCGCCGCGCCAGATGCGCGGCACACGACGAGGCTGGGCGTCGACGGGGTTGGGGAAGTGCTCACAGACCATGTCGAGCACGACGTCCGACAGCGGCGAGCGCTCGTGGAGCTCGTCGCGCTTGTCGTTGCGCTCCATCTCGATGATGTCCTCGAAGGAGATGCCGGTACGCTGCATCGACGGCATCGAGACGCCCCACTTGTACAGCGCGGAGCCGAAGCCGACGGTGCCGTCCTCGACGGAGACGGTCCAGTCGTCGTCGATGTCGTCCATCTCCTCGATCATCCCGCGGATCAGCTCGTTCACGTCCGCGATGACGCCGAGCAGGCGCTCCTGCATCTCCTCCTCGCCCTCCTGGAGCTCGGAGATCAGGCGGTCGACCTTGTTGATGAACAGGGTCGGCTTCACGCCCTCCCGCAGCGCCTGTCGCAGCACCGTCTCCGTCTGGGGCATCGCGCCCTCGACGGCGTCCACGACGACGAGCGCGCCGTCGACGGCACGCATCGCTCGGGTCACGTCGCCACCGAAGTCGACGTGGCCCGGCGTGTCGATGAGGTTGATGAGGTGGTTGGTGTCCTCGTACTCGTGGGTCATCGAGACGTTCGCCGCGTCGATGGTGATCCCACGCTCCTGTTCGTCCTCCTTCGTGTCCATCGCCAGCTGCTCGCCGGCGGTGCCCTCGGAGATCATCCCCGCACCCGCGAGGAGGTTGTCCGAAAGCGTCGTCTTCCCGTGGTCGACGTGGGCGGCGATGGCGATGTTCCGGATGTTCTCCGGGGTGTCCATCAGCCGCTCACATTCTTGGACAATTTTCTTACGTCGGCCCATTGGGGTGGGATACCCGTGGCGGGGTCAAAAGGGTAGTGTTTCACGGAGCGGGTGTGCCACCGACACACGCCTCTGTGGCCGCCACAGCGGGCGATTCTGTCACTCCGCCCGAGCCGCGGTTTCGCCCCTCCCGGCGGACCGGGAGAGCCCGCTCGTCTCCACGTAGCAGACCGCCGCGACGAACAGCGTGACCACGGCGAACAGCCCCGTCTGCCCCGCGAACAGCTCGTCGACGCCGCCCGTGATCGCAAAGGGCGGCCCGACCAACAGCGCGGCGCTCGCGACAGCAGCGGCGACGGCTTCGAGTCGTCGGTGCAGCGCCAGCGCGGCGCCGCTGACGCCCCCGGCCGCCGCGGTGCTGACGCCGGCCGCAGTCAGTGCGCCGCTCGTGGGGCTCGTGAACAGGAACTGCCCGACGACGGCGACGGTGACCGGCACCAACGCCGGCACTGCCCGCCGGAACAGGTAGCCACAGACTGCCGAAAGCGCGAGCGGCGGCGCCGGCGGGTCGGGATCCCCGATCGAGCGTATCCGGGCGTCGAACCGATCGATCACGTCGCGCACGGCTTCCAGTTCGTACAGAAGCCGGATAAAGTTAGTTCCCCAGTGACCGTCTAAGGGTCGCGTTCTCGGCGTCGCTGCCGACAGCGCTTGGGTTCGCGGCGGCTGCCCGTCGCCGTCTCATACTGCCGAAACCGTCTTCCCCCTCTACCCCGTGGTACATTCACACATGGATATACGACTCCCCGACAACGGCCCCGCGGAGCCGTTTCTCGGCGCAGCAGATCTCTTGGAGACCGAAAGCGAAATCGAACTCCCGGTGCACGTCCGACTCCGGGAGGACCCCGACGAGCGCACGTGGGCCGGCCACTACGAGGACCGCCACGTGCTCAACATCTCCCGACAGGCCGCGACGAGCGCGATGGCGCGGGAGCTGGCGCTGCACGAGCTCTCACACATGGCACGTTACGAGCAGCACCACCCCTCTCACCACCAGTCGACCCGGGAGGCGATCTTCCTCGCGCTGGCGGGCAAGAGCGTCGAACAGCGCAAGCTGGCTCACGTCCACCAGCTCGCCAACCACATGAAGGACATCTACGCCGACGACATCACGCTCTCGGTCGCGCCGGGGGGGAAGCTCGTCACCTTCCTCGAATCCCGGCTGGCCGACGCCGTCGCCGACCGCCCGCCCGCGGCGCCGACCGGCTGGCAGCTCGCCACGCCAGGGTCGGACCCGGAGATCACGGCGGTCAACGCCGCCTTCGCGCTCGCGCTGGTCGAACGCCACGACCTCGTCGACTCCGACCACCGAATCTACGATCTCGCACACGCGGCCGCGGACGACGCGCCCGAGGTCGGCGTCGAGGAGTTCGCCGAGGCGTTCCGCTCGCTCGACGACGACCCCTCCGAGAGCGAGTACCGCAAGGCACTGGTCGACGTGACCCGCGCGTACGTCGGCGAGGGCGCCGACTAAGCCTCGGTAATCCGCACCAGCACGTCGTCGATCTCCCGGGGGAACGGCTCGTTCGCCCGCCCGTCGCGGTTGGAGGTGATGGCGTACAGCGCGCCGTCGGGCCCCTCCTCGACGTGGCGGATGCGCCCCAGTTCGTTCACGAGCAGATCGTGGCTGGTGACGGTGTACTCGTCGTCCAGCCAGTCGGCGTCGTGGCGCTTCCCCGTCTCGCCGAGGTCGGGGAGCTCTTCGCCCGCGGGGGTCAGCGTGAACGCCTTCAGTCGCTGATTGATCAGCGCACCCACGAGCAGTCGGTTCCGCAGCGTCGGCGCCGCGTCGCCGCGGTAGAACGAGGAGCCGGAGGGCGCCCACGTCGCCGACACGAGCGCCGAACTCGCGACCGGCCGGTGGTAGTCCGTGTCCTCGTACTCGCCGGGCCGGCGCGCCTCGGGCCAGCCGTAGTTCCCGCCGGCCTCCAAGACATTCACCTCGTCGGGGCCCGGGCCGTGCTCGTCGGCGACCGGCGTCCCGTCGGGGAGCCAGCTCAGCCCTTGGACGTTCCGGTGGCCCATCGTGAAGATACGAGGGTCGCCCGGGCTCTCGTTGCCGGGCGCGCCCTCGCCGTCGGGCGTCATCCGGAGCACCTTCCCCGCCAGCGTGTCGGGGTCGGCGGCGAGGTCGCCGTCGCCGGCGTCGCCGGCGGTCACCCAGAGGTAGTTCGCGGGGCCGAACCGCAGGCGGCCGCCGTTGTGGATGTTCGTTCTGGTGCCGGCCCGAGCGGGCGACTCCGCGAGCACGGAGACCGGCTCGCCGGGGTTCTCGCTGTCGGGCTCGAACGCCGCCAGCCGGACCACGGGCTCCTCGTCGGTCGTCGCGGTGTAGTAGACGTACACCAGCGGCACGTCGGGGTAGTTCGGGTGAACTTCGACGCCCATCGTGCCGCCCTCCCCGCCCTCGACGAACCAGCTGTCCTCGTCGCTGCCGGGCTCGACGGAGCCGGCGGGGATCGCGTCGGCGGGCTCGAACGCCAGGCTGATCTCTCCGTCGGCGTAGCGCAGCACCTGCCCGGTCCGCTCGGTCAGGAACAGCTCGCCGTTCCCCGTGAACGAGAGGTCCCACGGAATCTCTAACTGTTCGGCGAGCACCTCGGTCTCCAGTTCCGTCTCGGCGGCGCTCGTCGGCGCCGACCACTCCGGGTCGTAGCCGTCCCACGCCGTCTCGTCGTGGTCGAGGCTGGGATCGTACTCCCCGGCGTCGGTCGGTCCACCGGGGGAGGAGTCGGTCCCGGGGTCGGTCTCGCTCGGGTCGCTCGGGGCGCTACAGCCGGCCAGTCCGACGGCCGAGAGGGTAAGCAGCGTTCGGCGGGAGAGCGTATCGGGGTCCACGTTCGATAGTTGCGAGCGCTGCCCAAAGTCTTTCTGTCAGGTGGCGTCCCCACGATCGTTTCCACCCTCCAACAGCCGGAGCGGCCGTGTGACCGTCGACGCTGCGGCGACGACGAGGAACACACCGCCGAGCGCGGCGACGGCGCTGGTCTCACCCAGCGCGTCCGCGAGCACGCCGGCGCCGACCGCTAGCGGGAGCTTGTACAGTCTGGTGAGCATCGACACCGCGGAGACGGCCGTCGCCCGCCCGGCGTCGTCGACGGTTTCGCTCACGCGGGCGTTGACGACCGGGAGCAGCAACGCCCGCGAGGCGCGCTGGGCGACGAACATCGGGAGCGCGGCGACCAGCGCCAGCCGCGGGAGCGCGAGCAGCACACTCGTGAGCACGGGAACGACGAGCAGGAGCCGGCGTGGGCCGATCCGGTCCGCGAGTGCGCCCGCCCGCTGGCTCGAAACCGCTGTGACCCCGCTGAAGCCGGCGTACAGGAGCCCGAGCGAGAGCCCGACGGGCAGCCCGCCGGGAATCGCCGTCTCCAGCAGCGACTCGGCGATCGGCTGGACGTACGTCGTCGACGCGCTCAGTACGGCGAAGAAGAGGCCGACGTACAGCGCGAACGACCGCAGCGACGGGCGGGCGACGGCCCGGCGGAGCACGCCGAACGTCTCCGCCGCGCTCGGGCCGCTGCTCTTCTCCCCGCGGTACGCCCGGTTCTTCGGCAGCGAGGCCAGCGCCGCCAGCCCGAGGAGGTTCACCCCGACGCTCGCGAGGAACGGCCACGTCGGATCGACCCCGTACAGCACCCCGCCCCCGATCGCGGTGACGACCGAACTCCACGCCGTGACGGCCTCGCCGCGCCCGCGGATCCGGGTGAACTCCCCAGCATCGAGGCGCTCGCTGAGCGTATCGTACAGCCACGCGTCGATGCTGCCCGAGGCGAACGTCAGCCCCAGCGCCCACGGGACGTACAGCGCCGCGTACCCCAGCGGCGACCGGACGAACACGAACCCCAGCAGCGACGCCGCCTTCAGCCCGATACTCAGGCCGATGCTCGCCCGGCGGCCCAGCCGGTCGCCGACGTACCCCGTCGGCACTTCGCCGAGCACGACGATTCCGGCCGACAGCGCACTCAGCGAGCCGACGACGGTGAAGGAGAGATCCCGGAGCAGAAACAGCGTGAAGATCGGGGCGATGAACCCGACCGAGCGGGTCGCCTGCAGCAGGTAGAACTTCCGAACGACGGTGGAGGGCACGACTGGGGGGTTCGATCCGGACCCCGCAAAAACGCATCGAGAGCCGCCGCTCGCGGGCTGCTAAAAACGGAAAAGCCGGAGCCGTGTTAGCGGGCCGCGGCCGCGACGCGCTCGGTCTCCTCCTTCTGGGAGATCGGGTAGACGTTCACGTCGTAGTCGGCGGCGCCGACGAGCTGCTGGGCCAGCGCCTCCTCGACGGGCGTGGCCGTGTTGCGCGAGGCGTTGAGCGTGCCCTGCGCGATGAACTTCAGCCCCTGGTCGACACGGCGCTGGGGCGCCACGTCGACGGCTTTCGGGACCGAGATCCCGCCGTACTTCAGGCGGACGGTCTCCTCGCGCGGGGCCGCGTTCTCGACGGCCTCGACCAGCACCTGCGCGGGGTTCTCCTCGGTCCGCTCGTGGACGATCTCGAAGGCGTCCCGCACGATACGGGTCGTCTTCTGCTTCATGCCCGTGTTGTCCTCGGTCTGCATCAGTCGGTTGATCAGGCGCTCGACGACGCTGATCTCGGACTTCTCGAACTGCTTGCTCGCGTGGCGACCCATCGTGTGCGCGACGGGCGTCACGTTGAGGTAGCGCTGGGTCGAGGGGTCGGAGTACTCGATGTCGCTCACGTCCCAGACGCCGAACAGGTCGGCGCCGGTCGAGGTCTCCTCGGTCGTCTCCTCTTCGGCCTCGACGTCCTCGGGTTCGGCCTCGGCAGCTTCTTCTTCGCTCATCTGACTGGCTTCTCCGCGTTCCCGCGAACCAGTTCGATCAGCGACACGCCGTTGACCTTCTCGACCTTGTAGTTGACACCGGAGATGTCACCCATCGCACGACCCTTCGAGCCACCGATCCCCGCGATGGTGACCTCGTCGTGCTCGTCGATGAACGAGATCGCGCCGTCACCGGGACAGAACGCGGTGACCTGCTTCCCGTTCTTGATGAGCTGGACCCGGACACATTTCCGGATCGCCGAGTTGGGCTGCTTCGCCTCGATGCCCACCTTCTCCAGCACGATGCCTCGACCCTGGGGCGCACCCTCGAGCGGGTCGGATTTCTCCTTGAGTCCGCGTTCTCGGCGCGCGTACTCCGAGTCGGACCACCGCCGCTTCTGGCGGTCCTTCTTGAGTTTCCGCGCGGCGTACTTGCCGTTCGCCATACCACAACTGTTCGACGGAGCCACTTAAGCGTCCCCTTTCGAGGAGGGAAGACGGATCGAGAACGCGTTAGAGGTGGCGCTACTCCGATCTGCGCCCGTGCCTGCTTACGCCAACTGCACGTCGTCGATGTCGAAGTGCCGCTCGGCCAGCGCCCGGGCCGCCTCGATCGACTCGCCGTCGGCACCGATCGCGACTCCGCGGTCGCCCTGTGGCACCTCGACGTACGCGACCGTGCTGCCGCCCTGTGTCGACAGGGTGACGTTGCGCACGGCCGCGGGCGCGAGGCAGTTCGCGACGAACGCGGCGGGCTCGTCGGCGTCCTCCACGAGGTCGACGCGGCTGCCCAACTGCGACTCGACGGCCTCGACGGTCTCGCCGTCGGGGCCGATCGCCGCCCCCATCTCGCCGGCGGGGATCACGAACACCGCCCGATCGTCCTCGACCAGACAGTCCACCGGCGTCACGTCGGCCACGTCGGCGAACGCAGCGATGTGCCGGCGCGCCTCGTCCGACAGCGTCAGGCTCATCGCCCGGCCTCCGTGGGCCGGCGAGGCCGCCCGACCGCTGCCGTCGCCGAGTGGGAGCGCGACCGTCCCATCAGTCGTCGGCGGATTTCGCGGCGCCGCCCGAGCCCATCCGGAGGTCCACGTCGCCGGTGCCGATCGACACCGGCTTCCCGACGATCACGTTCTCGATCACGCCGTCTAAGTCGTCGACCTCGCCGTGGACGGCGGCGTCGAGCAGGTGGTTCACCGTCACCTCGAACGCCGCGCGGGCGAGCACGGACTCCTTCGAGCCGGAGATCCCGTGCCGGCCGATCGACTCGATCGTCCCGCGGTTGGTCATGATGTCCGCCACCAGCATCAGGTGCCGGACGTTCACGTCGTCGAGCCCCTGTTCGGCCAGGGTCTCGTGGGTCTCGTTGATGATCGTCTCGCGGGCGGCCTCGATCCCGAGGTTGTCGTAGATCTCGTGGATGTTGTTACACGTCGAGCGGCTGGTGTCGACGCCCTCGATCTCGAGCACGTCGCCAAAGGCCGACCCCTCGGTGTAGAGGACGAACTCCTCCTCGTCGTCCTCGACTTCCTCCTTGCGGATCACGACGCGGGAGATCTCCTCGATCCCCTTGAACACGACCTCGCGGAGCTCCTCGACCAGCTGGAGCAGCTCGCGGTAGCTGGGCTGCTCGGGGCCGAACGCGATCTTCGTCCCCTTGCGCTTGGTCGCGACCTTGAGCTCGCTCTCGATGGTGTCCTGGATCTCCTCGGCGACCTCGCCCACGTCGTCGTACGTGGGCCAGCGCTTCTGGAGCGTGTCCTCGTTCAGGTCGATCGTGACCTGCATGTCCGCGACGTTGGTCGAGACGTTCCCCAGCGCGAGGATCTTCGTCGCCTCGATCTGCCAGACGACCTCGCGGGCCTTGTCGCGGTCGGTCGCGTACTCGTCTTCGAGGTGGACCGTCATCGTCGGCGTGTCCGGCGTCTTCCGGGCGTCGACGAGTTCGATCAGCCGGGGCAGCCCCTGTGTCACGTCGATCTCCGCGACGCCCGCGAAGTGGAACGTGTTCATGGTGAGCTGGGTGCCCGGTTCGCCGATCGACTGGGCCGACACCGTCCCGACGGGGTCGAGCGCGTCGACCCGGGTGTCATCGTAGCGGGTGACGACGGCCTTGACGATCTCGTCGATCTCCTCGCGGGTCGCGCCCTCGTTCTCCTCGATGGCGCCGTAGATGCGGTCTTTCAGTCGCCGCGGGAGATCGGTCCCCTCGACCAGCGTCTCGGTCTTCTCGTCGATATGCTCGAAGCTCTCGGGGAGCGCCTCGGCGTCAGTCATCGCTCACCCCCTGGCCCGCCTTGTTCAGGCCGGGACCGGCGTACTCCGAGATGTTGGTGGTCTCCTCGCTCTCGCCGAGGAAGCGGGCTTTCTGCTCGTCGCTACTGAACTCGGCGTCCAGCACGCGCTGGGTGATCGCCTCCACGTCGACGGGGTCGTCCTCGTCGGAGGAGACTTTCACCGGCGAGGTGCCGTCCTCGCCGAACTCGAACTGGACGACGGTGCCGGAGGTGTCCCGGACGGTGCCGTCGTACTGCGCCTCCAGCTCGGAGAGCGCGTTGATGAGGCGGCGCTGGAGGTAGCCGGACTTGGAGGTCCGGACTGCCGTGTCGACCAGCCCCTCGCGACCACCCATCGCGTGGAAGAAGAACTCCCGCGGGGTCAGCCCCGAGCGGTAGGAGTTCTCCACGAACCCGTGGGGTTTGGCGCCGAGGTCGCCGCGCTCGTAGTGGCTGAGCGTGCGGCCCTCGTACCCGCGGTTGATGCGCTCGCCACTGACGGACTGCTGCCCGACGGTGGCGGCCATCTGGGTCAGGTTCAGCATCGACCCACGCGCGCCCGAGCGGGCCATGACGATAGCGGGGTTGTCGTCGGCGAAGTGGTCGCCGGCGATGTCCTCCGCGGAGTCACGCGCCTTCCCGAGCGTCTGCATGATCTTGAGTTCGAGCGTCTCGTCGACGGTGCGGCCGGGGATCGAGTTCAGATCGCCCGCCCGGTACGTCTCGATCAGCTCGTCGACGCGCTCGTAGGCGTCGTCGATCGCCTCGTCGACCTGCTCGTCGGCCGTCGGCGGGACGGACTCGTCGTCGATCCCGATCGAGAACCCGAAGTGCATGATCGAGCGCATCGCGAGCGTCGCCACCTCGTTGACGAACACGCGGGCGCGGGTCTTCGAGTACTCCTTGGTGATCGTGTCGACGATGTCGCCGCCGAAGGCGCCGATGGCGCCTTCGTCGATCGTCCCCTGGACGAGCTGGCCGTCCTCGATCACGACCATGTCGTCGGCCTCCGAGCGGAACTCGAGGTTGAGGTCGTCGGGCAGCAGCTCCGAGAACACGGTGTGGCCGGTCCAGACCGGCTCGCCGTCCTGCTCGCCGTCGGGCTCGGGCAGCTCGTCGACGCTGGTCGCACGCAGCAGGTCCAGCGCTTGGTTCTCGGTGAACTCGGGGTTGTTCCGGGTCAGCAGGTACGTCCCGGAGACGTGGTCCTGAATCGCGCCGATGATGTTCTCGCCGAAGCGCGGGCTGAGCATCTGCTCCTGGACGCGCATCAGGACGCGGGCCTCCGCACGCGCCTCCTCGTTCTGGAGCGCGTGCATGTTCATCTCGTCGCCGTCGAAGTCGGCGTTGTACGGCGTACAGACGGTCGTGTTCAGCCGGAACGTCTTGTACGGCATCACGACGACCTCGTGAGCCATGATCGACATCCGGTGCAGCGACGGCTGTCGGTTGAACACGATGATGTCGCCGTCGGTCAGGTGTCGGGAGACCTCCCACTCGGGCTCGACCTTCTCGGCGAGCTCCTCGCAGTTCTTCTCGGTCACCTTCAGTCGGCGGCCGTCGGGCCGCTTGACGTAGTTCGCGCCCGGATGCCCCTCGGGGCCGTTCCGGACGTACGTTCGGGCCTCCTCGAGGTTGCGCTCGGAGACGTTCATCGTCTGGGTCATCTCCCGAGCCACGCGCTCGGGGACGCCGACCTCGTTCAGCGACAGCGTCGGGTCCGGCGAGATGACGGTTCGCGCCGAGAAGTTCACGCGCTTCCCGGACAGCGAGCCACGGAAGCGGCCCTCCTTCCCCTTAAGCCGCTGGGAGAGGGTCTTCAGCGGCCGCCCCGAGCGGTGTCGGGCCGGCGGCGTCCCGGAGATCTCGTTGTCGACGAACGTGGTGACGTGGTACTGCAGCAGCTCCCAGAGGTCCTCGATGATCAGCTGGGGCGCACCCGCCTCGCGGTTCTCCATGAACCGCTGATTGATGCGGATGATGTCGACCAGCTTGTGAGTCAGGTCGTCCTCGGAGCGCTGGCCGTTGTCCAGCGTGATCGAGGGACGGGTGGTGACCGGCGGCACCGGCAGCACCGTCAGGATCATCCACTCCGGCCGGGAGGTCTCGGGGTTGACGCCGATGTTCGCGAGGTCCTCGTCCGGGATGTCCTCGAACCAGTCCCGGATGTCGCTGGGCATCAGCTTGTTCTCGTCCTCCTCGGTGAGGTCGATGTCCAGCGCCTTCTCCAGCGCCTTGCGGTCCTCCTCGCGCGGGCGGAACTCGCCGCCCATGATGTCGTTGATCCGGTCGAGCGCGATGCCGGTCTCGTCGGCGAGCTCCTGGGGCGAGATGCCGTCGTCGTCCTCGTCGTCGGGCTGCATCGCCTCCGCGATGATCTCGGAGTACTCGCCGGCGAGAACGTCCTGCACCTCGTAGTACGTGGTCGGCTTCTCGTGTTTGATGTCGTACTGCGTCTCGCCGCAGAACGGACACCGCGACGTCTTCCGGGCCTGCCGGATGGCGGCCTTCAGCACGTCGTCGGGGTCGTCGCCGAGCTCCTTCGCTCGCTTGAGTCGCTCGGCGAACTCGGCCTGCTCGTCCTCGGTCAGCGAGAGCCGGCCGCAGTCCCGACAGGTGCCACGCAGCAGTCGTCGGATCAGCTTCGCGAAGCCGACGTGGATCACCGGCGCCGCGAGCTCGATGTGGCCGAAGTGGCCGTTACACGAACCGGAGTGCTGGCCGCAGGTCCGGCACTCCAGCCCGGGGTCGATGACGCCCAGTCGGGGGTCCATCAGCCCCATGTCGATGGGGTAGCCGTCGTCGTCGTACGTGTCGGCGGTGATCACCTTCGTGGCGCTCATGTCCCGGTACGTCTCCGGGTCCATCAGGCCGAAGCTGATCT
>Ga0207770_100098_pt1 | contig 77540 bp, 89 predicted proteins | sample A23E2SouthBayCA_FD_187729 | JGI IMG/M metagenome (GOLD analysis project Ga0207770, IMG submission 187729) | Aerobic enrichment media microbial communities from Eden Landing Ponds, California, USA - A23 E2 (SPAdes) | ecosystem: Environmental > Aquatic > Marine > Unclassified | place: Emeryville...
TTACTACAACGTTATTATGATTATTACATTGGTAATAAGTAATAACGGAGTATAGTACACTCTCTTTTGCTGAGTCTTGTTTGGTGGTGTTATTACATCCGCCGTTCGTAATAAGGCAAGACGGCGAAGGGACTGGTTCAATCATTGTTCTCATTCACCTCTATTCCGGTTAGCCGTTCACTCTCCTCTGGCGTGGGTTGTTCTCCAAGAGCACCAAGGTACTCCCAGAAACGTAGTCGAATCGTTGTTACCAACATACTCAGTCGAAGATACCACAAACTCAGGCGACACTTTACCATCTCAATCCTGAGTCGGACCTTACGACCCTCTCTCCGAATCCGAACCAATGGCGTGAGATTCACCCAATCGCGTAGCTTGTCGAACTTTGCCCAACACTCTGGGCACTCAATAGCAGGAATGGACAGCGCCTCAAGACGGACGTTCATCTCATGGCCGCAGGCTGGGCAGTCGGGTATCATCTATTTGGCCTCCTGGCACGTCGGACAGGCGTAACGTGTGTCTCTGTTCGGCGGATCGTAGACAAGCAATTGTTCGCTACAATCGGGACAGAACCGGCTCATCTCTCGCCCTCCAATGCAGCTTGTGCAATCTCACTCAGCGGGCCGTCACTTTCAGCCACGCGCTTGAACCGTTCCATCCGCTCCACAACAGAGCCACGAATACAACGCTCACAGTGACTACATTCGTAGTCTTGTGGGTCGTTGCACTGGTTAAGCCGACCCTCACAGTGCGGACAGGCGTAGCTCGGTTGCTGGGCCTGCTGGCTCATTCTGCCACCTCTCTGAGAGAGTCCACCGTTGCACTGGGGATTGGGCCAGCGTATTCGTGGTCGAAATCTTCGGGCCACTCGATTCGGGCCACAATGCCGACTTGGGACCGCTGTAGCACAACATTCGTGTTCTCTAGCGAAAGCGTCCCAATCATCAGCTCTCACCACCAAAATCGGTCAGTCGCTGGTTAGGGCCACTATCCCACACTTCATGCGGGTCGTCGTATTCCCGGTAGGCTTCGACCACCTGTGCAAAAGTTGTGGTCTTAGGGGCTACCTCTAGCCAGTATGCAAAACCTCGGCTGGCGTGGCTGTAACTATCTGAACTCCCGATACGCTTTTTATCGTTGGCCTGATTGCTAGCATCAGGCCGCTTGCGTGTTTGTATCATCGTTAGGGCTGATATTTCGGTGGAACGCTGGCACGTTCCATTGGCACGCGAGCGGCCTACATTCTCGACAGAGGGACTAAGTGCAACGGCCCAGTAGAATAGTTTGTCAGACCTATTCTGTGGGCCTCGCCCACTACTCTTTCAACTCAGTTAGCCTCGCGTACTCTGAACAGGGCATTTGCATACTAGTCCAAAAGACTACCGGACACTATAACGAATCTGACAATTAAAACCCCATCTCACTATGTATCCTATGTGTTTACATAGTCTATTTACGCAACCTTTCTGAGAGTGTTAACCAAGTGTTAACCAAAATGCAACCTAAATAAGCTCTAAGCGTGGTTTTGAGAGCCAGGTAATCTGGCGCGCGCTCTGGTTGGGTGGGGAAATTGTGGGCGAAACAGGGGCATTTCTCCCACCCAGAATAGGCCAACCTACCAGGATAGTATAACATACTATACCATGTGTATAGTCCAAATCTCGAAGCCACGTTTATACTAGTATCTGCCGTGTATTAGGCTGTGAGCAGCAACAACCGTACTACAGTGGCGATTCGCAAATCCACCAAGCCGCGATTCGAGCAGGCTAAGGAATCCGTCGCTGAGGAGATCGGTGGGGAACCAAGCAATGCCGACGTAGTAGAAGAGCTAATTCAGGCATATCTGGGGAATCAGCCACTGGGTGAGTGGCAGAACAATGATTGAGTGTGCGAACTGTGGCGGGTTCGTCTCACCCGACTATGTGCGTGTCTTTGTGCCCGAAGAGGTGGAACAGCCGCGCTGTTGCCCTGACTGCCCGGATATGATTCGAGAGCCGGGCGGCGAAATCAGGGAGAAACGAACATGAGCCTCATAACCGATGTTTCGGTCGACAAACTGAAAGAGTACAATCAGCCGGTCCTATACAGTAGCTCCGGGTCATGCAACGTCTGGCACGTCCCACAGGTCAACAACGGGGAGGTAGAGTACCTATGCGGGTCTTTCCGTGGTGAGAATCCGATGCGGGTTAGCGAATTGTCGGTGTACCTCCGTCGACGTTCTGCCCGGATGTGCAAAGTGTGCCAGGAGAACGCTGGAACAGACGACTACCCAGAGAACGCGCCTATTGAGGGACAGCCATGAGCACCAGGAACAGTACACCGGTCGGCCTGTCGTTGCTCGTGGTAGCGGGCGGTGCTATCGGTGCTGGTGTAATCGCCTCAGAGCTACTTGGGTATCTGTCGACCACAGCAGCCGGGCCAGAACAGGCAGGTTGGTGGGTCCCATTGCTGTCTTGGGGTATGCCACTGCTGGTTTTGGTGGGAATCGCTATCTGGGTGTATCTACAGTCATGAGCCGAAACCGAACCTATCGACCACGGACAACGCGGGAGAATCGGGAGCGATTGAAAGAGGTAGCCACGCAGTTGAACGGAACAGAACCAGCAGAGTTTCATGAATCTCTTAGCGTCCTATTGGACTATCTCGACGTTCTCAATGGCTCTGTGGCTTGTTCCTACTGTGGAGAGAAACCTATCGACAGCATAGCTCATGGAACCTGGAAGTGCTGGTACTGTGAGGAATATACGGAAATTTACGATGTACTGGGGACAGACGAACCGGACAGTGCTGATATTCCTCTAATCCCCCGCCAATAGATACGTTCTTTTGCGGGACCCATAGCCGAGAGAGACACTGAAATCGAAGGTAGCACCTGCCGGGCAACAGTGGTAGTGCGGACAGTAGCCAACCGTCGAAAACCGTAGAGAGCCATTCAAACCGCAAGACAGCAGTACAATGCACCAGATAGACAGAGAGCACACCCAGCATGAGGCATTGTAGTTATACTATACACTGCGCGATGGAGTCAAAATCACCTTGCTGAATGGTTGTATCGGGTGTCCACAGTGTAGGAGTGGCTTCATAGTCTATGCAAGAACCGCAAGACGGCAATAGGATACGATGATGAAAGAAGCAAGCCTATACATACGTAGAAACGCGTGAAGGGCAGAGAACAACACTCTACTTCACCGTAGACCGTGCTCGAACCGGATACTACCGACAAACAACAAGGGGAAGCACAGTACATATGCACGTATACGCTCGAAGAGCCTCAGACTGTCTAATTAGTGAAATGGGGTGTCCACATCGGCGGTTGAATCTCTCTGGTTGGTGTGGAACGTCGGCTAACGTGCTCAGTACGCTAACCGCAAGACGTGAAGGAGTTGGCCCGACGTTAATTAATAGCAGCAGGACTCTAACACTGGTAGTCGCGCAATAGGATTCAGACAGTGGCTCTCCTAACGTTGCTACGGTCGTGAATACTGTAGCACATCAAACCGCAACACGGCAGGGCTTCGACCCAGTATGTATGTATCCGATAGAGGCACATACCACGTAGTCACACGCTACAGAGAATCAGACTACAGAACACATACGCCGTCGACGTACCTACCATGAGGATCGTCTACCACTCTGGGTGAGCTGTAGTCTGTCCCCTGTCGCTCCTATACTGTTGCTGTCCTTCACGCCCGCGCCCACACAGTGTGAGAGAACACGTAGGAGATTGTACGTGGTAGAACCGGACAAACAACGAAAGCCACACAGTCGCCCACACACGGCGTCAGAGAATAAGCAGATTCGTAGGATGTTGGTAGAAGGGGAGGGGACACACACGCCCCTACTGTGCTACCGTACTATGCACACGGCGAACTGAGATAGCCGATTCGACATTGAGGTGGCTAAAGGATGGTTGCTAAGTCACAAGGTCAAAAATGAACCATCCATAAAGTAAGAAAAACCCGGCCAATGACATCGTAGAAATAAATGCGAACATTGGTTTAAGTGAAAAGTCAAGAATTCCTATCGAAGCAAAAAATCCGGTCACTGTTAGAACAGCAATCATGTAAACGAATTTCTTAGCGGCGGACTCTACTTCGGCTTCACTTGCTTCGGGCTTTGCGTCGTCATAAAATCGGAATGTGAGAAAAACAACAGGAAATAACAGTGCAGTTGCTTGGATCAGTGTTAAAACGACTCTATCAATCTCAGGGTAATTTGGCATCTGCTCGGGATGGTTCTGCATCAAACTAAAAACCAGCGCAAGTTCGTCTAATACTGCATTGAGATGCTGTTAAGGCTGGTTAGATGTACACAGGCTGTTGGGGTAACGCGAACGTGAGCCGACTTAGAACAGGATATAGCGTCAGAACCGTGGTCCGTCGTCATTGAACGGGCTGGCAGAGTCAAGCCTTGGAAGCTTGAAGCCACCACCGAGATCGTCAAACACGAATGGGTCGTTCCCTTCGGTTGGGTCGTTCACTGTGCTGTTCGTATGCATCGGGTGAGAGACACCACCTGTGTCCTCTGTGCCCCTGCTGGTTTTGAACAGTTGTACGTCGCCCGCTCGTTGCTTACGCTCTTTCTCTGCCACACGCTCTACCTCTTCCCGTTCGTCGGCGCTTCGGTATGGGTTCTGGTCGTCCGCGCCTGGCGTCAGTTCGCCTTCACTCCCCAGAGGATTGCGACAGAACCGCTTACTGGTGAATCCGGGTGTCGTTTGCATCAGCGTAGGTCTACTGTCGTCACTGTCGTTGTGTCCGAACATTAGCCTATCACCGTGTGTCGCTGCTGGCAGCTCGTACAAGCGGCTATACCACGCGCCCAATACGCCTGTTCGCTACACTCCGGGCAGTCAATGATAGCAGTCTCGATTAGGACTTTCTCGCCGTCCATGTCGTCGCTTGCCCAGGCAGTGCGACCATCCCATTCAACCGGCGGGTTTCGGTGTAGCCGCTCGATCCGGTCTACCTTGCCGTCGACGGCGAGAGCTTCGCTCATAGGAACCCTCCAAAGTCCGGGCCGTCATTGTCGCTATCCTCTGTTTCCAGCACATCCCCGCTAATCGGGTCCCTGAAGTTCGTGATGATACTACGGGTGGAACCGGCAGGGCCGAATAGTTCTTCTTCATCGTCATCGGCCCCGCCAATATCGGGAAGCCGTGGTCGGCGTGGTCGGCTACGAGAGGCTTGCTGTGTAGCCGTTGCTGGCCCCAGTGCGTCGACGTTCACATTCGCATTGACGGCGGCGTTGGCGTTGGCCTCTGCGTTCCCCTGGGCCTGTGCGTTCGCCTGCTGTGGGCTAAGGAGTTGGCTGAGTGCGTTGCCCTGTGCCTGGAACGTGTCTTGTCCAACGTCCGGCGTGGTGTCAGACTGTGGCCCCTGGCCTACGTCTGTCCGCCCGAAGATACCAGTTCGGGGCTGTGGACTCTGCACCTCGCTCTCTGTAGGTTGGTTGGCCTGTCGTTCTTGGGCCTGTTCATTCCGGCCCTGCACGTCGTCTACCTGGTTCCCTGTTCCATCAGCAACCGAACTTCCGCCGGTCGGGAATGTCCGCTCGAATGGGTCTAGGTCCTCGCGGCGCTGTCGCTCTCGACTAGAGGGCGGCGGCTGGTCCGGTTCGCCAAGTTCCGGGCCTGTATCCTCGGTAATCTCTCGCCGGTCCTGTGGCTCTTGCTGTTCCGGTTCCTGCTGTTCAACTACTCCCGTAACCAGTTGGGTTCGGACAGTCGTGGGGTCACTACTCGACCGTGGCGTAGGCGTCGTTAACTCAGGCACGCGCACGCCTCGGTTCGCCGGTAGCTCGCCTTCGGACTGTTGCCGTGGTTCGGGCGCTTCTATCTCTTGGCTGTCCTGCTGTTCTGGGGCGCTAATCTCTGAGTCGTCCTGTTCGCTATCGTCGGGAACCTCTACCTCCCTAGCCACACCAAACGCGCCTGCTAATGCGGTGATACCGGCGATACCCCGGACAGCATTGATACCAGAGGCAGGGTTTCGGCCCACAGCCGGTGAAAAACTATCAACAGTGCTCTCCTCTGCCGCCTCTGCGCGTTCCGTAACTGTTGCCCGTGCCTCACTCTGGGATTCATCAGAAATGGCCTGTCGGAAGGCTACGGACCCAGAGAATAGGAGCGGGTTGGTTCCCTCCGGGCTATCGGGGACGGCTTGGTTCACTTCATCAGCCGCAGCGGCAACCAGCCCCGGAGCGTTCCTGAATTGCGTGTCGGTAAACGGGATAGTCTGATTCAGGGCGGTGTTCGTCGCCTCTGTCCCACCTTCGGCGGCTTCGCTTCCCACATCAGCAAAGGGAATATCGGTGAAGGGGACAGTCACATTCCCCGCCTGTTCTGCCCGCGCTGGCAGTTGATTGAACCGAGTGCTGGTGAACGGAACGTTGGTTTCGGCGGCTTCCTGTGCTCCCTCAGCGGCTTCACCAGGAACCTCACGGAACTGCGTATCAGTGAAGGGGACGCTAACCTCTGTGGCTTCCTGTGCGCCTGTCTGTGCGGCCCCTGGAACCTCTCGGAACTGTGTATTGGTGAATGGGACGTTGGTACGCTGGGCTTGCTGTCCGGCGGCCTGGGCGTCGTTCACCGAGCGTCTTGGTAGGTTCTCATAGGAGATGTTCGTAAACGGGATGGTTTGGTCCGTCGCGGTGTCAACCCCGCCGGAAACAGCCTGCCCTATCTGGGATTGCGTGAACGCATCCACGCCACGCCGGAGTAGGATACGTTCACGCCGTCCTATCTCGTTGGGTTCGGGCAGATCGACACCAGTGTAGTTCTCGACACCACGCGACACGTCGAACCGTCCGGGTAGAATGTCGCCTTCGCCGGGAACATCCCTGCCTGAAAGGTTCTCTGCCCGGTCAACTACGGCTTCAAACCTGTCTGTGTCGCTGGTTTCTGAGGCTTGAACGGCCTGTTGCACGCGCCCAAGGTCCGGGGAAACGTCTGTATCACGGGCATCAATCCGTTCGCCTAACTGTTCCTCGACTAGTTCCGTGGTGTTCGTGACGGCCACACTCTCCGCCCTGTTGTTTCCAGGCAGTCGGGATGAACTAACGTCTGTTCGGCGTGTGGTTTCAACGTCGCCCGGTTCAATCCGCTGTTCGTCCTGTAGGTCTAATTCCTCGTTTAGGGCGCTGGCTGTCTGTGCTCTCGTTTCTTTCTCTCTTCCTTGGGTAGTGAGGCGAACACGCGAACCGTTGCTTATCTCTTCGATTTCGAAATCGTCGCCACGGACAAGATCGGCGCGGGTTTGATTCTGTAGTTCGTTCTCTGCCTCTTGTTCGGCTTGAAACTCCCGCTGAAAGTTCTCAAACTCTACTTCTTGCTGTCCGGCTTCATTTAGGGCCACGCGAAGAGCCACGCCGTCGTCTGTCTCTGTCTGGCTAACTCTCACTTCCTCTCGCGTGAGGTTTACGCCCTGTCCGGCGGCTTGCTGGATAAACTCAAACTCGGCTTGTCGGGCTTCCTCTTGGAACTGCCCGCCTTCCTCTACGCCCTGCTGTGGGTCTTGCTCTTGGCTAGCCGGGCCAGACTCTATGTTCTCAGGATTACGCCCACTGCTGTCCGTCTGGACGGCTTCGGGCGGTTCCTGAAAGCCTGCTGGCGTGCCTTCATTGTCTGTGTTTAGCCCGCTGTCTGTGCTCTTGGTTGGGTCCGTTGCATCAACGGGATCGTCACTGCCCGAAGAGCCACCGTCACTACTCGGCAGGTTGCCAGAGTCCGGCGTATTGCCCACTGGAACGTCTGAATCATCGTCGTCGCTTGAACCACCGGAACTACCAGAGTCGCTATCATCGAACGGATTATCTCGGTCGACCGAAGGCGCGTCGGGAAGATCGGCGTCACTCCCGCCGCTAAGTGGGTCGCTTGTACCACCGGAGGAACTAGACGAACCGCCCGAAGAACCACCAGAGTCCGAACTGTCGCTATCATCTTCTATGCGCGGTCGTTCGTCCTGTCGGCCCGCGCTTGATGTACTGCCAGAGGAACCACCGGAAGATTCCTCTTCATCGTCGTCGTTGTCGTCTCTGTTTGAAATTACGTCGTCGAAGGCTCCGCCAAAGTCGCCCTCGCTCACCTCGAAATCATCCGCCATTCGTAACCACCTGGATTGTATCTCTCATATATACTAGATTTCTCAGTGACTAGTATAAAACCGGCGGCGAGAACTGTGTGACTAGCAAATACAGGCAATACGGAGTAGAGAATATCGGCAATCAGAACAGGGTAATACGCCCTACTCTTCGGACAGTTCGCTTAGTTTGTCCATCAACTGTGCGGCTAACTTCGGGTCGTCCTCTATCGCGTTGGCAATAGCGTCAGCGTCCTTGTAATCCTCCAGCGTTTCTGCGTCGTCTTTCGCTTCTTTCTCTCTTTCCTCTAGCGTCTCTTTGGCAGATACTGCATCAGGTGTTATCATCAGTCCACAGGCAGCACATGCTTTAGCAGTGTCTGGCAAGGGTTCACTACACCGTGGACATCTCGCCGGAGTTAGTGGACTCTCTTCTTTCTCTTTGCGAATACCAAATGCCTCTTCTGCGGCCCGGCTAACGTCGTCGTCGGTTAGGTGCTGATACGTAGTCTCCATCACGCGCGAATCAGGACTATGGCCGATATGGAGTTTCACATAATGAGGGTCCATATCATATCTGTTGATGGCGAGATTGACGAAATTATGCCGCAGCATGTGCGGATGAAGTGGCTTGTCAATCTCTGTCCGTTCTTTCAGATTGTCCATTAGTCCCTGCGGTGTACCGCGAGTTAGCGGAGTTTCTGGGTCTGCGCTGTTATAAATTCCTTTTGCGGTGAAAACGTAGTGGTCCGGCTTTGGGTCTGGGTGATACTTGTTAATCCAGTCCTGTAAGCTGGATTCTGCCAACAACAGGGATCGCCAGCGGATATGATCATTTGCGCCTTTCAAACCGTCCGCGTCTTCATTCAATTTGAACCGCCCGGTGTCAAAGTCTACATCCTTGATTCGGAGTGTTGTGAGGGCAGCCGAACGCTGGCCAGTGTATAGGAGCATATCGAACATCGCCAAGTCGCGTGCGTGGTCGGTTGCTTGGCGAAGTTCGTGTATCTCATCTTCAGTGAGCATGTCCGCCGGTTTCACCGACGTATCTTTTTGCTGCACCCGATGTACATCGGTTCTGGATATGCCCAAATCGTCGTGATAGTTGTAGAACACGCGAAGTACGCTTTGATAGCCCCGAACTGTACCGCTTGCTAAGTCCTTCTCTTTCAGCAAGGATTCAGTGTATTTGTTGACCGTATCCTTATCAGAATCAGTCAACCTGATTTCCTTAGCCGCTTCTTTCAGTTGTCGCATCCAGTTTGCGAGCGTTAGTGGTTCTCTGAAAGATTCCTGCTGTCCGTTTTCTTTCACTGGAATCTGCACGCTAAACGCCTTTTCATCGTATGCGTCACAAAGCTCGGTGATTGCGTCGTGGTCGTCTGGGTGTATCTCTCCGTCGTCTAAGAGGGCATCAAGCCTATTACGCGCGGTCTGATACTCTTCTCTGGGGGTTGCCATACCACTTCCCCCTTCTCATTCATGTGACAAAGGAGTTGGGAAATTGTTGGGCGCTCTGACACAGTAGTCGCAGAACTGCATACACGCCCGTCCGACACCGAGGCAAAAAGCCGTTACTGCTCGTCTTCGATCTCGTGTTGCTCTGCGACCACCGGACAGTCCAGCAGTCGGACCGTCTCCATGTCGAGGAACTCCATGATTTCGGTCCCGTCGTTCGTGCAGTGTGCGTTCGGCGGCGCGGAGAAGTGTTCACACTGCTCACAGTAGCGGTGTTTCGACACCTCCGCGTACCGGCTCTCTGGTGTGGTTTCGTTATCGTCGTCCGCGGCGATTTCTGCCCACACCTTATCCGCGTCGATGTGGTCGACATCGACCCGCTCGAACGCGCTTTCGCCGCTCCCGAAGGGGTCTTCGCCGCGCTCGTCCATTCCCGAGAAGGGGTCATCTGAATCGGGTGACGATCCAGAAAGTGGCCTGTCAGAGTCAGTTGCCGAATCTGAACGAAACTCTTCCGTGTCGACGGCTGAGAGCAGGTCGTCATCATCAGTTGCACTGGGACCCGTCTCGGACATATCGTCGGTCGGTTCGTCGCTCGATTCGATGTCGGTCCAGCTATCGTCGGGTGGCTGGCGTGCGTCTGTCGAGTCGTTCGCGCCGTCAGGCCCCGCATCGAGGCGCTCGAACGGGTCGCCCTCGCGCTCGTCGCCGGAATCGAGTTCTTCGAAGGGGTCTCGTTCGTCGTCACTCATTGGTCTCGCCCGGTTCAAGCTGTGCTGCGGCCACCAGCCGCGCCTTCGAGCGGATAATGCCGCCCTCGGGTCGCACGTCCGACACTGTCGTGTTACAGTGCGGACACTGGGGTTCGGTCAGGAGCCCGATATCGACCTGCTCGTCACAGTTCGAACACCGTGCCGTCGAGATGTTCTCCTGTGCCGCGGCGCGTTTCAGCCGGTCGACCGCTTTCTGGTTCTGGTCCCGGCCGCCATGGTCGTCGCGGAGGTCGCTGACGACCCAGGCGACGCGAGTGAGTTTGTCTTCGACATCGTCGAGACGGGCGTCGATGTCGGCGACTCGCTCGTCCTGCGTTTCGACCGAATCGGTCAGATCGCCTCGAAGCGCGGTGAGTTCCGTCTCCATCGCGTCAATCTCCTGTGAGAGTGCCTCGATGCGGTCGAACTCCTCGTGGCTGTGGTCAGCCGGCGCTTTCGCGTCAGCCTCCCGTTTGACCTGCACGACGCGCTCGCGAACGTCGTCGATTTTCGTCTGAAAGTCCGCTTCGAGCGCGTCGAACCGATCGGCAAGCTGGCGTTCCACCGTATCGACGATATCGGGGATCTGGGCACTCACAGCGCTCTCGGTCGCCGCTTCGACTGAGCCGTTCAGCTTCTCGTCTACGGTTGCGGCGACGACGGCATCCAGTTCGTCCGACGACGGCTGGAGGTGGTCGCCCATTTCGCCGTCCGAATCGGCTGTTGTCATGTATGCGGCCAGCAGTTGCTCCATGACGGCGTCGCGAGGCACGCCGAGTGCCTCGGCTTGCTCGGTCAGCCACTCGTCTAGATCTGCAGATAGCTCGACGTACACTCCCCCGTCATCAGTCGACTCGGAGGACATTACGACACCCTTGACGAACAACACTGATAAGCGTTTACCGCCGATTTCAGATACCGAGAGTGGAAGCGACCACGCAGCAGCGTTCTCGTTGTTCTCTGCCGACAGCTACAGCCAGTTGTCCCGCCGACTATCGCTATCGAATCTTGCGCACGTCGCTGATGTCGAAGCCGGCATCGCCCAGTTCAGTCTCGAACTGCACGATGTCCTCGTCCTCGATCTGTGAGAGGACGCCACGGAACTGCTGGACGACGAGGGTTCGGGCGCGAGTGGAGCCGCCGGATTCCCACGCGAACTCCATCGTGCCGTGGGAGGCGTCGACGAGTTGCCCGTGTCGCACCGTCGACAGCGTCTCGGGATTGATGTGCAAGAGGAGCAGACAGCCCCACTGATGGGCCGCCTTCTGAAGCCCCTGAACGAGTGAGCTGATGTCCGACCACTCGATTTCCTCACCCATGGCGCTGACAAGATCCGATAGCGAGTCGATGACGACGAGGTTGTTCGCCGCCACCTCGTTCAGCACCATGCCGAGCGTCCCGAGCAGGTCCTCCCGCTCGTGCCGCGCCCGGAGGTCGGTGATCGATGCGGTTTCGCTGGCGTACCAGTCCCGTGGCACCGGACTGATGTGGAAATATCGCTCTGAGAGGTCGTGGAACTCGACCGCCCGGCTCCCCTTATCGACCACATCGTCGTCCATCGCCAGCCGCATCTCGCTGACCAGTTGCGATTCGTTTGTCGTAAACGAAATGTAGTGGACCTCGTCCGGGGCGACAGCGTCCGGTGAGCGGTCGCCGTAGTAGAGGTCGTGCAGCTCCGTGTCTACCTGTTCGAGCCCGTTGATGAGTGCGCTCGTATGCATGAACTCCCGGGAGCCAGCGCCGGCCTCGCCGGAGAGCAGGACGACGCTCCCCGCGGGCGCACCACCGTTGATGATGGAATCAAGCTGGCGGATTCCAAACGGGATTCGATCCATACGTCCACCTACCTACGCGGTTGCTTAAACGCTTGGCCTGTCTCGGCGGTCGTGACAGGCGGGCAACAGCAAGCCACGAGGTCACCGCCAGACGGCACGGCCGAGCCGGGTTTCTGAGAGGTCGAAGTCGAAGCGGTCCGTCCAGAGGAGGCCGGCCCCCAGCAGCGCGGCCAGACCGACAGGCACCCAGTTCGCGTAAAACAGGTTGATACCGCCCCACAGCAGGACGAAGCTCACCAGGTCATCGAGCATGAACGGGCAGTCCCGGAGTCGCCGGCGGAGCCCCGCGCGGTCGAACCCGAAGTCGAACAGGAGGACGGCGACTGATCCCGACAGGAGCCAGCCGGCGTAGTTCTGCCACGGGACGCCGTAGAACTGCGGCATCTCGTAGATCCAGAAGCCGATGGCCACAGCACCCGGATCAAGCACGAGGTCAACGAGCATGACCGTCGCCAGCGTCGCCAGCAGCCGGACCGCGGTTGACGCCGCCCTGTTGCCGAGCAACAGCAGGACGAGCAGGTAGGCATTCAGGACTAGCGGGAAGAAGAAGACCGGGAGCCCGAACGGTACCTCACCGAGCAACATTGGGCCGAGGTCGACGCCGTAGATGAAATCGCCGTAGGGCCAGCCGGTCCGGACGCCGACGAGTTCGATGCCGTACGAGTAGAGTGTCAGCGCGACCAGCGCAAGGCCGGCCCGGCGGTCCACGAGCGGAAAGACGCCGGCGACTAGCGGGAGTCGCATCACGAACGTCCCGAACAGAACGAAGTAGGGATTGAACGCGAGCGGGTCCGGCAGAAGCCCCTCGGCACTCGCGAGTAAGGTCACCGCGCCGACGAGCGGAAAGACGACGGCGATGGTAAATCGGTTCTCAGTGACGAACTGGTCGAACTGCGCGGTCGCGTCGGTCTTTGTTTCCGGGAGCGTCCAGCCCGCCAGCGTTCGGTCTTCGCCACTACCCATACAGCATCACCCACAGCGCAATGAGCGTGAACACCATCCCGACAACGGTGTTGATCGCGGGATACCACCAGTACGCCTCGTCGATGTCGACGCCGATGCCGAGAATCCCGAAGACGAGGCCGGGATAGACGAGCAGTATCAGTCCGAACACCCAGTGCGTGTACGTGAACACGAACGCGGCCGTGAGCCAGCACATCACGCAGTAGTAGTAGGTGTTTGACTCGCCCAGAAACGTCGCCGTCGTCTGGATGCCGGCCTCGCGGTCGGGTTCGATATCGGGAATCGCCGAGAAGGTGTGCATCCCCATCGCCCAGAGCCACGCGCCGGCGACCGCTGTCGCTGGCGGGGCCACCCCTTCGATAGCGGCGTAGCCGATGACACCGGGCAGGATGTACAGGCCGTTCGAGATGGAATCAAGGAACGGCGTCGTCTTGAACCGCAACGGCGGGGCCGAGTACTCGATCGACAGCCCAATCCAGGCGAGCAGGGCCACGACCCCGAGCGTCGGCAGTCCGAGAACGAACAGTAACGCGAGCGCGCCGCTGGCGACGACGATGGCTGTGATAGCGGTGTCCCCGCGGTAGCTGACCTCCCGGCCCTCGTCTTTCTTGGGATTGTGCTCGTCGATGTCGGCGTCGAAAATGTCGTTGACGCCGTAGAGGAACACGTTCCCAGGGATGGTGAAGTACAGAAACAGCGCGATAGCCAGCGGCGAGAACAGCTCTCCCGGACCGTCGGCCGCGTAGCTGACGCCGACGATGACCGGGCCGCCGAGGTACAGCCAGAACCGCGGCCGGGAGAGCCGCAACAGGTAGCCCACAAGCGTCTCCTCCGGCGGAATGACGGCGGTAATGCGGTCGGTCGGGAGTTCGGGCATTACTCAGGCGATATCCTCGATGAGCGCCTCCGCGGTGTGTTCGCCGCTGATGAGACACATCGGCACGCCGATGCCGGGCGTCGTGAACGACCCCGTGAAGTAGAGGCCGTCGACGGCCGACGAGCGGTTGTTGGGTCGCAGCAGGGCGGTCTGGCGGAGTGTGTGTGCCAGCCCGAGAGCTGTGCCCTCCGTGGCGTTGTACCGCTCGCCGAAGTCGGAGACGGCGAACTGCTTCTCGTAGACGATGCGGTCGCGCAGGTCGACGCCGGTGTTGTCAGCGATGTCGGCAAGCACCTTCTCGCGGTACTCCTCGCGGATCTCGTCGCCGTCGTGCAGGCCCGGCGCGATTGGGACCAGAACGAACAGGTTCGAGTGCCCGTCTGGGGCGACGGTGTCGTCGGTTTTCGAGGGCACACAGAGGTAGTACGCCGGGTCATCGGGCCACGCGGGCTCGTCGAAGATGTCGTCGAAGTGGGGGTCCCAGTCCGTCGGCAGGACGAGCGTGTGGTGCTTCAGGGGCTCCACGTCGCCCTCGACGCCCATGTACATGAGGAAGGCGGACGGTGCGTACGTCTTGTCGTCCCAGTACTCGTCGTCGTACTGGCGCTCGTGGTCGGGCAGGAGCTCCCGTTCGGCGTGGCCGTAGTCGGCGTTGACGACCACTTCGTCGGGGTGGGTCGTGTCGCCGTGGACTGTCTCCACGAGGAATCCATCCTTCCGCCGGGAAATCTCGTCGACTTCGGCGTCGGTCTCGTAGGTGACGCCGAGTTCCTCGCCGAGTTCGACGAGGCCGTCGACGACCGCGCCGACGCCGCCGTCGGGGTAGTACACGCCGAGGTTGAAATCGACGTGGCTCATCATGTTGTACAGCGCTGGCGTCGTCCGCGGAGAACCACCGAGGAAGACCAGCGTGTACTGCATGATCTGCTGGAGCTTCGGGTGCTCGAAGTAGTCCTCGACGTGGCTCTGCATCGTGCCGATGAGCTGGAGGCCGACCGGCGCGGCAGTCATCACGTCGAGGTCGACCCAGTCGCGCAGCTCCGAGCGGTCCTCATAGACGAACTTGTTCATCGCCGTCTCGTAGTGGCGTTCGCTCGTCGCGAGGTAGTCCCGGAAGGCCTCGCCCGCACCGGGTTCGTACTCCTCGAATTTCTGGGCCATCTGGTCGTTGTCGCCGGTCACGTCGATCTGGTCGCCGTCCTTGAAGAAGACCCGGTAGTGCGGGTCGAGCCGCTGGAGGTCGTAGTAATCGCGTGGCTCCTTGCCGAAGTACGCAAAGAAGCGCTCGAACACGTCGGGCATCAGATACCACGACGGACCCATATCGAACCGGAACCCATCCACCTCCAGCCGGGAGGCGCGACCCCCGAGTTGCTCGTTTTTCTCCAGTAGCGAAACGTTCGCATCTGCGTCCGCCAGATAGCACGCAGCGGAGAGCCCACCGATGCCGCCACCGACGACAGTCACGTCTTCACCGGACAAGTCACTCATTACTAGTATTGAGGGGCTGGAGCGTCAATAAATGAGCGGCCAAACTACATAGGTATGGTATTCGTGGTCATATATCGGACCACCGAGCGACTCAGTGGGAGACGTATATGGGGATGGGGGACAGACTGACACGTATGGAACCTGACCTCACAGCACTGGACGCATATCTCGATGACGCCGGCGTCGACGGTTACCTCCTTGATGCGGATTCTGAGGTGTCAGACCAGTATTATCTCTCCGGCTTCGACGCGCCGGACCCGTTCATCACGCTGTACGACGGTGACACACATCTGCTCTTCCCGCGGAGTCTGGAGTTCGGCCGAGCCAAGCGCGAGTCGCGGGCCGAGACCGTCGAACGCTACGTCGATTTCGACCACCAGAGCAAAGTCGAGGAGTACGGCCCTGACGAGGCCGTTTCACACGTTCTCGCAGATTTCCTCGCGGCCTATGACGTAGATAGCGTGGCCGTCCCGCCGCGGTTCCCGCTCCGGACCGCAGACAGCCTGCGCGAACGTGGTGTCGACGTGTCGGCAGACACCGACGGCATCGTCACGGAGATCCGAGCAACCAAGACCGAGACAGAAGTCGACTACGTCCGGACGGCACAGCGGGCCAACGAGGCGGCAATGGAGGCTGCTGAATCGCTGCTCGAAGCGTCGGACATTGCCGAAGACGAGACGCTCGAAGTTGACGGTGAGACGCTGACGAGCGAGCGGGTGAAAGAGGAGATCGAGGTGACGCTGCTCCGGCACGGCTGCTCGCTGGACGAGACTATCGTCGCCTGCGGGGCGGACGCTGCGGACCCTCACGACTCTGGGAGCGGGCCGCTCGTCGCCCACGAGCCGGTTATCATCGACATCTTCCCGAAGGACAAGGCGACGAAGTACCACGCCGACATGACGCGGACATTCGTGAAAGGCGAGCCCAGCGAGACGGTGCGCGAGTGGTACGACCTGACCGAACGCGCGATGGAGGCCGCGTTCGACGCGCTGGAACCCGGTGCGACCGGCGCGGACGTACACGACGCGGTCTGTGACGTGTACGAGGACGCCGGCGAACCGACGCTGCGTGACGACGACCGAACGGAGACGGGATTCATCCACAGCACAGGCCACGGCGTCGGGCTGGATGTCCACGAGCTTCCACGGCTGGCGCCGAACGGCGGCGAACTCGAACCGGGGCACATCGTCACTATCGAGCCCGGCCTCTACGACCCTGCTGTCGGCGGGGTCCGAATCGAGGACATCGCCGTCGTCACTGCCGACGGCTACGAAAACTTGACCGAGTACGAGATCCAGTTTGTGGTCTGAGGTAGTTGAATCGGCCCGAAAGCTATAGTTGCAGTTTCATTCTGGCCGCCGTTACTCTATGATACTCCTTTTCAAACGGCTTGTTACCACACAACAGTATTTCTGCGCCACCATCATGAACATTTATTATGGATGGGTCAAAAGGTGGTGGTACCCAATGCTTGTATCAGATGTACGCCCTGCATGCGACACCCACACTGCACTGCCTACAAACCACAGACGCCGGCCGACACGACCCCCAGGATGACAACACGAATCACGACCCCCCGAAACGAGGACTCGTACCCGACAACCACGCTGCCCTTTGACAACGCGGACGACCAGTCTCGGTCCCGCCGCGCGCCGAAGATGTTCTCGCCGACCAATCACGCCACGATGGGCCAGTTCGACACTGAGGCCACGGACCCGCGCTAAACTGGGACACAACGCATATCCCGCAGGCAAACCTCCGTGTCGATATGGCTGATTACACCACAGTATCGATTCCGAAGGACCTCGCGGAGCGCGTCGAAGAGACCATCGAAGGGACGAGTTTCTCCAGTACGTCCGACCTCGTCCGGTTCCTGCTCCGGAGTATCGTCGTTGAACACCAGCGGGAAGGGGAACTGACCGAAGCGCAGTTTCAGGATATCACCGACCAGCTGCGAGACCTGGGCTACCTGGAGTAGCTAGGTCGCTACTGCGGATACTTCTCGGGCGGCTCGATGTCGAGAATCGTGACATCCTGCGCTTGCCCGGCTCTGTCAAAGGCTCCGAAGGCGTCGATATCCCACGGCGGGATACCGACGAAAATCACTTCATGCAGGTCGTCGGTCTTGCTAACACCCATGTACCCCTCAGGATGGGAGACGAACCGGCCCTGCGTCTGGCCGGCTGGCGTCCCCAGGTCAACGCCAAACACTGCCTTCACTGAGGCCCCGGCTGAGGGGAGATAAAAGTCAGTGAACACCGGCGTCTCGTCCGGCAAGTCTGTGTCAGGAAGCTCTCCAGCAGGCGTGACGGCCAGCGAAATCGTCACGTCGTCAGGTTCGGCCTCGCTGGCGAGCCGTAACAGCGTCTCGACGAGTCCGCGTGTGACGTAGACCACGCCATACTTTCGCACGGCCCGGGTAAAACGGCGTCGTTTGACCCGATTTAGCCGAGCACGAGCGACTTGAGGTTCTTCGCGTACAGCCCCGGCGTTCGGCCGCGGGACCCGCGAAGCGCGTAGTCGATGGCCTCGGCGGCGTCTTCCATCACACCGTCTCCGTGCCCGACCAGCACTCGTTCGGGGTCAAGCCGCGTGAGCTTCTTCGGCGGGAACAGGCGCAACATCGGGTGGACACCGAGTCGTTCGTCGCCGGCGAGGAAGTAGTCCGCCGCCCCGACCGCTTCTGGGACGACGAGCGTGTCGTCTTCGTCGCCATACAGCGCGGCCTCTTGCCAGAACGAGTTCTTGATGATCTTGTGGACGCCGTAGTCCGTGCCCGGCAGTTGTTGGTGCATGCGTTCGACCGGTGCGTCGATATCTTCTCCGACACCTGACATCCAGTCGGGGATATACACCGGCACGTCGTGTCGATTCGCAACGGCGGCGCTGTCGCGTTTGTGCCGGTCTAACAGAATGACGACGCCAGCCACCTCGCCGAACTCCGCGAACAGGTCGTCGATACCGTCGACGTCTATCGGGTCGGCGACGAACACGCCGGCATCCGTTTTGAGAACGTGACTCGCCCGGACCATCATCTCGTCGGGGTACGGAATGTAGCTCACGCCGCGCTCCCAGCGGTTCGTCTCCAGCCACTCCGTCGCCTTGCTCTGACCTTTCATTGGCATACGCCTCTGTACGAGCCTGACGCGAATAAATGGTCGCGAACGGGAAACACGCGTGCTGTCGTTGTTTCGCCTGTGAAACGGCGTCCACAGCGGCTTTGTCGGTGGCGGTCGAAGCGCCGATATGCTCTCATCGCCCGCCTGGATCACGCTAGAGGTGAAGTACCCAGACCGTGCGACGGCGTTCTACGAGGCCTTTCTGGAACTTGATGTCGTTTCAGAGAGCCCAGACGAGGCCGTACTCGCAGCCGGCGACACCGAACTCAGGCTCCGCGCTCCGGGAGCGGTGCCGCGCGGCGGGCTCCACACCCACTACGCGCTCACGATTCCCGAGCGGGAGTACGATGACTGGTACGACCGGCTGGACGAGCGTTTCGACCTGGTCGAACACACCTTCGGGGACGCGCGGTCGCTGTACTTCTATGACCCGCAGGGTAACTGTGTGGAACTCGGTGAGCGGGCGGTCGACGGCGCTGGCGTCACCGGCCTGTTCGAACTCGTCCTCGAAGTCGAGGAGTTGTCTTCGGCGGTGGAGTTCTACACCACGCTAGGGTTCGAACTGGTCGACGACGGCCGCGACGAAGGCCGGGTCAGGCTGTCGACCGGCGACCTCGACCTAGAGTTGTGGTCACCACGGCTCGGCATCGCCGACGCCCGCGGCGGCGTCCACGTGGACTTCGGCGTCGTTGCCGAAGACCCGAAATCGACGGCAAGGGAAGTCGCTGACGACGCGCTTGCGGTCACATCGGTCGACGAGGGCGTCCGAATCAGGGACCGGGACGGCCACTACCTGACGCTGGTATCAGCGTAGGCGGCCGCTGGTGTCGGCGTGGCCGCCCAGTGATATTCGGGGATGCACTCGCTGGATGCGAATATAATGACCTCCCCTGTACTAGTAGCCGTATAGGCCCCTCATAGGTAGGTTCTTTTCGTATCCAGAGCCACGTTCGAGTCGAGGATGTCCCTGACTGACTCCCGGACTGAACACGATGTCCCCGCGAAGGCGACGCTGTTCTGTCCGGACTGTGGGCACCAGAGCAGGTACGACGGTGACTGGGCTGTGGTCGAACGGTGTGGTAGTACGCACTACCGCTGCCCGGATTGCCACACCCAGATCACGACCCGACCGCGCCACACTGACAGTGGTTCCCCTCGTTTCTTTGACGCCTACTGGCAAGCGTGGAACCACGGTATTCGCGTGTGGCACGGCCTGTTGCAGCGACTGCTCTCGCCGTGAGCGGTCGTGCTAGCTGTTCTGTCGTCGGCCGAAATCGCTACGCCCGTGGTTTCGATAGACATCACAGAGAAATGTATCGCCCACGACAGCACCGCTCGGTGGATGCAGCCTGTTGTGTCGCTCAATCCAGCCGCTCGGAGTCGATGCTGACCCCCGGCGGCGTCACAATCAGGAACCCGCGGAAGTGCATCAGTTCGCCGCCGGCCTCGCGGACCGGTCGGGCGAACCCGGCTGCAAGCTCGTTCAGGTCGCCCTCGACGTTGAGGACCAGTACCGACCCGTTCTCGATGGTGTCGATCCACTGGTCGGGCGATTCCGATCCGTCAAGGACGCCGAGCACGACGCGATTGCTACCAGCCCCATCACGGTCCTCATCCATCTGGTCCTCCACGGCCTGTAGGTCCAGCCCCTCGAAATCACTCATAGCCACACACATGGGCGGATAGAGCAAAAATCCTCCCCACCTGTCTGACGCGCGGCAGTCGCACTGGCCGCGGTCGTACCTGTGTGACGTGTGTACGCATCACCGCCTTATGGACAGGTATAAATAGTGGAAGCATCCAGTTACGGGTGCTTATGTCCAACAACGAGGGCACGTCGGAATCTCCGGCGGATCGAGTTCTTCCAGGGCACACTGGATTCCACGTCTGAGATAACAGACGCACGGATTTTCGACACCACGCTGCGCGATGGTGAGCAGTCACCACGCACGTCGTTCAACTACGAGGACAAACGCGAGATAGCCGCGCTGCTCGACGAGATGGGCACCCACGTCATCGAGGCCGGGTTCCCCGTCAACTCCGACGCGGAGTTCGAGGCAGTGCGCGACATCGCCGAGTCCACGCGAGTGACGACCTGCGGACTGGCGCGTGTGGTCGAGAAAGACATCGAGGCGGCTCTGGATTCCGGTGTGGACATGGTCCACACCTTCGTCTCGACGTCGGACGTACAGTTGCAAGATTCCATGCACGCGACCCGTCAGGAGGCACTCGACACTGCCGTCGACTGTGTCGAGATGATCAAAGATGCGGGCGTCGAATGCATGTTCTCGCCGATGGACGCGACTCGGACTGACGAGGACTTCCTCGTCGAAGTCATCGAGGCCACGTCCGCGGCGGGGGCGGACTGGATCAACATTCCGGACACGTGTGGGGTCGCCACGCCGCGGCGGTTCTACGACCTCATCGAAATCGTCGACGACTGCACCGATGCCTACATCGACGTGCACACGCACGACGACTTCGGACTGGCGTCGGCCAACGCCATCTCCGGCTTTGAGGCCGGAGCCAGCCAGGCGCAGGTGTCGGTCAACGGGATCGGCGAACGCGCCGGCAACGCGGCCTACGAAGAGGTCGTGATGGCGCTGGAGTCGCTCTACGATGTCGACACCGGAATCGACACCACCCGCATCACAGAGCTGTCGCGGATCGTCGAGGAGAAGTCCGACATCGGGGTGCCGGCGAACAAGCCTGTCGTCGGGCGTAACGCCTTCTCCCACGAGAGCGGTATCCACGCTGCCGGTGTCATCGAGAACTCCGACACGTTCGAGCCGGGTGTCATGACTCCCGAGATGGTCGGGGCCACACGCGAGCTCGTGCTCGGCAAGCACACCGGAGCCCACTCGGTTCGGGAACGGCTCGTCGACGCCGGATACGACCCGAGCGAGGCGGAGGTCCGCGAAGTGACTCGCCGCGTCAAGGAGTACGGCGCGGAAGAGCAGGTCACCATGTCGGTGCTTGAACGGTTCGCCGAGGAGATCGGCGTGACCGAGGAGAGCGAGGAGGTCCGGGCGTAGGCCAATGACCTCGCTTCCGGCTGTCACTACGAGTGAGCAGCCACCGGTGAGTACCCGGTTTCGAGCGGTTGCCCGCCAACAGCTATCACAGAACGTTTATTATTCGGGACGAACTGCATTCGGATGTGATGACCGCGGCTGCTGGGCGTCAGGTTCGAACCCCCACCAGCACCGCGACCGCTATTCTCGGCGTGCGTATTGTAGGGGCACTATAGCCCCTCTCTTTACCTTTTCACCCCCGGCCGAATCGATTCGTCATACCACCACAGAGTCATCAGTCATGCACGCAGCACACACATCACCGCGGTATCGACCCCGAACACGAACAGACGGAGGGATGACACGATGAGCGAACGCGCATCCGTCCCCAAGGAAGAGGAAGAAACAGAACCAGAAACCAAACAGGAGCCGGTCACAACGGGCGCGCAGTCGGTTATTCGCGCGCTCGAAAACGCCGAGACCGATTACGTCTTCGGCGTTCAGGGCGGTGCAATCATGCCCGTCTACGACGCGCTGTACGACTCCGATATCAACCACGTCACGATGGCCCACGAACAGGGGGCCTCACACGCGGCGGACGCGTACGGCGTCGTCACCGGCGACCCCGGCGTCTGTTTCGCCACGTCCGGCCCCGGGGCGACGAACCTCGTGACCGGCATCGCCGACGCCAACATGGACTCGGACCCGGTCATCGCGCTGACCGGCCAGGTCCCGACGGAATTCGTCGGCAACGATGCGTTCCAGGAGACGGACACGGTGGGCATCACCCAGCCGATCACGAAGGAGAGCTACTTCGCTGCCGACTCAGACACTGTCGGCGACGATGTCAGCGAAGCGTTCGCGCTCGCTGACGCCGGCCGGCAGGGACCGACGTTGGTCGACCTGCCGAAGGACGTGACTCAGGGCGAAACCGAGGTTGAACCCGGCTCCCCCGAGACGCCGGAGACTTACGAGGTGCCGGAGGAAGCCGACGACGAAAACGTCCAGGAGGCCGCAGAAGCTCTAGCCGAAGCCGACCGCCCGGTCATCCTCTCGGGTGGCGGCGTCATCAAGGCAGACGCATCGAGTGCGCTCCGTGAGTTCGCAAAGGAGTACGAGATTCCGGTCATCACGACGATGCCCGGCATCGGCTCCTTCCCCGAGGACCACGAACTCTCGCTTGAGTGGGCCGGGATGCACGGCACCGGCTACGCCAACATGGCGATTAGCAACACCGACTGCATGCTGGCCATCGGGACGCGCTTCGACGACCGCCTGACCGGCGGCGTCGACTCCTTTGCCCCCGACGCGGAGGTCATCCACGTCGACATCGACCCGGCCGAAATCAGCAAGAACGTCTACGCTGACTACCCACTCATCGGAGACGCCCGGAACGTGCTCCGGCAGCTGTTCGACGCGATGCCGCGTGCGCCGGACGCCGACGAGTGGCGCGACCAGTGCCAGACCTGGAAAGATGAGTACCCGATGGACTACGACACGCCCGACGACGAGCCGCTGAAGCCGCAGTACGTCGTCGAGCAGTTCTCGGAGATGACGCCGGACGACACTATCGTCTGTACCGGCGTCGGCCAGCACCAGATGTGGGCCTCCCAGTTCTGGGAGTACACCGAGCCCCGGACGTGGGTGTCGTCCCACGGTCTCGGGACGATGGGGTACGGCGTGCCAGCCGCCATCGGTGCCAAACTCGCCGCGCCGGACCAGGAGGTCGTCTGCTTCGACGGCGACGGCTCGTTCCTGATGACCGTGCAGGGCCTGTCGGTCGCGGTGCGTGAGCAACTCGATATCACCTACGTCGTCCTGAACAACGAGGCGGTCGGGATGGTCCGCCAGTGGCAGGACGGCTTCTACGAGGGCCGCCGGATGGCCTCCGAGTACCCGTGGATCCCGCAGTTCGACAAGCTCGCCGAGGCCTTCGGCGCACGCGGGTTCACGCTCGAATCCTACGACAATGTCGAGGAGACGATACAGGAAGCACGCGACTACGACGGCCCGAGCGTTATCGACGCCCACATCGACCCCGGGGAGAACGTCTTCCCGATGGTCCCAAGCGGCGGTGACAACGGCCAGTTCGCGCTCAACGAAGACCATCTGGACATGATCTAACAATGACTGGAGGAATGCCAGGCCCCGCGCCGGACGAACGGATGCGCCCGAAGGGCCGACGCAACACGCAGGGAATCCGCGTCGACCCCGAGGCCGAAGTGACACACGAACCGCGACAGGCGGTGCTGTCCGCGCTGGTCAAGCACCGACCGGGCGTGCTGTCGGAAGTGTCAGCGCTGTTCAGCCGACGGCAGTTCAACATCGAAAGCCTGACCGTCGGGCCGACAGTCGACGACGACACAGCCCGGATGACGATCCTCATCGAGGAGCCGGAACCGGGGATCGACCAGGCGAAAAAACAACTGCGGAAGCTCGTGCCAGTCATTTCGGTCAGGGAACTCGAAGGCGAGGCCGTCCGCCGGGAGCTCGCGCTGGTGAAAGTCAGCGGCGAGAAGCCCGACGATGTCAATGCGGTCGCCGATATGTATAACGGGCAGGCAGTCGACGCGTCGACCGACTCGGTCACCGTCGAGATTACGGGTAGCAAGCAGAAGATCGACGCCGCCATCGAGGCGTTCAAGCAGTTCGATGTGCAGGAAATTGTGCGAACCGGGGCCGCCGCACTGGAACGCGGCCCGAAAACATTAGAGAAAGATGTCTGACGAACTTACCACAACAGTCTATTACGACGAGGACGCTGACGTATCGACAATCAACGATGAGACCGTAGCCGTGCTGGGTTACGGGTCGCAGGGCCACGCCCACGCGCTGAACCTTCACGAGTCCGGCGTCGACGTAATCGTCGGCCTCCGCGAGGACTCGTCGTCTTGGGCGGACGCTAAGGACGCGGGCCTCCGTGTCGAGACGCCCGACGTGGCCGCCGGCGAGGCGGACCGCGTCGTGATGCTCGTCCCGGACACGATTCAGCCGGCCGTCTACGAGGCCATCGAGGACGAACTGGACGCCGGCGACACGCTCCAGTTCGCACACGGCTTCAATATCCACTACGGCCAGATTGAACCGCCGGAAGACGTCGACGTGACGATGGTCGCGCCCAAATCGCCCGGCCACCTCGTCCGCCGGACCTACGAACGCGGCGAGGGGACGCCGGGTCTCATCGCGGTGTATCAGGACGCGACCGGCAACGCCAAGCAGGAGTCGCTGGCCTACGCGAAGGGCATCGGCTGTACCCGCGCTGGCGTCATCGAGACCTCCTTCCAGGAAGAGGTCGAGACGGACCTCTTCGGCGAGCAGGCCGTCCTCTGTGGTGGCGTCACCGAGATGGTCAAGGCCGGCTTCGAGACGCTGGTCGACGCCGGCTACGCGCCGGAGATGGCCTACTTCGAGTGCCTGAACGAACTCAAGCTCATTGTCGATCTGATGTACGAGGGCGGCCACATGGGCATGTGGAACTCCGTCTCCGACACGGCCGAGTACGGCGGCCTGACCCGCGGTGAGGAGGTCATCGACCGTGAGGGCATGGAGAAAATTCTCGAAGAGGTCCAGAACGGCGAGTTCGCTCGCGAGTGGATCAACGAGAATCAGGCCAACCGACCCGCCTACAAGCAGTATCGCGACGCCGAACAGAACCACCAGATCGAAGCCGTCGGCGAGAACCTGCGCGAACTGTTCGCGTGGGGTGAGGACGCCGACGCAGAGAAGACAGAAGCCCCAGCAGATGACTAACGAACGCACGGATCCAACGGACGGCGAACAGAGCGAATCGCGCACAACGATGGGAAGCATCCAGCACACCCACCCTGAAACCAACGGAACCTTCGGCGCGGTGTTCCGCCGCGGCCCGGTCGTGGCCGCTGACGGCGGCGAACGCGACGCGGAGGAGGAGGAGACTGACGAGACGATGGAGGACATCGACCACGAAGCACCCGACGAGGGTGTCACCCGCGCGTACGAACGCGGAACTGAAGGACGGGACGAGACAGTATGAGTCAGGGAACGCTGTACGACAAGGTATGGGACCAGCACAAAGTCACGACCCTGCCGAACGGCCAAGACCAGCTGTTCGTCGGGCTGCACCTCATTCACGAGGTCACCAGCCCGCAGGCTTTCGGCATGCTCAAAGAGCGTGGTCTTGAGGTCGCACGCCCGGACCTGACCCACGCGACGGTCGACCACATCGTCCCGACCGCCAATCAGGACCGGCCCTACAGCGACGACGCGGCCGAGACGATGATGGCCGAACTTGAGGAGAACGTCCGCGACGCCGGTATCCAGTTCTCTGACCCAACGACGGGCGACCAGGGTATCGTCCATGTCATCGGCCCGGAGCAGGGCATCACCCAGCCCGGCAAGACCATCGTCTGTGGTGACAGCCACACCTCGACCCACGGCGCGTTCGGCGCGCTCGCGTTCGGTATCGGGACGAGCCAGATCCGCGACGTACTGGCCACCCAGACCATTGCGATGGAGAAACAGAAGGTCCGCAAAATTGAGGTCACCGGCGAACTCGACGAGGGCGTCGAGGCAAAGGACATCATCCTCGAAATTATCCGCCGGCTCGGGACCGAGGGGGGCGTCGGTTACGTGTACGAGTACGCCGGCGAGACAATCGAGAACCTCGACATGGAAGGTCGGATGTCCATCTGTAATATGTCCATCGAGGGCGGCGCTCGCGCGGGCTATGTCAACCCCGACGAGACCACCTACGAGTGGCTCGAAGAGACGGACTACTTCCAGGAACACCCCGAGAAATTCGAGGAACTCAAGCCCTACTGGGAGTCCATCCGCTCCGACGAGGACGCCGAGTACGACGACGTCGTCGAAATCGACGCGGGCGAACTGGACCCTGTCGTCACGTGGGGGACCACGCCCGGCCAGGGCATCGGTATCGACGACCCGATTCCAGAACCCGAGTCGCTGGCCGACGACAAGGTCGACACCGCCCGCCGCGCCCAGAAGCACATGCGCGTCGAGCCCGGCGAGACCATGGAGGGGTACGACATCGACGTGGCCTTCCTTGGCTCCTGTACCAACGCTCGACTGCCTGACCTGCGCCGCGCAGCCCGTATCGTCAAGGGCCGCGAGGTCGCCGACGACGTGCGAGCGTTCGTCGTCCCCGGTAGCCAGCGCGTCCAGCGCGCCGCCGAGGAAGAAGGCCTGAAAGACATCTTCGAGGAAGCCGGCTTCGAGTGGCGCAACGCCGGCTGTTCGATGTGTCTGGGCATGAACGAGGACCAGCTGGAAGGCGACGAGGCCTGTGCTTCCTCCTCGAACCGGAACTTCGTCGGCCGGCAGGGCAGCAAGGACGGTCGGACCGTCCTGATGAACCCGCGGATGGTGGCTGCTGCGGCCATCACCGGCGAAGTGTCTGACGTGCGCGACCTGAAGGAGGTGACCCTGGCATGAGCGACGCGACTGAGGACATCCCTGAAGTCGACTACGTCGAGGGGTCTGGCATCCCGATCCACGGGAACGACATCGACACGGACCAGATAATCCCTGCGCGGTTCATGAAGGTCGTCACCTTCGACGGGCTGGGCGAGTTCGCCTTCTTCGACCTGCGGTTCGACGACGAGGACAACGAGAAGGACCATCCGTTCAACGAGGAGCGGTTCCAGGACTCGAACGTGATGGTGGTCAACAACAACTTCGGCTGTGGCTCCTCCCGCGAACACGCGCCTCAAGCCCTGATGCGCTGGGGCATCGACGCCATCATCGGCGAGGGCTTCGCCGAGATTTTCGCCGGAAACTGTCTGGCGCTCGGCATCCCGACGGTCACCGCCGACCACGAGACGATCAACGCGCTCCAGCAGTGGGTTGATGACAACCCCGACGGCGAGATTGAGGTTGACGTGCGGGCGGAGACTGTCACCTACGGCGACAACGAGATCAACGTCAGCGTTGACCGCGCCCAGCGCGAAGCCCTTGTCGAGGGCAACTGGGACACGACGGCGCTGATGAAGGCTAACAAGAACGCTATCGAGGAGACAGCCTCGCAGTTGCCGTACCTCGATCAGACGCGGTCGGATATCGAAGCGGACGATTGACTATGAGAACCGCTTTGCGTGTTCTCTGCGCGAGCGTCCGGTTCGCAGAAGCGGACGATTAACGCGAGGTCGCCCCGCGACCTCGGTATGCGCGAACGGCATAGCCGTGAGCACGGGCGGACCGCTTTGCGTGTTCTCTGCGCGAGCGTTCGGTTCGCAGAAGCAGACGATTGACGCGAGGTCACTTTGTGACCTCGGTTTGTGCGAACGGCAGAGCCGTGCGCGCAGTGCGCTCATTTTGAAGCGCCGATATCCAGATCGCGGAGGGCAGCTACTACCGTCGGCCTCTGTCGATTTCTCCCTTGGAGATGGCAAGACCAATAGCTGTGCGGGGCGCGTTCTTCCTGCATGGACCAGATTCGGGAGATACACATCGCGCCGCTGGGGCACGAGCGTGACCGGATCGCCGAGCCGATTCACCAGCACAACGCCGACGACGTGTACCTCCTCACAGCGACCACAGAGCTGTCACGGTTGACGCCGTACCAGCAGGCACTCGTCGAGGAACTGGATGCCAACGGCATTAGCGTCGAACTACACCGAGCGGATTTACACGACCTCTACGACGTGCTGGCCGAGGTCACGACACTAACTGCGGACCATCCCGAGGACATCGTGCGCGTCAACGTCTCAAGCGGGCCGAAGGTGGCGGCTATTGGAAGCGCAATCGCGTGTATGGCGACGGCGGCGACGGCATACTACGTCCATCCCGAGGAACACGTCCCATCGGTCGCTGTGGAGCCACTCACCCGCGGGATGGAGCGCGCGGAGGTCCTCCCGTCGTATCCCATCGAAGCTATTTCTCGTGACCAGGTCGCGGTGCTGGACTATCTCAAGCGGACAAATACGGACACCTACACCGCAAAAAAGTCGGACCTCATCGAGTTCGCCGAGGACGCTGGTCTTTCGTTCATCGACGACGCCGACCCGGCAAACGAGAAGGCGAAGTTCGCGCTGTTGAACGCGAACATCGTGGACCCGCTGGTCGAGGACGGCTACATCGAAGTCAACGATGTCGGACGGACGAAACAGGTTGCACTGACAGAGACCGGTGAAAACGTTCTCCAAGCGTTCCGACACAAACTCTGAATATATGTCACACAGACGGTTGTAACACGCAAGAAACAGAACCTAATGCTTTCATAGTTCCACATTATATTTGAACACAGTTGGGCGACGCCCACATGAACCACTTCTCGATAGATGACATCAGGGTACTCCACGTTGACGACGATCCCGGCTTCGCCGAAATCGTCTCAGAATTCCTCGAACGGGAAGATGACGCCTTTTCCGTGGAGACCGCGACGAGCGTCGACGATGCACTGGTGATGCTTCAGGACACCCAGGTCGATTGCGTCGTCAGCGACTACGATATGCCCCAAAAGGACGGACTGGACTTCTTGGAACTGGTCAGGGATGACTACCCCGATCTCCCGTTTCTCCTGTTCACCGGCAAGGGATCAGAGGAAATCGCGAGTCGAGCGATTTCGGCCGGCGTCACTGACTACCTCCAGAAGGAGGCCGGAACGGAGCAGTACACCGTATTGGCAAACCGAATCAGGAACGCGGTCCGGAGCGCACGGGCCGAAACCGCGGTCCAGCGCACGGAGGACAGGTACCACAACCTCGTCGACACTGCGCCGATCCCGATTCTCCTTTTCGACCGTGACTGGAAGGCCTTGTACGCCAACGAGGCGGCCATAGCGTTCCTCGATGCGGACTCCTTCACAGAGATAGCCGGGAAGAAGGCGAGCGACTTTCTCCATCCTGACGAGCGGGACGCGGCCAGAAAGCGGTTCCAGCGGCTGATGCGCGAGGGCGTCTCGGTTCCGGAACGAGAGTACCGCGTGATGACCGCCGAGGGCGAGGTGAAGACAGCGACGATTGCCACCGCACCCGGCTACTACCGCGGCGAGCAGGTCGCTCAGGCGATGGTGTACCGATAGCCGGGGGACGATTGCACATTTAGAATGTTGGACGACGCCGTTTGTCTGTCTCAGTCCGTGGATTACACCAGTAGTAGCAATTATATTGATAGTATACATAGTATCAACTGTTTCTGTAGTATTGAGATAGAACCTACATAGTCGCCATCGCTACGAACAGTTGCGCACGGGTCGCCAGCGATCACCCCCGATTTGCTTCGGCCCTCCACACGCTCACGTCGTCCGCTGGTCACCCGTGCCATCCCCCTGAGCGTGTCCGTTTTCTGTGTTGCCGAGCCGATATCGCACCCCGTTCACTCGCGTGTGGAGCGCCGCCAGTTCACAGGAGACGCTTGGAACCGATACGCCGGAACCGAACGACTTTCACCAGCCGGCTACGTGCCTCCCGCTATGACACACGAGATAGCCGTTATTCCGGGCGATGGAATCGGACAGGAGGTCACACCCGCCGCGGTCGAAGTGCTGGAGGCCATCGACGGCGTCGACTTCGACTTCGTCGAGGGTGAAGCCGGCGACGCAGTGAAGGAAGAAACCGGCGACGCGCTCCCGGAGGAGACGCGCGAACTGGCGGCCGACGCCGACGCGACGCTGTTCGGTGCGGCTGGCGAGACAGCGGCCGATGTCATCTTGCCGCTCCGGCAGGTCGTCGGTTCCTTCGCAAACGTCCGCCCGGCCCGCTCGTATCCGGGACTCGATGCCGTCCAGCCCGACACCGATATCGTATTCATTCGGGAGAACACCGAGGGTGTCTACAAGGGCATCGAGAGCGAGATTTCGGAAGGCGTCACTACCTGTACGCGGGTCATCACCGAAGACGCCTCTGAGAAAATCGCCGAATACGGGTTCAGCTACGCGAAGCAGAACAGCTACGACGATGTGACGATTGCCCACAAAGCCAACGTCATGCGCACTACAGACGGGCTGTTCCTCGATGCGGCCTCGGCAGTCGGCGAGGACCGGGACGCGTCCTACGATACGGCGCTCATGGACGCGCTTGCGATGCATCTGGTCATGAACCCACAGGATTACGGCGTCGTCATCTGTCCGAACCTCGCCGGCGATATGCTATCGGACCTCGCCGCGGGCCTCGTCGGCGGCCTCGGCCTGCTGCCGTCGGCCAACATCGGCGAGGAGAACGCGCTGTTCGAGCCGGTCCACGGCTCCGCCCCGGACATCGCTGGCGAAGGCATCGCCAACCCTTCAGCGATGATTCTCTCCGCAGCGATGTTGCTCGACCACCTCGGCTACGACGAGCAGGGCGATGCAGTTCGGACGGCTGTCGAGTCCGTGCTCGATTCGGGGCCTCGAACGCCGGATCTGGGCGGCGACGCATCCACTGAGGACGTGACCGCCGCGGTTATCGACGAACTGTAAGCAGTTTTCTCGCGTTCTATCTGGGCAGAAACAAGCACGGCCCAATAGAAAGAGGTAAAACCGAAGCGAAACAATCACAGCCGAAAGAATGCTCCCGGCCGAGCGAAAGCGCACTATCGTCCAGTTGGTGACAGAGCGAGACGGCTGTTCAGTGTCGGAGCTGGCCGCGGAACTGGAGTTCTCGAAGGCGACGATACGCCGTGACCTCCGGGACTTGGAATCACAAGGCCGGATCGAGCGGTCCCACGGCGGCGCGGTGCCGGCGTCCTCCGTCGGGACCGAACGCCCCTACGGCCAGCGTGAGGTTGACCACTACGCCGAGAAGCAGGCGATTGCGGAGCGGGCCGCTCAGGAAGTCCGGGAAGGGCAGGTGGTTTGTTTCGATGCCGGGTCGACCACAATGGAGGTTGCGCGTGCGATCCCGGATACCGACTACGTCGCGGCGACGAACATGCCGGACCTCGCCACTGAACTGGCCGAGGGGGATGTCGACACCAAACTCACCGGTGGGAGCCTCCGACCGCGAACCCGCGCGCTCGTCGGCCCGACGGCCGAGCGCGCCGTCGAACGGATGAACTTCGACCTGCTGTTTCTGGGGACGAACGCGCTCGACAGCGCCGCCGGGCTGTCGACCCCGAACGAGGACGAGGCGGCGATCAAGGAACTGATGGTCGAGCGTGCCCGTCGGGTCGTGCTGGTCGCCGATGCGTCGAAGTTCGGCGACCGGAGTTTCGTCAGCTTTGCCGCTCTGGATGAGGTCGATCTGCTTGTCACCGATGCCAGCCCGCCCGGGGCGCTCGCTGCGGCACTCGCGGACGCCGACGTGGCTGTCGAGGAGGTCAGCACATGATTGTCACCGTCACCTACAATCCCGCGGTCGACCAGACGATCCAGTTCGACGAGCAGATGGCTCCCGAGCGTGTCATGCGGGCCAACAAAGCGCAGTTCGACGCCGGCGGGAAAGGCATCAACGCCGCGCAGTTCCTCACCGCGATGGACCGGCCCTGCGTTGCGACGGGACTGCTAGGTGGGTTCACGGGGTCGTTCATCAGAGAGACGCTGCAAGACGACGGCGTCGAGACAGCCTTCATCGACGTGGACGGGACAACACGGCTCAACACCACCGCTATCGCAGCCGCGGAGGAGTACAAGCTAAATCAGGCCGGCCCGACTGTCGGCGAGTCGGTTGTCGACGCGCTGCTCGAACAGGTGCGAGCGCAGTCCCCCGACCGCGTACTCATCGGTGGGAGCCTGCCGCCGGGGCTGTCCCCCGATGCTATCGACCGCATTGCGGCCGGTGGCGACTGGGAGACCATCGTCGACACCGGCGGCGATGTCCTTCGAGAACTCGACGCGCAGTATGGACTTTGCAAGCCGAACCGCGCCGAACTCGGTGACGCGACCGGGGCCGACGTCTCTACCGTCGAGGGGTGTGCGGACGCGGCGGACGCATTCCGGGACCGGGGCTTCGACCGGGTGCTGGCCTCCCTCGGCGCGGACGGCGCGGTCCTTGTCGGCGACACAGGCCGACTGTACGCGGAGGCGCTCGACATCGATGTTGTCGACACCGTCGGGGCCGGCGACGCGCTCCTCTCTGGCGTCCTGAGCGCCTGGGAAGCCGGCGCGGACGACGAGACGGCGCTCCGGACCGGCGTGGCCGTCTCATCGCAGGTCGTCCAGCGGGCCGGCACGGCCGTTCCGGACCTGAACGATATCGGCTCACTCCGGGATGGCGTGACGGTCCGACGGCTGTAGCAGGCGGAAACTGGTTTTGGCGGCAGTCGAAAAATCAGAAACGATGCGGACCGCTCAGAACTTCTCCAGATACTCGTCGACGAACGCGCGCACGTCGGCCAGCGACGGCTGGTCCGCGGTCCGGACGAAGTAGCCGGCGACGGCGTTGCCGACGACGACGGCGGCCGCAGGCGAGAGGTCGGCGATGCGGGCCAGCCCCAGTCCGGCGTTGAAGTGGTCGCCGGAGCTGGTCGTCAGCTCCGGGTCCGAGACCGAAGGCACGGCCACGCTGTCGGTGCCCGCGGCGGTGACGACGACCGACTGCTCGACACCGTGGCCGACGAACCAGGTCGGTTCCAGCGCCTCGAACACTGCCTCGGCGTCGTCGGCGAACGACCGCTCGGCGTCGCCGGCGTAGGCGTCCGCGAGGACACCCGTTTCGGCACGGTTCGACGTGACCACCACGTCGGTCACTTCGTCCAGCCGGCCGATGGCCTCCCGACCGGCGCGCAGCCGGTCGGCGTCGAGTTTTCGTACGTCACCGGGGTCGACCAGCACGGTCTCGGGCGGGTCGTCAATACCATCCCACAGGGTACGGAGGCCGTCGAAGACCGTCGGCAGGTCTGGCGTCTCTGACCAGTAGCCAGTTCCTAACAGGCTCGCGCCGTCGAGTTTCTCGGCCAATCGGTCGTGGCCGAAGGCCGCGTCGAGTTCGGCCCAGTCAAGCGACATCGTGTCGCCGATTTCCGTGAGCATGAGCTTCCCGTCGTCGAACTCGACAGCGTCGGTGACACCGGGTTCACCCAGCGAATGGAGTTCGTACTCGCCGAACTCCGTCTCGAAGGCGTCGTGGACTGGTTCGCCGTACATCCCGACCATCACGGGGTCGAACGACCAGCCGCCGAAGGCCCGCGCGAGGTGGCTGGTGTGGCCGCCGGTTCGGCTGCCCTGCTGGAGCCACTCGAAGGAGAGCGAACTGTCGGCGGCAACGGAGCGGTCGATACGGTCGCCGAAACTCTCCAGTGTAGCGAGGCGCTCGTGGCTCTCGGGGTCGATGCGGTCAGCGACGACCTCTCGGACGCGGTCGAGGTAGCCGTCGAAACCGAAGACGACCCGCCCGGTATCGATAGCGTCGGGGAGCGCGTCGCTGGTGGGCAACGCCTCATCCGCTGTGGCGACGGCTCGGCGCGTCTCCTCGTCCATGGCCTACAGGACGTCGTCGGCTGTCGCGTCCTCGAAGATGACGCCTTCGAGTTTGTCCAGAATGTCGTAGGGGTCGTCGCGCTGCCAGACGTTGCGGCCGACCGCGAGGCCGGCGACGCCGACGTCCATGCAGTCCTCGACGAGTTCGAGGAAGTCGCGGTCCGAAGTCTTCGAGCCACCGGAGAGCAGGACGCGGTTGTCTGCGGCCGAGCGGACGGCGTGGGCCATCGCTTCCTTGTCACGCGGGTACTTGACCTTCGTGAAGTCAGCCCCGAGTTCGAGCCCGATTCGGGCCGCATAGGCGATGGTCGACGGACTGCGGTGCTCCTTGATGGCCTGTCCGCGCGGGTACGACCACATTGCAATCGGCAGGTCGTGGTCGCGGGCGTTCTCCTGCACCGGGCGGAAGTCTTCGAACATATCGGTCTCGCGGTTGACACCCGGGTAGACGGTGTAGCCGATGGCGTCAGCACCGAGTTCGGCCGCGTAGTCGACCGACCAGTTCTGGGGCGAGTACGGGTCGCCCATCCAGAGGTCCGAACCGCCGTTGAGCTTCGCCAGCAGGTTCACGTCGTCCTCGTAGCTCGGGTAGTACGTTTCGGCGAGGCCCTTCCCGACAGCTAGCGCCGTCACGGCGTCGTGGGTCGCCATCTCGAACACCTCACGCGGGTCGAGGCGCTCCTCGACGCCGCTGAACTGCTTGGGACCGTGTTCCAGCCCGTGGTCGTGTGCTAGCACCAGCGTCTTGTCGTTCCGTACGAGCGGTGAGTCACCCAGTGGTCGCATGTGTCATGTTTCTACCCAGAACGACCATTAACCGTTTTCGGTTCTGATTTGTTACTACTGTTCGCGTTTGTTTTTGAGCGAGGGCGGGAATTAAGTGTGTTCCAGTGAAAGGTTCGGTTATGCCATCAGTGGAACTGGACGCCGAAACAGTGGCGCGCCTTGACGACCTCCGTGTCGAGGACGAGTCGTACGACGAAATCGTGACGGAACTCATCAACATCTACGAGGCCGAGGAGCTAACACTGTTTCACAGCGGCGACTAACCCTGGGCCTGCTCACAGACGGACTTCCAGCGCCCGTTCGACTCCAGTTTCTCCTGCAGTTGCTCAGCGTACGCCTGTGCGAGCCGTGCCGCCTCTTCCTCCTGTTGTTTGTTCCCGCCACCGGACCCACCTAGTCCAAGCGCGTCCTTGACACCTGAGAGGAGACCGCCGCCTGAGCCTCCGGACTGGTCACCGCCGGGACTGCCCATCGGCCCTTGATTTGCGACCCGTTCCATCTCGGGCATGACGCTAGAGAGCTTCGACGTATCGGCGACGATTCGAGCGGCGTCTGGGTCACCCGGGTTCTCGATCTCGAACTCAACGGCAGTCATCACCAGCCCCCACTGCTGGCTTGAGAACGACGACGCTTTGACCTGTTCGTTGAACCGCTGGTCGACCGCCATCCGTTCGCCGGCGATGCGGTCGGTCCAGTTTGAATCGCTCATAAACTGGTGTTTGCGGGCCGGGGGTATGAGCGTTTCCCGCTCCGTGCGGTGTTCTACGGTAAAAAGTACCGTGTCCGGGCCGACTGTTACGGCGCTGACTGCCGCGACCGCTACGTATTATTGTCTCCAAAACGGTTCCAATATGTTAAGTTAGCTCACGATATACTTATATCTCAATGACTACTGAGTTTGGGACAGGGCAGGCGACGGGGGACTCGGGAGATGCAGCAGCGATGGACGCCATACGGGGAGCTATGGCCGACATCTCGGCCAGCGAACCGGACTTCTGTCAGATTTTCTGCTCCCCGGCATATGATTACGATGCGGTACTGTGGGGTGCGCGAAGTGTTGTCGGTTCAGATACCGAAATCGTGGGCTGTTCGTCTTCCGGGGAGTTCACTGAAACCGGCTCGGGGAACGGAACTGTTACAGTCGGCGTCGTTTCGTCGGACTCGATGCGGTTCTTCTCCAGCATTTCGACTGAACTCAGTGCTGATCCCGAACGCTGCCTGTTCGAAGCCGTTCATGACCTCCCCGCGAGCGGTGACCCTGCTGTCGATGGGTATCCGCATCGGACGATCATCAACCTCCACGACGGCATGGCCGGAATCGGAAACAAGGTCACGCGACTCACCGAGCAGTACCTCGACGACGAGGAGACGCCGGTCGTCGGCGGGTCTGCGGGTGACGACCTCCAGTTACAGCAGACCCACGTCTTCCGGAACGACCGCGTCGAGACGGACGCCGTCGTCCTCACGCTCATCGCCGCAGAGGACGCGCTCCCAGTGACCGTCAATCACGGCCACGAACCGATCTCCGAGGCGATGACGGTAACCCGTGCAGAGGGAAGCACTGTGTACGAACTCGACGGCAGACCTGCCTTCGAAGCCTGGCGGGACGCGATTCGGGAGGACGCGATGGAGACATACGATATCGATGTCGACGAGCTGGAGGCGGGGTCGGAAGACCTTGTCATGTTGCTCGGTCGCTACGAGCTCGGTATCGAGTCGGAGCCAGAATCTGACGCGGACGGACTCGCTTCCCGAATCAAGACCTTCATCGAGAGTAAACTCATCTCGACGACGGGATACAACATCCGATGGCCGGGCCATACAACCGACACCGAGGGGCCGCTGGACTTCGCTGTCACTGTCTCCGAAGGAACGGAAGTGGTGGTGACACATAGCAATAAATCCGACCAGGTGTATGCGGTCCGGAACGCCGCCAACAACGCTGTCAATGAACTCCGCGGCGGAAGCGTCGCGGGTGGGTTCGTCTACGACTGTGCCTGCCGTGCGATGATTCTCGGCGAGGATTTCGATGACGCCGTCGACACGATTCACAGCGCTATCGACGCGCCCTTCGCCGGCTTCGAAACCTACGGTGAAGTCTGCTCGGCCGACGAGGATTACACTGGCTATCACAACACTTCCTCAGTCATCCTGCTGTTCCCGGAGTAACGACTACGGGACTGCGACCAGCGAAGAATAAACGCCACTCTTGTTCCTGTCCCTCAGACGCCGGACTCGATGGTGATTTCGGCGTGTAGCTCATCCTGCAGCGCCGAGTGGACGTGACAGATGTCCTCGGCGAGTTCCACGATATCCTGCTCTTCGTCAGCGAGTGACGCCTCGACCTCGACGTGGAAGTCAATGTATTCCAGGTCGTCGTCCTCATCGAGACCCGCAGCGACCTCGACATCGACGCTGCCGATGTCCTCGTGGCCGTACTTGTCGGCGGCGACGCGCAGTGCCGGGATATAACAGGAGGCGTAGTCGGCGGCCAGAATCTCGTTCGGCGACGGGCCGTTCTCGCTCAGCGCATCGACGATGAGCTCCCACTCGCCGTTGATAATACTCTCTACTGTGTATCCTTCCTCGCAGGTGCTCTCGACTTCGATATCTGCCATAGCAATCCTGTGGACACGGCCCTCCCCCTAAACGTTTCCTGCATGGCATTTCTGTGCGGGGCACTGCAGAAGGATAATACACTTCCAGCCCGTACAAAGAGGCAATGGAACACCTCGCACCGTCGAACGTGCCGGTGTACGCGACGCGGGAACACCAGCGCGAGATCTGGGAGCGCTGTCGGGACCGTGGACACCCGGTCCTCGCCGTCAGAGAGGCGACGCGGGGATTCATCGTCCGGTACGACCTCCAGCACCTGTCCTATGAGCTCTCTGACGCCACCGTTCAGGCGCTTCGGGACCGTGTGCGGTCCCGCCGACCGTACCCGACGACGACGGACCCGATCTCGGAGACGGAGGGCGTCGGCGGCGAGGCCGGCCCGGTGTCCGGCGAACTCCACGCGGGTACCGAACAGGCTGCCAGAGAATTAGCCTCGCACATCTCTGGGTTCGTGCTGGACCGGTCGAACTGGCGGTAGTGCCGAACCAACACGGCTGTGGCTTTTTTACACAGCCGTGCCTTGTTGCCCTATGGCAGTCGCCCGACACGAGACCGGTCCGTTTGCGACCGTGAGTGCCCTGGCCTCGCAGGTACATCCGGTGTTCATGTTGCCACCACTCGCGACGTCGCTGTTCGGTGGGTTGCTCTCCGGTGGGTTCTGGCCACCGGTGGCTGTGCTCCATGCGGGCGCGATGTTCTTCGCCGTCTACACGGCCCACGTCAAGGACGGCTACGTCGATTTCCACGTCCGTGGCGAGGACGACGACCATCCCCTCACTGGTGCTGGCTGTCGCATGGCGCTGGTCGGTGCTGGTGTCGGCTTCGCGCTCTGTACGGCGGCCATCTGGCTGCTGGTCGGTCCCGGCGCGGCACTGCTGACGCTTCCGACCTGGATTATCGGCTACACCCACGCGCCGCAACTGGATATGAACCCCGTCGGCGCGACGATGGGCTATCCGGCGGGTATCGCGCTGGCGCTACTGGGCGGCTACTACGCACAGGTGACGACGCTGACGCCGCGTGCCGTCGGTCTCGCGGCCGTGTTCCTCCTGTTGCTGACCGGCATCAAGATTATCGACGATGAGCAAGACTACGACTACGACCGGTCGATACAGAAACGGACCGTCGCTGTCGTACTGGGTCACCAACGCGCCCGACAACTCGCGCTCGGCCTGTTCGGAGTGGCCCTCCTTGGAATCGTGGGGCTGTCCGTGGCATTGCCCGGTATCCCGCCGAGTGCTGCGGCGGCCGCGCTCGTCTTCGGGGCGGTCGCGGCTATCGCTCAGCGAGGCGACCCCGAAACTGCGACGATGCTGCTGATTCGCGGGTCATATCTCTTGTTGGCCGTCCTCGTGACCGCTGTCTGGTTCCGGCCGCTAGCGTGAGGACGTAGCTGTTCTGGCAGTCATGTGTTCGCTGGCTGTTCGAAACTGCTATCGCTCGAAACCGCCCTCGTCAGTCAGCCCGACACGTGTGTGAGGACGTGGGTCGCGGAGACGACCAGCGAAATCGTTACCATCGAGACAGCCATGACACCGGCGACGACCGGTGAGAGGTTCCCGGTGAGGCCACCGACTGCGAGCAGCACGGCGGCAATGATCGTACAGACCAGCAGGGCCAGATGGACGAATAGCCACGGACCGATACGTCGCAGTGAATCGAGCAGCGTCTCGACTCCCGACGGCTGTGTGGGCCGAACTCGCTTACCGGGCCGGTAGTACTCCGTGGCAGTCCCGTAGCCCGTGCTCCCGCCCCGAGTCTGGGTGGGCCGCTGTGTCGCTTTCGCCGCTGCCTCGTCCGTCGTCTCTGCATCGGCCCGCTGGTCGACGTACTGCTGTGCGATGTCACTGACACCGCCCATGGCTGTGCCTCCGTCCGCGCCGCCGTCGACGTGCCTGTTGACGTATGCGTCGTGACCGAGTCGGTCGTATCGCGCTCGCTCGGCCTCATCAGTGAGCACGTTCTTCGCCTGCGTGAGTCGCTTGAACCGTTCTCCGGCGGCAGGGTCGTCACTCACGTCCGGGTGATGCGCTTTCGTCTGCTCCCGGTAGGCGCGGACTATCGTCTCTTCGGTGGCATCTGGGTCCACCCCCAGAATACCGTAGAACGTCGCTTCCATACACACCCCTGTGTATTTATCCAGTTGGACTAGGCGTATAATAAGGTATTCACTCCCTCACGCTACGATATCGCTCGTCTGTCGCCGAGTCGCCGGACTGAAACTGCGTGGCCACCACCGTCTCTGTATGGACGAAGACACCGAGGACTGGGAGACACAGTTGCAAGCCAACCGGGACGAGAAAGACCGCTTTTTTTCCGAACACCGCCAATCACCGATTCCGCCGGAGGAACGCGATGATTTCGACGGACTCAGCTACTTCGACCCGGACCCCGACTGTCGGGTCGAAGCAACGGTTACCGTCCACGAGACACCAGAATCAGTCGATCTGGAGACGAGTGACGACCGAACAGTGCGCTATCTCCACGTCGCAACGCTCTCGTTCGACCTCGACGGCGAGTCCCGCGACCTCCATGCGTTCCGGCAGGCCGCCGACGAGTCACGGACGCTCTTTGTTCCGTTCCGGGACAAGACGACCGGGCAACAGAGCTACGACGGCGGCCGATACATGGAACTAGAACCCGACCGCGACCTGAGTGACGGCGACAAGATTACGCTGGATTTCAATCTCGCGTACTCGCCGTTCTGTGCCTACAGCGACACCTTCTCCTGTCCGCTCCCGCCGGAGTCAAACTGGCTCGAAACCGCGGTGACGGCCGGGGAGCGGATCGACTGAGGCGTCTTTGCCGGCAGTCACGACACCAACACCAAACGAATTGTTTACACATCGCCACGACCAAGACAGTGTATGGCAACGGCGACCCGCGACCGTCCGATTCTGCAGGCCTTCCAGTACGGGTTTACGCTTTTCTCGGCGCTTTCGCTGGGTGTGATAGGACTCGGGTTCGGATCAGTCCTGCTCCTTACCATCGCTTTTTCCCTGTCACTCGGCGCAGGAGTCCAGATAACCGAAGTACAGACACTGGTTCTTGGGTTGATAACGGTCCAGGGAATCGGCTGCCCGGTCATCGCATACACGTACATCAAACTCAGGCCGGTGATCAGAGCGAAGCTCCGTGAGGTATTCTCGTATGCGCCAGACACCGGAGCATTCAGTATCGGCATTTCTGTGCCGAGCCTCCGTGAGGTCGGCATCGTTGTGCTGGGCTACGCCAGCGCAATGGGCGGGCTCGTAGTGGTGGCTGTCGTCATCACGGCGCTCGTCTCGATGTTTGGGATAGAACCGGCAACCAATCAGGCAGCGGAGACCGGGATGGAGAACCCCGATGTCCTCCTCCTGTTGATTCCCGCCTCCTTCCTCCTCATTGGCCCGGGCGAGGAACTGCTGTTCCGCGGCGTCGTTCAGGGCCGCATCCGGGACTACTTCGGCCCGATTTCGGGCGTCGCCATTGCAAGCGTCATTTTCGCTGGCATTCACTACCCCGCCCTTAGCGGCGGGTCGGTCACGGGGAAGCTGGTCGCGGTGAGTGCCCTCCTCATTCCATCACTCATCCTCGGCACAACCTATGAGTACACGGACAACATCATCGTCCCGTCACTCATCCACGGTGCATACAACGCCACGCTGTTTACTGGTCTGTATGTCACCGTGAAGTTCAGTGGTGAACTCTCGTCCGCCGCGAACGTCCTCAGTAGCAGCGGGTTCTGACCGACCCTGTCACAGCAGGGCCGTGCTGTCTGACGTTTGTAAATCATGTGGTTAGTTTACTGACCTTTACACGCAAGGGAAGGTGACATTCGTGTTCGACAAGTATTTCTTAAAGCCGTTTTTTGCGACTTTTATACTCTCTAAGACAGAATTAGCATTCTATCTATCACCCGATTTTTACCCAGAGACAGGCGATACATTGATGCTATTACTTTGAAATGACAACCCTCTTATTGCAGTTTTCGCACAATGTTTAAACAGATGGCTGGTTCAGTGCGTGTCTTACATGTCGATGACGAACCGGACTTTGCCGATCTAACTGCGGCATATCTCGAGCGGACCATGGATTCACTCACCGTCGACACCGCGATGCGGGCCGACGAGGTTATCGCGGACCGTCCGCAGGACACGTATGACTGTATCATCAGCGACTACGATATGCCTGGCATGAATGGGCTGGCGTTCCTCGAACGGATTCGCGAGGACGCACCGAAGCTTCCGTTCATTCTCTATACTGGGAAAGGCAGTGAAGAGATCGCAGCCGAAGCAATCTCCGCAGGTGTTACGGACTATATTCAGAAGGAACCGGGAACGTCTCAGTACACGGTGCTAGCGAACCGGGTCCAAAACGCCGTCGAAGCCCGCAGAGACGAACTGCAGGTCACGCGTGGGCACCGCGCAATGAACGCGGCTTGGGATGGCATCAGCACGCTGGACCACGAGGGCCGATTCACGTATCTGAACGACGCCTACGCGGCCACGTTCGGCTACGAGCGCGAGGAGCTTCTGGGCGACCACTGGCAGAAAATCCACTCGGCAGAGGGCCTCGAAACGGTCAATGGTGAAATCCTCCCGGCTGTCGACGAGACCGGGACGTGGACGGGTGAGACACTGCTCGAACGCGCCGACGGGACACAGTTCATCGGCGAACACACCGTCGCGAGCATCGAAGATGACGGTGCTGTCTGCGTGGTCCGTGACCGGACTGACCGCGAAGAACTTGACAAACAACTGCGACACGAGCGCGAACGGTTCCGGCTGCTCGTCGATGCGGTCGAGAATTACGCGATATTCCTGCTTGACCCCGACGGTCTCATCCAGTCGTGGAACGTGGGTGCAAAACAGCTCACCCAGTACGAGGAATCTGATATCCTCGGCGAGCATGTCTCGACGTTCCACACCGAGAAACAGGTAGCCGACGGCATCCCCGAGCAACTGCTGCAAGAAGCCGAGGAGTGCGGTAAGGCCATCGACCGCGGGCTCCGGGTTCGGAAGGACGGGAGCACGTTCTGGGCCGATGTGACCGTCACGGCGCTCCAAGAAAACAGCGACGCCCGCGGCTTTGCGAAAGTGATCAAGGACATCACGGGGCAGATCGAACGGGAGCGACAGCAGGCAATGGCCGAACGCTACCGGGAGAAACTCTACGAGATCACGAACGATTCGGATCGCCGGTTCGAACAGCGGTTAGTGGACGTGCTGGAACTCGGTGTCGAGTATCTTGATGTCGACCAGGCCCATCTCGTTGCAATCGACCCTGAGGCGGGAACGCATGAAATAATCGCCATTAGCGGCGACCCGTCTCTCACTACCCCCGGCGATATTACGTCGCTTTCCGAGACCTACTGCCGACGAACCGTCGACTCCGACGGTCTGCTCTCTATCTACAGCGCCGAGCAGCAGGGTCTGGATGACGACCCCGCATACCAGCGGTACGGTATCGGCTGTTACCTCGGTGCGAAGATCGAAGTTGACGGTGAACTGTTCGGGACGGTCTGTTTCGTTGCTCGTGACCCCCGGTCGGGCCAGTTCAGACAGGACGAACAGGCCTTTGTCGAACTGCTCACCCGCTGGTTCAAGTACGAACTGAGCCGACGCGATGGACAGATACAGTGGCCGTTAAAAATGTGAACATCTGAAACGTCTCCTTGTCGGGCGACGGCTCGCGCTGACGTACGGCCTGATTGATAGCGGGTAGGTCAGTCATCGACTGCGGCTTGTTCGGGCTGTCCGGTTTCGGATCCGGAGTCGTATTTCACCTCTATGTACAGCAATGCGACGATGGTGAGTGTTGCAAGAGTTTGCACGGCAACGGTCATCGGCGCCAGTGGAGCGAACATCGTCTAATCTACAAACATGATGTTAACCAAACAATATTTAAATGTTACTGCAAATACTTTTGTCGTACTGGGATCGACCGTGAGAAAATACGACGCAACCCTGAGTGAATCATTACCCCTCGAACCATAGTGGTCGCCTAACGATATTACTGAGGCTGTAAAAATGACAGACATGGGTCTACTCAATGGCCATAGTCCCGGGAGCACCGGCATCAATTATTCCTGAATATCCGACTAACAGGGTGCAACTACGGAAATACCTGCCTCAGTGACACACTAGAGCCAATGTGGACAGTGTCAGTACTATTTCAGACGTACCCACTAGCACACTCGAAATGTACGCCCGGAACACTACCGGGCGAGGATCTACTAGTAGGCTCAGTGGAACTGAAACCGAACGCTCTGGACACTATAGATCAAAAATACGCCACAGCAGTCTAAATCCGATATTGCGAATAGGTCTCTATGAGGGGGCCGAGTTCACGTGATCGGTGACCTGTCGTATGATGTTCTATCGAGACTCCGTCAGAACCAGGCTGCTGAATATAGAGGGTGATCTCAGCACAGTAGTTAGTGTTCTCTGGCCACACCCGATAAATTATCTGCTCGAAATGCAGTGAATTGAACGCTGAGTTTGATAGGATATATGCCGTTTCTGACCCCACCTCTGCATTGCTCGTGTATGAACACTCTACCGCCGACAGTATCGAACAGTCGTAGTTAAGCAAGAAATTATTAAAAATGAACGGTAAGCACGGCCACGAGCCACCGCTAACATGGACATTAGTGTGACTCAAAGCGGAATCCCTCACCGTCGTTGCGCTGTACTGTGAGAACTGCGTTCTCAGACTCTTCGGCGACGGCTTCGGTAATCGACCCAGTCATGAACTCTCGGAGACGGCTCTGCGTCGGTTTGCCTATCACAGTCACATCGTAGTATGCGGACTCGTTGATGATCGCTTCCGCAACATCCGGTGCTTCAAGATGCCATGTGTCCAGTTCGACTGATTCAGGGACCCGTTCACGTTCCGCTTCGAACAGTTCTGAAACCCGTGCTGTCTCAGCATCATCCTTGTCCTGAGAGACATGAAAGAGGTCAACGACGGCATTTGCTCCAGCCGCCAGTGCGCCACCCACGACAACGCCGAGGCTAGAATGTTTGCCTTCGGCAAGTGGGACAAGTACTGATGAAATACCCGAACCAGTCCGAGAATACGTTACCGAAACCACATCGCACGGGGAGTTCTTTCGTATCCTGTCAGCGGCACCACCTCGAAGTCCCTCGCCAAGTAGGTCCGGTGTGTGTTTATCAAGCACAACTAACTCCACATCCCGCTGTTGGGCGACTTTGATTGTAGTCTTCAGTGGGCTGTTCGTCTCCTCGGCGATTAGGTGTGCTTCGGCGGAGTGTGTTTCATCAACATGGGCCTGTAATAGCTTGCGACCGATACGTGTGGTCTCTGGAGTCCGTAGTACCTCGTCTGTGAGCAAGTCAAGGACAATCAGTTCCCCTTCCACACCTGCCGCGATATGTAACGCCGTTTCGAATGTGAAACTGTCGTGTGTACTGAAAATTGGATAGAGAATACGAGGCGGTGAATCGGGGGCCTCAGAACGCTCCAGAAAATCTTGAAGATTCGCCTCAGTGTGAGCCATGCCATCCACTGGTGGCTTATCCGTAATAAATATGCCCCAGTATTAACGCTGCAGTAGATATTAGGACATATTATACTTATACCGAAGAAGTATACTAAATCATACAAATGATTCATAAACCAGCTTGATAAAATAGCCCGTATGGTTTCCAGTATCATTGTCGAACTGGGTGAGAAACTAGGCTCCTGCAGTCTGTCGTGGAGGGAGTAGTATGCCGGCCTCGTTATTCGAACACGTGTTGGTTCCGGTTGCCTCTCCAGAGGATGCAGCAGCAACGATCCGAGCAACCCGACCGTATTTAGAGGCGATAAGAAGCAACGTAACTGTCATAAACGTCGTCGAGAAGGCGGGCGGTGCACCGGACAAAGCATCGGTTGAACAGCGTGAGGACTACGCAGAAGAGATGTTCAACGTAGCCCGGAGCCAGATGGAAGGCTCTGACATCACACTCACTACTGAAGTTCGCTACGGAACTGACGTTGCCGAAGCAATCATCGAAACAGCCCACGAGATCGGCGCGAGTGCAATCGTCTTCACACCACGGGACGGTAGCCGATGGGTCCGCCTGCTGACCGGCGATGTGGCTCTCTCACTAGTCTCCGACAGCGACCTGCCTGTTATCACACTACCAGACCATGACTGACCAGGAACTCGCACGCGACCTCGGCTTTCTCGAAGCGTACACGATTGGCCTCGGGACGATGATCGGTGCCGGTATCTTCGTCCTCCCAAGCATCGCTGCGGAGCAGGCAGGACCCGCGAGCATGATTTCCTTCTTTGCCGGCGGCTTAGTATCGCTGCTCGCTGCGATTTCACTGTCGGAATTGGCCACTGGGATGCCCAAAGCCGGTGGAAGCTACTATTACGTCAATCGTGCACTCGGTCCGTTCTTCGGCAGTATCGTCGGTTGGGGGATGTGGGCCGGGCTGACCTTCGCTAGTGCGTTCTACATGATCGGTTTCGGTCAATACCTACTCCCCGGGCTTGGACAGTATATCGGGTTCCTGGCCGGATGGGGTGAAATCGGGATAACCGTCGCAGCACTTGTCATGGCGGCGCTGCTGACCGGTATTAACTACTACGGCGTCAAAGAGACCGGCGCACTCCAGAACGTCATCGTCCTCACTCTGGTCGGCCTCATCGTGGCGTTCCTCGGATTGGGTGCCCTGAGTGGGCCAACAATCGGCACGTTCCTCCCACCAGAGGGCTGGCCGGCCGTCGCGGCCACGATCGGGACCGTCTACGTGACGTTCATCGGCTTCGAAGTGATTGCGACCAGCGCCGAGGAGATCAAGAATCCGAGTCGCAATCTTCCGCTGGCGATGATTGCGGCCGTCGTGACGCCGACGCTGATGTACGTCGGGGTGATGTTCGTCTCGACTGGGACGCTCTCAATCGAAGCGCTTGCAAGGTCTCGAATACCCGTCGCTGACGTAGCGACGGAGATCATGGGGCCAATCGGAGCATTGGCGATGATCGTGGGAGCCGTTCTAGCGACAGTGTCGAGTGCGAACGCGAGTATCCTGTCGGCGGCCCGCGTTAACTTCGCCATGGGTCGGGACAAGATTCTCATCAACTGGCTCAACGAGGTCCACGACCGGTTCCGGACGCCATACCGTGCCATCTCTGCGACCGGTATTATCACGCTCGTGCTCATCGCCATCGGGGTCGGCATCGGGACACTCGCGGAGGTGGCGAGTTTCATGTACCTCGTCACATACGCGCTCGTCCATATCGCCGTCATCGTCCTCCGTCGTGCCGATCCTGAAGCCTACGACCCGTCGTTCCGGATTCCGAGCGTGCTGTACCCAATTGTCCCGATTCTCGGTTTCGTCGCCTGTATCGCCATTCTCCTCCAGATGAGCTTCATCGTGCAGGCTATTGGCGGTGTCATCGTCATCTTTGGCATCCTCTGGTACTTCGTGTACGCCCGCGACCGAGCACTCAGCCAGAGTCTACTTGGGGAAGCAATTGCGCCGGAACCAACGGCGGTCGCTGATGGGCGGGGACAGTACAGGGTGGTCGTTCCCGTGGCCAACCCCGAAACCGAGCAGGACCTACTTCGGATGGCGGCAGCCAGTGCACACGCTCACGAAAGCGAGGTGGCCGAAGTTATCGCGGTAAATATCATTGAGGTCCCACAACAGACATCCTTGGCACAGGACATCACCTTCGAGGAGGCGCGTGTCGAACGACAACAGGAACTGCTGGAATCGGCTCGGGATTTCGCCGATGCGCTTGACGTTGGGTTGCGGACACGCGCGATTGTCGGCCGCAACGCGGGGTCCGCCATTTTGGATGTCATTGAGGAAGAAGACGCGGACCACGTTCTTCTCGGCTGGAAAGGCACACGGAGTCGGCGAGAACACGTTCTCGGTTCAACTATTGACCCCGTCATCGGCCATGCGCCGTGCGACGCGACGCTCGTGAAACTCGGTCCGGAAGGCGGAGCTGAGGTGGGTGAAATCATGGTTCTCGCCGGTGAGGGACCACACGCACCCGTCGCTGCCCGTCGGGCAACGGAATTTGCCAAAGCAGCCCGCGAGGATACGTCTCTGACCCTTTTGAACGTTCAACAGCCGGGAGAGAATGAAGACGGTGCCTCTCCACAGAAACAGGGTCGAGCAATCATTGAGAACCTCGTTGAAACGGCCGGTATCGAAGGCATGCAGTACGACAGTCGTGTCGAGATCGCTGAGGATATCGAACGGACGATTCTGACTGCAGCCTCTGAGTACGATACAATCTGTGTGGGCGCAACGCGCTCCGGTGCGGTATCACAAGCTCTGTTCGGGTCCCTCCCCGAGACAATTGGTGAACAAAGCGACCGGACTGTCGTGATGGCACGCGGACCCGAAGAATCCGCGATGTCGGTCCGTGATGCCATCGTCCAGCGACTCGAATCATAGACTGTTGGCCACGTCCCGACTGGCGGAGAACAGGGCGAAAAAGGGATTGCCGCTCACTCTGTTAGTTCTCGTATGAGTCGGCGTCTCGATGAAATAGACAAGCGCATTATCTATGCGTTGCAGCAGGACGCACGGAATACGTCGGCCCCGATGGTTGCCGAAGAGATGGACGTATCTCCGGGGACGATTCGCAACCGCATCAATCAGCTCGAAGACACGGGCATTATCAAGGGGTACCACGCTGATATCGACTACGAGCGTTGCGAGAGTCGCCTGACCAATCTGTTTATTTGTAACACTTCTGCGAGTGATCGCGAGAATCTTGCCAGGCAGGCGCTTACCGTGCCCGGTGTGGTGAATGTTCGGGAACTCCGAACAGGCCGCGGGAATCTCCAAATCAAGGCCGTCGGTGAGGAGATGAGCGACCTCACCCGGATTGCTCACCAGCTCAGCAAACTCGGCTTAGAAATCGAGGACGAAGACCTCATTCAAGAGGAATATTTCACATCATACGAGCCATTCGGGCCGAATGGTGGGAGAAAGCAAGGCATCATGACCGACATGGTGTCGCTCTCTGGTGGTGCCGAAGTGGTTGACGTGACAGTCAATGCAGACGCCCCCATCGTCGATACGACACTGCGGGAAGCCAACGAAAAATCGCTGCTCGGGGATGAAATACTCGTTATCGCTATCGAACGAGAGGATGAGATGCTTACGCCGAAAGGGGATACAGAAATTCGCCCCGGGGACCTCATCTCTGTGTTTGCCCGAGACGGGGTGCCCGAAAAAACGTTGGAGACGTTTGGTGACACAACCCGACCACTAAACCCGTCCTAACTGGTGACTGCCCATTCGGAGCCGATTGCTCATCTCACTCAGAGACTCCATACGATAATAGGGAATCCAAAGCTGAAAATGCCAATACTCCCGGCAGACCTCATTCCTGGCTGGTCACCATCGACTCTTTCCAAAAATTCGTCAGGAAAAGCAGTTACTACGGACCACCCGCTCTCAACGGCTGATCGTAACCGAAGCAATACATACTATTTATAGAAGTTACTATTAACATACTTGAAATGTACGCCCGGAACACTAACGTCCGGCATCATCCTCGGCGGTGTGCCACGTCAGCCGGCAAACCCTCGTGCCGGGCGGGTCGCCGGATACGGCGACCGATTGCGCGAGCGGCGTCAGCCGCGAGCGCGGGTGATTACGGCGTAATCACCGAACGCCCAGACGGTGCAACCGTCTGGCGGGTCGTTGAATAACGACCAGATGCGGTGTGAACCGCGGTCATGTCGCGTGCCCGGGTTCTCCGGGTCGTCATTGTCCCGGTGACGGGTCTCAGCCGGGGATTAAAGGCACGCAGCCGTAGTTAGCCGGTCGCACACCTAAGGGTGACGTTCAGACGGCGTAGTCGTCTTCGCGCAGCTGGACGTACTTGCCGTTGCGGGAGGAGAACTTCCCCCATTTGTAAGCCAGAACCATCTTGATGCCGTTGTAGCCGCCACGGAGCGCCGCATCGGCCTTGATTCCGCGGGCGTCCATCAGGTCGTTGGCGGTCCTAAAGGCTCGGTCCCAGTCGCCGGGTCGCCAGTCCCGAACCATGTCCGCGAAGGTGACGTTCCGGAGGATTTCGTCGCCGATGGCGTCGTGCCAGGCGTCGTTGTACCGTTCGAGGCGGTCGTTCGCGGCGAGGCGGCCGGCGATTTTTCCGGTGCGAACGGCGACGTGGTCGCCGCCCTCGTGGAACGCCGAGGTGGTCCCCATTGCCCCACCGGCCACAGCGATGCCAGCACCCACCGGGGATTCTATCGGCCGGGTCGAGGAGATGGGGTACGTTTCGGTCCCCTTCGATTTCCCGCGCTCTTCGACGAGCGGGAAGTCGTCGAGGTCGTACGCCTGAAATTCCCGTTCGAGCAGCCGCTCGATGTACTGCCGGCCCTGCGGGATGCTGTCGTCGCTCGCGTTGAGGAGGTCCCACTCGGCGCTGTCGTAGGTGTCAATATCCAGCCCGATGGGCATCGTCAGACCGATGCGGGCGACGGAATTGTCGTTCGGGAAAATCCACGGGTACGCCGTGTGACCGGGCATAATGCCCCACCAGAACTCGATGAACTCCGGTGTGAACAGTTCCTCTGGCATCCGGCGGTGCTCTTGATACGCGATATGGTTGACCTTGTTCGACGGCATGATATCAGCCATCGTCTGTCCAGCCGGGAGGAACTGGTCGAGCGTGCCGCCGGTGATAGTCCGCTGTGGGCCGTCGGCGAGAATCACGTACTCGGCGGCGATGTCTTCGCCGTTGGCCAGCCGGACGGTGTGTCGCGGCGAACTCCGGAGGTCTGTCTCGACGCCGGTGACGCTGACGCCGACGCGGTAGTCTGCGCCCGCGTCCGTCGCCCGCTCACGAAGCCAGTCGTCGAACCGCGCTCGATGGAAGGTGATGCCGAAGCCGTCAGCGCTGGAACTGATACCGGTCTCGGTAAGCGTCATCTCCGTTGAGGGGCCGTAGAACTTCGCCCCGTCGAGTTCGCTCAACACCACGTCTTCGGGGAACTCCGACCGCGGGATATCCATGATGTCGAACCAGTAATCGAGCAACCCGGCGGCGTCCGTCGAGTCCGGCCCCGTCCCCTCGCGGTCGGCTCTGGGGACCCCCTTTTCGAGGAGGACGGCGTCGGCCCCGTGGTTGGCTGCAGCCTCGGCCGCCGACGACCCGGCCGGACCACCACCCACAATGGCGACGTCTACGTGTTCCATACCCGCTACGGTGTCCCGCGCCCGCTAAAACCTATTGTCTTGCATCGAAACTGGGGTCTGACGCGCTCACCTGACTGAACTGGAACGCACTGTGCCCTACGACTCGGACACTGCGTCGGCGAGTGATACGTCGTGTTGTTCCAGCCGTTCGACGGCCCGCCGGTACGCGTCGCTCTCTGCGAGCGCTGTGGCCCGGACAGCGTCGGCAACTGTTGCCCGCCGGTCGGCAAGTCCCAGGAGTTCCCGGCGTTGTGCCTCGTATTCACATCGGGTCCGGACCGTCGAAAGTACTGACAACAGAGTGTCCCGGTCAGCGGGCTTTCTGAGATACGAGTCGACTGGAATATCCAGAATATCCACGTCCGGCTTGACGCTACTTATCATCACGACAGCGGGGGTAACTGACCGCTGCCGGAGCCTTTCGGCGACCGTTTCGCCGCTCAGTTCCGGCATCTGCCGGTCCAGCAGTACTGCATCAACTGAGTCGTCGACGCACTGCAACCCCGTACGACCGTCACCAGCCTCTATAACTTCGTATTCCTCCGGAAGCCAGAGCTTGTAGAGCTGTCTATAGTCTTCGTCGTCATCGATCACCGCAACGCTCGTCGATTTCCCCATTCCTTGAACGCGGTACGCTGGCCATCCTACAAATATGCTAAGATATCGGCGTACTATTACTACAAATTTTACTAATTCAGGCTGGTATTTCTACCGTTCTCTAACTATAGCAATAGCAACACTATCTCTGGCGGACTATCAACAGACTGCCGGCACCGTTTTGAGGCCCCCGCGTGGAGCAGACGGTATGGCTCCGCACGCCACAGGAGAGGTTCAATGGCCGACATCGTCGTGACGCGCTACGGCGTTCACGGAATGCCGGTCGACCAGTACGTGACAGCGCTCCGGGAACGACTGCCGGAGTGGGATGTCGCCGTCGCAGAGACGCCCGAAGCCGAGCGGGACTTGATTGCGGATGCGACAGTTCTGACCGGCAACGATGTCTCGCCGGAACTGGTCGATACTGCCGACTCGCTGAAGCTGTTTGCAGGGACATACGCTGGATACGACCACCTCCCGCTCTCGGAGTTGGCGGACCGCGACATCGCGCTCACGACGGCCTCCGGCGTCCACGGTCCGAACGTCGCTGAGAACGTCGTCGGCTCGTGGCTCGCCTTCGCTAGGGGCTTTTTCACTGCCCGTCGCCACCAGCGCGACCACGTCTGGCAGTCGTTTCACACCGACGACTTCGCCGGTAGCCGCGTCTGCATCGTCGGGCTGGGAGAAATCGGCGAGGCCATCGTCGACCGCGTGCAGGGGTTCGGTGTGGAGACCGTCGGTGTCCGCTACTCGCCGGAGAAGGGTGGCCCGACGGACGAGGTGTACGGCTTCGACGAGATCCACGAAGCGGTCACCGACACGGAGTACGTTGGGCTCGCCTGCCCGCTCACCGACGCGACGCGCCACCTTATTGACGCGGCGGTGTTCCGGACGATGCATCCTGACGCCGTGCTCACCAACGTGGCCCGCGGCCCAGTTGTCGATACCGACGCGCTGGTCAGTGCGCTCCAGCGCAACCACATCGACGGCGCGGCGCTGGACGTGACCGACCCCGAACCGCTGCCCAGCGGCCATCCGCTGTGGGACTTCGAGAACGTCCTCATCACGCCACATAACGCCGGCCACACGCCGAGCTACTACGAACGGCTTGCTGATATCGTCGCCGAGAACGTCCAGAAGGCCGAGCGAACCGGCGAATGGGGCGGTCTCAGGAACCAAATCGACCTCTAGTCACTGCCGGCTGGCGAGATATCCGGCGCGGGCTTCGTACACCAGATACGAGACGACGGTCACACCGAACACGCCGCCGAGTAGGTGCGCGACTGTACCGCTCCCGAGGCTAGTGCTCCCGACGGTACCCTGCAGCAGTTCGACTACGGCCACTACCGCCGCGAGCCCAATGTACCGCCAGCGGGCCGCGACCGGAAGCGTCTCGCTATCACCTGCCAGCGCGAGATACAGGTGTGTGCCAGCCAGAACGGCGAAGTACGTAGCTGCGACGAGCACGACCGAGGCGACAGGGCCGAGCGGAACCGCCCGGAACAGGAGCGCCCAGACGAGGACGACAGCGCTCACCACCCCGATCTGAAGCTTCGTATCGCGGGAGACCATATGCCAGAAGTCGAGTCTGGCCGTGAAAAAATATCGGATCGTCTAGCAGTTCTCGTGCGACTCGGAAGAACGGCGCTCGGCGAGGCCGACCGTTACAGATAGCCGCGTTTGTTCAGCAGTTCGCCGTTCAGCACGCTCGCGCCCGCGGCACCGCGCATCGTGTTGTGTGCGAGGCAGTTGAACTGGACGCCGTCGGTCGTCTCGCGGAACCCGCCGACTGCGACGCCCATGCCGTCCTCGACGTTGCGGTCCAGGCGTGGCTGTGGGCGGTCGGGTTCCTCGAACACCGTGATGAGTTTCTCCGGCGAGGACGGCAAGTCGATGCCGGTCACGGACTCCATCGCGGCCTCGGCGTCGGCCGTGGAGATGTCCTCGGCCGTGTCGGCCCAGACGTTCTCGAGGTGGCCGTCGAGCGTCGGGATGCGGTTACAGGAGGCGGCCACGTCCATCTCGTTGAGCTGGACTTCTGCGCCGTCGAACGAGCCGAGCAGTTTGCGCGATTCGCTCTCCATCTTCTGCTCTTCGCCGCCGATGTGTGGGATGGCGTTATCGATGATTTCCATCGACGTAACGCCGGAGTAGCCCGCGCCGGAGACGGCCTGCAGGGTCGAGACGCGCACGTCGGTCAGGTCGAACTCGCGGTCGAGGGCGGCCAGCGGCGGGACCATCGTAATCGTCGAGCAGTTCGGGTTCTTCAGGAGCGCGCCGTCCCAGCCGCGCTCGTCGCGCTGGACCTCAAGGAGGTCGACATGGTCGGCGTTGACCTCGGGGATGATGAGGGGCACGTCCTCGTCCATCCGGGCGTTCGAGGAGTTTGACGAGACTGTGTAGCCGGCTTCACAGAACTCCGGTTCGACTTCCGCGCCGACGCTCGACGGGAGCGAGGAGAAGATGAGACCGACGTCGTCGGGCACCGAATCCGGGTCGGTGGCGCGGACTTCTAACCCAGCCACGTCCTCGGGAATCGGGGAGTTGACGCGCCACTTGGCGGCGTCCTTGTATGTCTCGCCAACGCTCGCGTCGCTGGCGGTCAGTGCTGCGATTTCGAACTCGGGGTGGGGGTCAAGCAGCTGGATAAGTCGCTGCCCGACTGCGCCAGTCGCACCGAGCACACCTACGCGTACAGTCATCGCTTGACACACGGCTACGGGTGGTCAAAACAGTTTGGATACGAAGCCATACCGCCGCCCTCGTCGGGTTACTCGTTTTCAGTGTCTTCGAACACCCATTCGATGACGCGGGCCTCGACGAGGTCCCGCTCCTCGACGTAGGGGTCGTCGCGATTCGCCAGCGCCTCCTCGGCCTCGGCGCGCATCTCCGCCTCGATTTCCGTGTGGTCCGGCTCGTCCCGAATGTCGTTCAGCAGCGCCTCGAAGTCCTCCCGGAGGTCGAAGGAGGCGCGGGCGGCGTTACACCGGGACAGCGGGCTCATCCCGGTCTCTAACACGAGGTCCCGCACCGTCTCCCAGTCGGAGCCACAGAAATAGATGGACACCTCGCCGACGATGTCCTGCCAGGCGATGGGGTCGGCGTGCTTGAGCAACGGGACCGCCCGCGGCGGCAGGTCCAGACGGGTCTTCGTGTCGGGATTCCCGCACAGACAGCAGGCTTTCTCCGTTTTCCCCGTGTACATGTGCGACAGTTGGGTCGGAGATATTTGGACCCATCGCAGTCGGACGGTGGCTCTCTACACCGGAATGAACTCGGGGTCCACGTCATTCAGGCGGTCGGTGTTCGAGACGAACTGATAGAAGTCGCTGTAGAGGTCCGTACACTTCCCGTCCACGTCGTAGCGGAGCGTGTGCCAATCGGCGACAACGGCGCAGTACTGCTTCGCTCGGGTGAGCGCGACGTTTAATCGACGGGGGCCGTCGACCGGCCGCCCGAGGAACCCGACGGTCCCCTCGGCGTTGCTTCGGACGAGCGAGAGGACGATGGCCGTCCGTTCACCGCCCTGAAACGAGTCGATGGTGTCGACAGTCACCCTGTCTCCAGCGTCGGTCCGCTCTGTGAGCGTCTCGCGGATACGTGACACCTGCGCGCTGTACGGTGTGATGACGCCGATTTCGTTGGCCGGCACGTCCGACAGCAGGTCCTCAACGAGATGCGCGACAAGGCGGGCTTCGGTGGGATTGGACTTGGAGTGCCCGACGGTCTCGACCCGCCCGCCGACGTTGTACCCCTCTATCGCTGGCCGGTCGAGAAGCGGGTCGACGGCCCGCCCGTTCCGCAGCGTGCGGTCGTAGAACCGCCGGTTCGGGAAGTACGCGATGTCTCGGTGCATTCGATACTGGGTCTGTAGCTGAAGGCCAACACCGTCGTAGACGCCGCCGTCGGCGTAGAGATGCTCGAACAGCGAGTGGCCGTAGCTCGATTCTGGCGGTTCATCGCTGGCGCTGTAGGGCGGGAGCTGTCGATGGTCGCCGGCCAGCACGGCGCGGTCGGCCCGGACCAGCGGGATACACGACGCCGCGCAGGTGGACTGTGTCGCTTCGTCGAGCACGACTAGGTCAAACTCACGGGCGAGCGTGGCGGCGCTGTTGTTTGTCACCGCCACTACGTCGGCCCGCCCGGGCACGTCGCTGTAGGCGCGCCGGACAACGTCGTTTGCCGACTGGCTTGCGTTCACGCGGTCGAGCGTGTAGTCGCCGTCGCCGTGCTGGCCGTAGGCGTGCAGCGACTGCGGGTCGGCCTCGTCGCTCCTCGACGACCCCGCCACAAGGTTGTCGACGGCCTGATTCGAGTCCGCACACACCAGCACGTCCTCACCGGCCTGTGCAGCACGCCGGACGATTTCGACCAGCGTCCGCGTCTTCCCGGTCCCCGGCGGGCCGTGAATACAGAACAGGTCGTCGGCCAGCAGCGCGTGCTCGACGGCCAGTTGCTGCTCCTGATTCAGTTCCGCGTCGAACTGGTCGCTCCGGGCGGCTGCTCCGTTTGAGAATGTTATCGGCCGGTCGCCGGCGAGCACGTCCCGGAAGCGGTGGTCGGCCAGCGAGTCAATCGCCTCCCGTTCGCGGTCAAACGGAACGGGATTGAGCACTGCTGTGAGCCCGTAGGTGGTGTCACCGTCGGTGAGTGCGCTTTCGAGCGCCGTCGCACCGTCGACCTCGGCCCAGTTCACCGCGACCCAGACCGACCGGCCGCGGATACGCTCGACTGTCGCCGGCACCGGGAACGGGCCGTTCTCTCGGGTCCCGTCCACGTCGTGAACCAGCACCTCGTTTCCCTCGTGGATGCCAAACACCGACTCCACGACAAACGCCCAGTCGCCGTCCTGCCTGGTGGCGACATCCGCGGGCGGGTCGACGTGGAACCGGTATGTGCCGTCGTCTCGGCCCCGCGCATGGAGTTCGGGGACTGCGTCGCCACCGGCCTCGTACACCCTGTCAGGTGAGCGCCGCTCGGCGCGCTCTCGGTTTTGCCGGCGAGTCGCCTCGCGTTCGCGCTCAACGTGGGAACGCAAGCCGTCGAGCAACTCTGCAGACGGGATCGGATTTCGGGCCGGTTCGCTGTCGTCTACTGGCGAGTCGTAGGAGGGTGGGTACGTCTCCGGGACGTAGTCGGAGTGCCAGAAGCGGATCCGGTCGGCCAGCCCCGTGGCTCCGAAGGCATCCGCGTCGACGAAGTCCCGTTCGCCGTCGCGCTCGAAGACGAATATCCCGCCGTGGAGGGAGTGGTCGGTGAAGGCGACGAACTCGTCGGTGACCTGCGCCGAGTTCGGTTCGTGCAGCGGGATACAGACCCAGTCCTCCTCGGGGTGGGCAAGTTCGTCGTGATGGCCCGCAAACTCGGCGACCGGCCGCACAGGGACGACATCGCCGTGGTCGTCGAGGGCGTCGTCGTCGGGGACACACAGCGATGCGCCGTCGAGGTCGAAGGACCCGATGACGTGGTCGAACAGGAGCGACATCTACCCCCGAATGTGCCCTGCTGTCATAAAACAGTACGGCCCACCTCGACAGCCCGTCACACCGGACAGGAACGTTTTAATCGCCGGACCGGTCACACATCCGTATGGATACCGCCGAGCGACTCGATCTGGTGACGCGACACACCACAGAGGTCGTCACCGAGGACGAACTGCGGACGCTGTTCGAGGAGAGCGACCCATCGGCGTACATCGGCTACGCGCCGACCGGCGAGATGCACATCGGCCACTTCACGACGATGCGAAAGCTCGCTGACTTCCTGCGGGCCGGCGTCGACGTGACGGTTCTCATCGCGGACCTGCATGCTCACCTCGACGACAACAAATCGCCTTTCGATCTGCTGGATGCCCGTTCGGCCTACTACGAGACGGCCATCGAGGGCATGATTGAAGCGGCCGGCGCGGACCCCGAGGACGTGACCTTCGTCCGCGGGACCGACTTCCAGCTCGACGAAGAGTACACGCTGGAGATGTACCGGATGGCCGCCGAGACGACCATCTCTCGTACGCAGCGCGCGGCCAGCGAGGTCGTCCGCGAATCTGAGAGCCCGAACCTCGGCGGACTCATCTACCCGCTGATGCAGACGCTTGACGTGAAGGCGCTGGACGCCGACATCGCCTACGGCGGCGTCGACCAGCGCGGCATCTACATGCTCTCGCGCGAAATCCTCCCGGACCACGGCGGCGAGTCGCCGATCTGTCTGTTCGCGCCGCTGCTGTCGGGCCTGTCCGGCGGCAAGATGAGCGCCTCGGACGAAGCGTCGAAGGTCAACCTCACCGACAGCCCCGATGAGGTCGACGAGAAAATCAATCAGGCGTACTGCCCAGCCGGCGAGGTCGAGGAGAACGGCGTGCTGGAGTACCTCCAGCACCTCGTCTTTCCCGTGCTGGACGTTCGCGGCGATTCGTTCGTCGTCGAGCGCCCGGAGGAGTACGGCGGCGACCTGACCTACGAGAGCTACGACGAGGTCGAATCGGACTTCGTCAGCGGCGAACTCCACCCCGCCGACCTGAAGCCGTCGGCCGCCAGCGCGATCTCGGACGTTATCGACCCGGTTCGGGAGCGACTGGCCGACGAAGACGAGCTACTCGCCGAGGCCTACCCCGAAAAGTACGGCCCGGAGTGACGCGGTCGACCGATGTCACCCTCCGATTCGAGCGGCGACAGTGACGACCCGGCGCGCTCGCGGGCCGCCGTCCGCCGGACCTACGAGGACATCGGCGACCACTTCTCGAAGACCCGCGAGTATGCCTGGCCGGAGGTCGAATCGTTCGTCGACGAGTCCGGCAGTGTCGGGACGGCGCTCGATGTCGGCTGTGGCAACGGCCGCCACGCGGAACTGCTCGCGGGGGTCGCTGACCGCGTCGTCGGCCTTGACGCCAGCCGCGCGCTCCTGCGGGCGGCGACCGACCGCGTCGGCGACAGCGTTGCGCTACTGCAGGGCGACGCGACCCGCCTTCCGCTCGCTGCCGGGGCCGTCGACCTCGCGGTGTACGTCGCGACGCTGCATCACCTCCCGTCACAGGCCGCCCGTCGCGCCAGTCTGGACGAACTGGCCCGCGTCCTCGCGCCGGGCGCTCGGGCGCTCGTCAGTGCGTGGAGCACGGCCCACGACCACTTCGACGCCGACCCCGACGCGGACGAGGGCTTTGACACGACCGTCGACTGGACGCTCCCCGGCGGCGAGACGGTCCCGCGGTTCTATCACATCTACGCGCCGGCCGAATTCGAGCGTGATGTCGCCGACAGCGACCTCCGGCTCGTCTCGATGGAGCTGTCAAGCGGCAACTGTTACGGGGTTGTCGAGCCAGAAGGGAAACGCACTTAATTGCCGTCCATCTATGAGGGTATACGTTCGCACTCGGGCGAAACACAGTCCGCCGAGTCTGTGTCTACACGAGTGAGCGGCGGTGGTGAGCAAATCCGACGGATTTGCGAACGACGCCGCGCGTGAACGAAGACGCGAAGCGATGAGCGGCGGTGGTCTAGTGGTAGGACCTGAGCCTTCCAAGCTCATGGCCCGGGTTCAAATCCCGGTCGCCGCATCCTGCGAGGAACGGACGTGACGAGCGGATGCTGTACAGAGTGATTTGAACTACGGAAAGCCGAGCGATAGCGAGGATTTGCAGTCGAGTTCAAATCTCGGTCGCCGTACTGTGCCACAGACAGTGACGACCAGCCGAGGCGTTTGAATTTCGCCGCGTTCGTTCTCTGGTCGACTCCGCAACTGCCGACACCCTCACTCCGGTTCGACGGCAGTCTGCTCGAACTCCTCCCAGTCGTCGCCCATCCACTCTTGCAGGCGGTCGGTGACGCCGGCAAAGTCCTCGCTGTCCTCAAAGGACTCGACGACAACCCAGCCGTCGCCGTCGCGGTCGTAGCCGAGGCTGTAGCCACGGTCCCCGTTGATGATGACGACGAACGCGGCCACTACATCGAGGTCAGGGAAGAACCCGACCGGCGCAAACCCGTAGTCGTCGTGCTGGGCTTCGAGGGCCGAAATCTCGCTGGTCGAGAGCGGTCTATCCGGCAGCGAGTCCGTCAGTTCGGTCATTACGTCGCAGTCGTGGGGAGAGGACTGAAAGCGTTTCGAGCGGAGCGCGCTCAAAGTGTGAGCTAGATATAACTTCAGCCAACATTGAAGTGCTATCATGCCTTTTGTTAACATGGAGCTTCCTATGCTCCCGGCGGGAACGACCGTCGTACCATCCGGGATTGGCATCGGCGGACGACAACTCGCCGGTGGAGCAATGGCCACTCCACCGGCCACGTATCGCTTTGCAACCAACGGCGTACAGAGCATCTGGCACCCCACCCCCACCCCACCACTTTCCCTGCGCCCGTTTTTCGAGGGGGATTCGATACACTAGACTACGACTTGACCTGATTGGCTCGGCGAGGGCCGGTGGGGTTTTCTGCCAGTACGCGTAGCGTCGGGTATGGACGCTGCGCGGCTCCCCGGGACCAGCGGCCCCGAGCAGATAGTCGCGCACGTCGATATGGACTGTTTCTACGCCGCCTGTGAACAGCGGCGGGAGCCCGCACTCAGAAATGAGCCACTCGTCGTGGGGATGGGCTACGAGAACGGCGCGACCCACGGGGCTGTTGCGACAGCGAGCTACGAGGCCCGAGCGTACGGTGTCGAATCAGCGATGGCCATCTCCGAAGCACTGGAACGCCTTCCACGGAAGGTCGAGGCTGTTGCAGACCCGGACCTCACTGTCGAAGACGCCGGCTTCTATCGCCCAGTCGACATGGATTTCTACGAGTCCGTTGCTGCGGATGTCCGGGAAATCCTCCACACGGAAGCGGATGTCGTCCGCGAGGTGAGTATCGACGAGGCGTATCTGGATGTGACCGAGCGGGTCTCATGGGAGACGGTCAGGTCGTGGGCGCAGGACCTGAAAGACACAATCGAGTCAGCGGTGGGGGTGGTCGCGAGTGTCGGCGTTGCCCCGACGATGAGCGCCGCGAAGGTGGCCAGCGACCGCGACAAGCCGGACGGCCTGGTCGTCGTCGAACCGGGGGCCGTCCGAGAGTTCTTCGATGACCTCCCTGTCGAGGACGTGCACGGCGTCGGCCCGGTCACCGCCAGAGAACTCGCCGCACTCGATATCGAAACCGCGGGGGACCTCGCGGCCGCTGACCCGGAACTGCTGGCCGAACGCTTCGGCGAGCGCGGTCGTGAAATACGCCGCTACGCCCGCGGTGAGGACGAGCGCTCGGTGACGCCGAAAGGCGACCCCAAGAGTCTCTCACGGGAGTCCGCGTTCACTGACGCGACGACCGATATAGAAGCCAAGTGTCGACAGGTCCGCACCCTCGCCGATGCCGTCGCTGACCGCGCCGAGCGAAAAGGCGCGCGCTACCAGACCATCGGCATCAAGGTCGTGACGCCGCCGTTCGATGTGAATACGCGGGCCCGGTCGCTCCCCGGTCCAGTCGAGGAGCCTGAACTGGTCAGACGCATCGCGCTGGACCTGCTCGGCGAGTTCGCCGACGATCCCGTTCGGAAGGTCGGTGTCCGTGTTTCGAACCTGGACTTCTCTGCCGGCGAACAGGCCAATCTGGACGGGTTTGGCGGTGACAATGGTTCTGAGGAGGCGTCCGGTAGTTCCCGCACCAGCAGTACCCCAGCGGCAGCCGACGAGTTGGATGACGACGGGCAGGTCGGACTCGGGACGTTCGTTGCGAACGACGGGGATACCGAGGCTGCCGAAGACACGGCGGACGAGGGAACAGACGCCAGTGAGACGCATATCTCGCTCCCGCCCAGTCAGACCACGCTCGCAGAGTTCTAGACGTTCTCAGGCGACACCGTGTTCCAGATTTTCCAGCAGCTTCCCGACGAACAGGCCGGCTCGCGGCGAAATAGTGTCATCAGCTGGGACATCCGTCGGATGTGCGGCCAGCGTGTCGACGAACCGCTGGCTGTGGGTCATTGCGTGCAGCATATCGACCACGTCGACCACCAGCCCCTCGTCGCTGGTGTCCATCCCGGCGTAGCGCTCTTTCTCCGCTTCGGTGTAGGAAATCGTCCACGCCGGGCCACCTGCGGCCGCGACGATATCGTCGAGCGGGGCCACTTTCAGGGGACCGTCGTCACTCCCGACGTACACGGTTCCGTCCTCGACGAACGTCTCGTATCTGTCCATAGACAGCCCAGCCGAACAACCGTGTCAAGGCATCCCACCGCAATAGCCGTTACCCCGTCCTGAACTGACCGGTAGCCACCACGGTCTGCCCTGCATTCGGGTCTCGCTGTATTCGGGACATTCGCTGGCCAGCACAACCGGTATACAACTGTCGTCTGTCATGGAACATATGGTTGAGTTCGGCCCCCGAGACCGCGAGGCAGTCTACAAGTCCATTTATTCGCGACGGGACATCAGACGATTTGTCGGCGACCCGGTTCCCGAGGAAGTACTCGGACGGATTCTAGACGCTGCCCACAACGCGCCCAGCGTCGGGTTCTCGCAACCGTGGGATTTCATTGTGATAGAAGACAAGCAGACGAAATCAGCGGTCGCAGCGATTGCCGAACGGGCGATAGCCGCCGCACGCGAAGGCTACAAAGAGCCGCGCAAATCAGAGTTCGGCCAGTTGAAACTGGAGGGAATAACCGATGCGCCGGTGAATATCTGTGTTACCTGTGACCCCACACGTGATGCGCCACACGTTCTCGGCCGGAACACGATGCAGCGAATGGACGTTTATTCGACGTGCCTTGCCGTGCAAAACCTCTGGCTCGCTGCCCGTGCTGAGGGCATCGGTGTCGGCTGGGTCTCGTTTCTGTATCCCCACGAACTCCGTGATGTGTTGAACATTCCACACCACATTCAACCCGTGGCCTACCTCTGTGTCGGATACCCAGAGGACGGCTTCCCGTCCGAACCAGTACTGCAACAGGAAGGCTGGCGTAGTCGTATCGACAGATCTGAACTGGTCCATTACGACGAGTGGGACCCCAGTCGGACGCCCGAAACGAAGTCATAGCGGCGTCGGTAACCGAAGCCCCGTCGGTAGCACACGAGAATTTGAAGCCCGAGCGAGCGAAACCTCGGACTGGCTTCGAACTGCTTGCTGCGTCCAGACCTGTTCCACAGCTGATGGGCGTCTGACGGAGAGTTATGGGGCCTGCGCGTCTCATTCGTGACAGAAACGCATGGCAGAGACCGAACAGATAATTGTCGCGACGACGAGCGCGGGGCCGGGTGGGACCGGGGAGCCGGGTGAGACTGTCAATCTCCCGGTGGTGGAGCTGCTGACCGGCCGGGGGTTCATCACCGGCAAGAGCGGGTCTGGAAAGTCGAACACGGCGAGTGTCATCGCCGAGAAACTGCTTGACAACGGGTTTGGACTGCTTATCGTCGATATCGACGGCGAGTACTACGGTCTGAAAGAGGAGTACGAGATACTCCACGTCGGTGGCGACGAGGAGTGTGACATTCAGGTCACGGACGACCACGCCGGCAAGATCGCTTCGCTGGCGCTTGAACAGAACGTCCCCATCATCCTCGACATCTCGTCGTTCCTTGACGAGGAGGAAGCAGAGACGCTACTGACAGAAGTCGCCAAGCAGCTGTTCGCGAAGGCAAAAAAACAGAAACAGCCCTTCCTGATGCTCGTCGAGGAGTGCCACGAGTGGATGCCGGAGAAGGGGTCGATGGGCGAGGTCGGGAAGATGCTCATCAAAATCGGGAAACGCGGCCGGAAACACGGGCTTGGCATCGTCGGCATCAGCCAGCGCCCGGCCGACGTAAAGAAGGACTACATCACACAGTGCGACTGGCTTGTCTGGCATCGCCTGACCTGGAACAACGACACGAAAGTCGTCGGGCGCATTCTTGATAACAAGTACGCTGACGCCGTCGAGGACCTAGACGACGGCGAGGCGTTCATGATGAACGACTGGGCCGAGCAGGTCAGCCGGGTCCAGTTCCACCGCAAGCAGACGTTCGATGCCGGTGCGACGCCGGGTCTTGACGACTTCGAGCGCCCTGAACTCAAGTCCGTCAGCGACGACCTCGTCTCCGAACTGGAGACCATCAGCGAGGACCAGCAGGAGACGGAGAACCGCATCAAGGAACTCCGTGAGGAACTGGACAAAAAGAATTCCCGCATCGCCGAACTGGAGGCAGAACTGCAGGACGCCCGGGACCTCTCGCGGATGGCCGAGCAGTTCACCGAAGCAATGCTGGATCAGGCCGAGGACTACAACCCCGGCCGGACAGAACAGGAGAAGATGCGCCGCCAGCGCGAACGGTTCGCCGACCAGCAAGCGTCGGACGGCGACACAGACGCCGTCAGTGAGGCGGACGCCGACGGTCCCCATGAGCAGCCCCCGGAACCAGACGAGACCGCTGACGCCACGTCTGGCGGCGGATTTGGCGATGCGTTCAGTGCCTTTGCCGAGGACGGGGCCGCGATGAACGGCGGCAGCGCCAGTGGCGGCGCAGACGCGAATGGAAGCAGTGCGGACGCCGGACAGGAGTCGGATGCTAGCAGCACGGACGCTGAATCGGCGTCAGACTCCAGCAGTGTGGACGCTGAACCGACATCGAACGGTCACGCTGCGAACGCCGACGTAGTGGCGAACGGGGCCGTCGCAAACAACGGTGCGGTGGCCGCGCCAGTCAACGGCCAGGCTGAGACAGAAACTGCTGAGGCTGATGACGAAGCTCTGAGGGCGGCCATCGCCGAGGCCGTTGAAGCTGAGCAGTCGGACGAGGCAACGGGGTCCGCTGACAGCGAGACGCCAGCCGACTTTGACGGCCCCGCTGTCTACGGCGACCTGCAAGCCGATATCGAGGAGTTGGACCGAAAGACCTGCCGGATGCTCGCGTACTACCGCGAGCAGGGCCCCGGGACGCCGCTGAACGCACATTTCTCGGCCGGCGGCTCCGGCGACCGGACGGCGGCCTATGCGCGAAACAGAGAACTCCGGCTCCGCGGGCTGGTCGAACACGTCGGCCGCGGACAGTACGACACGCGGCTGGCGGCGCTGGTTCAGGAGGAGAGCGACCGCCGGCTCGACGACAACGAGGTCGAGTCAGTTGTCTCTCGACTCGAATCGGTGTTTCTGGACGGGGACAGCGACTGAAAAGGTAGTACTGCGACGCCGTCGATTTTACAGCAGCGGTTCGACGAGGTCTTCGAGTGCGGCGCGCGGGTCGTCAGCCTTCGCAACGCCGCTTGCCAGTAGGACGCCGCTCGCGCCGAGGTCGCTCGCCGAGACGAGGTCTTCGCCGGTCGAGATGCCGGCCCCACAGAGCACGTCCACGTCACCGTTAACGCGAGCGGCAGCATCGACTGCGCCGGTCACGATATCTGGGTCTGCCTTGCTGACGGGCGTGCCAGTCCCGATGAGTTCCGGTGGCTCGACGGCGACGCCGTCGGGGTCAAGCGCGGCGGCCGCGCCGATCTGTGCAGGGTTGTTCGCACAGACGATCGTTTCGAGGTCCGCGCGGTCGGCGGCGTCGAGTGCCCCATCGATGTCCGCGAGCTTGAGCCGGTTTTCGGAGTGGTTCAGCAGCGTCCCGACGGCACCGGCGTCCGCAGCGGCCTCGGCGAGGGTGCTGCCGGTGTGGCTGCCGTGCTCGACGGCGCTGACGTGCTGAGCCCACGTTTCGACGCCGGTCTCCGCCACAGCGCTGATCTGGGCAGCCTGTGGCGCGACGGCAACGCGAACGCCGGAATCGTCGCTGACGTCAGCAGCAGCGGTTGCTACCTCGACTGGGTCACACGGGTACGCCTTCAGATTGACAAGGACGAACATACGAAACGAACCGGTTGCTGTGGGGAAATAGGTTGCGAAGCCACCGTTTGGCGTCCCTACCACTGCGACTTCGTTTTCTCGGTCCACCGCTCGGGGATGACAGTTATTACGATTCAGCCGAGACAAGAAATGAGACAAGCCGTGACAGCAGGGGATGACGACACACCGACCGTTCTGATAGTCGAGGACGAACAACATCTGGCCGACCTGTACACCGATTATCTGGCCGACCAGTACCACGTACAGACGGCTTACAGCGGCGAAGAGGGCTTAGAACTGCTGTCGACCGATATCGACGTGGTGTTACTCGACCGCCGGATGCCGGTCGTCTCCGGCAACGAAGTGCTCGCACAGATTGAAGAGCAGGGGCTCCGGTGCCGCGTCGCGATGGTTACCGCCATCGACCCCGACTTCGACATCATCGAGATGCGCGTCGACGACTACCTCGTCAAACCTGTCACCCGTGACGAGCTACAGGAGGTCGTCGACCGGCTGTACAGTATTCGGGAGTACAACGACCGACTCCGGACACTCACATCAAAAAAGCTCAAGCGCAACGTCCTCCGCGTCGAGAAAACCGACCGGGAACTGCAGGACAGCGAACGGTATCAGAAACTCCAAGACGAGATTGAAACTATCTCGTCGAACGTCGAGTCACTCGCCGACGAACTCGACGTCGAGGAAGGCGACCTCCAGCTGTAAACTAATCCTTTCGCTTCACGACATCGCCGAGCGTGTACTCGCCGTCGCTGCTCCCGCCGGACCACTCCGTCTCGTCGGCGCTCCCGCCGGCGCTCAGGGAGATTTCGAGTGCGCTTTCGAGTTTCTTCTGGACGTCGTCGCTGGGCAGGGAGTTACCCTGTTCGAGCTTCCGGATCAGGCTCGCCTTTTCGTTGAGTTGCTTTGCGAGTTCCTCCTGACTGAGGCCCTGGGACTCACGGCCCTTGCGGATCCGGTCGTGGTAATCCTGTGCGATCTCGTCCATCTCGTCGAACATATCTCGACGGCGGCCACCGGACCCGCCACCACCCGAGGAACTCGACGAGGAGGACGAATTCGACGACGATGACGAGGAGGACGACGTCGAGTACTTCGTCGACGTAGACGACGTCTCCTCCGTTTTGACCTCCGTGCCGAAGTCGGTACACTCGTCGCAGACGTCGAGTTCGGCTCCCTCGATTTTGACGCGGTTCGGAGACGAAACCTCCGTCCCGCACATCTCGCACTGAACCATACCGACGGCTTGGACGGGGCGCGGTTTGAATGTTGCCCTGCGCACGCTGGCGCGGGGAATCCTGTTCTCACGTAGACAGGCTTCCTGTTTCGATGACGTGACTTGCAGACATTCGCTGAAGATCAGCGGTGTCCGTAGCGGTCACAGTCTCCACAGGCGTTGATTCGGGCCATCCCAGCCCTAGTTCAGAAAACCCCCTTTGCAAGACGTTCATCGCTGCATTCGCATCCCTATCTGTCTCAAACCCACATGATGGACAGGAGTGTTCCCGGACCCAGATGGACTTCGATGACTCCACACCACACACCGCACATTCTTTTGTCGTCCCTGCCGCTTCGACCTGCACAACGTGCGTACCGTACACATCGCCCTTGTATTCAAGCAAAGTGATAAACTGTCGCCACGCCGCATCCTGCTTGTTCCGACCGTTTCCATCCGCTCGAAGCATACTCTGAACGTTCAAGTCCTCCACAAACACGGCATCGTACTCCTTGACGAGCCACGTCGTTATTTTGTGCTGGTAGTCCAGTACTTTCCGGTGGATGTCGCGTTTGGCCTTCGCCACTTCGACTCGCTGATTCTCGTAGTTGTTCGACCCATGTTCTTTCCGCGAGAGTTTGCGGTGCGCACGTCGGAGTCGTTCGTATTCGCCTTCGAGGTCGAGCCAATCCACGGTCTTCCCGTCGCTGGTATGGATGTAGTTCAAGATGCCGAGGTCAATACCCACGCTGTTGCTCGGGTTGAGTGAGTCCACATCGGGCTTCTCGGGCAAGTTAGCGTCGTCGATTTCCAACCCAAAGGAAACGAACCACTCACCGGTAGTCTCTTTCTTGAACGTGGCTTCCTTTATTGAGGAATCAGCAGGGATTGGACGGGAGTACCGTATTTTGACCCATCCGACTTTGCTGAAGCGAACGTACGCAAACCCGTCTTGGCCCCTCTTTTCATCGAGGTCGAAACCAGACTGGTTGTACGTCACGCTCCGGTAATCGGTAGGTGCTTGCCGTTTGAGACGACCGACGGTGTGCCCGTTCTCTTTTTGTTTACGAAGGTTCGAGAGGTTGCGGTGGAAGCGGGCAACGGTAGCTTGCGCGGCTTTCGAATACGTTTCCGCGAACACTGGCCATTTTTGCTTCCACTCAGGGAGTTTGTTGTTCTGGTCGAACTCACTCGGCTTAGCATCCACGGGGCTGTTCGTGTAGTCCCATCGGACGTGGTTGTATAGTTGGCGATGAATATCTACCTGATGTTCCAGTTCGTCCGCTACCCCTTCTGTCGGATAGGCACGGTAGCGGTAACTGTGTTCCATCGCTATCCTTGATTGTCGACATGTTTATTTAATGGTTTGTGACATGGAGTTTCGGCTTCATCCCCGTTCATGGTGTGTCGGGGGATTCGCCACGCTGATCAGTATAAATAGTGCACTGGTCGTTCTCAGCGGGATGCCGGTCCGTCAATTGCTGAACCGATGTTCAGTCGAGCGCCCGCATCGCGTGATAGAATCGCTGGGCAGCGGTGACGTGGCCGACGACGGCGAACACGACCAGCAGCCAGCCGACCAGCGTCAGTCCGGCCAGTGCGTTCGGGACGAACGCCGCGACGCCCGTGACCACACCGACAAGTGCAAGCCGGTCAGCGCGACCGAGCAGGCCGCCGTACACGCGGTCGAGGCCGACCGCCTGTGCCTGCGTCCCGAGATAGGAGGTCATCAGGACGCCAGTGACGGCGGCGATGCCCAGTTCCCACTGGCTCACACCGGCAGCGAGGCCGACGATGATGCCGATGTCGGCGTAGCGGTCGAGCACGTGGTCCAGCAGGTCACCGCCCGAGGACGCGACGTTCAGTTCCCGCGCGAGCGCGCCGTCGACGAGGTCGAGCCAGCCATTCAAAAAGACGAGAACGGCACCGCCGAGATACAGCAGGGGCTCCCGCGTAGCGACGGCGTACACTCCGCCCGCTCCAAGGGCCAGCAGAAACGCGATGACGCTGACGCCGTTGGGTGAGAGGCCGGCCACCTTGGCGGCGCTGACGAACGGGCCAAGCGCGCGGTCGGCCAGCGGGCGGAACTTATCGAGCGTCATAGCCAGTCGATGTAGGAGACAGTCCCTGCACTCGGCTCGCGTTCACCGGCCACGACGGCCTGAATCTCCTGCGCCACCTCGTCGGGGTCCCGGTCCGTCGTCTCGATTTCGTAGACGGACTCCATCCCGTGCTCCTCGACGGCCTCGCCGAGGATGACATCGAGCGCTTCCGATTCCGCGTTCTCGTAGGCCTTCGAATCGTCGTCGCCGCGCTCACGAAGCCGCTCGACGATGGTTTCAGGGTGGGCTCGCAGCACAATCACCCGGTCGGCGGCGAAATGATGCGCGAGGTGGGATTCGAACAGCACGTCGTCGCGGCTGTCAAGCCACTCTGACAGCCTGTCGAGGTCCGCGACGAGGCTCCCGCGGTCCTCGTCGATGCCCGTTGAAAACCCCTCGTCCTTGATGATGTCATTGAGATGGAGGACATCGAGGTCTGTGTCGAGGTGTTCCGTTGCCGTGGTCTTGCCTGTCCCCGGAGTGCCGGTAACGGCGACTCTCACGCCTTAACCCCCTCGATAACCTCGTTCAGTACCGAGACGGCGCGTTCCGTGTCCTCGCGCGTTCCGCAGGTGATACGGATGCATTCGGGGAGCCCGAACGAGGAACAGTCGCGGATGATGACGCCGCGCTCCTGGGCGGCATCCGCGATGGCCGACGCGTCGCCGACCTCCGCGAGGATGAAGTTCCCCGCGCTGTCCCAGGTCGGTGCGTCGAGTTCCGCCGAGAGGTACTCCCGGGCCCACGCGGCGGTGTCGACGGAGCGCTCAACGTGCTCATCATCGTCGAGCGCCGCCAGCCCGGCGCGGCAGGCGAGTTCGCTGGCCGAGAACGGCGTGTTGATGCGGGCGTAGGCATCAGCCCAGTCCTCGGGAACGACCGCGTAGCCGAGTCGAATCCCTGCGAGTCCGTACGCCTTCGAGAACGTTCGCAGGAGCGCAACGTCGTCGCGGTCGGAAAGTAACGGCCGTTTGCTCGGCTTTTCGGTGAACTCACCGTAGGCTTCGTCGACAACGACGAGGGTCTGCTCGTCGGTTTCCTCGGCGATAGTCCGGACCGCGTCGGTCGTGAACTCCGCGCCAGTCGGGTTGTGCGGACTGGTGAGATAGACGATGCGCTCGCCGTCGTAATCCTTCAGGACGGTGTCGGCGGTCTGGGCGAAGTCGTCGGCCTTCGAGAGCGTGTACTCGTTGACCTCGCCGTGGTGATAGCGGGCGCTCATCGCGTAGTACGCGAAGCCCGGCGACGGGACGAGCACGTCCTGCCCGGGGTCGAGCATGGCTCGGGCGAGGCAGTCCAGCGCGCCGTCGCCGCCGTTGCTCAGCCACACCTGTTCGGGCGTTACGTCCCACATATCCGCCAGTTCGTCGACGAGGTCGGCGTGGGAGGCCTTCGGATAGGAATGCATCCGTTCGGCCGACCCGCGAATCGCCTCGACGGCGTCCGGGCTCGGTCCGAACATATTCTCGTTTGACGCCAGCTTCACCATGTCGTCCGGGTCGAGACCGAGTTCCCGGGCGACCTCTTCGATACCGCGACCTGCCCGATAGACAGTGTGAGCGGAGAGGTCCCGTGGTTCCATGGCTGTGCAAAACGGACGGGGCGGCTTAAGCGTGCTCACATCGGGCGTGGCCGTGGCTCCCCAGCGCGTATGGCACAGAAATTCGATGGCGGCTTCCCGTGAGAAACCCGTCGATGACGGGTAAGACACGGAATAGCACGCTCCCCACCAAATCTCTGTCAGTCAGTGGTAATGAGGGTTACGGTGGCCCACCGTCGGGTTGCCGACCCTGCAGCCACCGAAAACGGTAACACATCATAGGTCCTGATACTGTGCAATGCCGCTTCTCATCGATATTCGGAAACTCACACTCATCACCAGACTCATTCAGGACGGGGCCGAGCAGGTCGCCGATTCGCTGGCGACACTGGCCGGCGTCGACGCCGCCGTCGAGATCAAGAGCCTCTCGTTTGTCCAGCCGGAGGACATCGCCACCGAGATGGGCGGCGGGACCATCTACAGCGCTCGTGTTCGGCTGACAGAGCCGCCGTACGGCGTCTTCCTGATGACATTCGAGACGGAGACGGCCGCGGAGATCGCGGAGTTGATGACCGGTTCCAGCGTTGACGACGGGTTCACACAGCTTCACGAGTCCGCGCTGCAGGAGATGTGTAACATCCTCACCTCGGGCTTCATCGACGGCATCGCGAACACGCTGAACGCGACAATCAACATGGGGACGCCAACGGTCGTACAGGACGACGCGACCGAGATCGCCGACAAGGCGCTCTCCCATGTCCGCCGGGACTCGCTGACTATCGTGCTCGACTCGCTCGTCGACATCAAGGAGAGCGATGTGGCGTTTTCACTCCGCATCTTCCTCATCCCCGATCCCGGCTCATTCGTCCACCTTATCGACCAACTGGACTACGACACCGACCGGGAAACGCACATCTCTGCCGACACCGACGCAGTCAAAGAACTCGATATGTCAGGTGATGCGGACGCGCTCGATGCCTTCGATTCCTCAAAGTAGCTGTGTCGAACCCACGACGTTGAATAGGGTCGCGTCCAACCGCCGCATATGAGTGTCGTAAACGCGGCTGTCTTCGGGGTACACCTGATATTCGCCGCGCTGTGGGCTGGAACCGTGTTGTTCATGACTTATGCTATTCTCCCAACGGCGATGAACGGCGACTCTTCGCCGGGACCGCTGTCAGCGATTACCGGGAAGCTCCGGACGGTGTCCCGGGCGAGTGCGACGCTCCTGTTTCTGACGGGTGGGCATCTGGCAGCGACCCGCTACACCGCCGAGTCGTTGACGGGAACTGGTCGCGGCCACCTCGTCATCACGATGATCGTCCTGTGGTTCATTCTGGCTGGGCTCGTCGAGGTTGGCGCGTCGAAGCTCAGCGACGGCTTCGACCAGCAGAAGGTGCGCGAACCGGCCCGGAACGCACGGCCGTTCCTGCTGGGGGCGTCTCTTGTGTCAATCCTCCTCCTGCTTGACGCCGGCGCGATTCTCGGCCTGTACTGACCGGCCGACATCTCGGTTGCCGCTTCTTCCTCACGCATACCTGTATCAGCAGATACAAATCACCATCCGGCATATCAGTGCACAATGTGGCCGTGGGGACATCTCGCCGTCGCCTACCTCGTTTACGTCGTGTATACTCGGCTTGACCCGACCCGTCGCCAGACAGCGGCCACGCTGACCGCGCTGGCGGTGGGGTCGCAGTTTCCGGACCTGATCGACAAGCCCTTCGCCTGGACGTTCGGCGTCTTGCCGTCCGGGCGGTCACTTGCCCATTCGCTGTTCACGCTCCTCGTTCTCGCCGTGGCCTTGCACCAACTCGCAGTCCGATATCGCCGAACGGACCTCTCGACAGCGTTCACGCTCGGTGCATTCGTACACACGCTGACTGATATGGGCCCGACAGCAGTAATTGGGGTGCTTGGCGGTGACCTGACACAGCTCCAGTGGCTTCGCTTTCTGGTCTGGCCGCTCCAGCCTCCACCGCCGTATGCCAATGATGCCTCCTTTGTCGAGCAGTTTGCCTCGCTCTCATTCGAGCCGTACGTCCTGTTTCAGTTCGGACTGTTCGGCCTCGCTGTCGCCGTATGGCTCGCTCACGGCGCGCCCGGGCTTCGGTCGGTCACCCGGCGGAGCAAGGCAGTGTTCACCGAATTTGCGGACTAAAGCCGCTCGGAGATGTGGTCCGCGCACTTCAGCGCGAGCGCGGCGATAGTCAGCGTCGGATTCATCGACCCGGCGGTAACGAACACCGACGAGGACGCAATCGAGAGGTTCGCCACGTCGTGTGTCCGTAGTTGCGGATCGACCACGCTCTTGTCAGGGTCGGTCCCCATCCGCGTCGTGCCCATGTGGTGGTACGCTGGCCCGGTGTCAGCCGGCCCGACCGTCCACGAGATGTCGACGCCCAGCTCCGACAGCACGGCGTGTTGAATCTCGTTCGCCCGCGAGAGCGACCGTTCCAGCCGGTCGCCCCACGACCACCGGATGTCCGGCACCGGGTTCCCGTGGTCGTCCGTCGTTGACGTGTCCAGCGTTACGCGGTTTTCCTTCCGCGGCGGCTGGCCGACCAGTCCGCCCATCGCGATGCTTTTGCCGTAACTCTCGCGGAGGCTCGACAGCAGCGTATCGCCCCACTCCTCGCCAGAGAGCGCGAGTTCGACCGGCGACGGACCGGCGTAGTTCAGGAACTCCAGTTTCAGCGGCGACAGCGCCTCGTCGGTCGCCGCAACGACCGTCTCGCTGTCCGCGACACGCTCGACTGCCTGCCCGGGGTCGTCGTAGAACTGGTGGCACTCGCTCGTGAGAAAGCCGACGTGGTTCTGGCGCGTTTCACGGTCGAGCGTCCCGCCTGCCCCGGCGAACAGATGGTCCATGAAATAGTGACCGACCAGCCCAGAACTGTTCGCCAGCCCGTCCGGGTGGTCCTCGCTCGCCGACAGGAGAAGGAGTCGCGGCGTCTCGACGCCGCCCGCCGCGATGACGAACTCGCGGGCCATCTGGCGGTGTTCGGTTCCGTCCGGCGTTGCGTAGACGGCCGCCTCGATGCGTCCGTCGGCGTCGGTAACGAGGCGCTGGACCGGCGCGCGGTCGACAACGCGTGCCCCTCTGGCTTCCGCGTCCTCGATATGGACGCTGGCATCATACTTCGCGCCGGAGGGACAGACCGGCTGGCAGGTCCCGTAGCCGACGCATGGCCCTCGCCCATCGTACGGTTCTGAGTTCCGGGCGTTTGGCACGGAGTGCATCGTGATGCCCAACCGCTCGCAGGCCTCAGCAAACAACGAGTCGCTGTATGATGGCGGGAACCCGGGCAGCGGATATGCACCGTCTCGCGGCGGTGCAAAGGGGTTGTCTGCGTCGCCGGCGACACCCAGCGCCCGCTCAGCGTCGGCGTAGTACGGCCGCAGGTCGTCGTAGCTGATCGGCCATGCCGGATCGTCGGTGTCGTGGCTCCCGTCGAAATCCGAGGGGTGCAGCCGCATCACCATCCCCTGCCAGTGCAGCGTCGACCCGCCGACACCCTTGACCCGTGAGATGTTCAGCGGGTAGTACCGCTCGCCGCTCGCACTGAATGCGTCGCGGTCGCCGCCCATCTCCCAGACGGAGCCGTGGTCGCCGGGTCGGATTGCCTCTTCCATCTGCTGCTCTCGGTTCGACCTGTCGAACCGCGGCCCGGCCTCTAGCACGACCACCCTTTGTCCGTCGCTGGCGAGCTGGCTCGCGATAAGTGCCCCTGCCGGCCCAGCCCCGATGACACAGACATCCGCCCGCTCGGACGGCTCCCGGTCCATTTCAGCAGGAGTTAGGCAAGCCTAAACTTATACGTTGGCATCTCAGGTGCTGTGTCTGATGGCGACGGCTCGGTTCGCTTGTTGGCTCGCTGTTGCTTCCGAAAGTGGGCGTGGCGGGACTGAGCGAAACCGCAGGTTTCGCGAAGGTCGCCACGGCCGCGAGTGTGTTTCGAGCGAATGCGAGAAACCACGAAGCGGGCGTGGCGGGATTCGAACCCGCGTTCTAGGGGTTAGGAACCCCTCGCCCTGGTCCACTAGGCCACACGCCCTACCGGGTGGTCGATTGAGCGGTGAAAAATCCTTTCGTTATCACTGTGGCCCGCTGAAAACGGAGAAGTGGTCGAGATTACGTCTCGGTTTCCGTCGCCGTTTCGGTCGACTCGGCCGAGTCCACGGTGGACGCATCGGTCCCTTCTGCAGCGCCGCCGTCGCGCATTTCTTCGAGTTCCTGTTCGACTTCTTCTCGCCCCTTCTGGAACTCACCCATGGCTTCGCCAGTCGACCGCGCTAGTTTCGGAATCTTGTTCGCGCCGAACAGCAGGACGGCGATGAGGAGGATGACCATCATCTCCGTCGTCCCGGGCATCCCCGGGAACAGTACTCCGGATGTCCCTAACATTGTATCCGAAGGTTACGTGGTTGCTATTATAACCTTTTTGCTCAGGACGGCCTCCTGAGTGATTCACTGCCAGTGGGACTGACGCTGCGCTGACATCGGGTAGAGATAGGATATGCGACACAGACGAGGCGGACCCACTCAGTCTGTGGAAACGGCCTCGCCGGGAACTGCCGGCGAGGCCCGACAACGGGGTGTGAATCGGACGGGGTAACGCGAGGCACCAGGTCTCCGACCGTTCCATGTCGCTGGTCTGGGTCGGCACGTCGACAGACGGACCACACCATGTCCACGGGACCAGATTGATAGCTGAGGGACCCAAGTGACACGGCTTGCGTGGCCATGTGCTACGTTCGTGGGCTGTCCGTCTGCGGGTTCGCACCCGCGGCACTGGCTACATCGCCCTGTCAATTCATTATCCGCTTGTTAATCTAATTCACAGCGGGAACAGCCCTAGCGAGATGCCTCCGCCGCCCGGGGATATAACTGCTATCGGGCGCTCAGAGATACCAGATGCCGGCCGATAGTCACACGATGGAAGTCAGGAGCGGGGAAGAAGTAACGATTCGACCGATCAAACCCGTCGGGGAGGACGTTGTTCGGGTTGACATCGAGGCTGAGGGGGTGTGGCGACTCGATATCACGCGTGAGGGCGAAATCGCCGATGTTGTCACGACCCGTGATGCCGACGGGACACTTGCGGACCGCGACCTGCCGGAGTGGATCGACGAGGTCACGGCGAAGTTCGCACAGTTCTAATCTCGCCCGGACTCGATCAGGTCGGAAAGGGTTTTACTCGCCTGGGTCCACTCGGCAGTATGGTCTCAGTTGGAGACGTTGCACCTGATTTCACGGCACCGATCGCAAACGGCGACGTTGACGAGATAACGCTGTCTGAAGCGCTTGACGACGGGCCCGTTGTGCTCGCGTTCTTCCCGGGCGCGTTCACCAGCGTTTGCAGTCACGAGATGAACTCGTTTCAGGACCGACTCGACGAACTCACTGAAGCGGGGGCGACGCTGTACGGTGTCAGCATCGACACACCGTTCTCACAGAACGCGTTCCGGGACGAACTGGGGCTCGAGTTCGACCTCGTCAGTGACTCAGGCCGGGAGATTGTCGATTCCTACGACATTTCGATGGACTTTGAGGCGCTCGGCGTCCCGAACGTAGCCAAGCGGGCCGTCTTCGTTATCGACGAAAATCAAGAAGTCACGTACGCCTGGGTCAGCGACGACCCTGGCGTCGAACCGGACTACGACGAGGTTATTGACGCCGCCACCTGACCGCGCCGGAAGGGGGATTTTTCGCGGTGGGTCGTCTGGGTTGTAGTATGAGTGTTGATAGACCTGATACCGGTGGCCGTATTTATGACCCCGAGGCGGATCACGCGTTCCCGGACGGGCGGCTGAACGCAGTTCTCGACACCGTCACGACTGACGAAGAGATTCAGGCGTATCTCGAAGCTCAGAACATCAACCCCGTCGCACGCAAGCGGTACAACGACCACGGCGCGAAACACATCGGCATCGTTCGAAACCGAGCGCTGTGTCTGTATGACCTCCTCAAGCAGGCCGGCGTTGAGTTCAACGGCGCAGCCGACCACGGACTCGATGAGGCCGATGAGGCCGTTATTATTGCACTTGCGACGACGCTACACGACATTGGGCACGTTGTCCACCGCGATTCACACCCGTACTACTCGATTCCACTGGCCGCTGACATTCTCGATGACTTGCTCGATGAGTTCTACGACATCCGTCAGGCGGTTCAAATAAAAGGTGAAGTACTCCACGCAATTCTCTGCCATCACACCGAGGAAAACCCACTGACGCTGGAAGCCGGCGTCGTCCGCGTCGCCGACGCGCTGGACATGGAACGTGGCCGTTCGCGCATTCCGTACAAGCGCGGCGGTCGCGGTATCGACACCGTTTCCAGCCAGGCTATCGAGACGGTGACGCTGAGCCTGGGCGACGACTATCCCGTCCTCGTCGAAATCGCGATGAACAACGCGGCCGGTGTCTATCAGGTCGATAACCTTCTGAAAGCCAAACTCAAGGACTCTGGCCTGGAGGAACACGTCCGTATCGTCGCGCTCAACACTCGGGAGGACGGCAACCAGATTGTCGAGCGAATCGAACTCTAAACCGGACCGACACAACGGTTTTGTACCGTGCTTCCCTAGCTATGTTCATGAGTCTCACACCCATGGATGAGCCACGGGGTGCCCGGGGGAGGATGGACGACGGCGACGCGCCACCGCCCTCGCTGCTGGACCGGGTCAGGTACCGCGTGCGCTCAGCCATTGAGACCATTTCGTTTGGGGAGCGATGTTTTGCGTGGCTTGATAACCGTGGTCGAGACAAGCCACAGTCGAAGATCCACACCGATGGGTTCGCTGACGACGTTGTTGCGCCGCCGGAGTGCCCGTCGATCAGCGACCTTCCAACGCGGTCACGGCCGTTTACGTACCCGACACGGAATCACACGGAGAGCAACACTGTCGACCTCATCGCAGTCGAGGGCGGGGACCAGCTCACCATGACGCATCCGGACAACTCGGACGCGAAAATAACATCTGATATCTGGATGGATGTCGAACAGTAATCAGTGGAATCGTTGCTCCATTTATTATCGAGTCTTGGTATTTGATATCTTGACGTGATATTTTCGTGTTCGCTTTTGTGTCAAAGTTATCCAGTCGCAGCAGGCCATTAACGGAGCCCAGAGTGCGAAGCGGCAGTCGCGATAGTTGTTGAAACGAAGACGCTCCTTGAAGTCTAGACTAGTGTGACCGTCTCAGGAGTGACAGATTTACAGACCGGTGTCGAGCGAACTGGGGCACTTCTCGCTCGTCGGCCAGTTTGATGGACAGGAACAACAGGCCCAGTCGAGTGTTGTGGGTGCGGGAGCGACGACGGACTAACTGGAGGCAACGACTAGAAATCGTACCGCGCGATGTCACTGGAGCCACAGGCCGGACAGGCCGTCCCGTCCGTTTCGAGGGTGGTTCCACAGCGTCGACACTCCAGATGTGACTGCTGTCGAGTCCCCACGACCCGGCGTAATCGCTCCATCATATTGCCAGACAGGACACCGGGACTCATATAATCGGGTAATTCACGGTGAAAGTGAAAACCGCACGACTTGACGCCGATTCTGAGTGCCCGTCAGCCGAGCGTCAGACGCCGTTGTCACACCGCCCGGCCCGCACAGTCACTCACTTACGCGCGAGCCTGCTCACGCCGGTCCCGCCTGCCGGACGCGTACAGAAGTGCCAGAAACAGTCCAACTGCGAACAGCCAGACCGCCACCAGCCAGAGCAGTATCGAGTGGCCCCCACTCCCGAGCATGGACTGTAAAGATCACTGTCGATACTTAATTAGTAGCACTGTATCGGGAGCGGAT